>Ga0307928_10000022_pt1 | contig 82910 bp, 118 predicted proteins | sample AceLakmetagen232_FD_201815 | JGI IMG/M metagenome (GOLD analysis project Ga0307928, IMG submission 201815) | Saline water microbial communities from Ace Lake, Antarctica - #232 | ecosystem: Environmental > Aquatic > Non-marine Saline and Alkaline > Saline | place: Antarctica: Ace Lake...
ATTTTGGGGCGCAAACTGGTCAAGGTTGATTGCAACCCGTACATGACGCTTTCGAGCATTTATGGGTCAAAGACTGTCGAGGTTGATCCTGAAACTAAACAGAACAGGGTTGTTTGGCAGGACGGTCCGGTTATCAAGTCGATGCAAGAGGGTTTGGACGATGATGGCAATGAAGTTGGCGAGCCGGCCATTCTGTTTTTTGATGAGGCTGCTGCTATCCCGGCAGATGTGGCCATAGCTCTGAATGGTCTGTTTGCACAGCGTCAACATCGTCGGGAAATATGTATATCGGAAGATGGCAATCGCAAGGTTGTGTCGCACAGCGGCATGCGGATAGTTTGTGCTGCCAACACAATTGGTCGCGGTTTGCTTGGGTTGGGCCAGTCCGAGTATCACGCTCAGGCGGACGGGCTTGACATTAGCACGCTTGACCGTATTGACGTGGTTGTTCCGATTGGTTACTCCAAGAAAGCTGAAAAAAAGCTATTGATGGAAAAGATTGGCAATGACCGCATTGTCGCCAAGATGATTCAGTTCAGGGATGGGGTTCGTGATTCCATCAAACAGGGCAAGACATTTACTCCGTTCGGTACTCGGAAGCTAGTTCAGGTTGCCGACATGAGCAATGTTTTGGGCGACATTCTGAAGGCTATCTACTACGTGGTTTATACTAAGCTGATGCCGGAAGAAGTCGTCAAGTACAACGAGATAGCTTTTGCTGCCTTTGGCAAGGATATTGTCAAGGAAGTTCAGGACACGGACGGGGATATTGACTATATGTAGAGTTGTGTTCGGCGTGTTCAGTTCGGGGGGGGCGGGCAAGTTCTTAGGGGCTTGCCCGTCTTTTTTTAATTTGTTGCTACTCTTTGATATAATAGAGTTATGTGGTTTCTTTTGACGGGCCATGGTTTGAGAAACAGGAAGTGGCGATGACGCATGATCGTTACCTGATTTATTCTTTAAAAGGCAAGTGGATAGAAGCGCAGGTTCCGTTCAATCTTGGTGGAAACAAAATCAAGGGAGTTGTTACGGATGTTTTTCGAGACATCTTTGATGATACGATAAAGCTTATCATCAAGAACAGGACGTACGTATTTTCCGAGCCAGATAGGATATTTGAGATAGAGGGTGGGATTGCTTTCATTTATGGTGATGAGACAAGTGATGACCTCAAGGATGAGGATTTGTTTGTTGAATTGAGAAAAATTGCAAGCAAGGGCGGTAATGTAGACGATGCAATATCGAATCTTGAATCAACCGGGAAGAATGGAACAATTGAGTTTACAGTGAAAGGCATGGCGGATGAGAAAAGCGATATACAATGCTGCAAAAAAAGGCCAATTGAAACTTCCGAACGGGGTAACAGTAGTAAAAAAAGGAGCAACAGCAGCCCAACAAGCCCAAAGTGTAAGAAGTCAGGAACAGCGGAAAGTACAGACAAAGGAAATGGCAAGGCGAGTAAAAAGAAAAGAGATGGTAAACGTGGGAAGAAATGATCGTTGTCCTTGTGGTAGTGGCAAGAAGTTCAAGAAATGTTGTGGTTCATTTTCTCAAGGAGAATTTGTATGAATTTTGCACCTGAAGATGCTTTTTGGATTATGTGGCGTATGCCGAATGGTGCCAAGAACTATGGCAAAGTAACTAATCATCATTGGGACAAACTTTGTGGGTTGTGTCCTGGGGAAAATGTTATCAAGGTTTACTATCCCACAAATGCTGTCAACGTGGTTGAGCCTACAAACATTCAGGGTGCACAGCCACAGGTTCGGATGAAACTTCAACCTTTGCTTGAGATTATGGAATGTGAAAAGCATTTTCAGTACTTTAATGTGTCCATTTTTGCTGGTTGGCAGATGGTAGGCAATCCCAATTACATAAAGTTGCTTGATGATATGGTGGCAGAGTATCTTCAGCAGATGAAGGAGGCTCCTCCGAGAATGGGCAATACGATAGAACATAAATAAAAAGTAGAAAATTCTACAAGGTCGGTGATATAAGGATAGGTAAGTTTGATTAAGTTTGATTGAGTTTGGTTTTTTGGTTGGAGGTGTTAGGAATGTCTGGATTCGACCTTGTAGGTTTCAATGATGCCCATGAAGACTATCTTGGAGTGACGTGTTGGTGGACAGTTTCGAGAAATGACATTGCCGTGGACGATGTTGTCAAGGCTTTGGCTGATTGTGGTCTTGATGAGGGTCTTGTAAAAGCCCCCACATCCAAAAGGGCTTTCACAAGGGCAGCTCGGAGTATTGACAAGGGCAGTCGAAATGTTTTCACGCGGAAGATTGTTGATGCGACAGACCGTTCTGTTCTTGGCATTGTTCGCGAGACTCGCGATGCGTCAGAAGAAAAGCTCAGTTACAAGCAACAGGTGACTGCTTCGCTCAACAAGGAAAGTGGTCGTGTTACTACGTATACCGATGGTAATGGTGGCGAAAAAATAGCTGAGGTCATCAAAAAGCGGTATACTCATTATCGCGATGTCATCACTGATGCAGACATTCGGCTACTCATTCGGTCAGTCATTCGGAGCATCAATGGTGTTTCTCTTCGTCCGACTGGCGGGATTTACTTTATCCCAAAATCTCAGGTTGGTACGATTGTCAAGCTGGATGAGTTTCTTCGTCGGCTTGGTGTTGGCGTGATGTACATTATGCGCGTGCCAGAGGGTGAGACAGAACGGGTTGTGGCTTGGGAAGGCGCGGAGATGGAAATCCGTGATCGTGTGGAGAAGATTCTGTCGGCTACTCTGCGCATTGAGAAGAGGGCCAAGTTCATCAAGAATCAGGAAGCGAAGCTTGTCGAAGTACAGCGGGTTTTTGATCTTTATCAAGAGTTGACTGGCGAAGAGGAGCGGGCAGAGAATCTTCGTGAGTACATTGAGGACGCGGGCAATCAGGTTGTTCAGAAGCTTGCGGAGATTCAAAACTTGTAGGCCAAAATCGCGCACAAGTCAAATGGGGTCGAGTTTTCGACCCCATTTATTTCCAAAAAACCAAAAAAATGGTTGAAATGCTGTTTAGTAGTGGTATAATAAACTTGATAAGGTATGAAATGTATGGCAAGACAGCTTTGAAGGGTGTTTTTGGGACGTAGAACAATGCTTAGCCGTAAACGAAGTGACAGGATGGCACTTGTGCGTCGTCGTATGGCAAAGGAAGACGTTGTTGCGGTGTTTGTTTGTAATGATGGTGAAGTGATTGAAATTAGGTCTGATAATCTTGACTTTGATTTGCCAAAAGAGGGCGACTTGTATTCCAAGATGATTGGTGTTAGAAAATTCAGCCTACTCTGTTCTTGATTTGCTGTCCAAATATAGGAATGCTGTGAATTACAGTATTCTGCCGAATTGTGTCAAAAAAATTGCCTCTACTGGGTATAATCTCAGTAGGGGCTTTGTTTTTCAGGAGGTGACAAATGTCGGATAAGAAGCTGATTTTGATAAGCGAAGAGCTTGATATTCGTTCAAGGGATTTGCAAAAGCGTCAAATTGAGAATGATGTGTTACAGGCTCAAGTTGAAGAATATAAGGCCAAGATGGTTGTGGCGGCTGATATGCTCAATGTAGGCCAAGAAGCTTTGCAATTTTTGGAAGATGTTGCTAATAGTCGTCGTGGCGCGATGAAGGTCAGGATTGAGCAGATTATTACAGAATCATTGCAGTTGATTTATGGTACAGATTATGCGGTTGCGCTTACTTATGATGTCAAGAACAATCGTAGTTTCATGGATATTGAACTTGTTCTGCAAACGAAGGACGGGGAAGTAAGGAGGACAATGAATGGTTTTGGGGGCGGTGTTTCAGATTGCATATCAGTTCCTTTGCGGTTACTTGTATTGCTTGGTTCTCGGCAGACGGATAGGGTATGTGTGTTAGATGAAAGTTATAAGCATGTAGACCTTGAGCGAATTGAATCGGTAGCTGAGTTTTTGGCTGACATAGCTCAACGTCTTGGAATACAGATTTTGTTGTTTTCTCATCATGCTGCAATGGCAGAAGAATCAGATGCTGTATATGACATTCGTGATGAGAGTGGCAGGGCAGTACTTGAAAAGACATCATGAAGAAAATGCAGATTTTTGTGTAAATTTTTTTTACTGCGGTGACATATATAATGTAAGGAGTTCATTGACAACAGAACTTTTCGAGAGAACAATCGGGGAACTCTCGCGCCATAGTATGGTGCGTGATGTAAAAGTCATCTGCGAGCGAGTCCCCCCATTGTCCAACAACATTGACAACTTGGTGATGTAAGGTTGTGTGGGTAATGAGTGTCCTGCGTTGCGGTCGCCCAATCGGCCCAGAGTGGACAACCCCTTGCATCATCATATCTTTGACAATCGAGGAATGGTATTGACGACACGGCGGTAGTGGCTTGCCGAACTGTCAGACGCGGTGCGCGCTACTAAGCTACTGGTAGTGTTTAGGCTGGCGTTCTGTCAGGTTCCGTGTTGTTTTTTACAGTCGAGTTCGCTTTGATAACTGAGTTTGGATGACAGGTGAGTGGGTTAAGAACCACCCCGACGTGCGACGTGCCGGGAGACATGTAACGCGGACCCGGCGCAGAAATGCCCGTACTGAGCGGCCATAGGGTAGAGAGACACGGCCTCTACGCCTGTCATTCTTTTCGCCCGTAAGGTTGTGGATTGAAACAAATGTGTTTGATTGTGATTGTGTAACGAAGGAGTTAGAGATGGCAAAGAAAAAGATTCGTGTTGTGACGGCAAGCGATGATGGATTGGTAGCTGCGATAAATGAAGGCGCGAATAATGATGCCGAATTGAAGTCTTTGATGTACAAGGACAAGGCTTACAAGAAGCAAATTACGGCTGCAACACCCGAATTGGAAGATGGTGAAACGTCTGTGCGGCTTTTGGGGGAAAATTCAGAAGCTCTTGTAACAGTCAATACATCATTCGACATTGACACGAACGATGCAGATTTCGATACAGTCAAGGAAGCGGCGGAAGCGGGCAAACTTGACGGCATTATAGAGCGAAAGGTTGTGGCAACTATTTCCTCTGACAATTTGGCTGCCGTGAGATTGGTACTTGGTGAGGCGGAGTTTGCTCGGTTTGTTACGGTTCAAACAAATTATTCGGTTGACACGGCAGGCTATAGCGAGATGGAAGTTTCGGCTGAATCGGAAATGGAAGCTTTCAAGGAAGCTCTTGAGGGTTGCGTGAGCGAGAAAACAGTCAAGAAAGTAAAGTTCAAAAAACTTTGAGAATAAGTAGTAAAAAAAGCATATCATGGGTGATATAAGATTGTGCGGCAAAGAACGCACTTGTATCCATTGAGCACAGTAGAACAGGAGTAAGAGTATGGCTAAGAACGATGAGAAACTGAACGAAGCAAGTCAAACAATGGACGGGTGTTATGGGGTGCAGACGACTATTGAGGTCGTCACAAAGTTTCTTGACACGGTATTCAAGATGAATGCTGCTATTGAGGGTGGCGGGACAGGCAGATTTTCGTCCTGTATATGGGGGCATGCGGGAATCGGCAAAACAGATATGATAAAGTCTTTTGAGAATCACCCTGTGACATGGGGTGGAAAGGAGTATGAGGGATATAGGGTAATTGATGTCCCTATTGCCCAGTTTGAAGAGATGGGTGATTTGCACGGAATTCCAATGGATTGTGTGCGGATGACCAATAACGGTGATGAGCAGTGGGTTCCTCAGAAGGATGAGGTTGTTCGTGCTTATCGAGAGAACGATTGGAAAATTGACACAGCTTCTAAGCCACGTACATTCATGGCCCCCCCGCCTTGGGTTCCTGACAAGCCCGGTCCTTCGATTCTTTTGTTGGATGATTGGAATCGGGCATCAATCCGCATCATCAAGGGCATAATGCAGTTGCTTCAGAACTACGGCATGGTTTCATGGAGTCTGCCTCTTGGTTGCAATATCGTCCTTACGGGCAATCCTGACGAGCAGGATTATTTGGTCACTACGATTGATCAAGCCATTCTGACCAGGATTAAGCACGTCACGTTGAAAGAGGATGCGAGCGAATGGGCGGTATGGGCTGTTGCCAACAAGATTGACAATCGGCTCATAAACTGGGTTTTGGCATATCCTGAGATGATGATTGGCAAGGAGCGTACGAATCCAAGAACGCTATCGGAGTTTGGTCGTTTCTTGAATTTGGTTGGCAGTGTTGAGTCCGAGCGTGAGGAAGTTGTGCTACATGCTCATTCTTTGCTGGATGAGGAAACAGTAGCTTCTATGCTTGTGTTTTTCACTCGCGAGATGGAAGACATCGTTGAGCCGGAAGATGTTCTTGAAGGCAAAGAAAAGGCTTTCAAACACATTGAGAACTTGATGACCAAGCGCAAGGAAGCTCGTGTTGATGTCGTCGGCATCACAATGGAGCGTTTGTATGCTCACATGGTACAGCCTGATTGCAAGCAGAGTCCGAAGCGAGTTAAAAACTTTCAGCGGTTCATCACTATGGGTTGTATTCCAGAGGATATGCGCCATAGCGTTTGCCGTCGGATTGCTAAGCGTCGTGAGAACAGGTTCAATCATTGGATTATCGGTGACAAGAAACTGAAAGCCTTGATTATGGACACTTTGCGGTAAGGGTGGTTTGGCAAGGGGGCGATAGGATTCTCAGAAATCCTATCGTCCCATGTTTACGAAGGACAATTGAAGTGAAAAAACAGATATTAGCAGCAATAACTGAGTATATTTCTAGGCAAGAGCGTCGAAGTAATCCCCAGGGCAGTTTTGGCAATCATAAAAGGTGGCATCCTTCTGTGCAAGAAACTTGTGAATGTTGCGAGTCTGTTCGTTCTCCTTCGAGGGCATTTCCGTATTCGTTGATGCTACATTGCAGAACAGCGAAGCATGTTGCGAATTTGTATGGTGTTGATGAGAAAGAGTTACGGCGGGAAGCACGTTTTGTAAAGGTGCTAGCTGAATAGAGATTGGGTGAAATACTTGGAAAGGGGTTCGGATAATGGCTGATGAGCTTCAGAATTGTCATGATTGCGGTGCGAAGCCAGGCGAGTATCATAAGCCGGGTTGTGATGTAGAGAGATGTCCGTTTTGTGGCGGGCAATTGCTTAGTTGTTCATGTTGTTACAAAATTGGGTTTTGATTATGACTTGAATGCTCCTTTTGTTGGCTTACCAAGGCACATTTATGACAATGGTTTGACTCCAAAATTAGAAGCACAATGGGACATTTTATTGGAACAGGAGGGCAGGCTTTCATGGACTGGTGTTTGGCCTTGTGACGCAGAGGCAATTGAATTTGGTTTTTATTGCAAGTGGCGGCCCGGTGCTGGCGGTTGGACAAGGTGTGACAAGGATGACCCCGAAGCTAGGCCAGACTTGAATCGTCTATGTGCAGAATGTGTTTGGGATAGAGAAAAGAAACGAATGGTATTACGTGATAGCAAGTAATTGAAGGGGCTTTGTGATATGGATAGGTTGTTGACATTGCGGTTGGCGAAGCGAGCTTATTTCAGGTTAAATTCACTTTTTTCAAGATTGGTTTACAAAGCGGCATTTGAAACAGGCATTGCGAAGGACAACAGGACTGAAATAAGAGCCCTTTACAGTCCGTTCTATAGGGGAATCAAGTCGATAGTACTTGGCAAGGATGTAGAAGGTTCTCCTTTTGAGTTACCCAAAGATGATGACTTGACGCAAGATCAATTGGATATCCTTTTGGCTTTACGGCATTATCTCATTGCCCGTCTTGAAGATGATGTCGATTCGTGGAAAAAAGCTATTACTATTGTTGAGGGCATAAAGGATTGTGCCTCTACAATTTCTGGTTGTACTGGTCAGCCTTACGTTAAAAAGATTAGAGAACTGTGTTCTTTTGTTGATACAGCTTTTCCTTCGGTGGATCAATTGATATCAGACAATAAAATTGTGGATGGTTGGCCCCCTATTGGTACTCGTCTTTACGCACAATACGATAGCGAGTATTATGCGGCTGAGATAGTTCTGTGTATGAAAGGCCGCAAATTGATTCATTCGATGATGCTCATATTGACTGGTCCTTCAACTGGCATTTGTTGTAGTTCTCCAACTGTTGCTTTGGAGTTTGCTACTATATTCATTAGGAAGAAAGGTCAAAAGATTCGCAGTGGTTGGGACAATTGGATGTATAATCTCAGTGAGATTGGGGATGGTTCTATTTCATCTGAGGTAGCGCGGTTGTGTGATGATGGTGAGATAAGGGACGAGAAAGAGTTTACTACTGTTGTTAGTGGTAAAATCAAGGCACGCAATTTACCGTCTACTCCTGTGGCGAACGAAGTGATAAGTCGCAATGAGGCGAAAAGTGGTTTTGATTTGGCTGAAGTTAGTGGAGGGTCAATGGCAACACTAAGAGCCACCTGTCGGGGTGATAAAGATGATGGGGCGCCTGCAACATCTTCCGAAGAAATGAATGCAGTAGTTAAGCTTCTCAAACTTGACACTGAGAGAACAGTACTTGACACTGAGGTTTCCGAGCGTGAAAAGCGTTTGGGTGAGATAGCAAAAGAGATTAGTGAGATATTGAAGGACACGGCAATCAATCAATTAAGAGACATTATTGCAAGAAGCGAGGGCGTTTCATCGTAAAAAATCGCGTTTGAAGTCAAGAAGATGGAAGTCTTTTAGGCTCAACAAGTCAAAATGGTTGTAAGCTCGCCAAGGAAACTTGGCGGGTTTTTTTTTGGAAAAATGATGAATATTTTTTAGATTGGTGATAGTAATAGTGTTGACATTTTTGTCGTGATGCTATACTATATGAGTTTTAACATGAGGAAGGTCGATGTTTGGTTTGTTGACGGACATTTTCAACATTGTTAGATTTCTTGCGGTGTTGTTCGCAGTTGGTTGGGTGTTTATTTTTAGGATTTGGAAAGCGATGAAGTTGTTGTATTGTCAAAAATGTCAGGATGTGATTCGGTTGATAGAGGCGCGTCGGTATTGTCGTTGCGGTAGCATTTCTGGCAAATACATTGACAGTTTACAGGCGGAGTATAGTGGGGCGTGTGCGATTCCTATTGGTTTTTCGAACAGTGATTTTTTACGTGCGATGCGGAATCAACCTGATAGTGGTTTAGGAGAGCATTTTGAGGCTTTTGTGATTCCGAGGAATTGTGAGACTTTTGTGATGAGAGATTAGGATGATAGAAATTGTGTTGTGTGTTGTGACTTTTTGTGTTGTTGGGTATGTTTTGAATTTGATGAACAGGTGGGATTAGGATTTAGTGTTGTAATTTTTTGGAAAACTTGTTGCAAATTTGATTTTTGTGTGTAATATATTTGTAGTCATTATCGCGGCGTAGAGCAGTGGACAGCTCGCCAGTCTCATAAACTGGAAGTCGCAGGTTCGAATCCCGTCGGTTACCCCATTTTGGCGGCTATGTATAATGTCGCGGGGATGGCATTGCATCGATCATCGTAGGAGGCGCAAGAATGGCCAAGAATAGCATACGGCAGCGTATACCGAACTTCGTGGGTGGAGGGTCCCCGGAGACCGCGGAGTTTGGGACGATAGAAGAGCTGCTTTTGATACCGTGGGTGGCGCAGTGGATGCAAGTGATGGACGGCGTCCCATTTCTGCGGTTCTCGAAGTCGAAGGATATTCTAATGGTCGAGCACGGTCAAGAGAAGCAAGAGTCGTTCTGGGCCGTTGGTTATCTAAAGGACCCCGGCTCGGTGGATCTGCCCGAGTGGGTTAACCAACAGCGGATATGAAACTTGCGGGGCTCCATCGATCATCCTACTTTGGCGCTGTCGTCTAATGGAAGGACGGCGGGTTCTCAGCCCGCAGGCCAGGGTTCGACTCCCTGTAGCGTCACGAGATTAGCGGGCGTCGTCTAATGGCAGGGCCTCAGCCTTCCAAGCTGATGACGAGGGTTCGAATCCTGTCGCCGCTATCATGGTTTGAGTTATTGAGGAAAGAGAAATGACTGATGACCTAATTGCGAAATGTAGAACATCAACACAGTGGTTGCCAGAACCGAAGGTGCAACCGTTGTGCCTGCATTTCGTGTTTGTATGCGATAATGCCGGATGCGGTGTGGAGGTTTGTAGCCCATGACTTAGGCTCAAAAAATAAGTCAAAGTGGTTGCAAGCCTGTCAAGGAAACTTGACGGGTTTTTTTTGTTGGAAAATGATGAATTTTTTTGGATAGCTCGGTGATATAATAGTGCTGACAGTCATGTCTGAAGAAGCTCTTTGATAACTGAGTTTGGAAAACGCCAAATGTCATCAATCGGCTGGGGAGTAATGTCCTCAGTTGTTCGGAGCGTGGGCTAGTTTGGTAAGCCACCAGTTTTGGGAACTGGTAATCGGAGGTTCAAATCCTCTCGCTCCGATTTTCTTAGGTAATAAAGCGATGTGAAAAAGGGTACGACGCTGTTGTGTGTAGTCGTGAGCGAAAGCAGCGGCAAGGGAGATATTCTCGCCCAACACACAACAGAATTAAGCGGAAGCCGCCTGCTAAGTAGGTTGTCGTCCTTGAAACCTTAGCAAGCATCGCTTTACATCTGGGTGTAGCTCAGCTTGGCCAGAGCACTCGGCTTGGAACCGAGAGGCCGGAAAGGTATACGCTGGTTCAAATCCAGCCACTCAGACCAACGGCGGCGGGTGCCTTACAGCATTCATCCAATAATGCATGCCGCTTGTGGATGAATGACGGGTTACTACCGCCAACTTCTTCTGTCTATAGGTGACACCTTCCTATTCTGTGACGGTATGGCGACGAGCGGGTGGAACCCGTGGACGACCATATTGGAGAAAAAGTGGTGTGACTCCGGGGAGAGCGACCCGGCGACGGAATGTGGCGCAGTTTGGTAGCGCGCTCGGTTTGGGGCCGAGGGGCCGAGAGGTCGTGAGTTCAAGTCTCACCATTCCGATTATGGGTGTCAATGTCGTGCGAGCCAGTTAGAAGAAAGCATTACCCTGCGAGTAATCTAGCCCGTCAATCGAAACAGGATGCCTTGGGAGATACGGTGTATCTCCCAAAACGGGGCGTAGCGCAATTGGTAGCGCACCTGACTTTTAATCAGGTTGTTGCCGGTTCAAGTCCTTCTGGGAAAAAGGAGTATGACATGGAATTAAAGCGTGTGGAATGCAAAGAAGACATGCACATTGAAATGGGCTATTTAGTTTTGTGGAAGAAATTTGAGATGGGGCAGTCGTGTGTCAGAGAAGAAATGCTTGATGATACAATTTGGGACATGGCATGTTGGGGGTGGCGTAATGGCGAGAAGCGTATCATAATTGAAGGTTACGAACATGACATTAGTTGCCGATTTGATGAAATTGGGGCAGTTTTTGAGTTGCCGGATAGGCATAGCGAAATTTCCTTATGAATGAGAATCTATCTAACATAGATATATGATATGAAACTTAGTGCTTTTCAATAGAAAATGTAACTATAGGGGACGTAACTCAATGGAAGAGTGGTTTTTGATTGACAATTGAGTTACTGTTATGGTAGTGTGTTCATGTCTTATTCAAGGAGAAAAGACATGGACAAGGCTCTGTTAGAAGATGCGGCAAGGCGTCGTCTTTCTACGCATAGGATGGCCGACGAACTGGGATGTAGTCAGACGAATGTTATGTATTGGTTGAGAAAACATGGCCTGAAGACAGACACCTCGGTAAGACGTGGCATCAAGAGGAAGGGATTGAATGTTAGTTGTTATATTTGTGGCAAACCAACAAAAGAGGGCAGACGCCTTTGCCCTTGCTGTACGATAAAGGTAAGACGGTATAGGGTAAAGCTGGATGGTAAACCATTAGCAGTCGAGCGCCGGACAGTGCAAGAGCATAGAAAGGTGCACTCGTGTACGAGGACCTATTGCCGAGGGTTAGGCGAACGCTGAGGCGTCTGGCTGGACAACCCCGTGCCCAGGTAGGTTGAATTCCTGAAGCACCTTTTCGTAAACTGGGCGATAGTTGCTCTGCGACATCTAACAGAAAGACACCGTAAGTTGTCAATTAGGAGCGTGACGGAACTGGCATACGTGGTCGGCTCAAACCCGGCATTTTGTGGGTTCGACTCCCTTCGCTCCTATCATTGAAATCATAGGGAGAGATGTGGGATGTGAATACCACAGGCAGCTTCGGAAACTATGGTTTTCGGGGTCCGTCGGGCAGCCCTTAGCGGGGAGTAAGTCGGGCTAAGCAGGTTTGAATCCTGCCCTCTCTATGTTTTTCAGGTTTTTTCGTGAAAAATTAGCGATAGGTGATATAAAGGTAGTTGAAAACATGGACACAGACACGAACAAGGGGAATGAAATGACAATGGAAGAGATGGAACTAATAGATATTTACTGGAGAATAATGGCAGAGTATCGGAAGGAGTATTTTCTGGGCGAAGCAGATGTCGTCGATCAAATGGACGAGAAGTTGGACGAAATCTACGATAGGCTCCAAAGTCTCGCTGTATAAACAATCCAAAAAAGAGGCTGAAAAGGAGTTGGGCATGGAAATGACAGCAAAAAAGAGAATTGAAACTTTGGGCGATTATCGTAATGTTGCCTCACTGTTGAAGGCAGCAATAGAGTCAAATGATGTTGAGGCTATTGAGAATCTTTCGGCCTGTGCTGAAGAGATGTATGATTCGCTTCGCTATCAAGCACCGTGGATCACTAAAAGGACGGATGAGCAGTTGGGCATGCAAGAGGTGTTCAAAGCCGCTCGCGTTATTTATTGCGAAGTTCGGGACTATTGGATAAAGACTCAAAATGAGGATCTAGTTCCATACGAGGGATAGTGGTTGGTAGGTGGCTCGCCTCACTGAGAACATCAGTGGGGCGTCTTTTTTTTGGCTCGCCTAATCGGTATGGCACTCTTTGGATTTCATTTCCAGAATTTTTTATGCACAATTTGGCACAAAAGAAGAGCGTGATGAAGCTATAATGGAAACATGGTGACGTTTTGAAATTGAATCTTGATTGTGACAGGGGAAAGAGTCTTGAATGACAGAGAAAAGCAAGAATTGAGCTATTGGCAGCGTAAAGGCATTTCATTGGGTCGTCATTATTTCGTTCAGAAGCATAAAGAACGTTTGGAGATATTTAGGAAACTTCACAGTTTTCCAAGCGGCTTGATTGCTATTGATATAGGTTGTGGCCCTTTCGGCGGGATGTCCTTAGTTTACAAGGGAGAGCGAGAAAGCCCACGGCTTTAGGCGTGGGAGTAGTCACAAGGCGTCTAATTTTTATCTTGTGGATTCATTGAACAATGCGTACAAGGAATTGATAGATCAGGTAAATGGCTTTGTCTATTTGGCGAATCATTCCGAGAGTTTGAATATAGCCGATAGTAGTGTAGAAATTGCCTTTTGTTGCAATGTTCTCGACCATACGGAAAGCAGATCAAAAACGTTGAAAGAGACACATCGCGTATTGAAGTTAGGTGGTTTATTTTGTCTATCTGTGCATTGCAGGACAAAGGAGCAATTGAGTTCTTTGCACAAGCAGGCTTTCACGTATGCGGAATTGACGGCTGAACTTCTTGAGTCTGGTTTTAGCAATTTGGGTAGTAGGTCAGACAGGCGTACTGCTGACGGTCATATTGTTTTTGATGGTGTGTTTCAAAATGGAGTTTGATGATGATAGTTGTGGTTGATTGTATTCCGAGTGGCGGCAGACCGATATATGATAAGAGGATTGATGGAACTGTCCAAGTTGTAGACGAGGTTGATGGAAAATTTGATGCTGTTGAGACAGGTCATGGCGCCGCTCGGGTGCTTGTGCCACTTTTTGGGCAAACACGGGAAATGACAAGTGTTATGACTGAGGTGATTGAGGAATATGCTATAGAGGAATCGAATATTGTCATTGTTTTACAGGATGACAAGATTGGACTTTTGATACACAATGGAAACGCCATCTAAATTCTCATTCATTATTGGAGAATAGTCATGATTGATGCCGACTTGTTTAAATTGATCGAAGCATCCATTGCCGAGTCAATGGAAAACGACCGCATATTCAACTGCAAAGAGGGGCAATGTCAAAGTAAGGCGTTCATAGCCATGGTGAATCACGTTCGAGGATGTCGAAAAAGAAAAGATCAGGCTTTGTTGGACGAGATAGACACTTAGGATGGCAAGTAGTCATCGGCATCTTGGGAGTTATTTGTCAGTGATATTGCTGTGCATATAGCCAAGTTGACGAACGATGATATCATTGCTATAACAGAGAGGATATTTGGTGGAGAGATGAAGTTCATCAAAATGACTCAAGGCGAACGCGAAGCTTTTTGAGAAAAGTCGTCAATTTTTGGTTTGGCGTTGATATAATAAGTAGCAGATTGCCCATAGCTTAACTGGGAGAGTACCTGACTGGCGTGGATTGGGCTTCTGATACGCTAATCAAGTGGAGGATATATGTTAGGGCAAAAGTTCAAGACTGTTATAGAATGATCCTCAGACAATGGAACAGCTTCAGTTTAGGCTTCAGGAGTCGATTTCATGCGGAGGGTATTTTGGTCGGTTCGTCCTGGAGTTGAAGTAGCTTTTTGGTTGGTCAAAAAAGAGAACTGACTTTTGGGGCCATAGCTCAATTGGGAGAGCACCTCTTTCGTAAAGAGGAAGTTGCGGGTTCGGCTTCATATTTTCGAGGTCTCTCCTCAAGGAGAGTGGATTGAAATAACATCTTAATTTTGCGGGCAAGACAGGAAGTTTGAAGATGTCGTAATTGTCGTTGCAACAATTCTTTTATATTGGCGATTAGATGGAGGACGTTGAAATGTTTGAATGGCTTTTTGGTCGTCGTTTGTGCGATGCTCCTGCTGATGTTCGTCGTCGTGGTCGCGCATTGGTTTTTGGAGCTTCAGCTTCAGTAAAGCCTTCTGTTGAGATAGAGAAGGATAACGAAAGTGAGGAAAGCGATTGTGGAGAAGAAGAAGACGAAGACAGCGACGGGTAGACCTATTTTGTCATTTTATTTATGACCCAGAAGTTGGGGAATTCTATATTCAGGACGATTTGTCTTATCGGATAGCCAGGAAGATTGCATCAGATGATTATACGGCGATGGAAACAAAGACAAGAAGGATTAGTTTGAATTATATTTCAAAGGTTGCTGGCGAATTGGTACGGGTATCTCGGCTCCTGGTGGGATTCAGGGTCGAGATGACTCCCAAGACGGTGAAATCGGCTCGCTTGGAGTTCCTCAAGAGGCTTAGGGGTATAGAACGGGCAATCAAGACCGAGGACGACGTGGAGGCTCAGGGGAAGGTTCTTAACGGTCTGCTCGAAACGGTGGAGAGGTTCTTCTATGATTGGCTTCTTGGAAAGCACATGCAGCGTGTCACGTCTGGGGTGTCAAATGAGAAGCTCGATCCCATTGCCAGCGATCTACAGGGAACAGCGTGGGAATTCGTGATGGGCATCAGGGGACACGATCTGGAGATACAGCTTACACCTCACTGGACACTCGATCCTGGCGAGTTTGAGAAGGTCAAGAAGAGGCTATTTGAGTCGATCAAGCGTAAGGCAAGGGCCGCGTTCAAGGATGCGAACGAGTTTGTGGTCTATTCAAGCCAGGCTGGAGAGACTGTTGAGTTGGCCGAGAAAGTTACGGTTGGCAAGATGACCCTGGTTCCAGTTCAGGGCTCCGAGTCGAAACAGATGGCGAGGGCGGTGAAAGACGTGAAGAGGGCTGTGGGAGCGATCAAGTCCTCTGGGCTCGGCAAGGTGGTCCAAAAACCGATGGTCATTTTGGTACAACGACACGGCGAGGGCTTGGTGAGTGCTAAGTATGCCCCAGCGAAGGACATCATCACATTGTTGGGTCTAGCTAGTGACGGCACTGTGATTCACGAGTTCGGTCATCGGTATTGGTACAAGATTCTGGACAGCGGGCGTCGAAATTACTGGGATAGGGCGTTTAGGGGTGATTTGATAGAGATAACCAAAACCGACATTGACGATGTATTGGACTTGGCCAAGCGTTCGCGTGGCGAGAACAAGTTGGATCAGTTGCGGGCTGGTGTTAAGACTTACGGTCGCTCTGGCGATCCTGTTCGCTCTCACAAGGCCAATTCTTTCTATCGGTCTATCTACCGTTGGTATGAGAAACCCGACTATTGGGAGAGGACTCGGAAGTTCTGGATGGACGATTACGTTGGCAAGCCCGTGATGATGAACCATGTGACGGACTACGGGAACACGAACGCAGAGGAGGCCTTTGCGGAAGTGTTCATGCTCTACGTGCTGGGCGATTCGATAGTGCCGACTGTGGAGTATTGGTTCGAGCAGATCATCTGATTCCACCAACTTGATGATCGGTGGGATGTTAATAGATGCATCCATTAACATTCCACACAGGGGATTATAGTCCTTCTGGCGCAAGATTAGCCATTCTATGAATTACTCATCATTGGGAATGGCGGCTATATAGATTTTAGTTGGTTAAGTTGATTGGCAATTTGTAATGGAGGTAAAATGGGTGACATTGTTGATGTCAGGTTGTACATTTATTCGTTGTGTGTTTCTTATGATTTTCCAAGGCCGGACGTATACGATTCAGAAGGCGGCGTAGATAAGATATCCACGAGTTCAATTTATGTTGGCAAGCATGAAACGGATTCTGAGTTTCACGCTAAGAAGTTGTTTGCTCGATGGTTATGCAAGTTAGAAGCAGTCGGAGAGCGTTCTGACAAGATTGCTGAAATTATTGCACGTGGTTTGAATGGCAAAATTGACATTTTCATAAAAAACAAACAAGAGATACAATGCAAGTGTGGCAGGCCATTGGGCAGGAAAAACAAGACAGGCAAATGTCAAAAGTGCATTTTGGATCAATCAAAGTGTCCTAAGAATCGTAAAGAGTTGATAAAAGATTTGCGGCGGTTTGGAAGCAATTCTGCAATTGCTCGACATTACGGTGTATCTGAGTCGTCTGTTCGTAGGTGGTTAAAAAGGATAGAGTAATGGCTGACGATGTAGTTTTGGTTGGGATAAGTTTTGACAATGAGTTGGCTGTTTTGTGGCATCACGATGTTATACTTGGCAGATTGATTCCCTGCAAGAACACAGCAATGCAGATTGTGCCGTGGTTTTACAGGGCAGATAGTGGCGAAGCACTAAAAGCTACTGGTGATTCGATAGATTCGGCAATAGCATGTGTGTTAGGGAAACTGAAAAAGCAAGGTGTCATAGAAGATACCAGTCATTACATTACGATGTGTGAGCGGTAAAGCCCATCGTTTTAGGCGTGGGAGTATGTCAGGTTTTGGAGATGGATTGAATTGAGATGGCGAAGCAAGGGCGAATTTAGAGGAAAGTATTATGCTGGGCGTTGGGGTTACTTTTCAAAGGCTATTGGTCTTGCCAAGGAGTTTGATGTCAAGACGGTCTTAGAGATTGGGCCTTATACGACTTCTTTTTCTTCTGATTCAGATGTTATGGATAGAGAGGATTTTGGCATTTCCAATAGGCTTATTCTTCATGATGTGGATATAATTCCTTGGCCAATTGACAACAAGTGTTATGACCTTGTAATTGCGACTCAAGTTTGGGAGCATTTGAAACATCCCAAAGAGGCATTTGCGGAAACAACTCGTATCGCCAAGCATGCCATTTTGTCATTTCCTTACAAGTGGAATAGCGGTACAAGAGAGCATCGTGGCATTGATGATGATAGAATTATAGAGATGACATCTTCTGATTTTTCGCGTCGTGAGATTGTTGGTCGTCGTGCAATTTTTGTTTGGTCATTTTAGGCAGAGCAGGTGATACGTCATTATGACAATTGAGTTTGGAGAACAAGTAGTATGAAAAACGAAATGGTATTGTGTATTGAAACGAGTTTGCTTTCGGAGAAGTTATCGGGTTGCGGTTTTGTTCCTATTGATACGGATAAGATGTTGGATGTTTTGGCTCCTGAGAATTTATGGCTTATTAGTAGGGCCAGGATAGAGGAGAACGAGGATTTCAGGCAAGTGATACCGTATGTCATTCTGACTTATGGGAATGATATTGTGATTTATTCTCGCACATCAGAAGGCGGGGAGGCAAGATTACATGATAAGATAAGTCTTGGTTTGGGCGGTCATGTCAATTTGTTTGATGCTGCGAATGCGTTGGCTAGTAGTGCAGCGATAAGCGAACTTGTTACTTGTGCCCCGGACGGTGAGATTATAGTTGACAAAGCGATGAGTCGTGAGCTAATTGAAGAAGTTGGATTTACTCGCAACATGCGTAATATAAGGAATGAGTGTTTTTTAGGTTTCATTTTTGACGGTAGTGATGCTGTGAGTCGGAGTCACTTGGGCGTTGTATGGCGGATAGAGTTAAGGGAGAGAATTGAGTTGCATTCGTGTTCTGACATCAAAGATTGCCAGTATGTTCCTATTGAGCAGCTTATACAGTATGATTCACAGATGGAGAATTGGTCTAGGCTATGTCTTGATTTTCTTGGGACTTGACTTTTCTGTTGGATGAGTTATCATATAGTAGTTGTATTGTATTTCTTTTTCAAAAGGAGGCAACAGATGCCTGGTGGAGATGGAACTGGTCCTGGTGGCCAAGGTCCGTTGACTGGTCGTGGGATGGGATATTGCAATGGCAATCCTACTCCTGGTTATATGAATCCTGGTTTTAGTGCTGTAAGAGGCGTTGCTCCGGGCGGTAGGGCTCGTGGTTTGCGTAACATGTCCCAAACGACTGGCGTGCCTGGTTATGTTCGTCAGCCGTCTGCACAGGGCGTTGCGCGTCCATTTGGAATGGGACGTGGACGTGGACGTGGACGTGGACGTGGACTTGGTAGGAGAGGCTGGTAGCCTAAAGAGATTGTCAGTTTAGGGAGGGGGAAGTAAGTGCACAACTTCCCTCTCCCTTTTTTTCATAGAAATTCTGCAAACTTTTTCCGATTAGGTGATATAAAGGTAGTGATACCTGATTTGGAAGGAGTTGAAGATGAAAAAGGTTATGATTCTTAGGGGTTTGCCGGGTTCTGGCAAATCAACCTACGTAGCCGCTCACTATCCAGAGTCTGTTGTGTGTTCGGCAGATGATTGGTTCTTGAAAGGTGGCGAATGTCGGTTCAATCCTTCCGAGATTGGACAGGCACATAGTGCCTGTCTGGGCAAGTTCATTCAAGCGTTGTCGGTGTGGAGAGAAGTAGTTATTGTAGACAACACGAATGTTCACATTTGGGAGTTTGCGAACTATATTGCGATTGCAGAGATGTTAGGGTACAAAGTTGAGATTGTGGAATTTCGGGCTACCACAACGAAACAATTGAGAAGGTGTGTAGAAAGGAACGTACATGGGGTTCCTTCGGCACTCATTTCGCGAATGTTTGGAGAATTTGAGTTTTGCCGTGCCGGAACAGTTGTAGATGTATGAGAATTGCCGCCATAGCTCAATTGAAAGAGCACTCGTCTTGTAAGCGAGGGGTGGGGGTTTGATTCCCTTTGGCGGCTCCAGATGAAAAAGTGGTGCGTATATCTGCTGCTCTGCAATGATGGGACTTATTATTGTGGGGCGACGAATGACTTGCCAAAACGTGTAAAGAAACACAATGATGGCAAGGGGGCAAAATATACGCGGTCACGATTGCCTATTGAGGTATTATGTAGTCGTGAAGTTTTGACCAAGAGTGAAGCATTGAAGTTGGAGATTCGTGTAAAGCGTTTACCACGGAGTTCCAAGATTGCGTTTTTGTCTGATGGGTGAATTATTGGGCTCATAGTTACAATTTTTTGATAAATTTCATTATATGGCGTGAACGTTCACGTAAGCATTAGACACAGTTGTCGAGTTTGAAAGATTATCAAAGAAAAAGTGGAAATACTCGTCATGTTTATGACCCTGTTTTCAGAGAAAAGTTTTTGGTTTCAAAACCATATTGACAGACCGTGTTGTTGATTTCCAAAGTGATGGCAATACGTATGGTTTTTGGTTCACGAGGAATTCCATTTCAAAGGAGCAAGTAGTGTGGACAGAGAAAGAGTAGCGCGAAACTTGGTAAAGTTAGCTAAGGAATTAGTTGCTGCGAAATTTGAGTTCAAACGTCTCAAGGGTAACCCTAATTCGTGGTATAACAATCCTCAGATGCGCGGCCACACATCGGCAAAAAAAACCGTTGATGAATTAGAGAGAATTGTTGTTAAATATAGTAAGACTCCCGAGCAACGATTTATCATTGGTCGTGTTATTGATTTTGTTCAAGATGACTGGGATTATTTTCACAAAATCACAAAGAAGTATATGGCAAATCTTTTGTTTACGTTGAAGAATCTTGACAAACTTGGTCCACTTGGAATGTTGATAAAATATCAGTCTCGTAGTGGCATTTGGCGTGAAGACGTAGAGCGTATACTCAATGTTATGGCGTATGATGATGACCCGGCGTCCTATGTTGATGAATATATAAGCCAATATATTTATCTTGGAATGGAACCCGAGGAGGCCAAAGAGCGTATCGAGAAATTGGTAAAGGTTTGGCGTTCTGACATGAGTATGTAATTATTAAAGATGTTAATTCAATATTGGCTGTTAGATGGAGGACGTTGTGATGTTTGAATGGCTTTTTGGTCGTCGTTTGTGTGATGCGCCTGACGATATTCGTCGTCGTGGTCGCGCATTGGTATTTGGCGCTTCGGCTTCAGTAAAAACTTCTGTTGAAATAGAACAGGACAAGGAAAGTGAGGAAAGTGATGGAGATGAAGAAGAGGAAGACAGCGGATAAATCTATTTTGTCATTTTACTTATCGTATGACCCAGAAGCTGAATCATTCTATGTTCAGAGTGATTTGACTCATAGGTTGTCTAGTAGAATTGCATCAGATGATTATGAATTATCTCCGGGCGGTCAGATAGTTTTATCGACAAATGTCAATGTTTTGAAGGGTATTATTGGAAGGATGCGCGGTTGGGCGAAGACGATTCTCAACAAGATTTATCGTGTACGGATGACAGATGAATCTATCTTAGAGATATTGAAAGAGCGTGGATTATCTTCGGGGTGGTCGGTCGGGAATTTGTATAAGGGCAGGTATTACGATAGGCGGTCAAATAATTCTTACAATGAGAAGAGTTTCACGATAGACATCAAAGGGTTGGATATGGATATTATTCGGAGCATTGCGAAGGCTCTTGGTAAGAAGTTCAATCAGAATGAGGTTATGATAGTTGATAACTCAAGTGGTGTTGCAAAGATAATCAAGACAGGAGCATAATAATGGAAGGTTACTGGTTGAATCCTCAGAATGACAAGTATATTGAAGTTATGGAGCATTCCAGTGATATTGGGGAAGAAAAGGTTCTTCGTCGGCTTGGGATGAATCCTAACAGATTTTTACCTAAGATTGAGGGGTTGTCTCCGTATGGAGATAGGATGAAGATTCTTATGGCGGCATTGAAGTCCGGTCTCATTCGTGTGCGGCGGCATGGCCATTCTACGACGTTTGAGTTTTATTCTTCAAGAAACATGGAAAACATTTTGATGGGGATATACATGTTTCTTCGGAAAACCAACATAGAAGGGAGTATTCAGGTAAACAACATAAAGAGCAAAGATTTTGCTTCTTTTTCCTTTACAGATTTGAAGGAAGCTATTGGTGAGGGCGAAGTTGAGACTTTGGTTCGTGTTGGCAAGATAGCGAGAAATATGGTTAAGTTGGCTAAGGGATTGTTGGAGCTGGATGATTAGGCAGAAGGCAGTCATTGTGGGGGTTTTTGTTTGAGGAGGTCTGGGTGATTTTCACTATTGGTATATGATTCAGGAGTTTTTTACAGGAGTTGGAAGTGAAAGTCATCACTGCTGTAGAACCAATTTATGTGCATGGCGAATCAACGGCTTTTCTTGCTGGTGGGATTACAAATCCGAAATGGCAGGATGAACTTATTGAGCTTTTGTCACTAAAGTGGCATTTTGTTTAATCCGAGGCGTGAGAATTTATCAATGATCCAAATGCTTCACAGGAACAGATTGAGTGGGAATTCAATGCCTTGGCGAAGCCGGATGTGTTTAGCATGTGGTTTTCCAATGCTGATTCAGATCAACTGATTTGCATGTATGAACTGGGAAGACATTTAGCGTTGTATGCCGAACGAGACGCTTTGCAATTTGTGGTAATTGGCGTGGAGCCGGGTTATCGTCGTGAGCAAGATGTTCGGATTCAGACAAAACTTGTTTCTGCTTTTCTTGCTAATAGGATTAGTTCAAGTCTTGCTGACCATGCTATCAACATTGCTAAGGCGTTGGAACTTGCCACCGATCAGAAATTGGATAGCATTTGTATAGCATTTGGAAAACAATTTGAGAAATTTTGTAATTTTCCCATCACAAGGTGATATAGATGTAGTGATTGACAATTGAAATAAGGGGAGCGTGACGGAACTGGCATACGTGGTCGGCTCAAACCCGGCATTTTGTGGGTTCGACTCCCACCGCTCCTATAATTCATCACATTTAGTGATGTGGATTGAAACAAAGGGTGAAAAATCCAGGACATTCTATCTTTTCCGGGGTCGCTTAATCGGTATGGTACTCGATTATTTTAGGATAGTATGGGTTCGAATCCTTCCCGGCCCACCATTTTGTGTTTATGAGTATAGTTCCGTGTGTGACAAAAGTTGCAGGTAGCGGGCACTGCGAGGGTTGGGAATTCAAAAAGCAGAGATTCCCATAAAAAAGGATGTAATTGGGGTGTTAACCAGAATGCTTGGGTTATATTCAGCCCAGTAAGTAGGTCGGTAATTAGTCCGACTAACATTGCGGGGGCATCGTCCCTCACACACGGAACTTTTTGCCCCAGTGGCCTAATGGATAGGGCATCCGGCTTCTAACCGGATTTGTGCGGGTTCAAATCCTGCCTGGGGTATTTTACCCCTTGGAATGCTTTGGTGAAGGTTCGATTCCTTCCGTGGGGCCAGCATACTTGCCCAGTAGGCCAATTGGATAAGTCGCCTGGCTTCGAATCCGGGGTCGCCCATCAAAGTTTCGTGAAAAACTTGGCGTTAGGTGATATAAAGGTAGTTGAAGTGATTTGGTGTAGAAATTCACATTTGTTGTGGTGCGTCCTTTTAGAGCCAGAGTAAGAGGATAGAAACATGTTGAGTGACAAGGAGAAGGGCATTATTCGCCTGTTTGCAGGCGGTGAGAATTCTCTGCGGGAAGAGGCCATTGTGATGTATCGTCGAATTGTTTAGCGGATTGAACGCGAGCCAGTGGTCTCCTGAGTTGCGATTCATGAGCGAAGTTGACACACCTGTTCCTGATCTTGCTCTACGTGCAAGCTATCGGCGGGCGGTCTTGGAATGTGCAGTTGCTCAGGACGAAGCACATTCCGATGACGAACCGAGCGGTGAAGTGCAAAAGGGATGGCTCTCGCAATGGTTGAATTGGGCCATGAGAGACTTGTTTGGTGAAAATACAGGATTGCTTTTTTGTAGATCATGGTAGGGGCAGAAAGGTTTGTGAATTATGAGAAAAGAAACTGACTTTGACATTTTCATCATAGAACTTCCCGATAACGGCGGAATTGAAATACTAACAGTCGGGCGTATGGTAAGGTATCTTGAGCGGTCAGAGGACGGTAAACAGGGGCGTCTGTTTGATCCCGAAGGGGGGTAATATCCCTCAGTGGATTTCTTGGAGCCGAGCTATATAATTCCGCCGAATGGGTACGGGCGCATTCCGCCGCGACAGTAGAGATAGAGAGGTATGGGGAGTGGTCGGCGCGGCGAAAGAATTCCTGAAGCGCCTTTCATTTTTTTTGAGAGTTTGAGAGTTTAGGAGTTTGATAGCCGGAGTGGGTGAGGTGTTTTGGGACAAGGTTTGACAAACCAGGAAAGCAATGTGGGTCTTAGCCGTTATAGCAATACTTGCGGTTTCGGCTTGTGCGCTTGGTGATGATTTTTTGAGCGGGATATTGTCTATAGTTTTTGGGGCTGTTTGAATTTTGCTCGAAGGCCCGGAGTGGCAAAAATTTTATGAAACAATGGCCTACTCTTGGGGAATCAGCAAAAGAGTAGGCTTTGCTTAAAAATTGGCAGGATGCTTTATTGGTCAAATTAGAATAAATATGTTGTAGAAAGGATGAAATGGAAATGGGCGAAAGCAAAGAGCCTGAATTGTCTTTTGATGAAATGGTAGCGGTAATTCGCAAAGATGATGCTCGTTATGACAAAGCGGCTTATGGTTTTTTGGCGGCTGCTATGAACCTCTGTCATAAAGGACAAGGTGAGCGTCAGCATTTGACAGCTAGGGAAGTCTTGGATGGAATGTGCGAGTCTGCCAAAATAGATTTTGGAATGATGGCTTGCTGCGTGTTTGAGCAGTGGGGCATTCACAGCACAGATGATGTTGGCGAGATGGTTTTCAGTTTTGTAGATAGGGGTTTTTGTGGAAAGACTGAAGACGACAAGCGAGAAGATTTCCACAATGCTTTTGACCTTAAGGCGGAATTGCAAGATTATGAAATAGAGATGGAATCAGAATGAACGTCAAGTGGCTTGTTGAAGATACGGCATTTGACGAAGACTTGATTCCAATGATTGATGAAATCAAGCGGCACGATATAGAGCCGCATCGTATGATTGTGGTAGCTGAACCACAGAATATAGAATGTGAATGGCGTTTCGTGATAGTCGAGAAACAAGTCATAGCGGGCTGCCCATATAAGAGTGCAGGATTGAAAGAAACACAGGAAGATAATGAACAAGCTAAACAGTTTGCACAGCAAGTAGCTCAAGCTGGATACAATCCTGATGTAACTTGGACATTGGATGTGTGTAAGATACGTTCCGGCGCATTTAGGCTATTGGAAATTAACAGTTTTAGTTGTTCTGGATTGTATGAGTGTGAGATAGAACCTATTGTTAGGGAAGTATCGCGAGTTGCGTGGAAGGAGTGGATTTTCGATGTCGATTGCTAATTCCAAATATACGACAGTCAAGTTGAAATGTCCTTTTGATGAGAAACTGAAGGATATTGATTCTACTTGGGTTGATGGCTGCAACTGATTTTGGGGCAAAACCGAGGATGATAAGCCCGAGGATTTCAAAGATGTGTTCAACTTAGTTGAACAATTTAATGCCACATTGGGTTACGCTAACGAAAGGGACATTATGAATAATTCAGTAGATTGTGTAATTGTAGATGTTGATAAAACTAACGTGTATGGTCGTCCTGTTTCAGCGTCTATTTGTGAACAAGTGGTGAGACATTATGAGAATACGATGATTGAAAATGGAAAACTGGTTTATCGTAGTGTTACTGGTAAAGAAGACATTTCGGAGATAGGACATTTCATAAAACAGTTAGTGTTGGAGCAACTCTTGTATGAGTTTGGGCCAGATGATCCTGTTGTTTTAGCAGCTATTGATGATTGTTGTGATTTATACAATGTTACTTTGTCAGCAAGTATTGAATTTCCGGTGTTTGCGGGCTTAGAATCTGAGATAAGGTTAGAGGCGCGGAATGCTATTGATGAACTTTTGGATGATATTAAGGATGATGTATGTATTACTTATGATAGAATTGATCCATTGAGTGTTAAACATGCGGCTTTTGATGAGATTCCATGGGGAGACACTGACAAGGTTCAGTGTAGGCATGGGTCTGAGATTTTATCTGTTTTAGCAAAGCGGAATAAGGAACGTGAGTCGAAAGAATGGATGGACAAACATCAGATGAAGTTTGATTTCATGAGAGATTAAGATCAATTATCACGTGCAATTTACCGTTGTGATGTGTGTAGTTGATATTGAAAGCAGTAGAATGTTGATTGAGGAAAAAGACACAGTTGTTTTTTGTAGTGTTGAAACACAAGTATGGCGGCCCTGCTGCGATTGACCCTGATGGTTATGAGGCTTGGTATCAAGATGGTTTTTTACATAGGTTAGATGGCCCTGCTGTGATTTATTTAGATGGAATTCAAAAATGGTTTTTGAATGGGAAACAGGTAACTCAGGAAGAGGTTGAGGGATGATTGAAGAAAAAACATCGGTTGTTTTTTGCTCAAATGAAAGACAAATATGGTATAAGGGTGGTACGCGTCATCGGCTTGATGGACCTGCTTGTATTTTTCCTAATGGTTATCAAGAATGGTGTGTTAATGGCAGGCTACATAGGTTAGATGGTCCTGCTTTGATTTTTTCAAATGGTGGTCAAAAATGGCTCAAGGATGACAAATTACATAGGGTAGATGGTCCAGCCATAATCCACCCTGATGGTAGTCAAGAATGGTGGCTTGAGGATAAACGGGTAACCAAGAAAGTAGTTGAGGGATGAGATTGTATGAAGCTATAAAGCACGCAAAAGAGGTTGCTCATGAAGCTGGAGCAAATGGTGACTGCAAGTGTGCGAAAGAGCACGAGCAGTTGGTTAAATGGCTTACGGAGTTACAAGAGTTTCGCAAGCATAACATGAAGACTGATTGTGTTAGGGAAATAGAGCATGCCGGATGAAGCAATTATTGAATGTGATAGCTGTTATTCATTCAAATGGTTGTCGATTTTGGTATCAAAATGGCGACCGTCATAGAGATGATGGTCCAGCTATTATATGGCATGATGGGAGTCAGGCTTGGTGTCTCAACGATAAGCAAGTTACTCAGGAAGAAGTTGAAGGATGAAAGTAGAGCAAAATTCAGTTGTTTTTCATAGTGATGAGAACCAGTTTTGGCGTAACAAGGCTGGCGAACGTCATAGGGATAATGGACCGGCTGTTATTTATTCAAATGGCAGTCAAATTTGGTATTATTGCAGTCAATTACATAGGGTAGGTGGTCCCGCAGTGATAAGATCAGATGGGTCTGAGTATTGGTATTTGAATGATAAACAAGCAACTCAGAAAGCAGTTGAAAGATGATTGAAGAAAAAAGTGGGATTTCTCTTTGTAATTTTCGCTTTTTAACGTGATGTGGTTAGTAGTTAGTTGAAAGCTCTGTAACGCTAAAAACAAAACTGGAGGTTTTGATGGTCCTGCTGAGATTTTTTCTGATGGAACACAAGAATGGCATTTGAATGGAAAAAGTGTAAAATGATGATAGAAAAAGAATCAGTTGTTTTTCACAGTGATGAAGCACAAAGATGGCGTAATAGAAATGGTGATTTGTATAGGGTTGATGGTCCGGCGTTGATTTTTTCTGATGGTACTCAGTATTGGTGTCGTAGTGGTGGCATCCTTCATAGGGATGGTGGTCCGGCTGTGATTGATTTTGATGGTTACGAGGCTTGGTATGTAAATGGTTTTTTTACATAGAGATGATGGTCCAGCTGTTATTGATTCAGATGGAACTCAGCATTGGTATAAGAATGGTTTAAGACACAGGGATGATGGCCCGGCTATTACAAGATCAGATGGTAGTCAAGAATGGTTTAAGGATGGCGAGTATCATAGAGCAGATTGTCCAGCGCTAATTTCAAATTGACGAAATAAGTCGATTTTGTGAATTTTTGCCTTCAGTGGTGACATATAGGTAGAGGCGTAATCCATTGGAGGTAAAGAATGATGTTGGCGATACAACGATATTTACGAGCAAACTCACTACAAGCCGCAGTTGACGAGTGGGCTTTCCGTGTACAAGAGCATGGCAGTCTTGTACAATTGAACTACTCTAGCGATTCCTCTTTAGGCGTTCAAGAGATTGAGGAATGTCGTGGCCTGATACTGTCCAAGCCTGATTGGGATGTCGTAGCGTATCCGTTCTATCGCTTCTACAATGAAGGCGAATCGTATGCGGCATGTCCCGACTTATCATCGTCTGTACTGCTTGAGAAGCTTGACGGCTCATTGATAACTCTGTATTGGAATCCAGAGTTGAAGGATTGGTGTGTTGCCACTCGCGGTACAATTCTGGCTGACGCAACATCAAACTGGAAGAAGTTATCGTTTCAAAGTTTGTTTTGGCAAGCAGTTCGGAAGTATTTGGATGTCGATTTTGAGCGACTTCCGAAGACTGTCAACTTGATGTTTGAGCTTATTGGCCCGGACAACCGCGTGTTGACTTGGTATCCAGAAGCCGACTTGCGATTGTTGGCGGCCCGTGACTTGACAACTTTGGAAGAATTGGACGATGAGGAACTGGACGGATTGTCTGGACTATTAGGCATTCCGCGTCCGAAGGTATTCTCATTTTTTTCTCGTGAGGATGTGTTGGCATTACTTGACACATTGGACGAAAAGGATGAAGGTTTTGTTCTGGTTGACTATGACCACAAGAAAGATGGCAACTTTCTGCGCATCAAAGTAAAGAACAAGCGTTACTTGGAATTGGCTTATCGTCTACATGCGGGGCAATTGAGCATACTGACTCCAAAGAACATCATTCGTATGATTCGTTCTGACGAAGTAGATGAGATGCTTGCCTATTTCCCCGAGTTCGGCTCGGACGTTGATTCGGTACGTCAAAAGCTGGGAGACTTGGCGGCTCAAATAGACCGAGATTTTGAGTCTGTCAAGCATTTGGGAATTGACCGTAAGGAATTAGCGAAGATTGTTGGCAAGATGGTTTGTCCAAAAGCCATATTCTGGCTATTGGATGGCAAGCTACAATCAGGTCGTCAATTTTTGATGACTTGCTTTGAGAAAACTTTGTTTCGATTGCTGGGATTTTTCAGCTAATTTTTCGCTATAATGGTGATATAGAGATAGGCATTCCAATTTTTCAGCATGAATGTCGTTATGGCGAAGATACGGCTAATACTGTGATTATTTGCAGGGCAATTGTGGTTTGGAGGGACGTAGCTCAGCAGGAAGAGCAAACGACTGATAATCGTTAGGTCGGAGGTTCAAATCCTCCCGTCCCGATTTTTCTTGACGTTAGTGGGCAATGTCGGCTTAGTCAATAATCAACATTTTGGGCAGAAAAGATGATTTTTACGAGAAAAAATTCTGGCATAGGTGATATAGTAAGTAGAGAAAGTTTGAAAGTGGCCAAAGGAGATTACAATGAACACCGACATCGTATACGCCGCAGTCGGCAAAACCACACACCTTGGCAGCACACTGGCCGAAGCCAAAACCAAAGCCGCCGAAGCCGGCGATACGCCCACAATCAGCGGTCGCGTTTGGTGGGCATGGGTTGGCGCTGGGGCAGACCCGAAACCCGCAAGAGGGCCATACCCGACCTTGGCCGATGCCGACGTTGCCCTATCGACATTTCGTGCACGGCATGGCGCCCTGGCCGGCACATACGAAGCTGCGGGCAGGATAGGGCTTCGAGGATGCATCGGACGAGAGCACTGCCGGAAGTACGCTGATGTTTCAAGGCTAGGCGATGTAATGCGGGAACAGGTCGAGAAAAAAGACCGGGAACAGGTCGAGAAAAAAGAAATGGACGTAAACACTCCCATAGGACAAGTCAAAGTCGATGAAGTCGAGGTCAACGAAGATGGTGCTTATCCCTCCGGTTGGATCAACGCCTCCATCCTGGTAGGAGACAAAGAACACTTTACCGGGGCCTCGTGGTCGTACGACAGCCCCAGCGTAGACTATTACCGAAAACAACGCATGCCCGCCCCGCGTCTCGAAATCAAGGTGTACGGCTACGACGACCACGAACCCTCCAATGAGACGATCATGAAGGCCATTTGCGAGGCAGGGCTAGAAGATAGCGATCTCGCGGACGACATCATCACCGCAGTCCGGGATGCTTGCCGCGACGCGGTGTATAATGCTCGTGAGTCTGTTTGCTGTCTCAGTATTGCAAAACACTTGCTAACCCGCGCAGCAGACCGTATGCGCCTCCTGGAGCTACTACAAGACGAAATTGCCGATCTCGTATACGGTGACACGATAGCGGCACATTTTTCGTAAGCCCACTTTTCCCTTTATCAACATTTTGGGCAGAAAAGATGATTTTTACGAGAAAAAATTCTGGCATAGGTGATATAGTAAGTAGAGAAAGTTTGAAAGTTTGAAAGTGGCCAATAATGGAGATGTCTGATGAGAATAACAGAACTGACCAAGCAGGAAATAGTGGAGAGAAAGGCAATGGCAATGGCAATGTTGGAAGTTTTGGATGATTATGATTGGGGTGAGGTGTTTGCGTTTTCGGGCGGTGAAGGTTTTGGGAGTGTTGGGGACATTAGAGAGGCCATTCCGGGGCAGAACATAATTCTTGGTCCCTTTGGTCGGGCGGATGTATCCGAAATCATAGCAATGTCTCCTGGGCAAAATGATAGAGAGAGTTGGATGGTTTGTGGCGGTCTCAATGACGGTTGTTGGTTTTTCATAGAGGCTGGTTGCTGCTACACTGGTTGGGATTGTCAGGCCTACGGCAGCACTACGATTGCCAGGACTAAGGCGGAGCTAATTAGGTTTGGGCTAACGAAGGATGCTCGGGAGCGAATGGGTTTGGAGCTATAGGAAAGGCGTGTTGGTGCCTGGTGGTGTAATTGGTAACACACCAGATTTTGATTCTGGCATTCCAGGTTCAAGTCCTGGCCGGGCAATTTTGCATTGAAGTTGATATAAGAGTGTAGTTGATTAGTTGAGTCAACGACGTAACGGTTTCAATGGCTGTGTAGTACAAACGAAAAGAATGGAGTTGTCGTGATGACATTGGATGAGGCTCTGAAAAACGAAGCTGTTTTTGGACTGTTGTTTGCTGATTTCATCGAACGTGGTGGAAGTCTGGATGAGCTTGTCGAGGACAATCTCAATTTGAGTTTTGGGGATGTTTTTGAGAGTTTGTCTTCATGGCTGACCCAGAATGATATAGAAGTTCTCATGACCGGTGATGAAATCAACAAAATCATCAGTTGCGTTTTTGTTTTTAGTTCTCTAAAGCAGATGGAGCGAGACGGGAAGGCTGTCTGTAATGACGGCAAGTGGATTCTGACGGACAAGGGAAAAGAGGAAGATTGTCCGAATTGATTTAATGGATAGGTGGCCGAGTTTGGTCTAAGGCTCTGGTTTCGAAAATCAGTAGGCGGTGTCAAACACTGTCTCGTGGGTTCAAATCCCACCCTATCCGTCAATGGTGGAGTTGTCTAAGAGGCTATTTGGTTTAGCAAGCAATTCAAAAAAGGGAACACAATGAAGCCGAAGTTAGTCAAGGGCAACATTTTTGACACAGGATGTCAGTGGATTGGTCATGGCGTTAATTGTGTTGGCGTTATGGGTGCTGGTATTGCATTACAGGTTCGCCGCAGGTATCCGTATTCTTTCACGGTTTACCAACAGGTCATTCATGACACTGGTTTAGTTCCGGGGCAGAACATTTATGTTGTAGAGAATCCTCATTCGATATGTCACATGGCGACACAACCTAGGCCTGGGAGATTTGCTTGTCTTGAACTTGTTGAGATGTGTATTAGTGAGTTTATTCAAGAATACAACGAAGTGGGTGTTTCACTTGCTTTGCCGCGTATTGGTTGTGGCATAGGCGGCTTGAATTGGGAAGATGTATCACAGTTATTGGAAAAGCTGTTTACGCCCACTGCTATTGAGGTTGAGTTTTGGACGTATATGTTGTAAGAGATATGGCTCAAAGTAGATTTAGGCAAGAGATGAAAGGCAAGGTTTGCAATGCAGGTTATCAATGACAATGGAAATTTGATTAAGGCTTGGATTGACGGTGTTTCCGTTGAAGATGGGGCTGTTGCGCAGTTGAAGAAGTGTGCTCAGATGCCTTTCATTTTCAAGCATGTAGCTGCAATGCCAGATGCTCATGTGGGAATGGGCGCTTGTATTGGTAGCGTAATTCCTACTATCGGTGCTGTTATGCCTTCGGCTGTTGGCGTTGACATTGGGTGTGGAATGGCTGCGGTAAGAACTACGCTTACCGAGTCTGACATTCCAGAGGCAATCAGACCCGATGTACGTTTTGCTATCGAAAATGCAATTCCAGCGGGCCGTTCGCATAACGGTGGCAAGGGCGACATTGGAGCCTGGGATAAGTTGCCAACTGTTGTAGAAGCCATTTGGCTTGACGAGCTTGCAGAGGACTACGACAAGATTACTGAGAAGCACAGGGGAGCTAAGGGATACAACGATGTAAACCAACTTGGTACGCTTGGGACGGGCAATCACTTCATTGAGATTTGTTTGGACAAGGACAACCGAGTATGGTTCATGTTGCATTCTGGTTCTCGTGGTTGCGGAAACAGAATTGGCAGCTATTTCATCAAGTTTGCAAAAGAGCTTTGCAATAAGTGGTTTATCAATTTGCCTGATTCTGATTTGGCTTATTTTCCACAGCGCACTGAAGAATTTTCAGATTACATGTTTGCGGTTGGCTGGGCGCAGAAGTTTGCCAGGTTGAATCGTGATTTAATGATGCAGTCTCTTGTTGACGCTATCAGGGGAGTGACATCTGTTCCTGAGTTTGAGTTTGAAGGCGATGTAGTCGATTGTCATCACAACTATGTTGCTTTTGAGAATCATTTTGGCAAGAATATATTAGTAACTCGCAAAGGTGCAATTCGTGCTCGCAAGGATGAGCTTGCTATTATTCCTGGTAGTATGGGCACGCGCTCGTACATTGTGCGAGGTCTTGGCAATAGGGACAGTTTTTGCAGTGCTTCGCATGGTGCTGGTCGTTGTATGTCACGAACCCGGGCGCGCAAAACGATCACGGTAGATCAGCATGTTGCGGCTACAAAGGGTGTTGAGTGCGTTAAGGATAAGACTGTATTGGACGAATCACCTTTGGCGTATAAGGATATTGACAAGGTAATTGAAGCTGAACGGGATTTGGTAGAGCCTGTTCATACCTTACGTCAGATAATTTGCGTCAAAGGAATTGGATAAAAGGACGCAAAAAGGACGCAAAAAGGACGCAAAAAATTGAAAAAAGGTGATATAATAGGGAGCACATTTGATTGACAATTAAGTTTTTGCGGGTGTGGTGGAATTGGCATACACGATATGCTATTTTGTTGTTTGACAATTGAGTTTGTTATGATATAATGCGGGTGTAGCCGAACGGCATAGGCGACGGACTTAAAATCCGTTGGGTGTAATACCCATGTGGGTTCGAATCCCACCACCCGCATCAGTGAGGAGGAATCATGAAAATTGATAGGAAGGAGTTTGAGAAAGCGTGGAATGGCAATTTGGCTGTGAGAGAGATACGTAATGCGTTTGGCCTATCGGAAAGGCAAGTTAGGAAGTTCAGGGATGAATACAACTTAAAAAAGCGAAAGAGAGGCGGAGTACGGGTTAGCGAGTATCCAAAGACGAGTGAATCTGCCTATTTGCTTGGAGTGGCTTTAGGGGATGGAGATTTAGGAATCGTAGGAAGAACGATTAGGTTGAGGCTATTTTGTGACATAAAATTTCCATGCTTGATAGACAAGTGGCGTAATACATGTAATGCGGTTTTGGGATGTAATTCAAGTGTTATATCGTGGGGGAAGAATTGCAAAGCTGTGATGGCATATTCTAAGAAGTTACAAGAGTTTCCATGGAAACCTCGAAAAGGAAGAAAGTGGGAACAAAATGTTCGTATTCCAGATTGGGTCAAGGATGGTGGGTTCCTGATTGATTGTTTGGTTGGCCTCTTTGAAGCTGATGGTTGCATTTATACTCAACGGGTGAAAGTTGGAAACAGAGTCTATGAATACGAAAGGGTGAGTTTTAGCAATTCTGCAGAGTTGCTGATTCGGGATGTGATTGATTTTCTGTTGGATAATGGCATATCACATACAGTTGTTGAGCGTCCCGTAGGTGGTAAAACGATGATAAATGGAAAACCAGTAGTAAGTAGAACAATCAATTATTACATACAGATTATAGATAGGGATGGGTTTCTTGATTTAGTGCCGTTTAGTAAGACTTAAAATCCGTTGGCCCTTTTTGGCTGTGTGGGTTCGAGTCCCACCACCCGCATCAGTGAGGAGGAATCATGAAAATGGATTTGAATGAGTTGCTGACTGAAGCAAAGAGCAAACTCGGCAAGCAAGAGATGGCCAAGCTTGACCACTTGCTTGAAGACATAGAGAAGGTAGGCGCGAGCGTTGTCAACTTGGACGATGGCTTGCATTTGAAAGTCAATTGGTGTTTGTATTCTTTGCCTGAGTTTATGGAGGCGTATCGCAGGCATGACAAATGGCCTGATCTTTGGATGGAACGCATGCAAAAAATAGGACAATCAGTGCCTATTCATTGAGTGGAGATGTTATGGGTTATCGGAGGTGCAAGTGTGGGGCGTGTATGGAACATCTTTTGGTAGAGGGTACAAACGAAGAGTGTGTTTTTTGGTGTCCAGAATGTGGCAGGGCGTTGTGTATGTTACAAGAGGAAACAGCTTGGCACGAGCCAAGTTGTATAAAGCAAGAGGACGAATTGGGTAAAAAATAGTATTGAGATTCAGGTGTTTGATTACCACCATTGAGAAATGGTAGGACAATATGAAAAGGAGAAAAGATGAGCGATACTAAGGAGAAATCTGGCAGTTTGGAAACGTATGAAACGTATGATACGAATGATTTTTTGACGGCCAATTTCTTACTGGCCAAACATGCCAGGCTTGTTGGAAGTCGCTTTGAGGGTCGTTGGCTTGTGTTCATATTTGCAAATAAAGCGGAATGTGAGAATTTGATAAATGATCTGAATTATGGCGATGACAATGTATCCGCGTCGGTTTTCTTTGATGCTGGTAAGCGTTTGAAGAAAATCATACATTCCCAGGATAGAGGTTATGGCAAAAGATGAGAGTTATCATAGCTGGTTCAAGAGAGGTGAAATCTTACGATGTTGTTGAAGAAGCCATAAAAGAATCAGGTTTTGCCATATCACAAGTCGTAAGTGGGATGGCAAGCGGTGTGGATGCTCTTGGTGTATTGTGGGCAAAAGAGAATGATGTTTTATTGGCTGAGTATCCAGCCGATTGGAAAAGATATGGTCGTGCTGCCGGGATGATTCGTAACAAGCAGATGTCGGAGAATGCAGATGCTCTTGTTGCAATATGGGATGGTAAGTCACACGGCACTCAGAATATGATAGGTACTGCAAAAGCTCAAGGATTGATGGTCTATGTGAAACAAGTCTGAAAAGTAGAAACTTTTTGGGCATTCGGTGATATTAAGATAGGTTACGAATGAAAGTTTATCTTGACAAGGAATAGGACGATGTTTTTCGTTGGCGATGTGCATGGGCGATTTGAGGAATACAAGCGAATCATAGTTGATTTGCCTCAAATCATTCAGCTTGGCGACATGGGATTGGGGTTTGGCAAAGATAAACAGTATCTCGACAATCCCTCTTATCGCTTTTTAAGAGGCAATCACGACAGTCCGGCTATCTGTCGGAAGCAGTTCAGCTATCTTGGGGATTGGGGCTATTTGAAGGATGAGGGCGTATTTTACGTTAGTGGTGCGTATTCAGTTGACAAGGCGATGCGTACCATTGATTTAGATTGGTGGCCTGAAGAGCAGCTTGACTATCAGACATTTTGTCGGGCAATTGAGTCGTACAAGCTTCTGAAGCCAGAGATTGTAGTTTCGCATGACTGTCCGTTTGACATTCTGCCATACGTGATGGGCAATGCTCGGAGATGTAAGCGGAATTCGACGGTAATGGCTTTGCAGCAGATGTTTGATGCTCATAGGCCTAATTTGTGGATATTTGCCCATCACCACAAGTCAAGGAAGTTTTCTGTTGATGGAACGTTGTTCATCTGTGTGGGTATCTTAGGTGTATACGATTCAGAGATAAATCAGTTCGTAACGTGAAAACTGCATTGTAATTCATGATTGGTTATAGTTGGCTTGCAAGTATGGGGTGTAGTTATGAGAAATCGCAAGATGTTCCCGACTGAATTGTCTTATTTTGTAATTGGTCGTGGGGATTATTCGGACAAGTATTTTGTACGTACCCGTGACATTTTGCTTGCCGAAAACAGACATTCTAATGTGTTGATGCAAGTTTTTGGTCGGCGTGAGGGTATTGTATGCGGTATTGACGAGGCTATTGATGTTTTGCGGTGTTGTTGTTTGAATGATTCGGGCAAGCAATTAGCAATAAAGGCACTTCGGGATGGGGACTCTATTGAGAATAAAGAAGTTGTCATGACCATTGAAGGCGACTTTTCTACTTTTGCTCATCTTGAGACGGTTTATTTAGGCATTCTTGCTCGGAGTACATCCGTTGCCACAAATGTTAAAGAGGTTGTGGATGCGGCATGCGGGTTGCCGGTTATGTTTTTTCCGGCTCGATTTGATCATTGGCGCATTCAACAGGGTGATGGTTATGCGGCTCATATTGCGGGGGCGGCATCGGCGTCAACAGATGCAAATGCAGAATGGTATGGTGGCGAAGGAATGGGAACTATCCCTCATGCTTTGATTGCTTCTTACGGCGGTAATACGGTAGAGGCTTGCAAGGCATTTGACCGCAACATGCCGAAAGAAATTAAGCGTATCGCTCTTGTGGATTTTGAGAACAATTGTGTAAAAACATCACTTGAGGTTGCAGTGGCTCTTGACAAGCGGCTATATGCTGTTAGACTTGACACATCGGGCAACATGGTTGATGTTTCTGTCAAGTCAGGTGAGACAGGTGTATGCCAGGAGCTTGTGTGCAATGTTAGGAAAGCTCTTGACGATAACAAGTTTCCGTGGGTCAAGATTATCGTTAGCGGAGGATTCAATGTAGAGAAAGTAACAGAGTTTCTTAATGCGAAAGTTCCGGTTGATGGTTTTGGTGTAGGTTCGACGTTTTACAAGAAGAAGACCGATTTCACGGCTGATATTGTGTTGCTTGATGGTAATTCTTGCGCAAAGGTAGGTCGTGGGATTTGGGATCATTCACGGTTGGAGTTGGTTGAGACATGAGAACGGGCAAGGAAAATAAAGAAAAGTTCACAAATTCTCCATCTGAAGGTGATATATGGATGGAGGAAATAGAAATGACAAAAAGAAGAAGAGCAAAGAAGGTCGGGAGGCCCGCAATTTTGGGCGTTCGGAAGTCTGTCCCTCCGAAGGGCGGGCCGATGCGGGACAAGAAGGCTTATAAGAGAAAGGATAAGAGGAACGACAGGCTAATGGATAGAGAGTATTGATGAAACGCATATCAATGGTCAAATAATCGTTTTTATGGCTTATCGTATGAGGAAGCCAATTTAGATTTGGATGTGCATTGTGGTTTGATTTGGAGCAACAAGGAGTGTTATTTGCGACCTGCCTATTGGGATTATTCTCATTCGGGAGATTTGAGTGATATTAGTTCTTATTGCATTTCGGGATTGTCGGGCTGTGTGTTTCACAATGTAGAGCAGCTTGTTGGTCATATCAAGCATGCAATAAAGGAGGCACACCAGCGACAAATGCAAGCATATTGACAAAAATATCTCTGTTATGGGCTATAATAGGCACGTATTGTTTTTCAGAGAGGAATTGGCATGGTCAAGTTTATGACGGATAGACTGGCTTATCGCATTTACAAGGTTCTGATAGATTACTGTGGAGTGGATGATGGCGAGCAGAGCATTGTATCATTTGTCAGTTCTTTGGTGGGCGGTGTTCAACGATACAAGTTGGGCGGATTGTGTGGTGGTTTGGGAGTGTTGTATAACAGTGGAACACAATTGCGCATTGCTGTTGAGGGTGTAGACCGGACGCCGGAGATAGCGGACATGGTTGAGGTAACAAGTCATCGAATCACTTGTGTGTATAAGGAAGAAATGAAGAAGTTCTCAAAGCGAGCAAAGATATTGCAACAAAATGCCGTGGACTAAGAAAACACGACATGGTTCAGAATGCCCGCTCGGTAAGTTCAAGACAGACATATCGGTGCCCTGTTGATATGATTTAGGACGATTACGTTGAGGAGAATTTTGGATAATGAGCGTTGATTTAACGAACATTAGTCAAGAGGTAATTGGCAAGGTTAGGGCTTCTATTGTCGCTGTCTATCAGGTGGTTCCTGTCAAATGGGACGAATCCAATTCAACTCTTACTGTTGCGGTGGGACCAGCCACTACAGACATTGATGATTTGAAATTCGTTTTGAATTGTAATGTGGAGCTTGTTTTGGCTGTAAAGGCCGACTTAGAAGCAGCTATTGCCAAGTACTATGGATTTGGGTTAAAGATGGAGACACACACAGAACACATTGCGGATTGGATTGCTGGCTACGTTGAAGACGTGGGGGCTAAAGGTGTCGTAATCGGTTTGAGTGGTGGTGTTGATTCGTCTGTCGTGGCAGCATTGAGTGTGAATGCACTTGGAGCGAACAGAGTCGCTGGCTTGTTTATGCCCTGCGATTCAAGTTATCAGGACGCAACGGACGCGAGACATTTGGCAAAATGGCTTGGTGTTGGCTTCAATACCGTTTATTTGCGGAGCACGTACAATTCAGTGATGGTTAATTTGTTTGTCGGTCAAAGTCAAATTGCTCAGGCCAATGTCAAATCACGTCTGCGCATGATATCGTTGTATGCGTATGCGGGCCAGCTTGACTATTTAGTTGTTGGCACAACAAACAAGTCAGAAATGGCAATAGGTTATTTTACAAAGTGGGGAGACGGTGGTGTTGACATAGAACCAATCGCTTCATACTACAAGACGGACATTTACAAAATGGCTGAGGTGCTTGGTATTGCTGAGGCATTTCCAAGCATTGTAACGAAGCCACCTTCTGCGGGTTTATGGGATGGTCAAACGGATGAAGGCGAAATTGGCGTAACATACAAAGTGCTTGACAAGTATTTGAAGTGTTGTGAAGACTCTGTTTGTTCAGTTTCTTTGGCTGAAGAAATAGGTCGAGACATGTTATCCAAGATACAGGGTTTGATTTCTCGGACGGCACACAAACGCAAGATGCCACCTGTGTGCGACCGTCTTACGGACTAAAGGGCAGGCAATATGAAAGTCGCGTGGCAATGTGGAATTTGTAGGCTGGATGATTCAGGACAGTTGGAAAGACTCTGGTAGTTTGGAGTAATTTCATTACAAGGTTCTCCTCGCAAGGAAACCCCGCCCTTTGTGGGTGGGGTAGTTGACATTGATTCCAGTAGAACAGTGGCACAATACACATCAAGGAGGATATTAAAATGGAAAAACGCACGTCTTGCTATTTAGAAGTCAAGGCTATGGCTCTTGATAAAGCTTTGGACTTTTTTCTTGCTGACATAGGCAGCACTATCAAAGCAGGGGCTATTGAGCGGCGTATGGTTTTCTTAGCCCAGATTGAGTTTTGGGATTGGGAGATGAGTGAGTTGATTTACTCATTTGTGTCTTTTGCTGAGCGTGCTGAGTTATGGGATGATTGGGCAAAGCTTAAGGATCATTTACTCAAGATGGGAGTCTGTCTAAGTGTTCGCAATACAAAGAATACAGATTGGCACAAGAAGTGGGAGAAATGGCAGGAACAAAGGGGATACAGTAGAAAGATTACGAAGGTAGAACCGCCTTTCCCATTGCTTGAGAAGATTATCGAGAAGTGGAATATGATACTTGATGATTGTGAGAAATCCATCATTCGGCGCGGTTCACAGGAGGCTGTTGAAAAATGGGGTGTTCAAATAATAGGCTTGGACAAGTATATAAAGAAGATTCCCTCAACTGAAGCTACTTGATTATGGTTTTTGCGATATACAAGGGTGAATTTTGAAGCGTCCTTTTTTTACTCGTTTGGGCGGCAAAAGTCGTTTACGCAAAACGATTCTACGTGCGTTGCCATCTGAGTGTGGGCTTTATTGTGAGCCATTTGTAGGTGCTGGCTGGGTATTTATGGCTTATGAAGGTGCTGTAAAGTATGTGATTTCCGACATGGATTCACAGGTAACTGACATGTGGAATGTTCTCAGAAGTGTTCCTATTGAACGATTTAAGGCCGCTGTGTTTGATTTCAAGCGTTCTGATAGGTTTTATCGCAACAAGGCAAATACAAATCAGGGCAATGGAAGAGCAGAGAAGAATTACTCTATTTGTATCGCTATTTACAGTATTATGGAGTTTTAGGAGATTACGAAACTCCTATATCTCGCGATTCTGATTTATCGAAGAAAGAGGTTTAGCCTCTTGAACATTATCATCCTGTTCATGAGGAATTGAATAGTCGAGATTTGACAATCATAAATGGCGATTATCAAGATGTTATTGACGCCTATGATACTACACGGACGGTATTCTATTTTGACCCGCCGTGGATAGACAACATCTGTCAGGATAGATATGGTGGTTGTCACATTAGTTATTCTGATATTGTGCAATGGATGAAAAGGTTGAAAGGTTTTGTTTTGATGACTTGCAATCCTGCATCGCTTGCGGGATTAGATATGTCGAATCTATTTTGGGCTAAGGTCAATCAGAAGTACGGCTCATGCAATTTCGTAAAATGTTCTGGTGGCAGGCGAGTATTAGCTAGTAAAATAGTGATGGTGTCCAATAGAGAATTGGGCACATTTTGACACTTTTTTTTGGCACTTTTCCAAACTCAGGTGATATAATACTATTAGTTGGATTATGCGTAAGAAGGAGACAACAAGATGAGACAAGTTCTACTATTGAACAACGGGGGCGAAGTGCTCGATGTTGTTCCGTGGTCAAGAGCTATCTCTCTTGAGTGCCGGGGCAAGGTCAGGATTCAGGCGCTTTATGATGATGTTGAAATCCGGTCAGGACAAGGTTCGTGGCAACTGCCAAGTATCATAATGTTGAACCGCTACATTAACATTCCTTTTGAGAAGCGTGTTTCCGTCAACAAGAGAAATCTTTCGCTGCGAGACAATTTCACCTGTCAGTACTGTGGCGAACTTTTGACGTTAGGGTCAGCCACGATTGACCATATTATTCCCGTTAGTAGGGGCGGCAAGACAACATGGCGTAATGTTACTTTGTCTTGTAAGAAGTGCAATAATCGCAAGGATAATAGGACTCCTCAAGAGGCCAAGATGCACTTGCGGCGTAAGCCGTTTACGCCTACGCGAGAGCTTTTCTTTTTGGCTTACGTTCGGAAGCCAGGGTATGAATCTTGGAGACCTTTCTTCAAAAAGTCCATTCGTAGGCGTGAGGTCGGGCAGAACTAAATTGTCCACATTTTTGAGAATCAGATTTGTTAGCGCTGGCGTGGCTCAACGGTAGAGCACCTCTTTCGTAAAGAGGAGGTCGTGGGTTCGACTCCCACCGTCAGCTTGTTTTCAGGTTTTTGATGTTGTGATAATAGCAAGGGGCATACGATGTATATTATTGGCAATGTGGTTTATGGTATTTCGTTGACGGAAGAGGTTGGCAAGGCTGCTGAAGAATGGAGGCCGGATGGCCTTGGTGTCTTGGCCAAAAAGGGCATCGTGACAACGCTGTATAGTGGTGCTGTTTGGCACACTGTTGGCTATTGTGGGATTTGCTTGGGGCGTTTCGATGAGTGCGATGGGGATGTTCTTATCAAGGCCGACGAGGGCGAAATGGAAGAGCTTTTCAGGTTTATCGTGACCGACGAACAACGAGCAAAAGCATCAGAAAAGATCGCCAAGTTGCCGGATGAAATTAAAGCAGTGATGCCAAAGGTTGGAATCCATTTTGTGTTTTCAACTTCGTGTTGACGTTTTTTCAGAAATTGAGGAAAGGTGGCCGAAGGAGCACGTCTGGAAAGCGTATAGACGACGAAAGTTTCGTGGGTTTAAATCTCACTCTTTCCGTCAGCAAGGTATTTTCGAGAAGGGATTGCTGGACGGTGAACTTATTGACGATTTGTGGTTTTGCGGTATAAAAGTCAAATCCATCTTGACTACAAATACGGTTATCCGAACGCCTGAACATTTGCTGTTACTCAGAGGCGTCATAGAAAACTGCGAAAAAGTGACGATTTTTGAGAAACTTTTTGAGCTATGGTGATATAAAGGTGGTTGATAAAAGAGTTTTGAGTGGAGATTGTCGGTATAACTGCCGGTATAACTGCCGGCACAACTGAAGGAGAGAAATAATGAACAAGCAACAGATGAGTGACCTTGAAGACCGCGTGGTTTTCTGGCGACACAATCAGCAAGCAAATGAGGAGGCGAAGGCACTGCTGGAGCAGGTCTTGGGTAGCGAGTCGGGGACGGACATTCTCGTAAAGCTTGTTGAGCGTTTGGCTCTTGTCTCCAAAGAGGTAGAGCGTGATGGAGCAGCTCTTTAATTGACAACTCCGGCGCCCCGAAGGGCGCCGGATTTCTCAACATCGAATTCTCTGTTGGGGTCAATTTTTTGACAATGTGATAAGGAAAAGTGACGTTGTGGAAGAAGGCGTGACTTGTGTAGAGCTAATTGGTTGTCTTTTGGCTAGTGACATCATAGAAGGGAGCAGTAATGGATAACGGGAAGTAACTTGGCAAAGATGAGGTAATGGTTTCTTCTAAGAGTCAACGCAAGAAGGAGAAGGACAAGAAGAAACGAAAAATGGGAAGGGCTTCTCTTGCTTTCAATAGAAAACGAGCACGTCAGAAGAAGAAATAGAGAATTGGATAGGTGGCTGAGTTTGGTCTAAGGCTCTGGTTTCGAAAATCAGTAGGCGGTGTCAAACACTGTCTCGTGGGTTCAAATCCCACCCTATCCGCCAATGGAACAATGACGAATCCTGAATTAAGATAATGCCCCGCTCTTGGTATTTACATCAGAACCGCTTAGAATTCTGCCAGACGCACATTCTCGCCTTACTAAATGTCTTGTCTTATTGACGAGTTTTGCAAACTTGTCTATTTGTACGTCGAATTTTGTCACAATTTTCTTATAGTTGGCCTTATGGGGTAGGGTTGGCCCGATTCACGTGAGAGTTGGGTCTGGATATTTAGCTATATTTTTTTGATATTTGCATCTTAGTGAGGGGATAGCAATGCGCATTAGATTTTGAAAAGGGGATTTTGATAGTGAACAGGAAAAGGTTAGCGAAGGAATTTGTTGAAGTTGCAAAGTTGTTATTAGCTACGGATGAGATTGACGAAGAACAGGATTACATTACGCTTGACGAGATGGAGAATATATGTGCATCTTGTGCCGAGAAGATGCGCGAATCAGGCATTGAGAGAGTAAGCAAATCAATTTTAGAAGGCAATGAGAAGGAAGCGGCGAAATGGGAAGGTCCGTATCCCAAGGGTTGGACTAAAGAAAGTCTCAAGAAGTATTGGAACACATTAGTTGGCGATTTGAAACACAAAGTTAGCGCCTGTATGCGACGCATGGAGGGGAAGGTAAGTGACCCAGGGGGTTTTTGCGCTGCATTAGCAGACCGTGTTGATCCAGGTTGGCGTTCGCGTGTTTAATATCGTGAAACTCGTAAAAAGTTAGAGGCAAGATGAAAAATATCGTACAACCTAAGCTTTTGACGTTGGCGCGCCAGGTAAATCCGTTCTATTTTAGATTCATCAAGAACTATTCTGACTTTTATGAGTTCATATCGGAATTATTGGAAGGCAAGTTTGATGGCGATCCAGTAGTCGCTTTTGAAGAATGGTATGAGACATTTTTGGGTTTGAAGCCCAAGATAAAGAAAATTGTTGGCAATGAATCATACATTCAATTCAACAAATGGATGAGTAGGATTATTCGTAACAAAGAAATGTTGAATTTAGAATATCGCAAGTTGGCTTCTAAGGCAGTATTTCGCGCCGCCATGAAGCGAGCTACTTTTGTATATGTAGCGATGGTTGAAAAAGTATTGGATATGGTATTAGAAGGCAGTGATATTTTCTATGTTAGTCGTATTCGTAAAATCAAGAGTATTCCTATCAATCGTTTTCGCAAGAAATCTAAGGAAGAAACAGAACTTGAGCAAAAGGATTTGAGAATAAAAGAGGAGTTAGACAAGGTTGCTCAATTGCGTCGCGAGAACGAGGCACTGGCAGAAATGAAAGCTGCCGACAATGATCACATATTAGAGCGTGCTCGTATAATGGGCGAAGTTGTGCAAATAGGCATGCGTCCTGAAGATGCTGATGCGATGAATGAAATCACTTCTGATTTAAGTGTCAAGAAAGACGAACTTACTGAAGAATTATCTAAACGTAGGTCTGTCATTAAGAAAGCTCAAAGGTTACGCAATAAGGCAATGAAGGCTGGTAATGAAGAAGTTGCCAATATATTGAACAATACGATAATGACTGACAAGGCTGATATTGAAGGTGAGTTTGGCGGCCCATGGTTTGATGAAGAGGGTGATTCAGGGACATGGGAAGCGGTACGGGAGTTTATTAGAGTTCCTGGCATGACGGCTTCTGCAACAGGCGTAAAAGGCTTCAAAAACATGCTTGGTGGTTGGAGCATTCGTGGTATTGGCAGTGACCTAGAACATGTATATCGGGTTTTATCGACTGAAAAAGGAAATGTCAAGGGTCGTGATCCTGGGGCACACATTTCAGGCAAATTATATTTAGAAGGTGGTAACTTATCAGGTTGGCTTAAAATAGACAAGAGCAAATTGACCATAGGTGAAGGCACTATGGGTGGTGAAAGATTACGTCAACAGCTTGTTGATATTAAGAGCGAGATGAATGAGGTAAAAGACGGTTTTGATAGATATATGTATACCAAAGAAGGCGAGGTAGTTCCCGCCAATGAGTGGATGAAAAAGAAAGTAGCAGAGAATCGTGAAAAATCAGGCTTGAATAACATTCACAAAATTGACAAGTATATCAAATCTCACGAGGACCAGATGGTTCCGTCAGCGGATATAGACAAAGCAATTGAAGAGGGCACTCAAATAGAGTGGTTTGCTCTTAGTGATGAAAAAGTGCCGGACAATGTAGCTTTGACAAGAATGTTTCCTGCTGTGAATATGGATGGACAATCTATTGTAGCTGATGGCATTTTCAAGGGTGTTCCGCTTGATTTATTGATCAATCAGGCTGATAGATTCATCAAAGGCACATCGTATTCTGTAGATGATGATGGTTCTATTCGTCCTATGGAACTACATACAGATAATGGCGAATTGGATTATCTTGTTCAGTGCGAGCCTCATGTATCAGTAACATCAAAAAACGAATTGATGTTAGTGTTACCAAAGTCGAAAACGGTCATCAAAAAGGGACCGAAGCGTATGGAATTAACCCCTGCGTTTCAGGTTGTTAAAGAATTATCGGAGTATAGTTCCACTGTTAGAACGGTTGTTCGTCCAGGTTCTGAAGAAGAGAAGCGTGTGCGAACCGTTATGCCGATTTCCACGTTTATCGTTTCACCGCAAGATTTAGATGACATTCGTAATAGAATAGGTTCTCTCACAATGACTGCTGCTGCTGCTAAGATAATGCAGGAGTATTATGAGATGCGGAAAAATCTAAGCAAATCATTATTAGAAAATGAATACGGCGATATCACTCCTGAATCTATTCCCGGTTTCAAGCAAACTTATTTGAACGCAGATGGTGATTCCAAACCAGTAGAGTTTAGGTCGTTCCAGAAGAAGGCGATTAGTTATTTAACTTCCCGAGGAAATGGCTTATGCGGTTTAGATACCGGACTCGGTAAGAGTGTGGTTTCCATTGGGACATTGCTCACGTGGATAGATGATGGCACGTTGAAAGAAAGTGGTAAGAATGGTAGGGCTTTGTATGTTGTTCCAGCTTCCCTTAGAGGCAATATCCCTGCTGAGGTAAGGAAGTTCTGTGAGAATCCAGATGAGATTCTCGACCAGGTTGACATAGTAAGCTATGATGAGTTTCGTCGAACAGACAATAGTGAAATTGAGTCGTATGGGGCGGTTTTCTTTGATGAAGCTCAGGAAATGAAAAACGCTACTGGTAAGGGTGCATCTAGGGTTGCCAATAAGGCGTTAAAACTCAATCATCCTCACAAGGTTTTATTGACGGCTTCCGTGCTTGAAAAATCGCCGGCTGATTTGTACAATTTGGTTATGATTTCTGACAATCTTTACAATGTGGATGAGGCAGAGGCATCTAAACAGCGCAGCAGATTTTTGAACGAGACGTGTGAGACTGTAGGTGGTCGTGCCGTTGGTGTTAAAAATAGTGAAGGTGCTATAGCTCGAATGCGTGATTGGGTAAAAACAAATTGTTTATATGTTGACAAACAGCAAGTTGCTGAGGAAATAGATTTACCACCCGTTACTCCTCCTGATGAGCAATCAGTGTCGATAAGTATGTCTCCTAAAGTAATAGAAATGTACAAATCGGTTTCATCTGAGATAACAGAAACAATAACTCGGATGAAAGAGAAGTATAAGAACAAGCGCTTATCCATGGGTGATGTTAACCGCGAGATGGCTCGTGGTAACATAATGGGTGCTATAATAAGGTTACGTGAGATTAGCAATGATCCTGAATTGTATTTAAGAAAGCATAAGATGCGTGAACTTGCGCTGGAGATGTTTGGGAAAAACATCAAAAAGGGTGATAAATTAACTTCATTTGAGCGTGAAGAGCTTGATGCTGCGGTTGATAATGCTGTTCCTTCTATACCAAATCCCAAATTAGACAGGTGTATTGAAAGCACAAAGAGCAAGGTTGCTCAAGGCAAGCGAGTTGTAGCTTGGACAGACCAGCCTACTTTTGCCTTAAAGGCTGGTACAGAATTAGCAAAAGAGTTTCCAGGAAAACGTATAGCAGTTTGTTTATCGGATCATATTGAGGTGTATACGCCTGAAGGTGATGTTGCAGATTATGCTGGTTCTACAAAGGGCAAGTTTTGTGTTCCTGTAGAGGTTGTAGGTTGGAAGAGTTGTGGTGGCAAGTATACTTTTCGCCCGTCGTCAAAATATGTTTATCCAAATGGCGAATCAGTTCCGAAGCAGCAATGGCAGAAATATGTAATGGATTATGTTTTAGCACCTAATCCAAACATTGCAGTTGTTGTGTTGACTTCGGCGTATGCAACAGGACACAATTTACAATGGTGTTCTTCTGTTATTCATTTGGACAGAGACAATTGGAATAATGAGGTAATGAAGCAGCGGACGGCTCGTTGTTGGCGTCAGGGTCAAAAAGAGCCTGTTGAAGTTGAGATTTTAGATGCTACAATTCCCGGTGGTGGTGAAGAAGAAAACACTACTATCAACGAGGTTCAGCGTTGGATGATGGAAATAGAGGAGGATTTATTTGATAAGGTTATTAGGCAAAGTGTAGGTGGCATTTTCAACAGTGCCCATGTTCAATTTGGTACAGCCCAAAAAGTGATTAGTGAGAGACAGCAGGAAATTGATCTTCGTGACTTAACTTATGTTTTGGACCCAAGTGTAGCGGCAGAAGCCAATTTACCAGGCGTTAGTTTGCCAGTTCAGGAGTAATGGAATGAATGATAAACTGAAGCCATACTTTGTAGACATTTATCGTAAAAGTCCTTGCAATTTGATAACAGTCGTGGCTGGTTGTAATACAATGTCTTTTGTAGAGGATTTGAAGCAAGATGGGCTTGATAATGATGAAATAGAAGATTTTTTCATAGAACTTAGCAAGGTATGTCTTGATAGAGATGTAACTTTGCCGATTAGTGGTTATATGAATATGGTTAGTTTTGCTGCTGGTAATGGATTGCTTGAAAGTTTCAAATCAAAATGAAAAAAACTGCTGAATTCATCAGCCCATTTACTGGTGTTTTACCTTATGGCAAGACTCATGCAATGACTCCTCGTGAGCTTGAGCGTGCTATTAGGCAAAGTCTTGCTGCTGAAGAAGAGGCGGTTCATTTGTATGAGGCGATTGCAGATGCTTCAGCAAATGAGTTTGTAAGTAAGGTGATGCAGGATGTAGCTGATGAGGAGAAGGTTCACGCTGGCGAGTTTCAACGGCTTTTAGACATACTTGCCCCACAAGAGGAGAAGTTTATCTCCGAGGGCAAAGAAGAGGTTGACGAAATGGCTGAAAAAAAGGGAGTATTTGGAATGGATGAGAAAAGAGTAGCGAGTGAACTAGTCAAGTTGGCTAAACAAATAGTATCAAATCAACCTACAAACAGGCGAGCAAATGTTAGACAAAGGACAGCAATTGATTTGAAACGTGATTTGGATACCAATGAAGAAGGCATTGCGGATATGATTTATGGGTGTTTGAAAGATATTGATAAGGATTTTCTTTCTGTTGAGGTTAAGGCAGAGGAAACAGATAGAGGTTGGCGTTGGGATGATTGGCAGGTTGACGAGTATGGGGTAGAATTTTCATGTGATAGTGTGAAAACTTTCAGACTTGATAAAGTGATGCGTTTGTTTTCGCAAGAAAGTTTTGAAATAACTCATGATGGCGAGTTGATACCTGTTGATGAATTACTCAACAAAAAAACAATTGCTCAATTCAACAAGATATTGAGCAAGCCACGTGAGGCTGATGAGGACGGTTTTTATATTTGTGATGATGATGTGGAAGATTGTACTGGTAAAATTGACAGCGATGCCATATATGTTATTTGGTCAGCTAAGATTTCTGGCAATAAATTCGTTCTCAATGTTAAACCTGTTCCTTCTGAATGGAGGGAACTAGAAGAACAGTTGTTGGAGTGGGCAACAGAGGTTGAAATTGAACGTTGTGAACCATCTTTGTGAGAAACTTGACACATGTCCGTTTGTAGAAAGGAAAAACTGTGAACAGGAAAAGAGTAGCAAGAGAGCTTTTGAAGTTAGCACGTGAACTACAGGCAATGCCAATGTTGGTTCATGAAACGGTTGTAAAGCAAAGATTGCCAATTGCTGACAAGTTACGTGCTGCTTGCGGTATTCAGGAAAGAATCAGGCCCACATTTAGTCGTTATATGACATTCAAGAATGAGCGAAGCAACAAGTTTCATTATTTTGCTGTTTATAAGAATCCTGATGATCCAGAAGAGTACATTGGCGGCAATGCCTGGGGTCGTATTGGTTACATGAAGACTGGCAGAGCAATGGAATTAGCTCGTGGGGATAGGGCTTCTGTGATAAAGGCTGTTGAAAGCAAGATAAAGAAGAAGTTGTCAAAGGGTTATGAGTTTGATACATATTCTGCAAGGTAGTATCACAAATTAACCAAGCGACATCACTCCCTAGATGTACGTTTGGATAGATGGACCCCGGCTTTTGTTCCCCCTCAAGCCGGGGTTCTATTTTTGTGTCTTGTTTGCGCCGTAGATTTGTTTTGCAATATTCTGGTCGGAGTTTTTTGGCCAGAGCATTTTTTTGTACAGAATTAGGCTCCAATTTGATATAATGTTGATATAGTATGCGAGAGGAGTTTGAGTGCAAGAGGAGTTTGAATGAAGAAAGCAGTTTTCACGGCAGTTAGAGATGAGGGCATTTTTCTCGACATTTGGCTGAAGTATTATTCGAGTCATTTTGATGGTTGTGATATTCATGTTTTCGACCACCAGACAGCCGATGGCACTGTCGAAGCGGCAAAGCAGAAGTATGAGTTTAATCACACTATTTGGGATTATGAAGTATTTGGGGACATGAAATGGTATTGTGACAAAGTTTGCGAAACACAGAGAATGTTACTGAGCGATTATGAGTATGTGTTGTTTGTTGAAGCAGATGAGATAGTTTGTCACAGAAATGGCTTAGGGCATTACATTGACACTTTGGACGAAGATTGTGTCAAGTGTAAAGGTTATGAAGTGTTTCACAGAGTAGATGAGGAACCACCTTTTGATGCGGGGCGTTCGGTATTATCTCAGCGAAGGTATTGGTTCAGGAATAGTGTACATTATGACAAGGTATTGTTATCAAGAGTTCCGATGAATTGGCATATTGGATTTCACACAACACACAACGCTGCTGACTATGGTGATGGTCTATTGTTGATACATTTGCATAGAATGGACTATGAGATAGCATTACAGCGTAATCGTCGTTGTTTGACCTATAAGTGGCCCACTGTTGTTGAGCAAGGTCAGAGCAAATGGGGATTTCACAAGCGACTTGATGGTGATGCTTTTCGGCAGTGGTTTCACACACAAGATATAAGCCATATTGAAGTCATCTCAAATGATGTAAAAAAAAGCAGTTTTTTTGAAATTTTTTAAGACGATAGGATATTTAGTTGACTGCTGAGTGTTCTGCGAGCAATTTTCAGACAAATCGTTTTGAGGGGGCTTGCATTGTGCTATAATTCTTTTATATTCGTTCTTGAGTGGTAGTAATTTCGGTTTTTCTGAATCATGCCACCCAGATGAAGCCATTCCTGTCGAAGCAGTAGCAGAAGAATGGATTTGGGCAAGGCTTGCGAGGCTTGGAATTTACAAGGATGACGAATCTTATGAGCTTCTTTTGAGTGCTGATTGTACTGAAGGTGAAGCTCGTAGAGTATTTTGTGAGAATGGCGAGCCGAACATTCCTCCGGTACGTTTCAAGCGCGTATGGTCAATTCTCAAGGCAACAGAAGTTCCGGCTTCTGAGGAACCTTCTGTAGATTCGTCTGTGATTTGTCCAGAAGGTTTCAAGGATGGCTTGAAAGAAATTGGCAAAGAGTTGGCAGGCAGTTTCAGGCCAATTGGACAGTGGAGCGATGCAGACCTGCTTAACAATTACAATCAAGATTGTGAAAGTGGAGTTATTGACGAGCTTGATAGGCGTGCAAAAGGCTGTGCGTTTATCATTTTTTCAAATGAGGTTGAAGGGGTAGTGGATATAGATGCGAGTTTACGAATGCTTCGTGAGGCTCGTAGGGGTCGTACATTACCCATTCACTACAAGATGGCTGATATGTTGAAGAAGCTTTATCGTGTTGGCGAATTTCCAGGTTATGTGATGTATGAGTGCCCTTTCCATCCGGGGACAATGCTTTTGGAAGGGTATTGTGACAAATGTGGTCATACCTGGGATGCTGTGTCATACGAATTGCTGCAGTTTGCTCGCGTTGTTTACAATTTGGGTGATGCTCCCAATAGATGTCCGGGCATTCGTCAATTCATCAATTCGGCCATGTGTCATTCTCCTTCAAATCCTTTTGGCGGTTTGACTGAGGATTATCCAAAGGCCAAGTTGTTGTTTGATGAAAGCTATTTGGATGACACTTTACCTAGTTTGAAGCGTCGGATGTCCACAACAGACAGCAATTCTGGTTCGGCTGATCCGTTTAATCCCGGAAATAAAAGATACTGATATTACTATTGTTTTCTGTCCTTGTTATGGTGTGAAACCTGTTGTATAATATGTTGGTTACGACAGTTTTATGCCATAACAAGGACGGAGAGAAAAATGATGAATCCTTGGGTAATCGGCTGGGTTGCATCGGACGGTCATAATAATGGAGAAAGGTGGAGCGTATCGCAAAATTCAGATGACGCAGATGTTATGTGGATTATATACAACTTGTTTTCGGATGCGAAGATTTCTATATCGTGTGGAAACAAGGCAGGTCGTTACGGCACTAAGGATCAAGTAATAGTTTGTAGAAAATCATCTCGTGACTGTGAAATATTGGAAGAGTGGGGAATACAGGTTGGTAATAAGACAATCAGTCTTAGATTTCCTAACGGTAAGGAAAGAGGCGATATATGGATGTATCTTCGGGGAATGTTTGAAGGTGACGGCACTGCTTATTTAGAAAATGGCAGAAATCCGAGATTAGAAATTGTGTCCAGTAGGCTTTGGTGTAATGACTGTAAGAAATGGCTTGACGAGCAAAATATTGATGCGTCGGTTTATGACGAGAAGAGGTCGCATGGCATTGCGTATTTGAGAATTGGTAGCTCATCAGATGTGACGAAGTTCATTAGAGGCATTTATGATGTCGAATCTGGGCAGCGTATGGGTCGTAAGTTCGGCATTTGTTCTAAGGTAATGATTGCAATGAATATCTTCGATATAGAAGCCAGAAACAATTTATCATGTGACAAAAGAAACAGACTCAGGTCTTTGATAGAAAATGATGTGAGGGATGGCTTGTCTGCTGTTGAGATTTCTAGGAGGTTGAATTGTCCTTTAAGTTTTGCAATGAGGGTTAGACGTGAGCTTGTTGGTTCTCGCAAACAAATAAAACAAAAAAAGGCATCTGAAATTCATAATCTTCTGAAGGATGGAAGAAGCCGGGCCGACATCGTGCGTCTTGGATATGGATATAAGTTAGTTCGGCAGGTCGCAGATGAAACTGTTGGAAGCGTAAAGGAGAAACAAGAGAAGAAAGTGGCAGCCATAAGGGAAATGATATTAAAAGGAGAGAGTGTTAGTGGAATAGTAGATGCGGCTCAGTGTAGTGCTGGGCGTGTCATAAGGGAAAGACGATGGCTTGCTGAGCACGGTTACACAGTGAAGCTTAATAAGAGGAGAAGAAAGAATGAATGATTGGAATAAGCCGTTGCCATGGTTGAATTTTACAGAACATTCAATGGCTAACGAAATAAAGTTTGAAGGTGATAGTTTGAGGATAATGTTTGCTCCTCGTCTTGAGGGAAATGGCGTACATTCATTGCCTTCTGGAAGAGCGGCGGAAGTCGTACATTTAGACAGTCTTCCTGGTGCGCCGAGTGAATGGACTCGTGGTAGACATAGTTATGTCGTTCCAGTTGAGGTAGGCATAGGTATATGGTTTGATTGGCGCAATAAAGTATGGGGAACTATAAATCCCAACCTAACTTGTCTTTTGTCGATAAAAGGAATTAACCCAGTTACTGGACAAAAGATTGAAAGTTTACGGCTTGAGGAATATGTTGAGAACTGTCCTGTTCATAATGCACCGTTTGCTGGGCCGTATCGCCTATGTGAGAAATGTGGATACGAGTGGCCTCCGCAGAATCATGTGTGTCCAGACAATCCAGCATGGTGGGATGGTTTTCGGCAGCCTGATGGCAAGGTAAGACAGTTTTTCTTTTCTGACGAGGATGCTCGTGACATTGCGAGCATAGTGATTGGTAGGGAGAATACTGTTCCTGCATTTGGTTTTGCCTTTTACAAGCCCAAGAATCCACGTGCTTTGCTTAAAGCGGCGTTGCGTGGCGATGTGACATTGGGCAGTTTTGGCTTGATTGGCCCGATTGGCCTGATTGGCCCGATTGGCCTGATTGGCCCGACTGGCCCGACTGGCCCGACTGGCCCGACTGGCCCTGTTGGCATATCATATTCGACAACTGTTTGTGGTTCTGAACTGGAGATTGGGGCGTCATTGGTTTTTAATGATGCTGGAATCACATCAGCAGAAAATTTTGTGAATGCTAGTTCTGATAAAGTTTTCCCGCAGAACAAAACCAAGAGTGTATCGGTAGGTGCTGGCGCTCAGATAACACAGCAGCTTACACAATGCAGTCTTGGAGTAGAAGGCTGGCAGGCCGAGCCAAGTGCCGTAATTAGGCTCTATTTCTGTTTTGAGCAACAGTTTAGGGAGATAGTAGAACGTGGAGGCGTAGTTGACTTGAAGGGCAACAGTGAAGGTTATTTAGCGGGAATGCCTACTGGATAAAACAAAAACTGAAGAACATAGTTTGACACAAGTTGGGCCAACTGCTTATGGTGGTTGGCTCAATTTTTGTCTCTAAATCTCAACAATTTTTTGATTATTCTTATTATAGGACGGATGGCAACAGGACATAGCTATATCACAGGGTCTGTATTAGCTATGGTACAGGGTTTGCATAATCTGAAGGAGGGTAATAATGGCGGAAAAGGTATTGGGTTTGGCTAGGTATCTTGAGATATATGGCCCTTGGGCAGTATGTGTCGTGTTGTTTGTTGGTATTGGGGCATTGTATTCACACAGTTCAAAGCAATCAGAAAAGTACATGAAATGGTTTATTGAGCAGAACGAACGCAACATAATTATCTTACAGCAGAACGCGGCGGTATTGAATACAGTGGCGGAGACGAATAGACATAATGTAGAGGTTCTCAATAATGTTTCGGAGTTGATGATTTCTTTGCAGCTAGATATAGAGCGATTTCACAGGGACATTGCAGCTTGTGAAGACTTACAGAGGCAGATTCGTGGAAATAGATAGGGGGGAAATGTGATAATCAAATTGTGTTTGTGGGCGGTTTGTGTTTCTGGCGGTTTTCATTTAGTTTTGTCAATATAGTTGGGGCTTCAAATGGAAAAGGATAGCAATGTATTGTTAGACAAGGGTTACGGACCAGAATCGAGTTTTGATGTGATGAACAGGCACACGGTTGATGCTTTTCGACAGTATTTCAAAGCGAGTAGGCGGCTCAGAATAGGGAATCGTAGTAATGATGGTCTTGTTTTGTATTTTGACAAAGACCCTGATTATGTAAGATTTTTCAATGAAGTGGTAGAAGCGTGTGGCGGGAAGTGGGATATTGTCAGGGTTACTATTGAATCAGAGGCTATGCGGCTAGTTGAAGAATGTGGTGAAGGTGGAATAAAAGCAGTGATAAATGAGTTGACCGATGTCAATCCTTTGTTGAACGGTAACGGCATGGGATTGAGTTTTGTGAATTGGATGATGGAGAGATTTCCATTGATTCCGATGATTGTTATCACTAGCCATACGCATTTGATTCATAGTTTACGCTTTCAATTGCCAAGTATTGAGTTCATTCCTAAAGGACTATCTGCTGAAGAATATGCGGACGTAATTGGTATGTTTCCGAAAGATAGTGAGTTTGCGCGTCTTTCGGCTATTGTTCCGCCAAAGTAAATCTATTCGCTTTGAATCAAAAGGACCACTGAGGTCGAATTTTCGGCCTTGGTGGTTTTTTTTTGGAATTATTTGGTCTGAAGGTGATATAATCATAGAGTTGGTTTTGTATATGAAAGGACTACGTTGTGAGTGATGAAGTTGAAAAGACAACGGTGGTTTTGCTGGATTTTGGCAATGGGGGTGTGAATCTCAAGTGTTTTGAGTCAAGTGATAAGGGTGTTCGTTTTGCGTGGACTACGAAGAGCATAGATGGGTATTTTTATGCTGTTCAGTTGGTGAATGAGAGTTTAGGGGGTCATTGTTGGATAGAAGACAAGCGCAGAAAGCGTATGCGTTTAGTGCGACGTTGGAAGGCACGAAATAGGGCTTTTCGTTGGTTTTGCAAGCGCGAGGGCAAATCGTATCATTCGTTGCATAGTCATGCTCTTCAGGGCTGCAACGTTTTTGAGCGAGTTTATCGGTGTGCCAACCATGAGCTTTCGGATTGCTATGATGTTGGGGTAGAATACTTTGGTCATTCTGCGGGGTCGGGCAATCATGGCAAAGATATGCTTTGGGTAGAAGATCGTTTTGGAGAAAAAAATTGTGTTCCTTTTGAGTTTTTTGAGGAGGTAAAAGATGGCTAATGTCAAGGATGTGAAAGATGTCTTGAAGAAGGTTCATGATAACAGCACTGGTTTGGCTGCGTGGCGGGAAATTAGGGGTCAAGAGTTTTCGCATGAGGAAGCTCGTCAGGCGGCGGATTTTGCTGATTGTTTGGAAAGTTACGGTATTACGGAAGAATACGAAGTTGTCAATTCTGAATTGCTTGTTGATTTTCTTGATGAAGCAGAGCTGAAAGTTGGTCAACGACTTTTCTTGGCTGAGAAAGCTCCATTGTATTTGATGGGTGTTATCATGTTGAAAGAGGATGATAATCGTTTGATGCGTGTTGCGAAGGCACGTGCTAAGGAAGATAGTCGTGAGAGTAGTGTCATTCTTTTGCCTGGGGATTGATTGAATTGGTGGGTAGAAATGAGAGTTGATGTCACAACACTTTCGGTTCTTATTGGTAGTCGGGCATGTAACGCCAAATGTCCGTTTTGTGTTTCCCAGATGACACCTGATTGTGGTATTGGTATTAAAGAGCCTGTCATAAATTGGCGCAACTTTGACTTGTCCTGTAGATATGCTCAGAAGAATGATATTTCAACTGTTATGTTGACTGGTAAGGGCGAGCCTACACTTTTCCCGAATCAGATTACTACTGTTCTTAGCGTATTGCGTGGCTATGATTTTCCTTTTAAGGAATTACAGACAAATGGCATAAAGTTGATGGAGGTTGAATACTGTTCTTAGCGTTTGCGGTCGTGGAGTTATTTTGGGCTAAACACGATTTCTATTTCGGTTGTGCATTGGAGCGATGATAGAAGTAAAGAAATCTATGGATTCGACAACTACAATCTTGCGTCTTTGGTCAGGATTCTGCATAGCTACGGATTTTCAATTCGTCTATCTTGTGTGATGGTTAAAGGCTATGTTGATTCTTGGGACGTTGTAGATAGATTCCTGCACTTCTGTATGTCGAGAAACAGACTGAGGCGATTTGTTTTGTTGCTGTTACGCAGAATGGTCTTGCGCTTCAGCGTGTCAAGAAACGGACTGAGGCGATTTGTTTTGCTGCGATTACGCAGAATGGTCCTGCACTTCTGTCGTTGCAACAATGTAAAGCAATTCACATTGCGCGAGTTAGGGCGTTCTGACGAAACGAAAGACAAAGCTGTTTCGCAGTGGGTTTTGGAACATCATGTTTCTTCTGAAACCATTTATGGAATTGAGGTGATATTGAGGAAAAAGGGAACGGTTCTTTTGTCGCTTCCACATGGTGCAACGATATACGACCATGATGGTCAGAATGTATGTTTGACGAATTGTCTTACATTGCCGTTGAAGGATGAGATTCGTCAGCTCATATTTCATCCTGATGGTCATTTGCGCTATGACTGGAAAGAAGGCGCAATTTTACTTTGATAGCATGTTTGGCGAAGGAGAGCAATCATGGAAAGCAATTATTTTGGTGACTTCAAATTGCAAAGAAATTCTCAATCGATCAATGGCACTTTTTCGGATTTATTGATTGAGAACTTTGTTCTGTATAAGATGCGTCAAAAAGTGACTACACATCGTTTCAGCATTTGTTTGTACAAACAGAACAGGGATTTATTATTTCCGACTATTGACCAGAGTATGACGAATTGCGAATTATCGAGGACATTGGAGGATATTGAGGACGGGGCGCCTATTGAGAGTGGCAGAGACATTCTTGTTCGCGCAAAGTTTCTTGCTGCATTGGATGCCATAGTTGAAGACATGAAGTGTGATGTGAAAGTGGTGTATACATCGCTTGACAGTGGTCTTTTGATTTTGGATGGTGATGACTTTGATAGTGCAAATACTGTAGCAAGCATTGGGATTCGTAGTGACCACAACATTCAGTTGAGTATTGTGAGCACGGAATACAAGCAGGCAAGTGATGTTGTGTTCTTATTTGATGGGATAGACAATTGGTCTCATGTACGTAATGAGAGTAGTCAGATGGTTGTCGGAGTATGGTGGTCGGATCATTATGGCTGGTCTAGCCGAGAAGTACCTTTGGCTTGTGATAATTTTGACGCTTATTTGGATGCCAATTATTCAGACAAAGTGGCATCTTCTACTCGAACTTTGATAGATAGAGTAATTGGCGAGAAGTTGATTGGCAAATTGGTATTGTGTCATGGCAATGCTGGCACTGGGAAGTCGTTTTGGATTCGTGGCTTGTCGGTAGCTTTGAAACAGAAGTATGATGTTGCCTACATTTCGGAGTTTGAGAGCTTTTTGTCATCGGCTGCTGGCTATTATCAGGTGGTTGACGAAGATCGTCCTGTTGTTTTTGTTTTTGAGGATGCTGGTTGTGTTTTTGCTGTTGATGCTCAAAACAGATATGAGCAGCTTACCACAACACTTTTGAATTTGACTTCTGGTCTTATTTCGGCTGGTCGAAAAGACATTTTTGTTTTCACCTATAACGGTGCTATGGGTGATATGGACGAAGCAATGATTCGTCCCGGCAGGGCGTTGAGTGTTATAAAGTTTGGAGAATTAGATTCTTCAAAAGCCAATGCTTTTTTGAAAGCTCATGGGTCAGATGAGTGTGTTTGTTCTTCCATGCGATTGGCGGATTTGTATGCGATGATTTATGGTTTTGATGATGTTTTGAAGGAATCCAGAGGTGTTCTGGGTTTTTAAATAACGAACAAAGGGAGATGTTAGCTATGTCTACTCGTTGTCAGGTGAAAATTCTCAACTGTTTTTCAGATTTGACTGATATTGCCAATACAGAGGGTGTTTTGTTGTATCATCATTGTGATGGTTATCCTAGTTTTATGGGGCCATATCTTGAGAGAGTTCTCGACAAGGCTTCTGAGTATCTTATTCGGGTCAATAAGGAATGTTGGTGGGACGATGAGCGTGTAGCCGCCATGATGGTATTACTTTCGTCGGTTGATTCTTCTACTCCCGTGCTTCCTTGGGAAGTTGCAGGCATTGATAGTTCGCAAGATCATATACCGAGTTTTCAACCTTCGTATGTTTTGCATGGTGATATAGAATTTCTTTGGGTTGTTATTCTTGGGGAAGATGATGGAGAGTATGATATAAAGTGTTTCGACCTCAATAAAGACGAAAAGGTTAGTATTGGGAAAGAGATTGATTGGCGGGCAGAGATATAGAAAGGAGGTGTTGATGAAGAGTGATTTATGTCCTTTTTGTGGCGAAGTCAAGCGGGTGTATTATCCGCCCTATGAAAACAGGGGCGAAACGATGGGTCTTTTATGGTGTCCAAATTGTAAGAAAGCTGTGGACATTACAAATGTAGGCGCTATTAGCGAGATTAGCTTTGCGTTTGATTTACCGGACGGGGTTTACAGCTACAATAGCGAGATATGCAAAAAGTGTTTCAAGAGTAGAGATGTGGAATGGCAGGATGATTATGATGAGGAATGGTTGTCTGATGGTTTTGCAATGTGTCCGCAAATTATGCAAGATGACATGACAACTATTGATTATGATGATATGATGGGAATCTTCAAACCTGTTCCAAAATCTTGTTCATATCTTATTGAGCATATGATGTCTCGACTCAAACGTAAGGATTGGGTTACTATCGCTATGGAGAAAAGGGAAAAACACAGACGCAAGAAAATGTGACAATTTTTGGCTTATCGGTGATATAATAACAGAGACCTTTGTATAACATTGGAGGATTAGGAAATGGCAAAAGTAGATGTAAGACGAATGGTGATGAGTGGCGTCATTGACTTGATTCGCCACAAGGTTTTTTATGGCCATATTTTGCAACAGTTGTCGAAAGTGTATATCAGCGGAATTGAAGCTTACGCTCCTATTCCTACAATGGGTGTAGGCAAGCAAAAGGAAGAGTTGCTTGTCAAGTTGTACGTCAATGAAAAATGGGTACAAGAAGAAATCTTTGACAAGGCTGAGAGCGAAGATCAAGCGTGGGGTTGGCTTTTGGGTGTGCTTGAGCATGAGACGTTGCATTTGGTATTTGACCATCTTACTTTGTCATTCAGTGACAAGTTGCGTGGCAACGTGGCTGTTGATCTGGTCGTGAACAGTTGCCTTGACAAGTCACATCTTCCCGACAGCGCGATGTTGCCAGAAATGTTTGATTTTGAGCCGCACAAGTCGTCTTTTTGGTATTATCAGCATTTGCTTGACAATGACAAGTATAAGGATATGTGTCAAAATGGTTCTTTTGGAGAAGGTGGTATTTTTTCAGATGCTGTTGATTCTCACAAGGCGTGGGAATCGGCGGCGCAGGACCCTATTCTTGGAGAATTCATCAAGGACATTGTTCGCAAGTCAAAAGAGCTTTGCAGCAAGGATTTTGGCAACATTCCGGCAGAGGTTGTATATCAGATTGGCGAGCTTCTCAAGACTAAAAAACCTATTGTGCCTTGGGGTCGTGTGTTGCGGTTGTTTTGTGCGAGTGCTATGGAGAGCACTCTTGATTATACGATGAAGCGTATAAGCAAAAGATTTGGCACTCGCCCTGGAACCAAAAAAGAGGATGTTCTGAATTTGTGTGTTGCTGTTGATACTTCGGGATCTATCAGCGAAGATCAGATAAAGCTGTTTTTCAACGAGATTAAGTGGATTTGGAAGAACGGTGCTCAGGTTACGATTATTGAGTGCGATTGTGTCATTCAGCGGACTTACCCTTATAAGGGCAAGTTCAGGGGCGAGGTTCATGGTCGTGGCGGGACTGATCTTGAGCCGCCGTTGCAGGAAGCAGAGGGGCATTTTGATGCTCTTGTGTACTTTACTGACTTTTATGCACCGAGTATAGAGCATAGGTATAAGATACCCGTTTTGTGGGTATTGACTACAGAGCTATCCAGGGATCAGTTCCCGTACAAGTGGGGAAAGCACATCAAGATTGAGGCCAATCAGGCTGTTGCTGTAAGCTGATGATAGTTGGTTATAGGTCCTATGCGGGGCGTTGAGTGAACATTGGGAAGGCGTAGAGTATGCTTGTGTTTCCGGGGCCGTCAGTTGAGAACATTTTTTGGATGGTGTTTTGGACTGTGTTTTGGCTGGCTTTGGTCTACATCGTAATCGCAGTCGTGAATACGTATGTGCTGAGGCCATTTGCGAAAAAACTACCGCGCTTTGTGTATACGTTGCCTATGGTTGCGGCGGTTGTTTGGCTGCTCATTGGTATTGTTTTTGTTGGTCATGAGCCTCAAGAGGGTCCAAAAGACCAGTGGAAAGACCCAGAAGTTATCGAGGTTACTCCGGTGGAAGAAGTCAGAGAAAAAGGAAAGGAGCTTACCGAAGAGATTGAGACTGACGTAAAGAAGGCGAGTGACGAGAAGCGTGATGAGTTGCGTGGGAAGTCAGATGATATGTTTGACAAGCTGTGGAAAAAGGAAAAAACACAGCGCGAAGCCGAAAAGAAATCTGACTAAGCAAAGTTGACAGTGACAACATTAAATTGAAAGGTTTTTTGGAAATGAGAAGCAGACAGTTGTACATACTCGGTTTGATTGTGGTTATGGCGGGACTTTGCGGTTGTGGTAAGAACGTACCTGTTGGTTATAAGGCGCGCATCAAGACGAGATCAGGATGGAGTAATACGCTTCACTCGCCCGGCAGAATAGCGTGTTACGGTTATGATGTGATGTGGATTGTCGAAACACGTGAGACTACAAGGGATACGAAACTCAACATCCTGCTACAGAAAGACCAGGTAAACTTCGGCGTTGCGGTTCGTTTCACGCTAAAGGACAAAGATGCCGATGTTTTGCCTGTTTTTGACAAGGTGCGACCGTTCTCTTCTGATAACAAATATGCTGGGGTTATTACGCTTGATGGCATTTGGGATACTTATCTTGCTCCTGTAGTGGCGAGTGTACCAAAGCAGATTATTCGCCCATACACTACGGAGCAGATTCTTGCCGAAAGCGCGAAAATAGAAAAGGAAGTACAATCGGCAATTATCAAGGCGATGGAAGAAACTCCTGTAAAAGTTAGGTTGGTTACGATTGTCAATATGGACTTTCCGAAGTTTATCACACTGGCACAAGAGGAGGCCAAGAAAGAGGAAATCGAAATAAGGCGTGAGACAAACAAGCAAAAGAAGCGCCTGATTGAAGAACAGAACAAGCTGAAGCTTAAGGAGCTTGAGTATCAGCAGGCGATGCTTGACGGCAAGAAGATTGCCGACCAAAATCGTCTCATTGGAAAATCTCTGTTGGGCGAAGCAGGGCGTCAATACTTGCGCTGGCATGAGATACGGGTATATGGTGAAGCTGCTCAAGGGCCGAACAACTGCTTGTTCCTGCCAATGACATTGCTTGGCGGTCAAGGCTCAGTCGGGGCGACTATGATGAACGAAGCGGCTTTGACCATTCCGCGAGAGGAATTGCGTAAGGCAATTTTGCCGAAGGTAAAAAATGATAGAGAGGCCGAGGGACCATGGGTTTCTGAAACTGAGTAAGAGAATGTGAGGCGTGGCTGTATGTCATCTGCTGTTTCCCAAATAGTAGAAGTCGGGAGTCACGTCTCAAAGGCATCATGACTTCAATGAAGGGAGTAACGAATGAAAACTTTTTTGATTTATGACGAGTTTAGTGTTGAAGATCATGAGGGAGAGGAGTATGATGAGATTTTAGAGGTTGAGCAAGCTCCTACGGCGGGCAACATTCAAGAATGGGCGAATAGGGTTAGATGTCGTATTCGTAGGGCATGGGTAGCAAGTCAAAAAGAGGAGTTAGCAGAAGAACAGGGCGTAAGAATCTTTTTTGATTCGTCTGCGGTGTATAAGGCAATGCTCATCAATTTGCAGATATTGATGAAGAAAGAAGAGGACATTGTAATAGACTTGGCAGACATTGATATTGCAATAAGACAAGATTTTTGAAAACTTTGCTCAAAAAACTGTATAATAGAGATGTTGCCCCTTGGTGAGAGTGCCTTCCAAGGGGTATGTGTTGTATTAGTTTTCGGACGCAGGAGTAGTTAGAATGTCAAGAAATGATGATTGGGTAACGGCTACGGATGTGAAAGACATTATGGAAAAGATGTTGGATGCTTTTCCAAGTGTCTTTACTGGATTTGATGTGAATGGTATATTAGCTATTTGTACGAAAGGCAAGAAGGCTCGTAAGCCTATCAAGTTGACTCCGGTGCGGTATCCGTATTCAATTGGGATGGATTATGTTTACATTGTAGAGGTTTACGAGAATCAGTGGAATGAGATGGACAAAAAGCAGAAGAATTTGGCCGTCTTTCACATTATGTGCGCTATTCCTGAAGGCGGGTTTGACACTACCAGTAAGGAATATGCTAGAAAGAAACATTACGATTATGAGATGTATGCAGAAGAGTTTGCAGTTACGGGCGGCATAGCAGATTGGATGTTCAATCCGGCTGCTCGTGATCCGATGGATGTTGCAGATGCAGATGCAGATGCAGATGAAAAAATTGATCGTTGTCCTGTTACAAGGGATTCAGTTGCAGGTGTTGGCAGTGAAGGCGAAGGCGAAGACGAAGACGATGACGATGACGATGACGATGACGATGACGATGACGAAGACGAAGACGAAGACGAAGTTTAAGATGAAGTTTAAGAAGAAATGACTACGTTCAAGCAATCCAGGATGTGTGAATGGATTCGGTAGTTGAGCGAGTTTTAGCGATGCAGTCTGAGAAACGTCGCTTGCTGCGTTTAAAGCGGCGTTCTCGTGGTCCTTATCGCAAGATTAGGTTTACGCGAGATGAATTGATTGATTATCTTGTTGATAACAGTATCAGTTCTGTAAGACAACTTGCTCGACTTCGCAAAGCGGATGACCCTAAGCGGTATGATTATGACATAGAGTTTGGCAAATGGAGTGAGGCCCAAAAAGCAGCTTTTGGGCCTCCTTCCATATTAGAAGACAAGACTCCTAGCAGTGCGGAGTATTTGGTAAAGTTACTTGTTCAATATGATGTGTGGACTGTGAACAAGTATCTTGAGTGGTGTCGAAAACGCCCGGATGTTTTCCCTTCATTTTACTATGTCAAAAAGCACTGGGGTCGTTTTTCCAATTTGACGTATATTGCTCGGAGATTTTCTTACAAGCAACGGCTTGAGTCTTATTTGTGCATCAAAAGGCGTTTAGGGCATTGGCCGACTGTGGTGGAATGCCTGGCTGAAGGTCTTGACGTGAGTGCGGTCATAAAGGAATTGTTTGGCTCTAGGAAAGAAATGATTATTCTTTTTGAGAAATATGGGAAGGCTTAGATGCGAAAAGAAACCAAGATTACGGCCAAGTTTCAAGAACAATGTTGTAGGCATTTGAAAGAGCGCAAACAGAAGTATCTTTGCGTAAGTCCATTGAATTGTGTGCACAATGTAAGGCATCGAGTGAAGCAGAAAGGGATGATAGGGTTTTGTGAGAATCCTATTATACTTGAGAAATCCAAACGACACGTTGTAGTATGCGAGGGTGATGTCACGGCTTCGGCTTGTTTTGAGTATGAATGTGTTCATACTACGGCAACTGTGGAATCTGATTTTCATGAGATTTTACGCAACCCAAGTCGTTGTGGGCAGGAGTATCCCAGGTTGGGGGCTTTGATATGGTGTTTGCAGGATGGCACTAATGGCAACGCAATAGGCGAAGCAATAGCTGATGCCATAGGTGATGAAACAGATGGGCCTGATGCAATAGAGGACACAATAAAGGACACAATAGAGGACACAATAGAGGACACAATAGAGGACAATGCAGTAGTGCCTGATGCAATAGAAGACGGAGCAATAGAAGCAATAGATTGTGAGATAGAGATTGAGAATATTGGGGCTAAAACACGATTAAAACGTTTAGCAGGATTATTGTGGAAGCTTGGAAGTTGTTCATGGTGGTGAGGTATTTTTATGTCCGGGCAATGGGTTTGCATCATTATTGATTTCCAAGTTACAAAATCTACGGATGCTATAAAAAGAATTCATCAAGAGGCATTGGGCATATTCGGCAGTGATTTCATTGATATGGTTATTATTGATGGTGATTTGATGTGTGGCGCAAGTGATCTTGAGGTGTTTCATTATGTGTTTGTGAAGTGTCGCAATTTTAGTGCTCATATTGACAAGTTGAGAAATAGCACAATTGTATCGGGCGTGATGGACGACTATCATAGGCCAAGATTTGTGCCAGAAGATGAGATAAATGAGATGCGACATAGGATTAGGAAGCCCAAGTTAGGTAGTTTATTTGAGGGTGATGTTGTTATTGCGCAAGATGGATATTTGAAGGGTTTATCAGGTATAGTTGTGTGTGCGGACAATGGTTTATATATGGTGATGTTCAAGTTTTATACTCGCAGTTTTGTTGAGGAATTGAATAGGGAAATGTTGGAGCATAGCGGAAACATATTTGATAATATGAAGTTTCCTGTTACCCTAAATCGGAACAGGCGTATAGGTGATTCACGATGATGGAGCCAGAAAGCCCACTGCTTTAGCTGTGGGAGGAATGGCGACCTACTAAGATTGGCCAACAGGAAAAATAATTTATTTTCTATACCTGACAACCTTCCCTTTTCGGGATACGATGCTGCTATGAAGCTAACAGCTAAAGTGAAGTTGCTGCCCAGCAAGGAACAAGCGGTAGGTCTCAAGGAAACGCTCAAGCAGGCTAACGTCGCTTGCAACAGTGTCAGCGACATAGCATGGGAACACAAAGAGTTCCACAAGTATGGTCTGCACAAGATCGCTTACCACGAGACACGAGCTTCGTCCGGCTTAACAGCCCAAGTCGTTGTACGCTGTATATCTCGTGTGGCGGATGCTTACAAGTTGGATAAGAAGACCAAGCGCAAGTTCAAGCCTCTCAGCTCGATTGCCTACGATGATCGAATCCTGCGCTGGTACGTTGATAAGTCGGAAGTGTCCATCTGGACTGTGAATGGACGACAACGTATTACATTCGTCTGCGGGGAGCGTCAAAGGTGTCTGCTCAGTTCTCGACAGGGCGAGACAGACTTGATGCTTCACCGAGGCAAGTTCTATCTTGCAACGATTTGTAACGTGGACGAGCTCGACCCGAAAGACGTGGACGATGCTCTTGGTATTGACCTTGGAATCGTCAACATTGCCGTCGATAGTGACGGGGAGGTCCATTCTGGCAGCCAGGTCAAAAGTGTTCGTCACAGACATCGTAGGTTGCGTACCAAGCTCAAACGTAAGGGTACGAAGTCTGCCAAGCGGTTGTTCAATAAGATGGCTGGCAAAGAGGCTCGCTTTGCCAAGGACGTGAACCACACGATTGCGAAGCACATTGTAGTGAAGGCGAAAGGCACTCATCGAGGTATCGTTCTCGAAGATTTGAACGGTATCCGAGATAGAGTAACGGCTCGTCGCTCTCAGCGCGCTACACTTAGTTCGTGGTCGTTTTTTCAACTGCGGCAGTACATCAGCTACAAGGCGAGACTCGTAGGCGTCCCTGTGTTCCTGGTTGACCCTCGGAACACATCTCGTACCTGTCCAGCCTGTGGCTGTATTGACAAAAGGAACAGACCTAACCAAGCTACTTTCTCCTGTGTCTCTTGCAGCTTTGCTGGGCCAGCAGACACTATCGCTGCGGATAACATCCGCAGGGTTGCAGTCAACCAACCATACGCGGATAGGCTTCGTGCCTGATCTGCAAGCCCATGGCTTTAGCCGTGGGTAGTTGACATCTAAGGGCTTGTGGTAACAGAGGAGATAAGAGTGAAGGTCTGCTACATCGGACATGTCATAGAAATACAAACAGGAAACTCAAAAGCATGGGGCAGGCGCCCCAGAATACCGAAATTTACGATTGAACAAGTTAGAGAACTTGACCATATACTTCGATTTCTCAACAGCAAAGACCGCGATATTTTATATTTGATTTTCGTTTCCCGCAAGAAGCAAAACAATGTACAGTACATACTGAATCGCAGCCAGCCTTCCCTATGCTATGACGTGAGGCGCATCAAGAAGCGTCTTGAGTTCATTTACTACCTGCATTCCGTCTTTGACATTTTCATTGATTTTGTCGAAGAACGTTCCTCCCTATACGATCCAATCTTCATCGAGATTCTCGTTTTGATGTTTTACACCTCGTCCTTTACGTTGACTGCAAAGATATTAAGAATGTCGCAGCTTCACGTCCGTTATAGGTTCGATAAAGCAATGAATCAGATGGAGGAGTTAGGCCATTGGGATATTTTTGAGATATTCTATGCTATTCGTTCCAACTTGAACATCATCCGCCGGGTCTATGGTGATCGAAATTCGTCATAGATTTTCATAATTTTTTGAATTCTCTTCTTATATGGAGGGGGAAGTATAGCTATGGGAAAAAGGAAGGTTGAAATGAAAGACTTTTTGGAAGATTTTAACTGGCATAGTTCTATTGGTATTGACGAGGAAATTGCCGGTCATAAGACTTTTGTGAGCCGGATGAAGAATACAAAGAAGGCTCGTTCCATGTTTATAACGGCTGGCAATAGCTTGCTTATCCACAAGTCTACCAAGGCTTTATGGAAGCTATCAGATGACCAAAAGTCTATTGAGCCGGTATTTGATACAGATGTTTTGACTGGTGAAGAAGTAAAGGAGGATTAGGATGAATCTCAAAAGGGCTCTTGCGGACGAATCATTGGCCAATTTTAGTTGGCTCAAGAATCCTGAAACATACGAGCCTAAAGACAAGGACATTGATAAAAAAGATGATCTTGAAATTGAATGGGGTTCGGCTAGTGGAGTCGATATAGGTCAAGAAAATTATCCGCCGCCAACGACTATTGAAGACGAGCTTCCAGATTCAGATGATCAAGTTATTCGATTTGCTCGTGAACGGATGTTGCAAGGTGTGATGGGTAGTTCGTTGGTTGCTCAACTTCAGAAACGTTTTGGAAGTGCTGGTGTAAATTCGGCGTTCAAACAGTTGAAGGATTTGTTTGAGAATGATGGGATAGTTGGTTGTGTGGCTGTTGACACTCGTGACTATAAAAAGTGTCAGGATGCTCTAAAGATTGCATCGAAGTCGCCCTATAAGAGATATATGCGTTATGCTATCATTCATGAGCGGTGTGCGAATTGCCAATTTTTGACGAACATCAAGGACAATAAGGATGAAATAGCGGTTGCTACATCTGGCAATCCGCTTGATGATTTTTTTATGGAAAGCCAGGGTAGCACACGTTTGCGACCTTTTTGTGCAAACTTGAATAGGTTGCTGATTTCGGGACATGGAGATATTGATGAGTCTGAAGTAGATGAGACTTTGATTGACCTTATGATGTTGGGAATGTTGACAGAAGAAGAAGCAGACGGGATTCGTAAGAAAAAGAAGAATGCCTTTGAGAAAATCAGATTGGCATTCAGGACGATTGCTCAGCGAAAGCCGGACAAGTATAAAGAAACGATAGATGTTAGTGAGCATACAATTGAGGCTACTGATATTCAAGTAGGCGTTGTTCCTGTCAAGAAGATTATTCCCTTGGATGTTGATACAGTTGACTATGAGACGGCTCAGCAGGTTGATTTTGAATCGGCGCCTCCTGGTATGATTGAGGTTAGCGAAAAGTCTGCTCAGTTAGATATTGAAGTAGCCAAGCAGAAGAAGACAGATTACTTGGATGTTGACAATGTTGACCATGAGGCTTCCATGGATGTTCAGGTGTTTGATGAGCCGGCGAGATTGTCTCAGCTTTCTGTAGACAAGTTATCATCTGAAATTCTGTCAGATATTGAAGTGGCCAAAGAAGTCAAGACAGAACACATAGAAGTTGATCCGGTAGATCATGTTATGGATCGTGAAGTAGAAGTTGCAAAAGCGAAAAAGGTTGATAAGCCTTTAGATGTTGGAGAAGTAACAGCAAGTCTTAGCAAGTTTAGTTTGGACAAAAAGTCTAAGAAGGACATAGATGTTGATGTTGAAGATGACAGAATTGACAAGCATATCACTATAGATGCTGAGCGTGATGAGAGTTTAGAAATCTTTGGTAGCTCGTCTATATTGGATGGCATTGAAATGGATGCTTCGGCTGAGTCTATAGATATTGATGGTTCTGCTTTTGTTGAGCCTGAGTTTCAGGGCATTGACGAGATAGCTATCAACAAGAAGGCGAAGAAGAGGGATGACTTGAATGTTGATATGAGTGGTGGTTTTGATTGGGAATGGTAGGAGACAAATGATGTCTGAAACATTTGAAAAAGATGACACGTTTTCGGTTGTTGAGGGCGGTTCTACAGCTATGGTTGTAGATGGCCCTCACAGTGTTTCTGAGCATCGCAAACGTCTCATTTCAAAATATCATGATGGTCATGGCGGCTTGATGGAGCGTCTATCCGCTAGTGGTGGGGAGACGTTTGAAGGATTGCTGATAGCTCTTGTAAATGAGATAGTTGGCGAGACGGATCATTTGCTTGGTAATGAGCTTATTGCTACTGAGGAAGGTTCTTTACGTGATTCTTCGGTAATTTCTTTCAAGAGAGCAGAAGTTCTTGAGAAAGCTTTGAAGGCAATTCAAGCCAAGCAGCAATTTGAGCGTGAGAATGGTCTTGATCTTGACTCGCCTGCAATGCGTGTAGTTTTCAGATATTTCATGTCTAAGGTGAAGTTGACTTTTGAGATGTTAGGTTATGAGGACGAGGCATCGGATGTATTTTTTAGAACGCTTGGTGTGAATATGGAAATTTGGAAGAAAGAGTTGGAAGAAGAGCTTAGCATTGACAGTATGAGCGAGGAGTAATGGCTAAAGACGTTTTCATGCGCGACTTGACAGAATCTTTCCTGTCAGGCAATACAACTGACATAGTAGATGCCATTACGTTTATGGAGTCTGCATGGGGCTTACATATCAGGTTCAAGCCAGCTCAGAAGTTTATTATCAAGATGTTTTATGGCTTGGAGCTGGAAGACAAAGAGAAGCTTGTTGAAGTTCCTGACATTGTAAATGACCGCATTTTGTACAAGTTTACAGAGGTTGAATTCCTCAAGTATCTTTACGAAGAGGGACGGACAAATATAAAAGAGTCAACTGGGTTACAGTTTAGAGAGCTTGTTTTGGTACTTGGCAGACGTTCCGGCAAGTGCTTGTATAAGCAAGATTGGGCTAATACGACGATAGGAACTATAACTTATGGAGAATTACTTGAAAGAAATGGAAAAGGAGAGCGAATAGGGATTCTCACATATAACCCTGTCACGTTGAAAAGATGTATAACTTATGACTATTCTATTTGGTCGAATGGCATAAAGAGATGTTATGAACTTAGAACACGGAGAGGTAGCGTTCAGATAGCTTCGGCCAATCATCCTTTTTTGATATGGCGTGACAATGAAGAAATCCCTGGATTTGTCAATTTGGAAGATTTGAGAAGCGGCGATAGGATTGCTGTTTCTAGTGAAACAGCAACTTTTGGTTGTGAGGGAATTGGTATAAGCAGGGCAAAGTTGTTGGGTTATTTGCAGGGTGACGGCGGAACAACTCATTCAGTAGTTTTTACTACAGATAATGCGAAACATTTGTTAGATTTCAAAGAGTTGATTTCTCAAGAATTTCTTGATTATCAAGTCAAAGGCAAAGACTCAAAGGGTTATGATGTTATCAAAAGCTTACAGGGACATAAGCAGAATGGTAGTCAGAAAAACGAGGTTGTAGAGTGGCTGACAAGTATTGGATGTTTTGAAAAAAAGTCAATTCCAGAGTGTATTTTGAGAGGTTCGAAAGCAGAGGTAGCTGCATTTCTATCGAGACTTTTTGCTTGTGATGGTTGTACTTCTGTCAAAAATGGCAAGGATAAATCTCATAGTTTATCATCAGTTGAAATAGGATATTGTTCGTCATCATGGGACTTGATTCAAGGTGTAAGACATTTATTGTTGAAGTTTGGCATTCATTGTTCTATCAGAGATAGGAAGATTATGTTAGATGGGAAGGAACATCAATCATATTCTCTTTCTATTTGTATGAGTGAATCAGTATGTAGATTTGCGGAAGAGATTGGAATTTTTGGCAAAGAAGATGCTTTGGATAAAGTTTCTGTAGTAAATCAGCGTAATGATATGGCTTTTTCAGATGTTGCATGGGATGAAGTTGAGGCTGTTGAATTTGCTGGCGAGTTGGAAACTATAGATTTGACAGTAGAAGGGACAAACATCATAGGTGGAGATATCATCTCACATAATAGTACGATGGCGGCCTGTATGTCGAATTATGAGATGTATAAGCTCATCAAGCGTGGTGATCCTTCGGCATATTATGGATTTCCTCCTGAGACGAACATATCAATTACGAATGTTGCTCCCACGGATGATCAAGCGGGTGTTGTGTTCAATATGATTCTTGGACAGGCGATGAATTGTCCATTTTTGCGAGACCGTTCTATCAATCAGACTCAGACGTATTTCAATTTGCGTACAGATGCAGACATGAAATCACTTGCTAAGCGGAAGCGTGCGAGTATTACATCTTTGGCGGGCGGTTGTGCATCGAACAGTTTACGTGGTCGGAACAATATAACAATTATATTGGATGAGATGGCATTTTTTATTGACAACAATGGCCGGTTTTCTGGTGGTGAGGTATATCGAGCGCTTACTCCTTCTACAGCAACATTTGAGGGTGATGGCAAGATTATCTGTATCAGTTCTCCGCGTGCCAAGTATGGGGCATTTTATGATCGGTTTTCACAGAGTGTAGATGAAAAAGATTCCACATTGATGTTCCAGATGTATTCTGCAATGTGTAATCCAAACGTTGATTCCATGCATCTCAAGAACGAGCGTCGGCGTGATAGAAGTGGGTTTATGTGCGAGTATGGCGGAGAATTTTCAGATACGATTACAGCTTGGATAGATGATGAGCCATCTTTCAAAGCTTGTTTATCCGAGCGTGTTGGACGTTCAAGGGGTGATGTTGGTGTACCATATTTTATGGGCATAGACCTTGGCTTGAAGAATGATGGAACGGCGGTAGTGATTGTACATCGGGACGATGAGACGAAGAAGATATTTTTGGATTATGCTGAAGTATGGTACTCGGCGTCATCGGATGTATGGGAATCAGAAAGCAGCATTTACTCTGATTGTAGGCATTTTGCTCATCGCGATGTAATTCAGGTTTCGGAAGTAGCTAAGGAAATAGGGCGTCTTTGTTTGTGGTTTCCTACAAAGAGTGGTTGGTTTGATCAGTACAATGGATATTCTTTACACGAGCAATTACACAACATGGGCTTGAATCAATTCAAGATGGAGCAGGTTACTGATGTTTTGAATAACAAGGTTTATCAATTGTTAAAGATGCTATTGATGGACAAACTGATTGACATGTTCAATCATCCTGTTTTGGTTTCTGAGATGTTGATGTTAGAAGCCGAGCGTAAGGCCAGGAATAAGGTTCAGGTTCGTGCTCCGAGTAGACGTGGCGCTCACGACGACATGTCTGATGCATTTGCAAGAGCAGTTTGGGAGTGTTACCAGCATTATCAAACCAAGTCTATTGACAACATAACATCGCTTGTTGGTGGGGGCCGTTCCGTAACATCGAGGGATGTTGCGAGTTCAAGTCTTGATGCTTTTCGGTTACAGCGCATGAAGGCCCATGGGGTTAACATTCGCAATATAAGTCAAAATCGGCGTGCAAAAAGAAGTTTTTGAATCGTTTAATGGAAAAAATCTGTTTATGTTATCAAGAAGGATTGCAGTTGAGACAGGGAGTTATGTAGATGGCTAAGAAGTCTCAAATTGAGGTTACGGAAGAGGAAGTCAAGCGGCGTCGCAAGAAGGTAAATTCTGTACGTCGTATTGCGGAGAATATTCATAAGCTCCGCAGGCAGATAACTACTGATCTCAAGTCAGATAACGAGAAAACCAATTTGACTGCTCTTGTCGTTTCCATTATGGACAAAACTGCCGAACGTGTTGGAAACGAATCATCGGCAGATAGTGGTCATTATGGTGTTACTGGATTTCGTGTTAAGCATGTAAGCGTAGAAGGCAACAAGGTACGGTTGAATTATGTTGGAAAGTCGGGCGTAGAGCAAATTAAAGAGTTTACTGATAGTAACATGGCCAACATGCTCGTAAAGTGCATGGAGAGGGCTGAAAACAGCGAATTCCCGGTGTTTACCACGTCTGACGGTTTCAAGATAAAGGCTGATAGAATCAATAGGTATTTGTCCAAGTTTGGGATTACTGCTAAAGACATTCGGGGATATTCGGCAAATCGTTTTTTGGTTGATTCTCTCAAAAATGCTGAGATTTCAGGAGATGAGAAAGATCGCCAGAAAAAGTTTCGTGAGGTTATCAAATCGGTAGCCGAGCGAGTAGGTCATCAGGCGGCCACCTTACGGAAACACTATTTATTGCCTAATCTTGAAGACGAGTATGTTAAGAAGGGAAATGTTGTATCTGTCAAAGAAGCTGCTGTTGTTACGGAAGGCAGTATTAGCATTATAGCAAGTCGTTTAGTTAGGGCATTTGTTAGGCAATATAAAGAGAATAGTGATGGCTCAGTTACATTTTTTTCAACAAAGTATTGGCCGAAGTTTTTAGTGATTCCTCAAGGCAAAAACAAGTATGAAGTAGTGCAGTTTGCATCCAAAAAAAAGGTCATGAATGCGTATAAAAAACTACCTATTTCAAGGCTACTCAGATATCTTTTGGCGTTACAGATTGAGATTTTCCATTTAGATAAGTTTATGGCGAAAGTTGAAGAGGGCGATTTTGAACGAGCCTATAAGGGTTATGTTGAGACCTATGTGGGAATAGCTTTGTGTAAGTTGGCATCTTCTGGGGCCGGTTTTAAGAAGTTAAAGTCTACTGGTAGGAAAGCGTATGATTTCATTGTAGAGAAGGATTTTGATGTTGACAAGATTGGTTTGTTTGATTTTCTTGTTGTAAAGAACAAGATGGAATTGTCATTTTTTGAGCCTTTGTTTGGCGAGATTGAGGCTACAAAGAGCGAGAGTATAGAAGAATACAATTATAAGGACTGGAATATACTCGTTGATGTCAAAACAAAGTATGATACGGCCAGTATTACGAAACTTTTGGATAAGGTAGAGTCTGCATTACGGTCAAAAGGTATGGGAAAATTGGCTTATGGTAGTGTGTTCGTACATCCCACATTACCTGGGGGTGATATGGCTGATTATGATGAGAGTAAAGATTCTTTGCGTCTTCGCTCAAAGGGACTTAAAGGAACATCGCGGCAAGTGTATGATGTGCTTCATGAATTGGCTCATCGTAATTGGAGTAAGTTTGCAAGTAAGCAATTGAAGTCTATGATGATAAAGAAGTATCGCATGTCGGAATTTGCTGAGCCAACTTCAAGGGATTTAAAATTGAATATTGGCGACGTAATTATTGATAAAAGTGCAGGCGATAAATATGAAGTATTGGAGTGTGGGTATGTTGATGTTATTGTGGAGCTGATTGAGACGACAAAACGTCGTCAAAGGAGTATTGGGAAAAAATATAAGATTTTCACAAAAACAATTGCAACTGATAGTCTTACTATAGAGGGTAAAAAGAAGCCTGATTTGGATTACAGTTCGTATTTTCCCACATCGTACAGTCAGACTGATTATGAAGAAATGTATGCTGAGTTGTTTTCTGTATGGGCAACTAAGGGTCTTAATGACCCTGCTCGTTCGTGGTTTGAGGATTTGCATTGATGGTTTGTCAAGTAAGGAGGTTTTTTATGGACAGTAAAAGAATAGCAAGCCATTTGGTCAAGTTGTCAAAACAATTGATGGGCGCTCGCATGCGTAAGACGTATTCCGGGAACGTGGCCACCATGGTTTGGCCACTGAGGGCATTCAGAATTTACACATCCCAGATTCCCACACAGATCAAGAAGTTTGAATCTCAGGTCAAACGTGCAAAAGGTCAGTTGAAGCGTGGTGGCCTTGAGATTGTTGCGGAGGAGCCGTCCGTGTTGATTAGTGAGAGGGGTGATAAGGGGTTGACGCTTAATTGGTCTTGTAACATTCAGATGACAGATGGCATGGAGTCCATTTTAGAGTCTCTGGGTTGGAATCTTTCTGTTTAGAAAGTTTGTCAAGTAAGGAGTTTTGCTGATGGACAGAAAAAGGGTAGCGAGAGAATTGGTCAAGTTGGCTAAAGGGATTATGGCTAGGGATAAGGTTGTTGTTACGCGGGCAAACATAGATGTTTCCACCCCCGAGAGTTTGAGCTATTATATGGGATGTGGTTCAGGTAGGTATGATTACAGCGTAACTGGTATTGGTCAATCAGAGTATGAGGCGTATGAAGACGCTATAGAAGCGATTTACCAAAGTCATAATATAGATGATAAAGACCGTAAAACCAAGAAGATTTTTAAGGATTTAGGTAGAGGTTTGAGCAAAGACGAGGATATTGAGCAATATGTAGATGATTACGTTGATGATGATTATGATACTACAAGAGAATATGAAGAAGCGGTTTCTGAGGCAATGTCCGATGTGAATTATTACGCTTGCATACAGTATGACATTGAAGAGAGTGGTTGATAAATGGGCGATTTATGTTACATGCTGAAAGACGGAGAAGAAATACCCGTTGAACCGGCGGGTATTCTTCTTACGTCTGGTTGGTTGCCAGGCACCTGGGTCAAGTATCACCCTGTTGCTCCGGTATTTACTGCTGGCGCTATAGGTGCTGTTGACCGTTCGGATGGAACTGGCGTGTTGGCTGGATTTTTGATAACAGGTCCACAGCATAAACAGCCAGTCGAGCTTGAGAGTGACATGTGGACAACGGATACTCGTCAAAGGGCTGGTGGTTCTACTAAAGCGGATTGGACGGCCATTGATGCCGGGGATACTATTTCGTTTGACAAAGAAGGTTTGTTGCAGCACATGGGAAGTCGTATTGTTACGATGTATGTGCCTCCTACCGGATTTTTCAAGTTTTATGTATTTGAGACAGAAACAAAGGCTAAGCGTCATACTGGTGTTGGCGCAGATTTAACATACACACCGGGCGACCCGTTATATGTTAGCGAGAATGGGTTGTTGACTTCTGAAAAGGAAACTGTTAGTCACATTTGGTCGGGGTATGTAGTAGCTCGTTATGGTTCCGATTTTGAGGGCAATTTCATCATAGCAGCGGCTGCTACGGCGAAATTTTAACCGTTTTTTTCAACGGTTGACAATATAAGGAGGTGGGCATGTCAGACGAAGTTGTTGATGCTAGTTTATTAGGTGCCGCGATGGAAGCAGACAAGAAGCTATCAGATAGGGACAAAAAAGATACGGGTGGGTTACCTCCTGGCCATCCAGCATTGATAGCTATTGAGGATGCCCAGTTGAGATTTCAATTGCGCCAACAGATGGAGGAAGAACGAGAGCGAGAGAACATCAAGCATGTAAAGAAGCTGGGTGTTAAGGAAAAGAAGGAAAACCGCAGAAAAGAAGCACAGCAACGGATTGAAAATGATAAGCAGAACGAAAAGTTAGGCCAAACAGCAAAATTGGTAAATGCCGGGATTGATGGCGTAATTGATTCGATGAACGAGTTTACGGAAAAAATGGAAGAGGCAAAAAAGATTTTTGAGAAGTGTCCTGCTGTCATGATGCGAATAACTCGATTGGAAAGATTGATGGCTGCTTGTCATAGGGGCATTTTGGAATCGCGGTTACGTCCGCAACACCTAAGTAGCGTGATAGAATAAAGAGGATGTGGATATGGCTAAGCAAAATGATAAAACAGTAGCTGCTTCTGCAGAGGGTGTTGTAAGAGTTCCGGTAACAGAAGATTACGTAAAGCAACGTATTGCTTCTGTTCAGGCAGTCAAAGCGGGTATGGTAACTCCGGGTGTTACTGTTGGGGCAGTTGATTCTAACAGAGCCGTGCAGGCTCGTTTTCTTGAGAAGAATGCTACGGCTACTGCTGCTTATTTTGGCAGTAACGGCGGACGTGGGCGAACAGGCGGCATGATGATGGATGCTCTTCCTTCGTTTACTTCTCCTTATGGTACAAATAGTTTACCAGCATATCGCACTTCGTATGCTTCGGGGGCTCAGTCGCAAGGGGGCGCTCGTGATATTCCGCCGTATTTTGTGATGATGAATGAGCAAAATGGTGGAATCTTATATTGGCCTGTTACTTTACGTGAGAAATATGATTGGTATAGGTACTTTGCTCGATGTATCTACTTGTCTGACAACGACTTAGGGCAAATCTTGATGGCAGACGGAACTATCAAGAGTGTAGATGATGTTCAAATTGGCGATGAGGTTATAACTGGCTTTGGAACTATTCGCAAGGTCAAAAATAAGTTTGAACGTCGATGTATTGAAGACAAGGCTGTTACCATCAAAGCATGGTGTTTGCAAAACCATCTCAAAACGACACATCACCATCCATATTGGATTATTCGTAGAGATGTTGTCAAGGATGGAAATGGATACAGGGATAATATTGATTTCAATCCTGAGTGGATAAATGCTGACAGGGTGAATGTTGGTGATTACGTTTTGATGGCTCCTGTTGCTTCTGACCCTGATAATACGATGACTTCCGGTGAGGCTCGTTTTCTCGGTTATTATGCTGCCGAGGGGTCAATTGTGTGGGGCAAGCGTTGTGTTGGGACTGATGTGGATGGTAAGGGATACAAATGGCATCAAGAAAAGATTAAGGTTCCTGTTGGTGTGGCGTTTACCATCAATGCATCTGAGAAGGATACTTTGGGTAAAGGTATTCTTCGTACTGCTAAGGAAGTATTTGGCATTGACGGTTGTATTGTCCACGAACGCGGCAATAGTGTAGAAATTGTCGTCAATGGTCGAGAGGTAGGCGAATTCTGTTTTTATCACGTTGGAACGGGAAGCGCAACTAAGAAGTTGTCTTCTGAACTATTAATGTCTTCTAAGGAAGCACGTCGTGAGTTTTTAGTAGGATATATGGAAGGTGATGGTTGTCAATATGACGAAAAAACAACCAATAAAGGCAAGATTGTAATTGGAACTTCTTCTCCAATGCTGGCATCGCAGGTTCAAGTGATGGCAATTGGCGCTGGTATAATGTGTCGTATAGCAAAATACGAGCGTTCCAAGACGTGCAAGACAGGATACAAGAGTGATACTGACCAATGGCATATAACAATACCTTCATGGAGTGCTGACAGTTTTATAGCATCTTCTGACAAGTGGGATGCTATCGACGGAATAAAGCAAAAGCGCGGCGCTTTCTTTATCAATGGATATGCTGCTTTTAAGGTCAAGGAAGTCACATATTCAGAAGAAGATGATGTTGTTTATAACATAGAAGTTGATGCAGATGGTGATGAGAAATCGTATATTTGCAATGGAATGGTGACTCACAATACTGATGCATATTGCGGGCGTGCTCTTGAGCTTTTGACTGATTTACCAATGAGCAAGCTTACTCTCAATATGCCTAAGATGGAGAAGCAATCCAAAAAGAAGAAGCAAGAGATACATGAGTTCTTTACCTATATGTGTGATGAGTTGAATTTATTTGAGAAGTTACATCAGATACTTTGGGAATTTAACGTCATTGGAAATTGTTTCAAGCCAGATGCTCTTGTTCACGTTCCCGGTGGCATGATGCCGATAGACAAAGTTCGAGTTAGAGACAAGGTTTTGAATGCCAATGGTGGTTATGATAAGGTCTCAAGAGTGATGAGGCGTTGGGTAGATGAGTATTTGGTCGAGATAAAGATAGATAGGCTCACAGGTATTGATTGGCAAGCAACTAAGGAACATCCTGTTCTGGCTCTCAGAGATGGTGTTGAGCAGTTTGTTGATGCGAAAAACATTTGTAAGGGAGATTATGTCGGAATTGCATTCAACGACAATGTAGAGGACATGATAGAGTATGAGATTGTGAATGATGTCATCTCTCTTATGTCTGGCATGTTTGACCAGTTGTTGGTTGACCGGTCAGAAGACTCTCTTACGTTATCTGGCAAGATGACTCGTTTGTTGAGTATTTCAACAAGTGAAGACTTCCTGTATGTATTGGGATATTGGCTTGGGGATGGGTGGCTTTGGTCTACTAAGAATAATGGCCCGTGGGGATTCTTGGCATGGGATGTAGTTTTTGATAAGAATTCCATAACTATTGACAAAATACGAGATGCAACGAGGTCGGTCTTTGGAAGTCAACTCAAGGAGAATGAAGGCGGCTATTGCAATGACAATTTGCTGCACCTGACGGTAAAAGACCCTATTTTTTGTGAGTGGTGGAATCATCATTTTGGTAAAGATTCACAAAGCAAAAAGATTCCAGCATGGGTAGAGTTGCTTCCGAAGGACAAATTGATATGGCTTCTTCGTGGGATGATAGACAGTGACGGTTGTATTAACAAAGAGAAGAAAAAGGGTATTGTATCGGCATCAATTACTACCACGAATGAAAAGTTGATGCATCAAGTCTTTCAAATAGGAATTAAATGTGGTATTCCTTTTTCATTCAAGAAGAATGACGGACGTATGGTCGAAATTGCCAATCATAGACAAAGTATGGGAAGAGACTCGTTTACTGTTTATATTTCTGATGCCGAGAAAACTTCTTCTTTGATTCGTGGATGTGCAAAAGAGCTTCCTATTTCTATTGGAAAACCAACCGTTAATCAGAACTACAAGGAGATTGATGGTAGATTCTATTATCGGATTGGTGGTGTATCTGAAGTCCCATATCATGGTTGGGTCTACAATCTTGAAGTTGATGGAGACCATACTTATTGTACTGCTCAAGTCCGTCATCATAATTGCTACATATTTCATGAGTGGGATGAGAAGTCTAAGAAATGGGATAGGATAGTTATACTTCCTCCTGAAGAGGTTGCAGTATTTCAGTATCCATTTTCTGATATTGCTCGTGTAGAGTATAAGCCTGAGCGTTTAATGCAGTTACTTGAGTCTTCGGAGGATATGCAAACATCTGAAATGGATGATTTGTCTCGTGAGATTGTGTTGAACACTCCAGATGAAATCAAGAAGATGGTTAGAAAGAACGGGGCTATCATAATGGACACTGATCCAACAAGTGGGTCTTTTGTTCATCACATGGCTCGGATGCGGTCCCCATACATGGATTTGGGCGTATCTGTTCTTGAGCGAGTTTTGATACCGATGCTCATGAAAGAGCATTACAGGTATACGCAGTTATCGTTAGCAAGTCGTAATATGACACCGAAGAACAAGATACAGGCTCCGATGTTGACGGGGGATCAGCTTGAGGATTTACGGACTCAGATAGACCTTTCGTATTTAGACCCTGAGTATTCTATTGTTACGAATTACGAATGGGATTGGGAGCAAATTGGTGCTGACGCAAGATTGCTTGATTTGTCGCGTGAGTATGAGGTAATTGAGAGTCAGGTTTTTGCAGGCTTAGGAGTAACTCGCGAGCTTTTGACTGGCGAAGGTTCGTATAGTGGCAATCGTATAACAGTTGAAATTCTCAACACAATGTTTCTCATTGTTCGTGAGGTATTACAAGAGTATGTTGAGCACAAGTTGTTCAAGCCTGTTGCCGAGGCACATGGCTGGTATGAAGAGGGCAAGAATGGCGTAAAGAAGTATTGGTATCCTAGACTTGGGTTCAACCGGCTTACGATTCGTGACAATCAGGAAGTATTTGACAGTCTTTTTCAGTTGTATCAGAAGGGCAGTTTACCTGTTGATATCATCTATGAATTGTTCAATCTTGATCCTGATTCCATTCACGAGAAGATTTACGAAGACTTGTTTACCGTAAAGGACCCCACTTTCAATCGTGCAGTAGAGAACATCAATGATGATACTGGCCGCGCTCTTGTAGAGCGTAGTGATGTTGTTGACAGGGTTGGTAAATATCTTGGATTGAAAGTAAAGCCACCTGAAGGTGAAGAAGATGGCGGATTTGGTGATTTTGGTGGCGGATTTGGCGATGAAGAGGGCGGTGATGGTGGTTTAGAAGCTGAAGCTGAAGAATTGGCATCGACCATTTCAGAGGAATTACCAGCAGACTCTTCTGATGAGGAAATTGAAGAAGTAGTTGATTCGGTTTTAGAGGAGTAATCTGATGAGAATGGAAGCTAGGATGTTGATTCGACTGGCTATGCTTGAGCATGGTATTATTGCTCAAGACGAACAGTCTGTCGAAGAAAAAGACAAGCAACCGCCAGTTGAAGAATCCGAAGAGAAGCAGTCAGAGGGGGATGAAAAATCTGATGATTCGGGTTCATCTGAATCCGAAGTTGACAAACAATCTGAATTCAAAAAACTCGTTATTGACAAAGTAAAAGAGAAGTTGCAGTCGAATGGAAAAGCAGAAGATATAGTAATTGTTTCTTCTGATAGTTCCAAGGTTTCCAAGGTTGCTAAAGACATTGGTCTCAATATGGAAGTGACTGAGGACAATGTTCATGACGTGCTATATTCTCTTGGCGAAATGATGGACGAAGAGGCGCCCGGCGATGAAGAGGAAAAAGCAGAAGAACGTGAAAAGCCAAACAAGATGACAGAAGAGGAGGCGGAAGAGGCGGAGAGGTCTGATGATAACCAGTCTGATAAAAAACAGTCTGAAGAAGAGACAGAGAATTCTGACACAGAACCAGTTAAGAAGAAAGACAATTCAAAGAGTAACAAGATTGAGAAGGAAGTAAAAGAAAAGGCAGAGGATGTCAAGGAGAAGGCTGAAGATGTGGCAAAGGCGATGAATACAGAAGATGTAGTTGAGCTTTTCAATCGTGTAGTTGAAATGGTCACACTTTTGATAAAAGCTAATCCTCCCCGTATTCGTCGTAAGTCGTCTGATAACGCATATATGGAAAATGTTATAGACCGAATGGCAGATCGATATCTACGAGTAGCTACTCAGCTTGTAGTGGCTGCGGATAAAGATATTCCAGAAGGATATGAATTGCATGTTTTTGAGAAAGGTCCTGACGAAGGAAAAAAGATATACAGAACAAAGAAGCAGGTGAAGGGCGAATATCATTATGCTCCGGTTGAGGGTGAGAAGTATAGTGTTGACCGTTTCAAGAAAAAGAAAGAAGAGCCAGGAACAGAGAAGCCTGTTGAGAAACAATTTGAATCTTTTGGTAATGCTGATTCGGTAGGTACGGCCAAATGGCACAATTCAGAAGAGCCTTTGGATGTTGAGAATGAAGGATTGATGGCGAAACGTGGTTTTACAAAGATAGAGCCTGATTCGATTCAATTGGATGATGATATGCAGGTTGCTGATATCAAGACAGGGAAAATTTATCGTTTTGGCGATTTACCCCAGGAGTTTCAAGATAGAATAAAGTCTATTGTGGCTACAAAAGGTGCATGGAGGGCTCCTACGGATGCTGTTCTATCAAAAAAGCCAAATGAAGAATCTGAGAAGCCCAAAGCAGAGTCGGAAAAGCCCAAAGTAGAATCGAAAAAGATAGATAAAGCCAAGAGTAGTGTAGGTGAAATTGGCAAGGTCAAAGATTTCAAAGAGCTGATTAGCAAGTTCAATGCAATTTTGAAGGATACTGGGGTAGATGAGGGATTTGCCAAGTTTATGCAATCCTATGTTTACAATTTACCAGAAAGTGAAATGGCACATTTACAAGGCAAGACTACACGGGAAATAATGGAATTGGTTATGAGTGAAATGTTGGACGGATATGCTTCCACAAAGGCTGCCTCAATGCGCTCTGCTGCAATAGCTGAAAGATTAGCAGAAGATTTGATTGCATTGAGTCTTGTTCGTCAAGCTGTTCGAGGATTACAGGTAAAACGTAAAGACAAGGACACAATGAGCGACACAGGTGGTAGTAGTAAAGGGCGACAGCGAGAACCTGAAATTAAGCCGCCTCGTGATGACTTGAAAAAGCATTTTCGTAAGAAGCGTAAACGTCCCGGCGAGATGGATAAGGATGTAGATTGCGACCCAGATAAGCGGCCAGACTGAGGCGAGGCCACAAGAACCGAGGACATAAGATGAAAAGAGAAAGGATAGCAAAGATGGTTGATCGTATTGCACAGGATGAAGAAAGCAAGCCTTTGATGAATGTTGATCAGGCGATAGATAACATGGTAGCTGCAATAGTGACTATTGATGAGAATCTTTCGGCCATTGATACCGAAACTCCAGCACAGAAAAAAGCCCTTGTGACTGTTCGGGATTTAGTAGAAACGGCAGTAGCCCCATACACGGCTGACATTATCAAAGCCATGGAGGCTTTTGAAACGGGGTAGATGATGGCTAATAATACAGGTCTTGATACTGATATTACTCAGAAGACTTTGACGGCTGCTGATCTTGTTCAAAATGATGAATTGACGTTCCCATATCCTGAAGGTGGTGGGCCACGTCGTGCACCTGGAAATGGTTGCACGGTTTGTGTTCACAAGGGATATTGTACGGCTTTGTATTACTTTAGGCGTTACACAAAAGCAGAACCTGACAAGAACAATGGCACGGATTGCAAATCATGGTCTAAGAATCCTAAAGACCAAATCAAGAAATGGTCACAGCATGATGTTGATGAAAACATTCGCTTGACTGCGATAGATGGCATTCTCACCGAGCCGAATCGTAATGGAATTGTAGAGCCTACGACTGGCGCACCTAACAAACCGTTCATGTGAGAGGTGAATTATGCCTCGTGATATTCAAGAAGTTGTGAAGCGTGGAGTTAATCGGGACGATTTTATTCGTGTCGTTGAGTCAAAAGCATCGCGCAGGCGTCCTACTCGCACAAGAGTAAAGGTTAAAGGGACATTATTTGCGATACGAAACAAGCGTTTGGCAATACGTGAGGCGGCATTACGTAAAGTTCAAATAGCGTTCACTTACAAAAAGATTACTACGAACAAGTCCAAAAAGTACATTGTGGCTCCGTATGAATTCAAATATCGTCGTCTAAAGATAGGTGTGCGTAAGATGTTGTATGCTTATGATATGGAAGCAAAACATATCAAGTCGTTTGCTTTGAAGAACATTCGAAATGTAGCTCTTACTGATAGGAA
>Ga0307928_10000023_pt1 | contig 82856 bp, 136 predicted proteins | sample AceLakmetagen232_FD_201815 | JGI IMG/M metagenome (GOLD analysis project Ga0307928, IMG submission 201815) | Saline water microbial communities from Ace Lake, Antarctica - #232 | ecosystem: Environmental > Aquatic > Non-marine Saline and Alkaline > Saline | place: Antarctica: Ace Lake...
CCTAAACTAGAAGCAATTGGTTCTGTTATATCTGCATATAATAAATTTGCTTCAGTTGTTGTTGAATAATCAGATTTATCAGCAGACCAATTTCCTAAAGAATCTACTTTTGAATCTAATGCATAACCTAATTGTAATTCTGTATATTCTGATGAAGTTAAATGATAATATTCTGCTGAATCTCCTCCTTGTAATCCTCCTAAACTATTATGAGTTGTTACAGGTGAAGCAGTAGTTGCAAATGCAGTCCAAGCTGAACCGTCACACCAAAGAAGTTCTACAGCTGATGTATCATAATACCAAGCTCCAGCATAATTTGCAGAACATATTTCTGGACCACCATTACTGCCTTGAAGCTTCATCATATCAGATTGTAAAAGCATAAGAGTTTCTGAACCGCCGATTGTAACTAAATTTTCAATAGGTTCTGTTTGAACTCGATTTCTTGTTCTCTTCACTGCAATATAATAAACACTTGTTGTATTAGCAAAAGGTGTTCCATCAAATTCTGTATTACATGTTCCTCTATCAGTTGGATTAATAAAATTAATTGTTCCACTTATTTGCATTCCATTTGTTGTGTCTGTAACACTCGGTAAAATAGTATAAGTTCCGACATTATTACAATAATAATATTCTAATTTAAGATTCTTATTAGAACTAATAGCTAAAGAAAATCCCATAGTTGTAAAATTAACTGGTGCACCAACATAAACATACTCATTATCATTAACAAACATTGTTGCTCCTGCTCCAGCAGTATTAAAATTAGTTGTTTCATCAACACTTTCAACATAAGCATTAGTTAGTGTGTCTGTACTTCCTTGATGAATTATATGTGTTGGATTTCCAGATATGTGTATAACGTCAGCATCATTACCACCGTCAGGACCAAGTAAAGATATATGAATAAAATGTAAATCGCTATTTGTGAATCCTGATGAATCTCCTTCTATTGCTAAAGCTTGTGAAGTTATACCATCAACACCTGTACTAGAATACATATATATATTTTGTCCAATTACACCATCATAATTTTTACTATCCACATCAATTGTTAAAGCTTGATGTTGGTCTGCTCCTGCAGTATCATCAATATATACTCCTGTGAATCCTGTACCATTTTTAATTTTTATTTTATATTTACTTTGTTCATCATTTCCAACATAGTATTCATAAAATCCACCACTTTGAGAAATCATATTAATTCCAGTATTAATAACCCAAGTAACACCACTAAAATCATCATCCCAACTAGGATTGTGTTCTAATGCTATACAAGAAGAATTAATAAATGTATTCACATCACCTCTACCTTCATTATAAATACTGCTTTCATCACTTATTAATAACCACTGAGAATTGTTATCATCTACAAAATTATTAGATGTATAATCACAAAAGATATTTGTTGTATCATTAAATTCTCCATTACTTCCTTGATATAATTTGTTTCGGTCTCCAAGAACAATGTAAGAACCGTGGTCTGAACTATGTGACCTTAAACCTTCATCAGAATAAATAAGTCCAATAGCTTCAATATCATCAGTCACTCCAAAGTCAGCACCTGTAGTAGCTGTATTACAATCAAGATGCAAAAAACCCCAATCACTACAAATATTATTTTGAGAGCTATTTAATAATGTATTATTCTGATTTACTACTAAAAAACTTCTTGCAATAAAACTTGCTTGATTACTCCCACCATCTTGAATCATAAATTGTGGTGTTCCTCTTGTATCGCTTATTACTTGAAATAAACTATTAGAATCAGTACCTGTGCTATCTGCTCCATTAGTATAAAGACTTCCTGTAAAATTTCCTGTGGTATATTTATCTATATATCCGCCATTAATTTCTCCAAGTAAAGTTATATTACCTGTTGCATAAAGATTTCCAGTAATATTAACATTATCATAATAAGTAGCTGTACCACTTACATTAGTCCAAATACCACCTGAGATACCAGTTAATAAAGAACCATCACCAATAAAATAATCTCCACTAACATTTCCATTATATGTAGCAACTCCACTTACATTAGTCCAAATACCAGCTTTAATAATAGATGTATTTAATCTAAGATAACCATTATCATCATATAATTCACCATTAGATTCATTTATCCACCAAGCAAAATCATAACTAGTAGTATATGGATTATATTGAACTAATCTAGGAATATTTGCAGCTGAAACTAATGTAATTAATAATAAAAACATTACTATAAAAATTGATAATATTCTTTTTTTTACCATTTTAAAACACATTATAAAAATAATCATAAGTTAATGAAGCTCTATTACTCCAATTTGTTAAATAATCAGTACTTCCTGAAACATATCTATCTTCTTCTAATATTGGACTGATTCCAGAACTTCTTAATATATACCAACTTCCAACTGTATCATTTAATCCAAAATATCTAATATTTGGTGATGATTGGTCTCTATCAGAACTTTTAAATCTTGAAAGTGGGTCTCCAATACTGTTTCCACTAATATCAACGTTATTAACCCAAGCTCGATTATTTTCAACTCTCATTAAAGCTGAATCACCAACAACTATACCAGTTCCATCTTTAATTTGTTCTGACATTAAGATAACCTCATTTGAATTTTTATATCAGTATCTTTTTTACCTTTAATAATAATAAGTATTTTATCATTAAGTAAAATCTTTTCTCTTGAATAATTTAATAAAGTATTATCTTCTGCTAAAGCTTCTTTTCTTGGAAATATTAATTGATGTCCAAAATAACTAATATTTTTATATATGCATGAAGTGCTTTCTTCATCTATTATTTTATTAGGAAATAATATTATTCTCATATCAAAAGAAATAACATCATTACTATATAATTTAAATGATTCTAAAAACCCTTTAACATTATTTTTAGTAATAAAAGCTAATTCGTTTTCTTCTCCAATTTTAAAATTAAAATCTATATCTTTCATTTTATAATTCAGGATGTTCAATATATACATCTTTACTTTTTTGATAATGTGTTGATTTAATTTTTCCTTTTTTAGTATGGTCGTGTAATTTACCACCTTCATATCTTGCAATACCTGTTAATTTATTTTCTACACCTTGTATTAATTTATTAGCATGCATTCTACCAGTACTTTTTGTTGCACCGTCAATATCTTGATATGTATCAGTTAATGCAAGTTCATCTTCTTCGTCAAAAATTGGATTTCCAGATTCACATTTATGAACATAATCTCCGCTATTAGAAGATACAGTATATGTTTGATTACATTTAGGACAAAATCTTATAACCATTTTTATTACTCGTTAATTTTTTGAAAAATATTATCTATTTGTTTTTGTTGTTCTTTTTTAAATGCTAAGACACATTTACCACAACAAAATTTACCATATAAACTAACTAATGGGAAAGTTTTTTCTCCACAATTTTCACAGTGTGGGTCATTTAACATTTGATTATTTATCATCATTTTAATTACTCCACAACTGGAACAGTTGAACATCTACAATTTGGATGTGCTGGTGGTTTAGGCCCATTATGTAATTTAAAAACATCACCATTTAAACCATTACATATTGGACAAGTTCTTTCAGAAACAGGTGCTAACCATTGATATTTTTCAATACCTTCATCTTCATAAGTAATCATTAAACCTTCATTAGCTAATCTTATAGTTTCTGTTCTAGCTATTAATATTGGTCTTTCTTTACCGCTAACTGAAAGTATTTTTTCACCATCTTCACCTAAAACTAATTCTCCGTCTTTACTTAATTTATATCTATTTTTTGGTTCAACATAATCAGTAATATCTCCAGCAATTTGTTTTACGCTTCTTTCATTCTTAAATCCATCTTTCATAATTTCTCTAAGCGCTTCTATTTGTGGTGTTGTAAATAAACCAGCTTCCATTTGAGCTTTATTTATAGCAGCTAATGCAACAAAATCATCTTTATCTATAGCTTTTTGAATATTTTTTTTATAATCTATTAAATTAAATCCAACCCATTCTTTTAAAGAATAATCTCTATCTTCTATATTACCACATTGAGTATCATCTTCCTCATGAACATGAATATGTTTTTCTATAGGTTTTTCAATAATAGGTTTTTCTAATTGTAATCTAACTACTGGTACTGATTCATCTTCTTCTCTTTTTCGTTCTTCTTCTGGAACTTCTAAATCAGTATCATCGAAATTAAATAATAATGCTAATTCTTTTTCAAATTGTATTCTTAATTTAAAATTTAAAGTATCATTTTCTAATAATTTAGTTATTTGTTCTATTCTATTGTTAATTTCAACTTTACTAGGTTGACCCCATTCAAATTCAACATGTACGTCTTGAATACCATTAGCTAAAAGAACTCTTTTAAATATATCATTTTCAATATGTTTTTCAATTTCAGCCTGGAATGATTTAACTCTAATACTAAATGCTTGAGATTGTTCATCAGCTAATCCTTCAGCTATATTACCATGTCCCATTAATACTTCTGGAATTTGTAAACTAGAAAATAAATTTTGTCTTTCATATTCAAGAGGAAAAGAAAATTTGTCTCCAATTTTACCAAAATCAACAACACTAATATCAGTAAATACATCTGTTGCCCATTCAGTCATATTTCTCATATTATACATCTTTTGACCAATAGCTGTCACAGCTCCTTCATCTGGTATAATACCATTTTTATGTTGAGCATCTGGTAACATTCCTATTTTAGCATGTATAGGAGCATTAGCTTTTCTATGCATTAAAATATTCATATCTTTTTCAAGACCTAATATTCTATCTACATTATCTAAAGTAGAACATAATATTCCTAATCCATAAAAATCATCTTCAACTTGATTAAAATTAAGAGCAGAAATTTGATATGGTTCGAATTTAGTTTTTTCAACTTTTTTTTGTCTAGAAATATTATTCATTTCACCGAAATATTGATTAAATTCTTTTACATTTCCTTTATTATCTCTAACAACAAAAACATATTTAGCATTAAGTACTTTCATTCCTTTAGGAATTTCACCGTTTTTTCCACCTATTTCTAATGGAGAAAAACCGTTTTTTAGAGCATTTTTAACCCATCTTCTAAGTAATGTATCAAAATTATTAACTCTTAAGAAATCTTCTATAATTTTTACTGATTTTTCATTATCACTTTTAACAAAGAATCCAGGTCCTACTATATAATCAACATATTTATCAACAACAGATTGAATTAATCCATGTGATTTATATAGTCCTTCGGTTATATTATAATTAAATGGATGTTGTTCACCAATTTCATCTTTAAAGATTTTGATATCTTTATCATCAGATTTAATTATTTTTCCTTTTAAATTAAAATCTTCTATTTGTTGATTTGTTTTGAAAAAAGAAAAATTGAAATTGTCAAAATTATCAGAATTATTAGTTTTAGTGTTTTCACTAATATCTATTGGTTTATTAGTTTTTTCAAGACTAAACCTTTCCTTAATGTTATTAATGATTCCCATGAATGTGAAAAATTTATGAATAACTTATGAAAAAAAAGAATATGGATTAAAAGCAAAGGGGGAGGGTGCAAATTAAACCACGATATTATCTATAATAATTATATTAATTTATAAATGTTATATTAAATAATATTATTTAACCGAAAGCAAATTTAAAACTACCAACAGAATCTCCTTCAACGCTAAGACTCCAACAAGCTAATGCTAATGAATCTGTATAATCATCATGATATTGTGGTCCATCAGGATGACTACATTTCCACATATTATTTCTAACTTGTTTTTGCAAATCAATAAATTGTTTAATAAATTTTTCTTTTTTAACTGGGTCAAGATGACTTCCAAATTTAATAAATGATTTTTCAACTAAAATTTTATTTTGATAAACATTTTTCATAAGACGACTAAGATTTTTATACATTTTATCTTTACTACTAGCACTAAAATTAACTCCTTCAACAATTGTAGATATTCCAACTTCTTTTAGTCTAAAATTTAAATTATCTACTTGTTGGTCTTGGCTGGCTGTTGAATCACAATAAATCCCTCTAACAGATTTTCTATATCTAGTATCAATTTTATCTACTAAATCCATAATTTGAGAAGCATAATCATCTCCATTAAATTCCATCCATTCAATAATTCCGCCAGTGTCTTTATCTATAAATGTTGCTACAGTTGAATCGTGAGCTTTACCCCAATCTATTCCTATAATAACATTATAAATTTTAGTATATGTTTTCATAATTTCATAATCTTCTTCAAGTTTCATTAATTCATCAAATGTAATAAACTGCCCTCTTTCTAAAACCCATTTTAATGCATATTGAGTTTTATATTCGTCAGTTGTCTTATCAATTCTCTTGATAACTTTTTCATAATTTAAATGAACTGGATTTTTTGTTTCTTGATATTTAATTCTTCTTTCTTCTATGGCTTCAGTATCAGGAACAATTAGTTTTCTATCTTCTGGTAATGTTTCAAGGTTATGCCATAACCTACATTTAGCATATCCAGCCGTACCTATATAAATATTAGTAGAATTAGTGTTTGTACCCATAGGTAATATTGTTTTATCTAATTTAAAATCAGTTAAATCTTGTGCTTCTTCAAGGATAATAACATTTAAAGTTTTTGATTCAGTATTAGACGTAGGACTTGCTGAGAAACAATATACTCTTCTTACTGGTATATTAAATGTACCTTTTTCGGTTTTAGAAGATAATAAAGTGATTTCATTACCATTGAATGTATCAAAATTAAAATCATATCCTTTATTTTGACATTTTTGAAGATATTCTTTTATTCTATTAAAATCTGTTTTAGCTTGTTCTTCTTGAGGGGCAAATATACCTATGTGAAAGAATTCATGAAAATGTAAGCCAAAATGTTTACATATCTGATAATAATGAAGAAGAAGAAACACAGTTGTAATACATACAGTTTCAGTTTTACCACTTTGACGACAAAATTCAATAGCTGAATCTCCACCTTCATGAGTTACAACAAGTTGAATTATTTTATTAGAAACCTTTTTTTGATAACCATATAAATCTCTATCAAAGTGCATTTCTGCAAAGGTATCTCTCATTAGAAATATCTTATTCCACTGTTCCTCAGTTACTTGATTATCCATCTATAAAGATAATAAATATTAACTTATTTATATATAGTAATATTTATTTAATAGTTTTATCTTTTTGAAGAGCTTTTTCCATAGCTATGATTCCAGCTAATAAAACTACTAAAGATTCTTTATATGGAATATTTAGTTTTGGAATCATATCAAGAAGTATAGGAATTACCGGAATAATAACTTTCCAAAATCTTTTAATACCAGCAATAATTCTTTTCTTAATTGTATATTTTTCAATTATTTGTTTAGTCATTTTTTTTTACCTTATAATTTAATATTTTAATATTCGTAGAACAATATGAACAATAAAATAAATCACATATTTTATCATACATTATTATTCCATCATAACAATATGGACACATACCTATTCTTTCTTTTAATGGTACTAAAGCCATTTTTATATTTATATTATTAACTCTTTATTTATAAATATATAATTAAATAATATTATTTAATTAATATTGGATTTCTATATGCTGTATATATGTTTGCTAAAATAACAGGTTTACCATATTCAATTCTATTATTAATATCTTTTTCTCCAAAATATTCTATAGATTTTTCAACCATAAGTCCTCTATAACTAGTATTACTTTCAACAACATAAAAATTATTATCTTTAATAGATTCCCATAATAAAGATGCATGATTAAGATTAGATGCCCAACCATTATTTGTATTCATTGGTGTTAAATTAAGATATAATCTATCTCCATATTTTGTTAATAAATTATTAAATTCTAACTGACAAATAATAAAATAGAACATAAAAATAGCATAATCGTCACAATCACCATAAAAATTATTTTCGCATAATTTGCTTGGCTTAAACCAACCATCAACTATATCTTTTACATATCTATTTTCTTTATATAATTTTTCATATCTATAATTTAAAGAATCTAAAATAACTATATTAGCATTATTATTATTAATCCAAGCATCATTTTCAGTTATATAATTTCTCATCCATTCATATTCTTTTTGATCTAATAATTTATCAATTACAGGTCTCCAAGAACCATTAATATAGAATGTAGTATTTTTATTTTCAAAAGGTTTTAAATTAACTCTTTTTCTTATTAAAGAATTTATATAAGAATTTTTTATATTATTCCAATTAGGATTAATAATAAAATTATCTATTTCGTTTATTATTTTATAATTTTTAATACAATTAAGAAACATATTGGTCACACTCCTTATATTTAAATAATTTAGTTTTATAAGATTGATTTATAATATCAAAATCAATATCATTCCATTTCTTTAATTTTGCAATGGCTCTATAAACAGCTCCTTTAGATACTTTTAATATCTCTGCAAATTCATCTATAGAAAAACATTTACTTTTATTGTTTTTTGTTAATATTTTTATTTCGTTTTGACACAATTTACTCAACCCTCCAGTTTTTACACAAACAATTTAAATAATGTCGCTACCCGGAATTGAACCGAGGTATTCCTAACCTAGGAAATTTAATAGGCTATTCTTCCAATTAAATTATAGCGGCATAAAAACATACCAATTTTTAATTGGTATGAAAAAGAAATGATTGGATAATATATATTATAATTATAATAATATGAACTAATATATAAATGTTGTTATTTATTCATTTTACATACCTTTACTAATTTTATGTATATTTTCTTTAGTTAAAGGTAAAACTTCCTCATAAAATATTTTACGTTTAATTATTTCTTGGGTTTTCTTTGTTCCTTTGATTGCTGATTCCATAGATTTAGATACATAATCAATATATAATTTTAATCCAGCATCTTTATTAATCGCAGAAACTTCCATCAATCTTTGATATTCTTTTTCTAATTCATTGTATTTTATAGATGCTTCTATAGCAATCATACCTGTTAATTCTTTAATTCCATAACTTTCCCTTTCTTCATTAGTCATTTTTTCAGCTAATGTTAATTCAACATCTAATAATATTTTATTTTTATCTATCATTTTATTTATTACCTTCTTTAATTTCTTCATTTCCGTAAGTAAATTTAACTTTTCCATCTAATTTTACTATTCCAGTATTTAACATATAATCAAGTTTCATTCCTTCTAATAGAGTAATTATTGAATGATTATATAATCCACTTTCTTTTATTAATTTTGAAAATCCAACTGCTGTTTTCTTTAATCTATTTTTATATTCTTCTGAATCAATTTCCATTTTTAATCATCTCTTTTAATTTTAAATACCATTTATCGTTTTTAATACAAGAGTATTCATCAAATTTATCAAATATCTTTTTAGCAATTTGTTGCTCTTTAAATTCATACATATTAATAATAGAATCAATTTCTTCATCATTTAATTTTTCAAATATATTTACACCTATAAGTAATTCTCTTTTAAAATTTATCCGTTTTGAATATAATTCAACATCTTTTGTTGCTTCTTTTTCATAACGTTCCATTTCTTCATAGATTGTTTCTACTTTTTCTTTTAGTTCTTTAGGTAATGTTTTTATAGCACAATCGTTACACATTTCATTATCTCCTTCCCCAGGAAAGCAAACCATTATATCTACTTCTTTTCCACATTTTGGGCATTTAATCATTTTAATTCACATATTTATTAACTTTTAATTCTATTATTTTTTTCTCCCAAGATTCATCTTCTCTGGATTCTTTATCATCAATTCGTCTTTGTTCAATTGCTTTCTTTACGCATTTTAAACAAAAAACTTTATGATTAGTCATTTGTATACATTCTGGACAATATTTTAATTCTTTCATAATTAATTATCTAGAGTTATTATTGCTATCATATACTCTACTCCACAACTTACAGTGCAATCACAATTTGTAGAACTAATTTTCCAACCTTTTTCTAGATATATATTTACATTAATATCAAACTGTTCTTTGTTTGAACCAGTAATTGTTTTTAATTTAGTCATTTTGAACCTCAAATTTTATACTATGAATTAACGATTTATCAATATTTAATGCTTCTAAATATGAACCAGCTTCTCCAATATCACCATCAACTTCTATTATTATTTTCATCGTTCATTCGCCTTTTAATTTTTTTATTTCTTTGATATTATATTTATGAATTATATTTTTAACTTTATTTATTATTATGTCATTAACTTTATTTTGTTCTAAACAACATTTAACTTCAATTCTGAAATTATTTATAATTTTTTTATTGTTTAATTTAGTCATTTTGAAAGCTCCTCTAACAGTTTTTTATTCTTTTTTAAAAATTTTCTAAACCAAGACATTAATGGTAAACTTATTTCTTCTAAATTACCTTCCTTATTTTCATAATATACCATTATTATCTATCTCTTATCATTCTATCTTCAAAACCGTTTAAATCCCATATCCATTGAACCCATTCAGGTTGATTATTAACAAACTCATTAATTTCATCATGTGTCATTTTCCTATATAATGGCGCTGAAATTCTGTTTGAAGATGTTTTAATTATACTTTTTAAATTATTTTCTCTTTTTTTTAAAATAGATGAAAAAGATTTTGTTTTTATTAAATTTTTCATCTTATTTACCTTTATAATGTTCTTTACAATTCCAGACCTTATTTCTTAAATCAGCATGTTCTCCACCTTCAGCTGTGAAATTTCCATTATAACCTAAAAAACCTTTTATATATTTACAACAATTTTTATTATCGCAATATAATCGTATACTTACAACAGTATTCACATACTCTTGCTCAGGCCATTTATATGAATTTCTTTCTTTTAATGTACTTTCGTATTCCATTTTTATTTCTTTATTTTATACGCACACATTATCCTCTTCCTTTCGGATTGTAGGCGTTGCACGATTTTAGATAATATTAAACATATCTTGACGCCTCGTTAAATTAATAATAGCAGCACCTAACCGGATTCAAACCGATGTCTCTTTTAAAACAACTTTATTTCATTATTCTAGTTTCACAAAATAAAGCAACATACTAGTAATATTATTTACGTTTACAAAGCGCTTTATCGGGCTAAGCTATAGGTGCATAAATGCAACTTATTTCTCCATACAAGTTGCCAACACTTTCTTTAGCATAAAATAGTTTTTAATAGCAGTCTTGATTTCCTTCCACCATCACATGTAAAGTACTAGCTTTAAACCATAAGGAAACTAGCTCTTCCTCTCCCGTTACTGATGATTAGTCAGCACTAAGAGCGGCGATTACTTAACCTCTCAATAAATTGAGTATAAATTGTTTACATTCCTGCAAACTTTGATAGGACTAATCCCATTAACAATCCGATAGACCAAGCAATTACTATAACTGCTGCAACCATTGGATGTCCAAAAAATTCTTGTTTTTGTTCCATTTTGAATGTATGATAGTCTACCAACCAGATTTTTCTTTTTATATGTTTCTTGTATTCCGCTTTTCTGCGCCATCAACAAGCTACCCGTACATATTTGAGGTCCAAGTAATTCTCCCGCTGTCTCCTTCGGACGATGCCTTCTTTTTAACGCGGAAAGGTATGAGTATAAAAACCTGGCGCTATGAAATGAATTAAAAAACATAGGGCCAGGAAAAAGAGGTGATAATAAAACTCTTATATGTAATTTCGGTTGGTTGGGGTAAATTACATATAAGAGCGATTGATTGAAGTGAACATAAATATATATTTTTAAATATATATTCTTTATTTATTATAATTATAATTATTTTACTTATTTATATAGTTTTAGATGTTCTATCATATAATACTAATTATATTTAAATTCTTTTATAAACGAATCAATATTTTCTTTAACTTCATTTAATTGTTTATTAATTGAAATCATTTCTTTACAAGCAATACAAATACCTGATTTATTTTTATCACAAATTGGTGCTCCGCACTTAGAACATTTTTTATTTAAGTTATTAAATCTCTTAGTATATTTAACACTATTATTTTTATTTAATTTATCAAATAATTTTTTAAAATGTTTAATAAATGTAATATTTATATTAATAATTCTAAATGAATTAACCATTTTTCTACTATAAAATTCGTTACATGTAGGCATTTTATTTTCTCCTCTCTATATTTTTATTACAACATATACTTTTAGCAGGTCCATTTAAATTTAATTCTCTATAAATTTCCTCACTACAATTTTCATATTCATAAACATTTTTATTAAAATTAAAAAATTTAACAATATCTTTTTGTTTTATTAAATTAGTAATAGCTTTTGATACTGTTGAACACCCATAATTAAAATGTTTTGGATATATTTCTTTTATTTCTTTTGGAGTTAATCTTCCATATCTTCTTATTATATATAATACTTCTCTAGCTCCCATTTTGATATATATAATTATGGTTTATTTATATTATTATGTTTATTTTTTAATTCTAACCATAATATAAACAAGCCATTTGTAATAAAATGTGCTAAATGTGGTAATTTACTTTCAGAATCTAACCATTCACCTTGCATATATGCACTCCAATGCCTAATTGCCGCTGATTTATACCTATTTATTTCAACTAACTTCCAATTGCCCTCTTGATATAAATCTGCACCATAAGTAAAAACATCTACAACTAAATCTAAAGCGTTCCATGGCATTAAATGCCATCTTCTCTTTCCTTTATCGTGTTTAATTCCTTTCATCTTAATTTTTTTTATAATAATCGTCTTCTGGTTTCTTAAATGATTTATCTAAATGTTCAAACGCTTCTAAACCTTTTTTATATAAATCGTTCCATTCTCCTCTTGTAAAATTCCACTGTTGAGCAACCATTGATAAATATATTTGGTCTGGTTTATCTTCATATAAATGAAATAACATACAACTACGTGGACGAAATATCTTTTTAAGTCTTCCTCGTACTTTTTTATATTGTGGTATCATTTCATCTCCTGCTTATTTTTCTTTTGTATCCACATTTAAGACAAACTAAATATTTTCTATCTTCTAAATTTGAACTACCAAATAATAAATTATTTACCCATTCTTCATCTTCAACAATCACAAACTTATGATTACATAATATTCTTTTTATTAATTCAAAAACCAATTTTTTCCCTCTTAATTTTTTTATATGATAATAAACCATCAGATGTTTTATATGGTTGTACAATATAATTTTCTTTATCAATTTGATATTCATAATGTAATTCTTCTAATTGTAAAATAACATTATGATACATTTTTATACCTTCTGTTATTTCTTCTATAAAATCTAATTCACTAATTTCTACACGTTCTTCTAAGTCTTCTTCAGTCATTTTATTACTTCCATATCATCTAAATTAACTTCTATTTGTTTAAAATCTTGATTAGTAATTAATAAATTATCCTGATAACGTTGTATTATTAAAATAATATCTCCTATTTTAATATTTACTGATTCCATATTATCTAATTCTAATTTCATAGTATTATCTTCTCATAAACTACTGGGTCACTATAAGCATAAAACGTATCAATTCTATTGTATTTATATTGCAGATAATTATCTCCTCTCCATAGTTGATTCTCTGCTTTCTTTCTAGCGTGATTTGTATCATTTGACTTATATTCAAAAATAAGTAATCTATTACCTAGCTCAACCATTATGTCTGGTTCAACATAAATATCTGGTCCATGATAATATGATGTTTCTGTTCTTATATTCTTGTAAGGAGTTGTAGAGTTCGTTAGTCTTTCAACTATTGAACAAATTCCTTTTTCGTGTGTACCTATTTTTTTTTTCATTTAAACGTTCCAGCAAAAAACATTAATAACAACATGATAATTGAAGAAATTAAACTAGTAAAAAAACTATGTTTTTTTTCTTTTTTAATTTGGCCATCTAAAACTATCATCATGCCTAATGATATTAAATGTATTGCTATTATTATATAACCTGCCCAATTCATTTTAATCTATCTCTAATTTATCATTACTAATATATGGTTCATGATCTTTATATTCATACATTTTATACAAAGCTTCATCTATTGATATAGACTGTTTATTTTGAAATGTTTTTTCCATATAATCTTTCTTTAATAAACCATAATTATCATTGCCTTGTTTGTAATATAAATCTCCTTTTACATCAGCAAAAAAATTTTTTTCATATCCATATTGTGTGAATTTATCTACTATTAAAGTTTTATCTCCTACTATTATTTCTAGTTTCTTCATATTCATATCTCCTTAAAATTCATATTTTAATCCTATTTCTGTTATACTTTTAGCATTAGCTATTCCTGTAAATTGTTCACTAGTAAAAATTCTATCTTCTATAAAAGCTCCTTGAAAATATTGTTCTTCAGCTTTAACTGGATGAGTACAATTATGAAAAGCATATAAAGTAAAATTAGATAATTTTAATTCAGCAAATATATCATATCCTTGACTAAATGGGTCAAAATATATGTTATTTTTTGGTAATTCCATATATGTTCTAGCAGCTCCTCCAATCTCTAAAGAAACATTATTATATAATTTTTGTTCTAAACTAAAACCAACTTCTAATTTTGATATATTTTCTTTATAATCAAATATTTGGCCATATGATGGAACAAATGCAAAATCAGCATGACCGTGTGGTACTGGTTTAGGTAATGTACTACATGAACTAATTAAAGCTACTAATCCAATAACTAATGGTTTTATTATTTTCATTTTATTCCTTCCAATTTTCTATAATATTAATTACTTTTAAAAGTTTATCATCAGAAAGACATTGAAAATTAAATTCGCTAATTTTTCTTAAATTATTTCTTCTTCTAAGATATTGTTTATCTTCAATTGTGGTAGGACTTATAGATGAAGATGCCCAAGAACCTTCTCCTAAAATTAGACCAGTTCTTCTATTCCATCTAATATTACCTAAAGTAACTATTAATGTTTGAGTAGTTCTAATAATTATAGTAATAGATTGTATATTACCATATCTTCTTACTGTTACCTGTTGTCCGATTTGTAATTCTTTTAGTTCCATTTTAGTTACATAATATATCTTCATCTATACATATATCACAAATTTCACATTGTAATTTATTATTTTTATCAGTTGATATTTTCCTAACAAAGTTAAACCCAATATTAGTACCACATAAGCATTTATATTTAGTAGGGAATTCATGTTCACATTCATCACAAACATATTTTGGTAATCTTTCACCATCAAATGTTTCTAAAACAAAGTTTTTACTTCCGCAATATGGACAATTTTTCATTTTATACCACCAATCCTAAAGCTTTCATTGCTTTAAAATGTGTCAAACCTTTAGCTCTAACACCTTGATATTGAACAAGTTGGTGAAAAGTAAGTTTATTTCTTTGATTTTGTTGTTTAATTGCAATTTTATTCATTTTTTCCATCTCCAATCAATTATTATTAATCACTAATTATAATTATAATAAACCAGTACTAATATATAAATGTATTGTTTTTCATTTATATACTAATACTATCATCTTCTTCATCAATTCTCTTTAACAAACCAAAAATACTCTCAAATTTTCGTCCTAAATTCTTTTTAGAACCAACTATTCCTGCATGCTTTCCACCACATTTTAATGAACAAAATCTAGGTATTCCACCAACATTATTTTTTCCATATGATGGTTTTCGTCTAAATACTTCTCCACATTCTTCGCATATATATTTTGCCATTATTTCACCTTGGTCTCTTTATTCTTGCACAAAAATACCATGAACTATATCTACAATGTTTACATGTTACTTTATCTAAATTATGCGTAGTATATTTAGGATTCTTTACGCTACAATAACTTTTACCATTAGGCGCTAGGAAATGAACTTTAAATCCATTCTTTTTCTTTTCCATAGTTAGTTCTTGTTCTATTATTGATTGCATATTTACCTCTTCTTAATTATGTCTACCACAGTCATAGCTTCTTGTTTATCTTTCTTTAACTTAATTAAATTTGTAAGGGCTGAAACTTTTCTAACTCCATCCTCTAATGTTTTTTGAATCTTATATGCAAAACGTTGAGTTAATGTCATATCCTGAGCATGTAAAACATCATGACATTTCTGACATAAAGGTATTTCAACGTTCTTAACTGGATTCATACATTTAGGGATACAATGGTGATTAGTAATATTTGTTGTGTTTTCACAACACCAACAAACGCCCTCATTTACTTTAATTCCATTATCTCTTATTTGCACGTTCATTTTTAAACATCTTCACAATCTTCGACGTCTTCATCGTATTCATCAGCGTATTCATCGTCTTCTTCATCGTCTTCTTTCATTTCATTAATAATTTCTTCAGAATATTCATCATAATCTTCAGTTTTAATCATAAGACCTTCATTCACCATAAATTTACTCATTACTTTAAGCATATCTTCAGCTTTACTTAATTCACGTTCTGAAATTTGTACTCTACTTGATAATGTTAAGATACAATCTTGTAAATCTCTCATTGTGTTTTCAAATTTGCAATAGCTCATATTTCCCATTTTTTTTCATCTCCAATCATTAATCACTAATTATAATTATAATTATAATAAACCAGTACTAATATATAAATATATTGTTTATTTATTTATATATTAGTACTGGTTTATTTTCCTACTCTCCATAAAATTTTATTTAATGGTTTACTACAACTAATACCAGATAAAAAAAAATTAATAAAAACAAATTCAATATAATAATTAAACAATTTCATTGTAAATCCTTTAATTTGATTTCGTTTCATTTATAACACCAATCCTTGAGCTAAATGTTTTAAGAAATGATTAACATCACCATTCATAAAATCTATTTTCATAATTGTTTTAGCTATTTGATTTTGTTCTTTAATTGATGCAATCATAATATGTTCAATTACAACATCATTTGAAATTAAATTTATTCCGCTTGGACCTTCAATTTCGTAATTTTGAGTTTCTAATTGTTTTTCACTAAAAAAAGTTTTTAAATATTTTTTTGCATTCATTTTTATTCCTCTATGATAATTTCAATACTTGATGCATCTGCAATTTCTTCAACATCTCTTATAGTAGCTTTATTTGGGTTATCTTCCATATCTTCATATTCATCAACTATTAAATTATATAATTTAATTTCATTTATTTTATCATATATAGTAGGTTGTGTAATTAATTTCCAAAGTTTTTTATATTTAATAATTTTTTCATCCATTTTTTCCATCTCCAATCATTAATCATTAATCACTAATTATAATTATAATAAACCAGTACTAATATATAAATGTATTGTTTATTGCCTTACTATTTGTATTAACATTTTTGAATTTTCGTTATTAACTTCAACTAAATCTATACATTCTAAATGATATGGTTTAGCTTCCATAATTCTATCTTCTTGTGTGCCATGAATTCCTACTAAAACACATTCTTTATTTTCATTAGTGCCACAAATTGGGCATATTGATTCTTTTGGAAATTCTTTAAACGTTCTCATTTTAATGCCTCAAATATATCATCTTTAGCAATTAATCCCATCATCATTTTTCTATCTTGTTGATATAATATTTCAATTGCTGCTCTTGTTTGAACTTTTTGAAATTCAACGCCACGTCTAAAAACTTCTTTTAAAGCTAGATTTTCTGAATCCCAATTTGAGCAATCGCTGACTGCTTCGCTCATTTCCTTTTCATATTCTTTATTCATTTTCAATTACCATTCTTCTAATAATTCTTCTTCTAATATATCTAAATCTATATCTTCATATAAAATATATTCATAAACATAACTTTCCATTTATACACCTGCTAATTGAAATTGTTTTTCACTAATTTGTTTTGATATTTTTGTTGTATTATAAATATTAAATGCAATCGCTATTGCAAATATCCATGCAATCATAAATGTTAATAATATCCATGCCATTAAAAAAAAGATTTTAGCAAAATACATTTTATGTAAATATCTTAATTCATCTTCTAATAATTTTTTTTGTCCTTTAGTTAATTTTGTCATTTTTACATACACCTTATGTGAATACCTTGTTCAACTTCGCTTGGTCCAAGCTCTTCACCACAAACAGAGCATACAGGTTCTAACAAACTAATATCTAATCTATTATATATTTGTTCTCCTTTATATGCATAATTACCCAAAATAACATAAATAAAATCATTAGTCACCTTTGTGACCATTCCTTTATTTTCGTTTTCATCGATGACTAAATCACCGACTTTAAAGTCGGCTTCATTATTCATTTTAAAATTCCAAGTTCTAATCCTTGGAAATACATTGATTCTAAATCAGCTTTAGAACTTTTATTCCATGATGCTTTACTTCTTAATACATTAACTGAACTTAATTTTTGAATTAATTCTTTTTTATTTAATTTTTTTTCATCCATTTTTTTCATCTCCAATTATTAATCACTAATTATAATTATAATAAACCATTATTAATATATAAATGTATTGTTTTTACATTTATATATTAATAAAGGCAAAGCGTTTAACCGCTCAGTCTTCATTGTTATCAACAATTCCATAATTTACAAAATTTGTAAAGCTTTCTTCTTGCTCTTCATTTAAGAATAAACTCTCTGAATCTATAGTAGCTTGTTTTGTTGCTGCTTCATCACTAAAACCATTCATTCTTAAATTATAATATATACTCCCTTTGCTTGTATCCATTTTTATTCCTCCATAATAATTTTTATTGTAAAAGGTAATACTAATTTACTTCCTCTAAGGATTTCTGTATGTTCAAAAACACAAACTTGAATTTCTGGAACGTTATATTTTTCTGCATATTTTTCTACAATTGATTGTTTATTGTGATATCCACATTCTTTATAAATTTTTAATGTTTTTATTTTTTCATCCATTTTTTTCATCTCTAATCGTTAATCTTTAATTATAATATAATAATACCATTACTAATATATAAATGTTATGTTTATTCATTTATATATGAAATACCCTGTAGGTGACTAGTGATTTAAGGGTTTATATCAGAATAATCGGTCTATTACAGTAGGTGACTGTAGGTGACTGGTGATTTAAGGGTTTATTTCAATAATATCGTCAGAATTAGGTTCAATTTGGTCTGATTCTTCAGAATCCTGACCAAACATCTTTTTAAGTATAATAGAGGCTGTGTCTTCAGCTATATTAGCATTTAAATTCATATTTACATTAGTATTTCTAGTTTTGGTACCATGTAACTGCTTATGCACGTCTAATTTAAGCTTCTCAATCTGCATCATATGTTTAGGATTATCGCATAATTTCTCAATTTTTTCTAAGTTTGTATATATTTGACCTGCTCCAAGCTCAGAATCCGTCATAAATTCAACAAATTTATCGATTTTCTTATCAGATACTCCAGAATTTTTCATTCCTAATACCTTTTGGGAGATTCTTGCTTTTAAAGAGTTCATTGAGCCTGTTCTCTTGCCTATTCTATCAGGTCCTGCCCTCCCTGCCTTCTTTATATAAACTTCAAATGATGCTCTGCTATTCTGAAACCATTTTGTTAAATCTCTTGGTCCTTGAAAATATCTAACTTCTTCTGTTACTTGATTGACTTCACCTTGAAAATTTTTTCCTTCTTTTTTATAAACGACTATTTTTTCGCCTAATTCATTATTATAAGAAGAAATATATTCATGTTCCCATTTAAATACATTAGAAGGCGGTGTTATTACTTTAGTTAAATCGACTTTCCCAATATTTTCACATATCTCAGCCTCTTTTAGCTCATCTTTTAAAATTTTCTTATACATATTGCTACCAAACTTGCGTTATTTTAATAGATTATATCTGTAATACTAGTTAATAATTAAAAAAAAATAATTAAAAATACGTTAGTTATGACGTTTATTTAGGCATATTTGACTGTCTTAAAAGTTTCATTTCTTCATCTCTTTTAATTTCATCAAGTTTTTTTTGATAAATTGGGTTTTCATTTAAATATTTATCAGTTTGTTCTTTATTAACTTTCATATATTTAAGAAATTTCTCTTCATCTTTATAATCAATTTCCATAGCATTTCCGCAACCTCTTTGTTTACAAGTTAAATTGTAAACCCATCCATATTGAGCTTCTGTGCTAACACCATTTACAACTGCTTTTTTAGTTGCTGGCTTTCTTATAATTGCATTATCAAATTTTCCTTGAATTAATTTACCAAAAGCAAATCTTTCACTTTCTGCATATTGAGTAAAATCTACGCTAAAAGGGTCAATTTTAATTTTATTTTTTACTTCATTATTTAATGTAAGCATGAACGATTCTGTTTTATCTGATAAATTTTTTTCAAAATCTATTTTAGCACATCTTGCACAAAATGGTTGTCTTTTTCTATTATATTCTGCTTCGTTATCAGCTTTTATTCTATTAAAAATAACTTTTGGAGACTTTTCTTTATCAAATATGTTTTTATAGTCTGCTTTTTCCTCTAAAGTCTGTTCTCTGAAAATCTTACCTTCTACCATTTTATTCTTTATCCTCTTCGTTAGCGTCTCTACCGCTATCTAACGCACTATCGTCAATTACTGGTTTTTCTTTTTCTTCAACACCTAATGTTAAATGTTCATTATAAATATCAAATAAATTTTTATTTTGGTCAACAATTGATTGATATTTTTTCATATTTTGTCGATATTGTTCTATCTTATAATTATAATCAGCTTCATATCCACCACGTAAACCGTTTTCAATAACTGATGCTTGATAAGCATAATAATCCATTTCTGTTTTACATTTATCTATTGCTTTTTGTGTTCTTCTTTTTTCATCTTCGTTTAATTCTCTTCTTACCATAATAAACCCTCCAATATAATTTCTATTGCTGTATCTTGATTTAATTTTTCTCCTCTAACAATTCCCATATTGTCAATAAAATTTTTTAAATTTTCATGAGCAAAATCGCTTACAGTAACATTAAGTTTTTTCATAAAATAATAATTATTTTACCTATTTATAATTACTATATTATATAATATTATTTACATTAAAATTTTAATTTTGTATCTACTTTTGAAAATTTTATACTGTTTTAGTACTAATACAATACTAAAATCTTCAAAAGTATATAAAATTTCTAAAAAAACAGCGTTCTTTTATAAAAGAACACAACATTCTCGAAAAAATCGATATATTCAAACTTTTCAAAAGTATATAATTATATATTAATAATTATAATTATAATTATAATTATTGATATTGAAAGATTATTATATATATATATTATATATATTTTATATAATTATATAAAAATATAAAAAATATATAAGTGAGTCTAATTTTCACGGTTTTGACGGTTCTTTTATAAAAGAATCGACTTTTTTTTCAGTTTGTATATACTTCCACTGATTTTAGTATTAAATTAGTACTAATATATATACTTTTGTATATACTTTTATACCATTTTCTTTTATATAACTTTTGAATCGTAATATTTTAGATACAATAATTATAATTATAATAATAATTATTAAAAACACGGTTTTCCTATAATTATAATTATTGTATATACTTTTATTCTCCACTTTTCAAAAGTATATAAAATGATATTTTTATATATTATCAAGGCATTATACCTTAATTAGGTAATAAATAAATATTATCATATTATTGGGTTTATATTCTCTATCATAATAATATATATAAATAAGTTAATATTTTTAATAATTACACACAATGGGAGATTCAATAGATTACAAAAAATTAAAACAATGTAGAAAAACTATAATAGAAAAATATGGTAATTCTGTATCTAGTTTAATAACTACAAAACTACTTTTTTCTCTATATATTCATAACAAAGCAAATCTTAATGTAAAATTTATTTATGTAAGAAAAACATATTTTAAAAACGCTGATAAAATAATAGAAGAGAAAAAATATGAACGTTTTTATAAGCAATTTAAATCAAGAGAAAATATGTTTTTAACTGCTGAAAATGAAGATTTTCTTATTTGTAATGAAGAATTATCAGAAATTATTTTAAGTTTTTTTACAGATATTTATAATGATGAAAAAATTAAATCTAATGATAGACATATAATTGAACAAAATGATGAAGAATCTATAATTGATAATATATATACTCTATCTGATTTTAAAAAGAAATTTAATGGCAGGAGCGATGTAATAGAATTAGATTCAGGAATTCTTGAAAGTAATTGTTATGTTCCAAATAAAATATTACATTTTAATAATATTCATTCTCTTATTAATAATAATGAAGATTTTAAATTTATAATGAATCCGTTGATTTCATTATCAAAATATTTTGATGCTAAAAAGACAGATAATATAATAAAATTAGAATTTAATATTATAAGAAAAGTTACAAGTTCAAATTTTTTTGGAGACCATTTAGTATCACAATATTCAATACAATGTCCTAGATGCGCTGTTAAATTTAATTTAATGCCATATCAAACGCATAAAAATATTAAACATTTTTGTGGTGGTGCTTATGAACCAGCTAACCAAGCGATTAAGTCTACTGCATGTAAAGCTGAAACATTAACTCCATTATTTCTATATGAAATCGAGCTGTTAAATAATGAGAATGATGGTAGCAAAGATAAAGAAGGTAATAAAGTTTATATTTATTCATTTGAAACAAATTTAAAACCTGGTAGATATGTAGGAGATATTTTTAATACAATAGGAGATTTAGATAAAAATAAGCAAGATATGTATCTAGTATTTTTATTAGGATATAAACATTATAAACCAAAAGTATCAAATAGCTTAATAAGTAATAATGAATCTATTAATTGGTGTAAAGAAAATAAATTACCAAATGCTAGATTCCTTGATGCTTTATTTTCAGTAAGAAATTGCTATAAGAATTATACTACTCATTTGATAAGCGATAAAGGGTTTTTATTACAATTATTTGTTACAATATCAGGATTAGGTAAACTTATTTTTAATTATGATAAATTAGGAATATCAGTAATAGGTAATAAATCATTATCTAAAACATATATAGGTAGTATTTTTAGTATGTTATTAGATAGAGATTATCATTTCATTCAAAGTGGAGAAGATGTTTCAGGGCCAGGGTTAAAAGGTGGAATTAACAATAAAAAGTTAATAAATGGACAAAATACTAGTATCTTTGAACATGGAATCTTTACAATAAGTGGATTAACTGTATTTGATGAAGGTGAAAACTTTTATAGAGATGATTTACTTAATAGTACATTAAAAACATTCTTGAATAGAACAATTACAATTTCAAAAATTGGAGGAAGAGAAGGAATAGAACAAAACTATACTCCTTTAATTTTTTGTAACTTCTTTAACTTCCAAAAGAATGAATATGTAAAAGAAATAGAAAATAATTATAATAGGTTTTATAATTCAGAAATTCAAAAAGGTACAGTAGAAAAAACACATGGTACAAGAAAAACTGATACATGTCAATATGTAAGACGTCAAAATCTATTTCTTCCTCTTAATTATTATAAATCTAAACTAAATAATAATCCCTTGTGTAAAGCCATTGCCCTAGTTCGTGAACGATATACTAATTCAGAAATCGATTGGCGAACTGGGGGTTCAATGGCCTCTTCTTACAGATTACTTTTTGATGTAATTTGCTGGAATACGAAGAAAAAAGTTGATAAAGATAACCAAAGAAAATCTGGTTTTAATAACAGTATTCTGCCGTTAATTAGTCAATTACCTTATGAATCGTTCCAGGAAGAGCTTAAATTACACTATAACCCTAGTAAAATAAAGATTGATTTATATGATGAATTATATAATTCTGATGAAGTAAATCATCAATTGCAAAAGCTTAAAGAAAATATTAGTAAATTCCTTTTAGATGATGGTTTAGAATTACATAAACATTTATCGCATAACTCAGTTGAAATGGATGAGAAATTAAGTTTCATCCTATATAATGCAATTATAGTAATGCAGTTATGTGAAGATATCAATTCAGTCTCAATAAGTGAGAATATTAAAATGTGGTGTAAATTAATCTTCCTTAAATGTAAACGTGGAGTAAGTCAGAATGAATACGATTTTAAAACTCATAATTTAAAATACGATGAAGTTGATTATGACTATATTAGCCTGGAAGCTGACATTGAAGATATTGAGAAAGACGAAGAATCAGTAAGAATTGCTAAGAATATTATAGAATTAGAAGAAAAGAAAGAAATTGATGAAAGAAATGAGCAAGAAAACAATGAAGTAGAGATTACCCTTGATTAAGGTATAATGCCTTAATTCTCATATTTGCTTTATAAAGGTATATACTCTATCACCTAAAGGTATATAAAGAAAACCAGCGTAATTATAATTATAATTAGTGATTAATAATTAATGATTGGAGATAAAAAAATGGAATTCGATAAAAACCTAAATTGCACAACAACATTAAAAGAATGTAACAGAGAAAAATTAGATTCAATTGTGTATGTAAAAGAAAGCATTTCAAAAGTTAAAAGTGATTTAAAACTTAATATTGCAGATTTAAAAGCTCAAATAGTAGAATTAAATAAAATAGCAGATGAAGATATTATTGATTTAAAAGTAGATATTGAAAAATTAAAAATACCTATGACTGAAGATGAATATAACAAAACAATAAAAGAACATATAATAATAATAAAAGAAATGCAGATGAGGTACTAAAAATGTTTATGAAAATATATGGAAATACATATAACAAAGTAAAACAGTTAAAACGTGAGATAGAAGTTTTAGAAGGTACTTATAAAGAATATAATGAAGCTTTAAAATCATGTGATATTACTGAAGCTAACTATAAAGGTATTAAAGCTACTTTCAATAATAGTTTAGAAAATTTTAGAAAACAAATTAATGCAAAGCAAAAAGAAATCAATTATGAATTAAGTAATAGAGTTGTGAATACAAAATGAAAAAAGCTGAAAATCATTTAGAAGTTTGTGAATATAACTGTAAATTTAATTTAAATAATGAATGTGTTTATGGTTTAAGAAATTTAGGTTGTTATTTAGATAAGAAAAAAGAAGAAGATATGAAATTAACAACGTTTTTAGCTTGCGTAGAATTTGGATTTAAAGGACATGAAGCAGGTCATAATTTACAAAAAATTTTAGAAGATTTTATTGCTATTTATAAAAATCAAGAGGAATAAAAATGTGTATGTATATGAATGATAGTTGTTATGATTGTCCAAATAAAGATGAATGTGAGGAATTTGAAGAATGAAAAGATTTCCAGTATCAATTGAAAATGGTAAAATTATATCAATTGTAGGTAGCATTGATTTAGAAGAACCTTATGCATCAAAATTTAAAAACATTGAGCTTAGTCTTGATGTAGAATATCTTAAAATAACAGAAAACGGAGAGGAAAGGAAAAAATTAATTACAGCTAAATTAGTTCCAATAAAAAAATGGAAATAAATCCTCAAAGATTTACATGGGAAACAGCAGGTCTTAGAACTGGTTATCATATTTACGATTTTATAAAAAGAGATGATAATGAAGAATTTGTTAGGGTGAATAAAGACAAATATAAATTAATTGGAACTTGTGATGGTGTATTATTATCAGTTAGACCTAGAACTAATGAATTTGCAGCACTGTTTGATATTTTAGACGAAGATGAATTAGAAGATAAAGTATGGATTCATTTTCCTAATACATTTAAAAAATTATTCGAGGAAACAAAATGACGAAATATAATTGTGGTTGTGAAAGTGAAGGAATCATTCTTGTGAGTAAACATGATTTTGAAATATCAAAAATAAAGAAGTGGTCCGATAGTGTAGGAGTTGCAGGAACTAGAGAATTATGTCTATATTGTTGGTGTGAAAAACATAATATTAAGTTACATTCTAGTTGTAAAATGTTAAAGGGAAAATGGGTGAAATAAATGGCAGCAATGGATAAAATATATGGAAATAAAAAACAATACAATCAATTAATGAAATTTTATGAAGATAATTTTGATGATTACAAAAGTTTTACAGGATTGGATTATATTAGAAAATATGATTATACACCTAAAGAACTTAAAACTTATAAGAAAGATGATGAATTACCAATAGTTAATCAAGAAGTTATTGCTGATACTTGGTTGATATTAAGATGTAATTTTGATTGGGTAATTGACCAATTAAAAGATATGTATAATTGTGATGATTATTTTAAAATAGATATGATAGAAAATTTAAAAAATAATGTTCAAAACGATTTTTGTCAATCATTAATAGAACATAAAAAAGCTGAAAGAGAAATGTATAGAATCAATAAATTATGTGAAAAAGAATAAGGAAATAAAGAATGAAAATAATAGCAACAATAATGGGACAAAATTGCGAAAAAACATTATCATTATGTTTAAAATCAGTTAAAGATTTCGATGGAATAGTTTATTTAGATGGTGGTAGTACTGATGATAGTAAATTAATAGCATTAGATTATGATTTAACAATAATTAATAATAAATTTGATAAAAGTAATCCAAATATGATAAGTATTCAAAGAAATTATTATCTTAATTATCTTAAAAAAACATATAAAGAAGAATTAGAAGACGTTTTTATTTTAGTTCTTGATGCAGATGAATTTGTTTCAGAAGGAGCTTATGAAATATTAAAAAATGATATAAAAAAATTAAAAAGCTATACTGAAGATGGTCAAGGTTTAATGTCAAATATCATAAGTCCAAAAATGCGACATCTTATATATAATTTATCTTATGAAGATGCAACTAGAGAAACACATTTTGCACCTAATAGATTATTTAACTTAAAATTTGCTGATAAATATCCAAAAGGAGAACATGGGATTCTTAATAATTCTGGTACTAGTTATAAATATAGTGGAATTACTATATGGCATTTAGGTTATTTAGGAGGACCATGGGGAATTAAAAAAAGATATGACCAACAAATACTTAGAAACACTGGTCACGCAAAACAATATTTAAAAGATTGGAATAAAGCTCATTTATTAGGACATTATCCAATTAAAAAAGTTAATGTTTTAGATTTACCAAAAATATTATTAGAAAATTTTAGTCTTGATAAAGACGAAATATATTTTGAAGGTAGAGGAATTGAAAGCAAACATTTTATTGATGCTATAGATTGGAAAGAATTTTTTAAATGTAAAACAGCATATGAAATTGGTTGCGGAAGAGGTCCAAGAGTTTATGCATTAAATAATATTGGTGTTAAAACTTATGGTTGTGATATTAATAAATGGGCTTGTGAGCATAAATTTCATGATAATATTGAACAAATGGATATTACTAAAATAAATTCTTGGAAAAATAAATATGATTTAATAATTGCATATGATGTATTGGAACATATTGAAGAAAACGATTTATGGAGAGTAATTGATTATATGAAGTTTGGAACAAGAAAATATATTTTAATATCTGTACCAGTAATTGGTGACCTAAATTTAGAAGCTGACCCTACTCATAAAATTAAACAAACAAAAGATTGGTGGATTAAAAAGTTTACAGATAGAGGATTTAAATTAATTGAAACACCACAACATTTTTTATATAGAAATCAATTAATGATATTTGAGGTTTAAAATGAGCGAAGAAAAATATGTATGCGGAAAGCCAATGAATGTTTGTAATGCTGATGGCATTAGCTCTGTAATGAATTATAGACTTAGAACAGAAAAACAAGAAAATTATAAAGATATCCTTGGAACTAGTTATTATAAAAAGGAAGATGTTAATAATAATTGTATAAGAAACAAAAAATTATTAGAAGCGATACAAAAAATTAGAGATGATATACATAAATCTCATGGAGATAATTGTTATCGTGAAGATATGAATTATGTTGGTGCTGATGCTTTAGACGCATTAGAAGAAGAATTAGGTTTAAAATGATTAAAATAAGTTTAGATTTACAAAAAGATTATGACGAAAAAGGTCAGGTTAAAGGATGGATTGATATGGCATCGATTAATTTTTATGAAAAAGATGATAATCAAGCAAAAAGTATAGATGATGATGGTAGCGAATTTATTATATTAGATACTCCTTGTCTTTCTTTTGAAAAATTTGATAGAAAAATGTCAGAAATATCAGGAGAACCAGTTAATGAATATTTTTATAGTATTAAACTTAATATGATAGATGTACCTATGGTTGAAGAATTTTTTAAAAAATTTGGTGTTGTAATAAATGACGAATGAAATTTTAAAAAGATTAACACATATAGTTTTTTTGGCGTGATGGTAAATTAACTTGTGAGCAAGAAGTTGAAAAATTATTACACGAATTAGGCCATATAATAAGTAAAGACAAAAAAGTTTTAGAGGAAATAGAAAATGATAAAAGAAAAAATAAATAAAACATTAGCACTAATTATTTTTATTAGTTTTATTGCACTTGGATTAGTATCTGGAGCAATATTTTTAATAATAAATGATAATAAACAAAAGGTTTTAAATAACGAAACAAAATTATATAATGTAACTGAAGTTAATAGTTATTTAGATCAAGCATTTGAAATAGGTTATAAACAATCTGAATCAAATATACAACAAGTTATAAATAAATCTTTATATGATGGTTATATAGAATTTAATATTAATAATCAAACAATAACATATATTCATCCATTATTATGTGATAGAATAAATATAACAGAATAAAAATGATAGATAAGATGAGAACATTTTTTGAGGAAATTGTAACATTTAATGACTTTATAGAAGTTAGGATAATGGATAATAGAACAAAGAAAATGTTTTCAAATTATGTTTCAGATTATAATGAATTATTAAAAACGTTAGATATATATAAATCGGATAAATTTAATATTTATTACGGTATTAATACAAGAAAAGTTAGAGGACGTAAAGATATTGATGTTGAATTAAGAAATTTGTTTTATTTTGATGTTGAACATGGTCAAGTTAAACCGCCTTTAACTAATGAAAATTATAAGAAAAAATTAATAACTACTATTAGAGAAATTACAATTTATTTAAGAAAAGTATATGATATTAAACCATGTGCAATTGTAAAAAGTGGGAGAGGGTATCATTTATATTATAAATTTATACCTTTTAATGCAGCAGATTATAAAAAACAATTTGTTGCTTGGTTTAAACAAATACAAAATGAAATAGAAATTATTCAATCATGTAAAGATATTAAAATAACAGACTCAGTTTTTAATGTTTCAAGAATTGCAAGTTGTCCTTATACTAAACATACTAAATATTTAGAAAAACCATTAAGAGAAATTTTAATTATTGATACTAAAAAAATAAACGATTTAATTCCTTTAATAAAAAAATTTAAAGTTCATCATATTATAAAATCAAAACAAACAAACATCAAGAAAAAAGGAAATAAATATACTAAAGATACTATTTTTAAATCACCAGAATTCTTACTCATTGCTAATTATGATAATCTACCAGAAGGCAATATAAATAATCATTTAATTTTGGCCTTAAAATTGTTAATGAAAGAAAATAATCTAACTAATTTCGAAGATATGACGTTAGCATTAAACGATTTAGGCTATGAAAATAAGATAATGGATTGGACAGAATTAGATGAAGATTATGAATATAGTAATAGATTATTAATAAATTGGTGTTGTAAAAATTATGATTGGTGTGTTGATAATAAATATAAATTACCATATAAATATATGAATAGGAAAAAATGTGATATTAAAAAAGAAAGCAAAAATGTTAAATTTCCTGATAAAGAATTAAAAACTTTTAAACAAGTTGAGCAATATGTTAAAGCGTTTAATAAAATACATATGGAAGAACGTGATGAAGATGTTGTGATTTATTATGATTGTCTTAAAAATAAAATTAAAAATAATATAATTAAGCCCAAATTATGGGATTTTATTATAATAAATAAATTATTAGAACAAATATTATTATTAAAATAGACAAAAAACAAAACATATATATATAACTTAATATTATTAATAATATTAGAGGTTAAAATGACTTTAGAATATGGAACAAAAGATGATAATGAATATATACAAACTATTATTCATATAAGAGTAGCTAATAAGAAATTCTTAAAAGCAATGGCAGGTATAAATGGTATTTCAATGAAAGAACAATTAGATAATACATTAACAGAACAGAGAAAAATATTTGATAAACAAGTAAAACAATTCAAAAATTAATAATCCTAATGATAGTATTCTATCAAGGATAGTGGATTACCACAATCAAACAGCTGTAAAAGCAAACGAGGAAAATAAAAATGGAAGAAGAAAAAAATTTATTTGATGAAATGACTAATATACCTGAACAAAAACCAAATACAAACAACGATGTATCTGTAGCAGATGCTGTTCAAGAATTAGAAAAAGAAGAGGTAGTGGTTGATTCTGTTTTTGATTATAATAAATTACCAAGCACTACAGGTTCTTCATATAATAGAGTTAATTTAGATAATGAAGAAGTTGTAATTAGTAAAGCAGAAATTAAATTACCACATCCTAATTCTGATTGGGTTGAAGGAAGAACTAATAAAAACATACACTATAAAGGATATCAATTTATTGTAAGTTATGATACTGAAAACGATGACCACGAAAATTATAGCGGTATGAGAGGATTCCAAAAAACAAACGGTAGTTTAGGTGAACCAACAATTTATACAAAAAAATTAAGCACACAAGCTAGTAAATTATTTGGTAAATTTAAAGAATATATTATAAGAACTGTTAAAGTTGAAGAAAAAGAAATGACTTCTGATATTTTTGAAGCTTCTTATGGTTTAAAACAATTTATGGCTTTCTTAAATAGTAAACCAAAAGCTTTACTTAGAGTAATAGAAGTAGATTATGATGGTAAAATTACTGAGAAAAACATGATAAGTAAATTTCTTTAAACCTTTATAGGTTTATTTTTTTTATTTTTATTAGAAACAACTATACAAAATAGAAGGTAAATATATGAAATTTAACTTAAGCCCTAGCAGTATGAACGTGTATTTTGAATCACAGTTAATGTACTATTTTCAAAAAGTAATTAAAGCACAACTAAGCGATTGGGTGCCACAATGTTATGGTGCATTAGGAAATTGCTTACATTCAACTTTAGAAGAAGTTGATAAACTAAATAAAGACCAATTAGAAAGTCTATTCTGGGAGAAATACTATGGTTCAGCAGCTGCTAAATCAGTTGGAATTAGAGGAACATATCCTGACCCATATAAATATTCTGAAGCAGTAAGATATGGTAAAGAAATATTTGAATTAAAATATGATATAATATCTTGTGAAGAAATAATTACTATTCCTATTTATGTTAATAATGAGCATACTATTTATTTAAAAGGTATTATTGATGTTCAAGCAAAATTAAAAAAAGATGGAAGTTATGTAATCGTTGACCATAAATCAAGTACTAGTATAGATAAAGGAGATAATTTCAAACGTCAAGGGTTATTTTATTCAATGTTAATTTATAGAGTAAAAGGAATTCTACCAACGCAAGTTATTTTTGAATATGAAAAAATTAAAAAAACTAAATCATTTTCGTTTACAATTAAAGAATTAGATGATTTTTATGATTTATGTATTTCTACTATTAATGATATAATAGGTAAAGGAACAGATATAAGACAGTTTGAAATTGGTGAAATTAATAGTATTTTTAATGGTCATAAAACTTTATGTGAACAAGTAAAAGAAAGTAGAAAAAATAAATTAAATTTTGGTATAGCTATATATGGTAATACATCAATACTTGTAGGAGATATAACTGATATTTTAAAAAATAAATTAGATAAATTAATGTCATATGAAAAAGAGAATGCAGAATTTATAAAACAAAATAGTGATTGGGATGGGATAGTTCATTTATATAATAAATATAAAAATACATTTCCTACAGGATATATTCCTTTAGTTAAAAAAATATTAAAACATTATTCTGAATATATGAAAAAAGATTATAGATTAGAAATGAAAGATATGAGAAAACAAACTAAAAAAATTACATATTGTGAAAAACTAGAAGGTATTAAATTTAGAAGTTATCAAGAAGAATCTAGTATTGCATTCTTTAAAGCCCAATATGGAATTATTAAATTAAAAACAGGGTTAGGAAAAACAATAGCTGCTGGTGAAATAATTAGAAAAGCTGGTTTAGTTACTTTATGGGTTATTGATAGAAAATTATTAGTTGAACAAACAGCTAAAACTTATCAAGAATTATTTAATGAAGAAATAGGAACTATTACTGAAGGTAAAATTGATATTAAAAATATTACAATTTGTACTTATCAAACGTTAAATAGAAGATTTAAAGAATTAGCTGAATATTTAAAAACAGTTGGATTTTTAGTTGTAGATGAATGTCATAAAGCTAGTGCAATGAGTATAAAAAATATTGCTGAACGATGTACAAATACTAAATATAGATTAGGACTTTCAGCTACTCCTGATTTGAAAAATGAATGGCCTGAAGTAAAAGGTATATTAGGAGATATATGTTATCAATTAGATAAAGATGACCCACGTAATAAAGAATTTTTAGCTGAAGCTGATATAAATTTTATATCATTAGATGATAGAAAGTTTGCTGATAGTGGTGATTATCGAGAATCATATAATAGTTATATTGTTCATAATGATATAAGAAATAATTGTATAAAAAAATTAGTTGATAAACATAAAAACGAAAATATATTAATTGTTACAAAATTAATTGAACATGCAAAAATATTAAGTAAATTACTTAATTGTGCAATTATAATTGGTGAAACATCTACAGAAGAAAGAAATAGAATTACTGAAGAATATGCAAAAGAAAAACCTTTTATTTGTGTAGGTAGTGTTCAAATAATTTCTGAAGGTTGGGATGTACCAACATTATCTGTTTTAATTCAAGCCAGTGCAATGTCAAGTAATATTAAAACAATACAAGGATTAGGTCGTCCTTTAAGAAAGAATAACAATAAAGATAAAGCAATATATTATGATTTTTTAGATAAATATAATAAATACACAAATGATGCATCAAAAAATAGAATAAAAGCTCTTAAATATGAAGGAAATATATTAAAAGTAATAAATGGATAAACAAAACATTTATATATTAGTTATGATTATTTATTATTTATTATGATTAAAAAAATTTATATGAGGTAAATAAAAATGAAAATAAAAAAACAAATTATTAGAGATTTTTTAAAAGAAAGTGCATTATCTGGTGATAGTTCACTTACTGAAGTAAAATTAGATTTCAATGAACAAGCAATGTGCTTAACTGCAATAACTGGTGGTAATGCTGTAATGGTAAAAGCTCAATTAATTTCTGGTGCATTTGAAGAATATGAAGCAATTGGAAAAATTGGAATAATTAATTATTCTGAATTGACAAAAATTATTGATGCATTAAATGATAATATTGAAATTAATAAAGAAGGAAATTTATTAGTATTTAAAGGTGGGCGAAAAATTGAAGTACCATTAGCTGATGAATCATTAATTAAAGATATTTCAAAAATTCCTAGTTTAGAATATGATTATACATTTGCTTTGAATAAATCAGTATTTGACGCTATTAATAAAAATATTGTATTCTCAATGAATAAAAATGATAGTAAAACTATTCAATTTACTGGTGAAAATAAAATATTAAATATTAAATATGGTACTAAATATAAATTTGAAGATAGTATTGCAGTTAATGAAATTAATGCTAATAAAATTGATGTTAAATTTGGAGAGCCTTTATTAAATGCTATTACAAATTTAAGTGGTGATTTAACAGTTCAAATGAAAAGCGAATTTCCAATAACTATTATGAAAAAAACTGAAATGTATGCAATTAAGATTATTGTAGCACCAAAAGTTTAAATTTTTATTTTATTTTATTTTATTAAATTATTAAGAGGGAGAAACAAAATGAATATTGACGATTTAAAAAACATTGCATGGATGATTAAATATAGACCAAAAACATTAGATAATGTTGTTGGAAAAGAAGCTAAACTATTGAAAAAATATGTTGATAGTAATAATTTACAACATTTTTTACTATCTTCTAGAACACCAGGTACAGGAAAAACAACTTGTGCAAAAGCTATTATTAATGATACTGGAGCAGATTACATTGAAATAAATAGTAGTGATGAAAGAGGAATAGATGTTATTAGAGATAAAATTAAATTATTTGTTAGTACGATGAGTTCTAAACCTGGTTTAAAAAAAATTGTATTTTTAGATGAAATGGATTCTATGACTAAAACAGCTCAAGATGCACTTCGTAATATGATGGAGAAATTTATGACTAATGCTATCTTTATTCTAACTTGTAATTATATTGAAAAGGTTATTGAACCAATCAAAAATCGTTGTGAAGTTATAGTTTTTGATAGTCCTGATAAAGCAGAGATTAGAAAATATTTATTGAATATCATAGATGCTGAAAGCGTTAAATATACTAGTGATGGATTAAATAAATTAATTGATATGAATTATCCAAGTATAAGAGAATCTGTTAATACTTTACAAAAGTTTAAAACTATGGATATTGAATTGAATCCTATTAATTTAAAAAAAAATAATGAGAAATTTGATATTTTATGGACAGATATTAAAAGTGGTAAGGTTTTAAATGTTAGAAAAGAAATCTGTGAAAATAATTATAACCCTGAATTATTATTAAAACATTTTTGGGCAAAAACATATACAGATGAAAAATTAACTATAAAACAAAAAATTAAATTAGTATCTGTATTAGCAGATGTTGATTATAAAATGAGTATTGGTGCATCAAAAAATATTCAAATAGATAATATGTTATTTAAAATAGTAGGTGCTTTAATATAATTAAAATGGATTTATTCAAAACTTTAAATAAAATATATACTGCAAGAGATACTGATTGGGTTAAAGATATTGATAGTAATGTGTCAAATGTACCTATTAATATTATTTTATCATATAATATTAAACTTAGTAATGTAGTAGCTTTTTTAGATAAATATACATTTAGATTAGATGTTAAGAATTTTTGTATATTAGCTTGGGCAATTATACACCCTAAATATAATTCAATGCCTTTTAGTAAAAAAATAAAAGCTAATGAAAAAGAAAATAATAAATATCAATTTTTATTAGATAAAATACAAACTAGAATGGAAATATCAAACAATGATTGGGTTGATTCTAAGAATTATTATATTGAAGACATTGAAAGAAGAATAACAGATTATTTAACTTTATTTGGTTGTACTAAAAAAGAATGGAAATCAATTGGAATTGATTTTGAAGAATCAAAAAAAATTAATATTGTAGATATAAAAAAAGGATTAGATAAATGGTTTTAATTAACAAAACATTTATATATTATATATGTAATAAATAATTATATTGATAGGAGACTGTTACTCCTAATCAAATAGAACAAAAAAAATACGGAGATATAAAAATGATAAATGAAATAATAATAACTTACAAATTTTTTGGTAAGAGAGGCTTATTTGTATTCACAGGTATAGCAATAATCTTAGCAAATATACAAGTTTTGAAAACAGTACAATTATTTGGAATGGTTGCAACATTAGGTAATGTTATATATGGATGTTCTTTTTTGATAACAGATATATTATCTGAAAATCATGGGAAGAAAGATGCTAAGACAGCTGTTATAATAGGATTGTCTGCAGCAATAATATCAACTGTTATAATGTATATATGTACTTTATTCGTTCCACATTCAAGTGATTTCGCTAGTGGGGCTTTATCAACAATTTTTAGTGTTATGCCAAGAATAATGATTGCATCTTTAATAGCATATACAATATCTAACTTTAATGATGTACATATATTCCATAAAATAAAAGCTAAAACAGGAGATAAACATCTTTGGATTAGAAATATTGGTTCAACATTTTCAAGTCAATTATTAGATACAGTAATTTTTAGTGTAATAGCTTTCTGGGGAATGTTTAGTAGAGATATATTTATTCAAATAATGTTAACTACATATATTATGAAAATTGTAACAGCAGCTTTAGATACACCTTTCCTTTATCTTGCTAAATGGATGAAGAAAAATGGTCATGTGAGTGAGGAATAAAATGGATAGAAATTTTTTTGAAGAGAATAAATTAGTATATTTGCCAGCAACCCTTCCATCTGCTGAGTTATGTATAAATAATGATGAACCAACTGCAAAACAACCTCACTTTTGGAATAAAGAAACATCAATATGGTACTATCCAAATTTATTAATTAGTGCATATCATGCAGATAAAATTGAAGATATTAGAAAATTAATGGGAATAGATAAAGATGTAAAAATTCTTTATGATAGTGGAGGTTACCAAATGGTAACCTTAGGAGGAAATATTAATCCTAAAGATTTAATAGAATTACAATTAAAAAATTCTAATGCTGGCCTTATATTAGATAATCCTCCTTTTAAAATAGGATTAGGAAATTCACAGTTTGGTGAATCAATGAATGAAGATGAAATATCAATATGTCTTAATAAAACAAAAGAGAATGCTAAAATTGCAATGGCTAATAATATAGGACCAAATAAAATTAGATTATATGGTGTAGTGCAAGGAGAATCATGGGAACAAATTAATAGATGGTATGATTCAATGCATGAATTAGAAGAAGAATATGGAAAATTTGATGCCTGGGCAATGTCACCAAAACCATCAACAATAGCATTATATGGAATTTTATTATTAGAAAGAAAAATTAAAACCCCAATACATTTTTTACAGGCTACAAGTAGAGAAGCAATATCCACTACCGCATATATTAGAAAATTATCAAAAAATTTGATAACTATTGATAGTTCAAATTTTTCATCTGGTACAAGATATGGAAGAATAATAAATTATGAGCATTTAGGTATATTTGATATAGGCGAAGGAAAAAGAGAAAAAAATAAAAAAGGTTGGTTTTGTGATTGTCCTATTTGTAGAGAAAGAAAAATTGATATTGAAAATTTATCAACAACAGATTTAAAATATATAAATATTCATAATTTATATCAAATAGTTAAAATTGTAAAAGTTGCAGATTGGTTAGTTGATTATAGTGAAGTAATGTTTTTTAATTGGATTAAGAAATTTAAATCATCATGCACTGGTGCAATTAAAATGTTACAATTTTATGATAAATATGGATTAGAAAGAACTAAATTAAATTACTCAGATATATTCACAGCAAATGATAATATAGTAAATCAAAAAGGTTTATTTGATTTTTAAATTATATAGATTAGGAGAAAATAAAATGAAAAGAACATTTTTTGAAAATAATAAATTAGTTTTTATCCCTGCAATTTTACCTAATAAAGATCTTTTTGGTAAAGAAACAGATAAATATTCTTTTTTTTCTGATAAGTCTTTATATTTTTATCCTAATGTTTTAATTAGTGCATATCACGGGAAACATTTAGATATTAGGAAAGAATTAGAATGTAATGATAATGTTATGATTTTAGGTGATTCAGGTGGATTTCAAGCAGTAACTTTAGGTGGCGATATAAACGCTAAAGAAGTTATTAAATGGCAAATGAATAATTGTAATGCTGGTTTAATACTTGATAAGCCTCCATATAAATTTGGTGGAACAGCGCAATTTGCAGGTACACCATCTAAAGAATTTTTTAATGAATGTTTAGAAAAAACAAAACAAAATGCTTTAATAGCTCTTGAACATAATAAAGGCGAAAAGAAAATTAGATTATATGGAGTAATTCAAGGCGAAACATGGGAACAAATGAAACAATGGTATGAAACAATATCATCAATTCAAACAAATGAGAAAAAATTTGATGCATGGGCATTATCACCAAAACCATCAAATGATGTTTTTAAAATTGCAATGCTTGGTATTTTATGTTTAGAAAAAAAAATAGATACACCATTGCATATACTTCAAATTTCAAATCGTCCTGGAATAATAGTTGCTGCTTTAATAAGATTTTGTATTCAACAAACAGTAACTATAGATAGTTCTTCTCCTTCAAAAGCATCACGTTTTGGGGAAATATATAATCCATATACATTTTTAGCAGAAATTAAAACCGGGCAAAGAAGACCAAAAGAAAAAATGAATGGATGGATGTGTGATTGCCCAATATGTCAAGCAACTAATATATCTTTTAATGATGTTGAAAATAAAAATTATGAAAATATTTTGGATTTACATAATTTATATCAAATAGTGCGTTTTGTAAAATATATGGATTGGGTAGTACAAGATAAAGAAATATTAATGAAAATGGTAAAAACTGTTTCAATTAATGCTTATAATGCAATTGAAATGATTTATTATTATAAAGAATATGGATTAGAAAGAACTAAATTAAAATATCCAAATGTATTTGAATCAAATAATGATGCATCAAATCAAAAAGGATTATTTGAATTTTAAGGTAATAAAATGGCTGTGAAACAAGAAACATATGATAAATGGATAGCTAAATATGGTCCAAATGCAAGAATTGGTTTAGATATTATAGGTAAATGTAATTTATATCCTAAAGAATTAGGGAGAATATTTTTACCTACAATAACAGAGGCAATTAAAAAAAATAATTGTTATATAATTGATGATAGGAATTGGGTATTTTTTAATTATAATAAAAAATTAAATAAAATGAAACTTCAATATATATTATCAATGGACCATAAAGGAACTATTTTATTAAAACATCTTGAATCAATTTGTGCAGAAAGACATATTCCTATAATTTATTTAACTGTTGTTGCAGGAATGCCAGCAGTTGATTGGTATTATAAAAAAGGTTTTATAAAAGTTAAAGAAAGACATTCAAGGAAGGGAACTTTATTGTTTGATGTTGAGAAGAAGTTTTTTAAAATAGGTTTAGAGAAATGGTATAAAAATGAAATATAAATCGCAAATAGACAAAATGATTAGTAATTGTTTGGTATATGATATAGAAACAAGCGCTAGTTATCCTGATGGTAAACCAATAAACATTAAAACAGATTTTAAAAATTATATTAAATATGCAATAGTTAAATGGGTAGGTTTTTATTCTTATAAATATAATAAATATTATGAATATAATGCTATTATACAACTTGATGAAATTGACCAAATGTTTAAAGACCATAGACATATTATTGGTATAAATAATATAGAATTTGATACTCCTATTTGTATGAATAATAATATTATAAAACAATATCAACATAAACAAATAGATTTACAGGTTATTCTTGGAAATAATTTATTACAAGGGCATAAAAATAGAGCAACATTTATGGGTGTAAATTTAAAAAAAATTATTATTAATGATAAAGAATATGGACCTAATACTTTAATGAGTTTAGCTTATCATTTTAATTTACCAGTATTAAAAGGAGATATAGATTATAATATATTTTTTAAAAATCATTGGGATGAAAAAGAAACTAAAAATATTATTAAATATTTACATGGTGATATAGAAGTAACTAAATTATTATTTGATAAAGTAATTAATTTCTGGACTATATTTACAGATTGGTTATATATTGAAGATGTAGAAAAATGGGCTTGGTTAAAAAGTAGTATTGCCAGTTTAACTTATCTTGCAGCATGTAAAGTTAAAAATGTTTTACCAACATATGGAAGTATAGGAGAAACTGAAGATATGGGTGGAAGAGCAGTAATGCCTATTAAAGATGAAATATATAATGTTCATTATTTAGATGAAGCATCTAAATATCCACATATATTTGCTCAGTTTAATTTATTTAGTGAAGTAGATATATCAAGTTATACTAATGAACAAATTGAAAAAGCAATTGCAAATAATATAATATGGCATGGCAATGATAAATTTAAAGTTAAAGGATATTATTATATAAAAGAACAATCTATATTAGCTAAAGATGTATTAAATAAATTAAAAACAAGAATAGCTGTTAAGAAAATACTTAAAAAAGATAAAAATGGTAAATATATTAATATTGATGAACATAATTATATGAAAATAGAAATTGACCCATTGTTAAAAGATTTTATATTTGATAAACAATTATCTGATTATATTATAAATTCATTAAATGGATTACAATATGCTATTAAAATCTTTTTAAATTCATTATATGGTGCAGTTAGAAGTGGAATATTTGAACAAATACATACTCCTAATGCTGGATATGATTGTTGTTGGATTGGTCAACAAATTCATGAAAAAGTTGAAAAAGAATTTAAAGACCGTGGATATGACACAGTAGGTGGATTTACAGATTCCTGGTTTATAGAAAAAAAAGAAGGAGATACTAGAGAATTAATGATTAAATATTGTAAAACTATAATGAACAAATTAAAAGAATCATTTATTTTTCCTGCAGATACACATATAATTGATTATGAATGTTTTATGGATTATTTATTATATAATAAAGATAAGAAAAATGAATATAAAAAAAATAATTATTGTTTCATATCTAATGGTAAAGTTAAAGTTGTAGGATTTCCTATAAAAAAAAGTAATTCATCTAAACTAGGAAATATAATACTTAATAAATATATTATTCTAGAAGGATTAAAAAGAAATAATTTAAAATTTAAAAAGAAATATTTTGATAATATAATTGCAGAAGAATTAAAAAATGATATTACTTTATCTGCTGTTGTTTTTAAATGTAATCCATCAATAACTTATAAAAAAATAAATCAATTACAAGCACAAGTAAGTCGAGCATATTTTGATGGTTTAGGTGGAGAAATAGCTATAATTAAAAATAAAAAATTTGGTAAAGTAGGAAAAACAAATAAATATTGTACTATAAAAGAAGCAATAGAAAATAATATACAAGTTGAAGATTTAGATTTAACTAAATTATTTAATGAACTTAATCCATTTATTAGAAAAGAAAAAGATATGGATTTATTTAGTTTTGTTGGTGGTGATGATAATTTATTTGATGAAAAAGTTGATGAAAAAGTTGATGAAAAAGTTGATGAAAAAGTTGAAACAAAAACGGGGCTAGATAAATGGTTTTGAATTATTGTAGAAGATGTGGAAGAAAACTTAATAGCGATAAAGATTATGGGCCAGTATGTTTAAAAAAAGTTATATTTGAAAGAAGTTTAAATAAAGATTTACTTGTTGATTTTGAGGTTGAAGATGTTTGAAGATTTAGAAGAACCAAAAATAAAAGCTATTAAGAAAAAACGTAAGAAACAAATATTAGAAGGATTATTTTCTCAATCTATAAAAAAATATCCTAATTTATTAGGACATAAATTACATAATAACCCTTTAGCCCATCAAACTACTCATGCTGATTTTGAAGTATTAAATAAAAATGGTAATATTTATTTTGTTGAAGCAAAAGAATCTAAATTAAATGATAAAGGATATGGTTCATTTGCATTTAAAAGATTAACTCAAAGAAATTCTTTAATTTTTTATTCTAATTTTTCTAATTATACTTTTAGTTTTATACTGTTATTCTTTCGTTCTAACACTATGGAAAAATCAAGGTGTTTTGCTATACCTATAGAAAAATGGTGCGAATTTGAGCAAGTAATAGGCAAGAAATCAGCTAATATACACGATATAAATGAAAATTTTGCTGATTATATATTAGAATACAGTAATAAACAGTTTAATCTAATGTTCTTATGTTAATATTCTATTATATGCTCTATTATCTAAACCTTTATATATGAATACTGGTTTATTATAATTATAATTATAATTATTAAAATGATTGGAGATATAAAAATGGATGAAAAAAAAATTATTGAAGGAATTAAATTTGAATTAAATTTAAAAAATAATGAATTTGAAGCACGTTATGTTGGAACAATTACAAGATATAATATAACAGAAAAAAATAATTTTAATTCTTTTATAGATGAACATTTAATTCTTGAAGCATCAAAAAATATGGCTAAAAAATTATATATAAAATTATATAAAAAGGTAGAATAAAATGAATAAAAAAACAGCAATTGCACAAGATTTAATTTTTTCAGGAGTATATAATACATTTGCAGAAGATACTAAAGCTAAAAAAAAAGATTTTAAAGGTTATAGAAATGTTATGGTTAATCATGAAAGTGGTTATAGTTTATATGTTGAAAAACAATATTTTATTGACCAAGAAATTAAAGATTTAAAAAATAGAGTAAGTAGATATGAACAAAGAGCAATTGATTTAGTTAATAAATATGAAACAGATAGAAAAATTATGTTAGAAAAAAATCAAAATGATAAAAATAGAATATTAGAATTACAATCAGGAGATAAAAAATGAGTGAAAAAAAAATTTCGAAAATAATAGATATTGATAATCAAATAATGAATAAATATGATTTATGTTCAGGTGTAGATATGCTTAAACATAAAGATGAATTTATTAAAGCATTAAAAAATGCTAATATAGAAAATATTACACAAAAAGATTATAATAAATTAGAAGATATGAATTATCATACACCTTTAGAAATAATTATTGAAGCAGGAATGTTTAAACAAAATAATCAGGTAAATTAAAATGAATGGAAAAAAATATAAACCATATTTAATAACAAACGATACTCCAAATTTAGATATATTAGATTATTCTTTATATTATAAATCTAAAAAGAGAGATGGTATTAGAGTAAATTTTAATAAAGGAGAAATGCTTTCAAGGTCTCTTAAACAAATTCAAAATAAACAATTACAAGAACAATTTCAAAATTTAAAAGATTTCTCAAAAAAATATAATGCAATTATTGATGCTGAATTATATAGTCATAGTTCAACGTTTCAACATATAACTTCATTAGTAATGACTCAAAATTATAATGATAAAAATTCTATTAAAAAACATGGAAAAGTTTTAGAAATTCCAATTGATTTTAAAGCATATATTTTTGATATAATTTTTGATGATAATTATGAAGAAAAATTTGAAAATAGATATTTAAATATGTTAAATTTATCAGAAATTGAAAATCAAAATAATTTTAAAGTTGTTAAACAATTAGGATGTTTAGATAAAAAAGATGTTATAACATTTTATGAAGATAATTTAAAAAATGATTATGAAGGTGTAGTTTTAAAAAGAAAAGATATGCCATATAAATGTGGAAGAAGTACTTTAAAGACTGGTGATGCATTAAAATTAAAACCATATAAAAGATTTGATGCAATAATAAAAGGAGTTACTGAAAGAATGGAAAATACTTCTGAATCGTTTAAAAATGAATTAGGTAATTCTACTAAATCTAGAAAAAACGAAGATATGATTCCAACTGGAATTGCAGCTGCATTTATAGTTGATTATGAAGGAAAAGAAATGAAAGTATCTTTAACTGGAGATATGGCTTATAGAAAAAATATCTTTGAAAATAAAGAAGATATGATAGGTAAATGGATAGAATTTGAAGGAATGGAAGTTGGTTCTAAAAATGTTCCAAGACATCCATCATTTATTAGATTTAGAGATGCAAAATAATAATATAAATAATAATAGTATATATAAATAGTAATGTAATTATTATAATTATAATAATTATTTAATAGGAGGTAGTAACAATGGTGCAATCATTAGTAACTTTTACTGAGGAAGATAGTAACTTTATTGACGAATATAAAAAAGAAAAAGATATTTCATCAAAACAAGACGCTATAATTGATATGGTAAAAAGAATTAAAAAAATCGAAGAAGAAAACAAACAATAAATAACACTATGGAGGGTGTAAAAATGACTATAATTATTGAAGAAGAAGAAGGAATTGATGCAAAAATATTTCAAGGTAATGCATTTAAATTTAAAATTAAACAAGATAAAATTGATGATTTTAAAGGAAACTATGATGTATTTGCTGATGAAAAATGGAATAAATATAAAATAAAAATAGCAGATTTAATTCAAAAAAGAATGACAAAATTTGTTAAAGAAATTGTTGCTGGGGGAACTTGGGAAGAAGATTTTAAATCTATTTTTAGCGGGCTAATTGATTTAATTGAAGGAACACAAGGAGAAGCTAAAGTTTTTGAATAAAATGGAAACAGCAAAATCATATAAAAAGTTACTTGAGCCTATACAATATAGTGATGATAGAAAAAAAGCAATGATAGAACTTGGTTATGATATTGATGAATTGCAAAAAGAATTTAAATTAAAATACGGTGAACAAGAAAAAAATTTAGATTCATTAAACATGCTTAATTCTATTTTAAATAAAGATTAAGGTATAATACCTTAATTATTTTTTATTTTCTATTTCTTTATAAATAATTAACGCTCAAAAACAATACATTTATATATTAGTACTGGTTTATTATAATTATAATTATAATTAAATGATTGATTGGAGATGAACGAAATGGATGAAGAAAAAAATTATGAAAGGTCAAAAGATAACAAACGGTATAAATATTCAGAAACTGATAAAGATAACACAAGTTATTATTATCAAGCAACTTCATCAAAAAATAATGAAGATGGAAAATATACAGGACATTATAATTCATGTAGTAAAGAAGATTATTATGAATTATAAATAATTATAACTAATGATTTGGAGATGAAAAAAAATGGATGAAATTATGAAATCAAAATTAGAAATTTTAATTAAACAAATTAAAAATAAACAAATATCTATTGTTTATAAAAAAAACGATATTAAAAATATTAAAGAAATAATTGAAGCAGAAAGTTTAAATTTAAAAGTTATTATACAAAGTGAATTAGATGAAAAAAATAAAAAGAAATTTTCAAATGAAGATTCTAGAAGATTAGAATTTATTCAAAGAAGTATTAAAGATATAAGTTTATGTAAAAAAAATCATAGAACATTTGAAATGGAAACTAATTGTAGAGCAATGGAAATTGATTTAGAATATGATAAAAACGAATTAAGAATGTATGAAATTTTATCAAGGTTAGGTGTAATATAATAATGGTTGATAAAAAATTAATGAATAAAAAACTTAAAGATTTAACTATAAAAGAAGTTGAAGAATATTTAAAAAATAAAGAAAATTATAATTTTGATGTATCATATAAAAATATAACAGACGATTGTAAATTTACACCTTTTTGTAGCGGTGGTTCAAATGACCCTAAATATGGTTGTAATAAAATATATTATGATTTAGCAATTCATTATAAAAAAAGACTTATTTTTAGATTAGATATTAATAGTTTTAAAAATAAATCAACATATCCTAAAGATAATGTTCTTATATCAGAAGGAATAGAATATCAATTTCATTGGTTAGATAATGGAAAATTTATGATAGTTAAAAAATATTCAAAATAGAGGTTAAATAATAATGGTAGACATAGTAATTTATCACAAAAGTGATTTAGACAGGATTGGTTCAGCAGCAGCAGGATTTGACATGTCAATACCAGACTTTTATCTTAATTTTTTAATAAGGAATATAGTAGAGGAGTAAAAATGGAAGCAGAAAAAATATCAATGAAAAATTTGTTATACAAAATAACAGATTTAAAAACTCTTGACGGAGTAGATTCAGTAGGAAGTTATCTTTATAATGGATACCATGTACAAATTAGTGAACATAATTTAACATGTGCAGAACGAGTTGGTAGATTATATTATAGAAGAAGAAATAATGGTTTATGTGTTAATTGTGGAAAAAAAGTTACTAGAATGAATCCTAAAACAGGAAAATTATACAGACTTTGTGAAAAGCATAGAAAACAAATTGATTTAAAAAAGAGAGTAAGATGAAAACTATAGAAGAATTACAAAAACGTTTAGAAGGTGCCTTTAAACATAGTAATTTTTTTGATTCTTTACATGAAGTTAATGAAGTAAAAAAAGTTATTGGTGCAAAGGAATTAACTAAATTTTTAAAAAAGAAAATTAATATTATAAAAAAAGAAAAAAGAGAATATAATTTAAAAGTCAAAAATATTAGAATTAAATATGGTTCATTTAACGAATATATATATGAAGAAGCTTTACAATATATAACTCATAGTTATAAAGTAGGAGAAATTGTTGTTGTTGAATATTGTGATTCATATAAAGCCCTTAAAATACATAAAATAACAAAAAAAGGTTATGATTTATGGGATGGAAATAAATTGGCCACAATAATGAAAATACCAGAATCTAGTATATTAGGTTATGGACATAATTTAAATAAAATAATTAAAGAAAATGACAAAAAGAAGGTCAAAAATTAATTCAACTTTTTTTCTTGATATAATTGGTGAAGATAAAGTTGATAAAAAGAAATATAAAAAAACAGATAAATATAAACCCAACGATTATTTTATGTAAATAATATTATTTAATACAAACATTTATATATTAGTTGTTATATTATTATGAATATGTATAAGACAACAAGTTTAACCAATATGTGTATGAGTAATTTATTACTTGCGTCATTTTAGTTATAACTATGTTGTTAAGCTTATTCTTTTTATTTATCTGTTTAACAACAGGTTGAAATATATTAAAATTTATAGAAGTGTAGGCTAGTCAGGTCAAAGTCACGCGGCTCATGACCGTGAGAACGTTGGTTCAAATCCGACCACTTCTATTTTGTTTAAATGTACATTTAAATAAACGTGATAAAAATAATTACCTACCGTTTAGAAACGAAAGGAGGAGTGATTCCCTCGTTGCAAGGAATTATTGTTTATTTTTATTGCCGATGTAGTATAATGGTATTATACCTGGCTGTTGACCAGATGATAGGGGTTCAATTCCCTTCGTCGGCGTTTTATACGTGTGTGGCTGATTGGTAAAAGCGCTGGACTTAGAATGAAAATTCGTCTACAAGATGTTTTTACATAAGTTATCCAGTTTCCTAAGTGGATGTTGTGTGTTCAATTCATACCACACGTATTTTTATGCTACGATGGCTCAATATGGCACAGCAACAGATTGCTAATCTGTGAGACAATAACTCTTTTCGGTTCAAATCCGAATCGTAGCGTTGAAGGAGAAGCTAAAAATGGTCTTATTGGAAGCAAGAGGCAATGCTTGACGAAGAGAAACTTATAACTGTAGCGGGTTATACATTCATTATTTTTTGCTAACAAAGCGAATGGTAAGCGTGCCGTCTTGAAAACGGTTGGTCCTTGCGGCTCGTCAGTTCGAATCTGGCTGTTAGCGTTATTAAAATAAAAAAAATATAAATTATTGGGCGAATAGTTAAATCTGGTATAACGTCCCGCTTGCAACGGGGAGGCTTCGGGTTCAAATCCCGATTTGTCCATATATTAAAATGAGTTATGATAAAAATCATACAAAAGACGATTGTGATAAATGTCTTGAAAGGGTTGGAAAAGAAAATTTAACACCTATTAAGTTTTTATATCTTGATAGGAATGATTTAATGCATCCTGATTATTATCATAACGCAACTAAAGCACAAAAAGATTACAAATTATATTATGTTTGTAAAAATTGTTTAAAAAATTATTAATGCACGTGTGGCACAGTGGTCTACTGCGTCTGCCTTGTAAGCAGAATTACCCCAGTTCAAATCTGGGTACGTGCTTTTTATGCATCATTGGGCAAGTGGTAAGTCGTCTGTCTGCAAAACAGAAGAACCCCGGTTCAATTCCGGGATGATGCTTATGGTAAAATATAAAAAAAAATATGGGCATGAATATCCAACATTAACAGTTCCAATGAAATCACTTCAAGAAGAAAATTTATTTATTAATCCTTATTGGAATGAATGGAATACTCAAAAAGATAGTTTAAGAGTTATATGTGATAATAAAAAAATAGTTAAACAAAATAAAAATAGAATACATAAATTTTCAGTTTGGGATATTAGAGAAAAAGGAATACAAGAAAAAAATAAAAAAAAATTAATTATAAGAAAGAAAAGAAAATTATTAAATAATATTATTTAATACAAACATTTATATATTAGATATGGTTTTATATAATTATAATAAATAATCTTAATATTAATTTATTAAGAAATATTAAATAACTAGATAATTATAGGTGTTATCCCAATCATATTAAAATGAACATACAAGAATGGAGACAGGACGGGGAAAGAGGCTTTGACATAGTGTTTAAGCCTATCTATCGTTAGTCCTTCCATGGTTCATATCAATTTCTAAATAAATAAAAAAGAACATTGGCCATGTGCCATGGAATTCTAAAAAAAATATACAGTCGTATAGTTTAATGGTAAAATTATCCGTTTACACCGGATGGCTATGAGTTCAATTCTCATTGCGACTATAATAAACCTTTATGCTCTAATGGTCTAGTGGACAATGACATCTGGCTTTCGACCAGAAGACCTGAGTTCAATTCTCGGTTGGGGTACTTTACTGGGTGGTGGTCTAGTTTGGCTAAGACTCTCGACTTGGACTCGAGAAACCGGGGGTTCAAATCCTCCCCATCCAATATTTATTTTGCCTGTGTAGTGTAATGGCTATCACATGAGACTGTCTATCTCAAAATTTGGGTTCAATTCCCAGCATGGGCGTTATGGAAGTATAGCTTAATCTGGTTAAAGCACCGGTCTTATATACCGTTGAATCTGGGTTCAAATCCCAGTATTTCCATTTATGGACGTATGGCTAAGTGGTTAAGGCAGTCGACTGATATTCGAAAGAACACCGGTTCAAATCCGGTTATGTCCATTTTATGCACCCATAGTCTAAACTGGAAGGGCTCTTGGCTTCGATACAATTGTATGGCTAGTAAGACGCTTTTTTGAAGATACCAAGGTATCCGGGTTCAAATCCCGGTGGGTGCTTTTATGTGAATGTAGCAAAACGGTTTAATGCACTCGACTTTTAATCGAGAGACTGAGGGTTCAAATCCCTTCATTCACATTTTTATAGGGTAGTGGTCTAGTGGACAATGACATCTGACTTTGGATCAGAAAACGGCAGTTCAATTCTGCCCTACCCCATAATTGCTTGCATAGCATAACGGTTAATGCTTCAGGTTGTGGTCCTGATAATCTGGGTTCAATTCCCAGTGTAAGCTTTTTAATGGACATATAGCATAATGGGAGTGCGCTGAGCTGAAGCCTCAGTATTGTTGGAGTTCGACTCTCCATATGTCCATCATATTAAAATGGCATACGAACTATATAAAATAAAAAAGGATAAAGAAAATTATTTTAAAGATTGGTCTAGTGATAAACTTTTAACTTTAACTGACGAAATAAAAGAAGTAGTCTATAAAAAGTATTTAGTTAAATGTGATGTTTTTAAAAGAGATAATTATAGTTGTCAAAATATTAATTGTAAAAATTTAAATAGTCCATTAACAATGCATCATGTTAAATTTCAAAAAAATGGTGGAGAACATAAAATAAAAAATTGTGTAACTTTATGTGAACCATGTCACGTTTTATTTCATAGAGCTAGAACAGCAATTACTTATAAAAATAATAAATATCTTCCTATTCATATTAGAGGTAAAACTTTTATGTTAGATAGACAAGATAAAATTAACTGGAAAGAAATTAAAAGTCATATGAGAAAACTTAGAAAAACTTTAAGAAAAGAAAGAATTTATTTAAGTTGGAAAGATATGAATTTATTAATGAAATTTTTAGAATTAAATTTTGAAGATTAGTTTATGTATCTGTAGTGTAGTTTGGTCTATCATCTGGGACTTCCAATTCTGGGACGTGGGTTCGAATCCCACCGGGTACATTTTTAACCGCTCGAGATATTTGGTAATCATACGAGGCTGTAACCCTTGTTCTATCGGTTCAATTCCGGTCGGGTGGATTTTTAATGGGCTGTTGGTGAAATCTGGTATCATATTTGGCTCCAGACCAAATGTTATGGGTTCAAATCCCATGCAACCCATATATAAAAGCTTTATAAAGGCTTTATAAACCCTTTTTCTATTATATACTCTATCATCTAAACCTTTATATATGTATACTGCTTTATTATAATTATAATTATAATTGATTGGAGATGACAAAATGAATACATATGAAAAAAAAATTATGAATGAAATTGAAGGAGATTATGAATCAAATTTTATTTTAATTCCATTAGGACAATGTGAATTTTGTGGTCATAAATCAAAGATGGGTTATGAAGTAGTTCATAAAATTACTAAAAAAGTTTTAAAAGTTGGAACAACTTGTGTTTATACTTTAGTTAATCTTAACAAACAACAAAAAAGAATTTTAGATAATATTATTAAAAAACAAAAACACGATTTAAAATATGCTAGTATAAAAAAATACTTAGAAGCTAAACATAAAGATGAATTAATTACATCAAATCAAAGTTACAATAGACAACATCATTGTCATGACGAAATTATAAATGAAACTGAAGAATGGGTATTTTACAAAGTTGTTGATGATGAAACAAAAGAAGTATATGCAAATACTCAAAGTACAAAAGAAAAATATTATTCAGTTAATTATATTGTTGATTATTCATATCATTCAGTACAAACACAAAAAAATGTTGTAAGTCAAATATTAAATAAAATCAACAACACCCAATCAAATATAAATAACTATTGGTTTGAAACATATAAAGAATTAACATCAGTAGATTTAAAAAATTTAAAATGAGGCGATATAAATGGATAAAAAAACAATTATAAATGGATTAAATTCATGGGAAACAAATAAGGTTTATGTATTTGATGGATTAAAATATAAAGAAGTTAAAATGATTACAAAAGGAATGGGGAAAGGTATTATATTACATATAAATATAAATTAAAATAGATGATTTAAATGTTAATAACAGCAATAAATAAATATAATAAAACTATTATATTAGAATATGATAGCGTTAAACAAGCTATTAGTAATAATTATCAAGCATATGAAAATAAAACATTGACTAATTTTAAACAATTGAGGTGAATTAAAAAATGGTTAGCAAAATAAAACAATTAATAAAAAAATACGATAATGAGATGGATTATATTCGTAACTTAACATATGAACGCATAAAATCATCAACAAAAGCAGCTAAACTATATGGGAAATCATACCCATCAGTTTTAAAAGCTAAATACCCTATATTTTTACTATAAGAAAATGGATAAATCAATAAAATTACTAAAAGAACATTGTATATTTACTAATCCAGAAGATTGTTATGTATTATTTGCGATTGCACGTAGGAAAAACAACCTATACTTAACGAATAGTCAAGAGGTGGTGTTTAGACAAGTGATAAAAAATAATGAAAATATCGAGCGTAAATACAATAAATTAATATCTCAATGTAATGATTATCAATATACTGATGGAAAAACAGATATAAAAAGAAAATTAAATTTTTATGTTTATGTTTCAGTAAATTCACGAAATGCATTAAAAGCTTATATTGAACTTCAAAAAAGATTTAATCAATATGTATTTGAGCTATTAAAAAATAATGATAATTATCATTTATTTAAACGTCTTGATTCAATATGGTTATCTGATTTAATGAAGCCAAATTGTAAAAGTAGTAAAAGATTTTTATTAGATATTGATACTAAAGAACAAGAAAAAATAGATAAGATAAGTGGGTTATTAGATAAAGTTACTTTAACAATTAAATGTTATAAGAATGAAACTAAAAATGGATTTCATTATATTATGGACCCATTTGACAAACAAAAATTTCATAATCTATTAACTGAAAATAATTTAAAAGATATTTGTGAAGTAAAAACAGATGGATTATTTTTTGTAGAGAATTTAGGTGAATAAAAAATGAGAGAAAAGATAAAAATTCCAGATAATGTAACAAATATTATGTCTCACCTTATAGCTCATGGTTATGATGCATATATTATTGGTGGGGCAATAAGAGATTACTTTCTTGGAATAATTCCTCACGATTGGGATTTATTTACAAATTGTCCTGACTTAGTTAATGAGTTTCCAGAAGGAAATGTAATTGGTGGAGAAGAAAGACAAGCAAAGATTTTAACTGTGATAGTGGACGGAATAGAAGTATCACAATATCGAGCAAATGGTGAACGAACAGAAGTAGGAAATGATTTGGAAACTCATTTATCTACTTGTGATTATAATATCAATGCAATGGCATGTGATATAAATGGAAACATCATAGATTTACATGGTGGAATATTTGATTTAAAACATTGGACATTTGAATTTGTTGGTGATGGAAACCAAAGAATAAAAGAAGACCCTCTACGAATATTAAGAGGTATAAGACTTATTCTGAAGAACCGATTACATCCAAGCCTGGAAACAGAAACAATTTTAGAAGAGAATGGTATTAAGTTATATGAGTTACCAAAAGAAAGAATCCGAGAAGAATTTCTTAAACTTTTAAAATATGAAAAATGTTTTGATATATTAAAAGAATTTGAATTGTTAAAATATATCATTCCAGATATTGAAAAGTCATATAACATGAACGGTGGCGATTATCATGATGAAACTGTTTTTGAACACATGAATTATTCATTTAAAGAAGCTTGTAAGATAACTGATAATGTATTTTTTAGATTAGCTGCAGGACTTCATGATTTTGGTAAGATTTCTGCTATATCAAGAACAGTATTAATTGACCCTAGAACTATGAGAGCTATAGAAGATTCAAAGACACATTTCTATGAGCATGAAAGAATTGGTGCAGAAAAAATTGAAGAATGGATGAGAGAATATAAATTTGCTGAAAAGGAAATTAAATATGTTGTTACTTTAGTGCGAACTCATATGTGGGCTTGGACTGAAACAATTTCAAAACGGTCTTATATCAAACATTTCAAGAAATTTGAAGATGCAGATATTGATATTATGGATTTTGTTACTATGACTTATTGCGACAATCAAGGTAATATGAAAAACTCTAGAATTAAATTTGCTGATTGGGTAAGAGATAGTCCAATTCATAAAAAATATTATGAGTTAAAACATACTAATGAACCATTTTCAGTTAAAGATTTAGCAGTTGGCGGTAAAGATTTAATTCAATTAGGATTTAAACCTGGACCAGAAATGGGAAAACTTTTAAAAAAACTTTTTGAAAAAGTAATGATATGTGAAATTAAAAATGATAAACGTGAATTAATTACATTTTTAAAAGAATTTAAGGAATGAGAAAAATGACTATGCCTATAAATATAATGAATTGTAAATTAATCACTATTTATAAATTATTAGAAACTATAAATAATCAAAGTGGTAAATATAAAGTAACTAACATAAATATAATATCTAAAAGATCTAAAATAACATATGCTCATACTTTTGATATGTTAAAATTATTGATAAAAACTAAATTAATTGAGAAAAAAACTATACAACATGGAATATATCAATATAATTTAACTAAATCAGGATATAAAACATTAATTGCAATATCGTTTATAAATAGTAGTATATATAAATAAGTTTATATAATATTATTTATAAAATGGGTAAAGCTCCTTCAATTTATAGAAAAATAAGAAAGTCAACAACTAATTCTCCTTTTGGTGATACATTTGCAATTACCATACCAAGAGATATTGCTGATGAATTCTCAGGTACATATTTTAAAATTCATAAAAATAATAATACTATTTTCTTAGAATCTGGATGTAGACTTCCAAATAAAAATAGTAAAAGAGATGTAAATAAATATTTTTATGTGAGGATATAAATGGTAGATAAAAAAATAAAAATATTATGGTTAAGTGATAGTCCACTTACTAGTACAGGATATGGAACTATGACTTTAAATATTTTAAATGGTATGACAGAAAAAGGAATTGAGTGTCATTGTATATGTCACAATCAACCTGGACAAACTTTAAAGCCTGGAATTAAATTTATGGATGATACAGAAATTAAATTTCATTTACATGGTGCAGGTGTAGAAAGATATTCTAAAGATAAAGTTAAATATTTATTACAAGAATTAAAACCAGATTATTTTGTAACATTATTAGATACATTTATGATTACAGAAGCTGGGTTTTTAGGAATGAATTTCAGTCCTGCTAAAAGTATATTTTATTTTCCTTCAGATGGAGAAGACCAATTACCTTTATCTTGCGAGAAATTATTTACTTCTGGGACATACCAGTATCCTATTGCAATGGCAAAATTCGGTCAGCAACAAGTTAAGAAAGCCCATAACATTGATGCATTATATATACCTCATGCAGTTAAACATAAACTATTTAGACCATATAATGATAAAGAAAAAGTAAAAAATAGATTAAAATGGAGTAATAAATTAGGTGTAGATTTATCTAAAAAACAAATTATAGGAACTGTTGCTAGAAATCAAGGTAGAAAAATGATGGATAGAATGATTCCAATAATGAAATTAATTGCAGCTAAAAATGAAAATGCTGTAATGTTAATGCATACAGACCCATTTGATAGAGCAGGTTATTTTGATATGATGTATGAAATTAAAAAACATAACCTAGAAAATAAATTTATTTTTACAGGTCTTAATTTTTTGAATCCATATACATATACAGAACTTTCTGAAATTTATAATTTAATGGATATATTCTTATTGACAACAACTGGAGAAGGATTTGGTGTTCCAATAATAGAAGCTATGTCTTGTAAAGTACCTTGTGTTGTAACTGATTATACAACAACAAAAGAATTAGTTTTAGACCATAATTCTGGATTAGGTATTATAGTAAGTGCGGAAATTATGGGAACATGGAATGTAAAACGTGGTGTCTGTGATATTGAAGATGGAGCTAATAAATGTCTATTCCTTTTATCAAATGATAAATTAAGAACAAATATGGGAGAGAATGGCCGTAAAGCTGTTTTAAAATATTATACTTGGGATAAGGTATTGAAAGATTGGTATAAATTATTCAATAAATTAAAAGGTGATTATTAATGATATCATATAATATAAAAGATAAAAATGAAATTAATAAATTAATAAAAGATATGAAAGCATTTATAAAAAATATACGTGTTTTTGTTTCTGATTTTCAAGAACAAACAAAATCAAATAATGTATTAGAATTTTTAACATGGCTTGAAAATAAAACAGAAAAAAGAATTTATGATAAAAAAGTCGAATTAGAACAGAAATTAATACATAATCATAAAATAAAAAATAAAGAGATGACTAATAATGATTAATCATAGACAAAATGTATTATCTGAAATTGATAAATTTATTGCTGATAATGATATTAATAATTTAAGATGTTTAGAATTAGGTTCTGGTAATGCAAGCGATTTTAAAGATAAATTTGAACAATATAATATTAAAGAATGGTTAATGACAGATAAAAATGATAATATATTTATGGAAAATTTACCATATGAAGATGATTCATTTGATTTAATTTTTAGTTGTCATGCGTTTGAACATTGTGAAAATCCCTTAAAAGCATTAAGAGAAATGAAAAGAGTATCCAAAAAATGGGTAATAATTATAACACCATTTCATTGTAAACATCAAATTTTAAATGCGGATTTTGACCATATTTTTTGTTTAACTGAAATACAAATGAAAAGATTATTTAGATATACTGGAATAATAGAAGATAAAATTTATGTTCAAGATATAATGGGAGCTAAAGAACAAGATTATAATTTAATTAGTATTGGTAAAGGTGATTATTAATGCCAGCTAAAATATTAAAATCTACAGAAACACCAATTGATTATATAATTAAATGTCAAAGAGAAGGAGTTAAACATTGTCTTTCTTTTGAAGAATTTAAAGATTATATAGAATTTGATTGTTCTTTAAAAGTTAGTTTTCCAAAAATATTAGAAGAAGTTTATAATAAATTTAAAGATGAATATTATAAAATAGAGGTTTAAAATGAATAATAGAATAACTATACATATTGCTTGTAAAGATAGACCAAGTGAATTAGCTTTATTATTACAAAGTCTTAGAACACAATCTTTAGAAAACTGGGATTTATTAATAGTAGATGATGCTTCTCAAATACCTCTTGGACAAAATGAAGTTTTAATGAAATTAATTAATAGAGTTAAATTAGAAAAACATAAATGTAAATTTATAAGAAATGATGTTTCTCTTGGTGTGTGTCAAGCTAGAAATATTTGTATTGAAAATGATAAATTTAATAATATGTATACTGCAAGACTTGATGACGATAGTATATTAGAACCATTTTGTTTAGAGAAATTATATTTAGGTATAGTAAAATTAAATTATGATTTAATTGGTGGAACAATTCCTATTTGTCATTCACCTTATTTTGAACGACAAAATAAATATTTAAAAGGTTTTATTAACGAACATAAATTTAATAAGAAAGGCGATTTAATATTTAATGCAGATGAATGTGCTTATACATATACTAAAAATGATTATTTACCTACACATCAATTTAGAACATATTGTGTTTATAAATCTAAATTAAATAAAATAAAATATCCAAAAAATCTTTCTAAAATAGGATTCAGAGAAGAAGGTTTTTTTAGTATGAAAGCAATTTTAAAAGGATATAAATTAGGGATATGTACTGGAGCAATAGCTAATCATATACAATCAACTTCTGGTGGTTGTCGTGACCCTGAATATCCAAAATTTGTTCAATCAGATGATAAAATATTTAGAGATTGGTTAAAAAACAAATTTGAAAAACATGGTGATTTTCTAAAAGAATATAAGAAAAAATATACTAAACAGGTGAAAAAATGAAGTTAACAATTGAAGGACCAATGTTTGATACTAGTGGTTATGCAAATCATGTAAGATATTTTTCTAATACTTTATATGATGTTAATAAAGATATTAAAATAGAAACAACTTTAGTTTCAGGTTGGGAACATATGTGTAATAGTCAAGAATTAGAAATGATTAAAAAACCATATGATGAAGATAGCACTTTAATATTTATTGGACAACCACCAAGTTGGCCATTTGCTATTGCAAAGAATCCTAAACATTTTATTGGATATTTAGTTTGTGAAGGAGATAAAGTTCCTAATTTTTGGTTAAAACATATTTTTGATGAACGAGTTGACCAAATATGGGTACCTAGTAAACATGTAAAAAATGCTATTATAAATTCATGTTCAAATCCTAGTGATTTAGAATATCTAAATAATAAAATAAAAATAGTTCCTCATGGAGTTAATTTAGAATTATTTCAACCAAGAGATAAAGATAATAAAATTTATACATTTATTTGTAATAAAGGTTGGTCAAAAGGAATACATGATAGAGGAGGAGTGCAATTTTTAGTTAAAGCATTTACAGAAGAATTTACTAGTAAAGAAAATGTTAGATTAAAAATTAAATTAAATACAGCATATCATTATCAAGGTTGGAATATTGATGAAGAGTTTAAAAAACTTAAATTAAATAAAAAAATTAATAAACCTAAAGTTGAATTAGCTATTGGTAATATGACGCAAGATGAATTAGTTGAATTCTATAATAGTGGTGATGTATTTGTTTGTCCTACAATGGGAGAAGGATTTGGTTTAACTTATGCTGAAGCAATGTCTTGTCAAGTGCCTTGTATTGCAACTAATTTTGGTGGTCAAAAAGATTTTATAAACACTAAAAATGGTTGGTTATTAGATTGTAAACTTATAGATTCATATGAAGAAGAAGGAGTTAAATGGGCTTTACCAGATGTTGAACATCTTAAAAAATTAATGAGAGCTTGTTTTAAATATAAGAAGAAAGCAATTGAAAAAGGTGAACAAGCATATAAAGATATTTCTAAATATAGCTGGCGTAATTCTGTAAAAAAAGGAATGAAGTTCCTAAAGGAACTTTAAATTATTTTTTTTATATTCCCCATTTATAATATTAACTAATTGAACTTGTCCTGTATCCCATAAAAATGCATTAGTATTAGTCCATCCACTTGGGTTATTCTTCATATAAAATACTTTTAATGGCAAACTAGTTCCTACTGTATATGTATTTCTTAATATACCAGCATTGTGAACGTGTCCAGTAATACTTTTACCAAAATCAGTTTCTTTAGTTTTTAATGAACCTCTTCCATATCCAGGACCAGTGTTTCCATGATTAGCTAATTGAATTCCATGTAATTTATAATCTTGGTCCATTTTTAAAAAATTAACATTTTCAGGTAATCCACCGTGAGTTTTAATACCAATTTCTAATGGATTTTCTCCGTTTGCATAAGCTGATGCTAATTCAAAAGCTGTTCTAGCATTCATTGGGTCTTTAATAAATCTTCCTTCATCTAAATATCTTTCTAAAAATCCAGGGCTATGATTTGAATATATTACATTAACTTCTCTTCCTTCCATAGCATTTGCAAGTAACCAAAGTTCTTTATTACAATCTCTTAATTCTTTATCTAAAGAAAGATTACCTTTATCTGCTCCTTCTCTTATCATTTGATATATTAATTCTTTTTGCATGTGATGAGAAATACTATGTCCATTAAAAAAATCATGTAAAAATAATCTATCTGGTTTATATTCTTTTATCATATCAAAATTAGCTTTACGTACTTTTTTATCTGTATAACCATTATGATAATCTCCTAATATTAAAGCATCTAAATTAGCTTGTTGTGGTTGAGAATTTGAGCTAAATTTAATACCTAAGTCAACAAAAGTACCATTGACCATTGAATGAATATTACGATGATGATACTTACTATTGTTAACAATATCTACAACCCAAGCACCATATACATGGTCTCTTAGTGCAATATTTCCTAATCTTCTTCTTTCTGCACTGGTATCTTTATGTGTTGCATAATTAGGTTCTGTAATTGCTCCTGGTGTAATTAATGCTCTTGGCATTTTAACATTACTATGTGAAATATATTTAAGTCTTTGTTTAGGACTTGCAAATATTTTACTTGTTTCTCTTTGACTAAATCTAGCTAATCCAACTAATGGGTCTATTTGATATGGTCTAATATTAAATTGATCTATTTCAATATTATCATTAAGTTTTAATTTACCATATTCTATATGATAATCTTTTAAAGAATCATCAATGTTTTCTATATTCCAATCTTGTCTTGCACTTTCTCCTATTGTGGGTAAGATAATTAATTCATCGGCGAATTCATCTACATAATTTTCTAATGATTTTAAAAAATTTTTATTAGGTTTTGCAAATGCTTGAGCTGTTGTTACTACATAAGTTTTTGTTTCATGCTTAATTTTAACCACTCCTTTATTTTATTTAAATTGCCATGTTATTTGTAATTGTAATTCTGCTGTTCCATTAAAAGTTTCTGGATTACTTAAACTATCATAACTCCATAAATCTCCTGTTCCTAATCCTGATGCAGTTCTTCCACCAAATTCTCTTAATGTTGTACCGCTCATTTGAGATACAGTATAATCATAAGTATATTCAATTTCATTTGGTGTTGTAGTTATTACAGAACTATATCCTGATGAAGCTGTACCATTAACTAAACCTGACCTAGTTGAAACAACTGTTCCAGAACCATCACCTATTTCTGCATAACCAGGATATAATCTACTCCCTGTTGGACTTATACTTAATGCAAGTCCTGATTTCATTATTTCTGTTGATACCATTTTATTCTCATGTATTAAAATCTGTTGTTATATAAGCTTGAAATGCTGGAGTACCTATTGGAAATTTAGGTGTTATTTTTAATTTAACATTAAATCCAGCTAATTTATTTCCTGAACCGTCTTCACCGTTCTCTATTATAGTTCCACAAGATTGTGGAGTATCTAATATAGTTGTATGATAAAATTTATTATTAAAAGGTATACTAGCATCATTAGTATTTGATATTGGTATTATTCCATAATCAATACTACCTGCTGGAATATCGTTACTAATATAATTTATTCCTGAATAATTAGTTAAATATGTACTATCCCAAGTAAGAGCAATATTATCTTCATTAATATGTGCTGAAATTGTTGCCGGTGCAAAACTAGTATAAGCTGATGTATCATAATATGACCCAGTAACTGAACCTAACATATATTCATAATATCTATATGTTGCTCCTTCTCTTGTTGATGCTTTTAATCTAGTAATAGCTTCACCTGTTTCTGAATTGTATATTAATCCTGGAGCACCTACACTAACTGTTGTTAAAATATCTGTTAAAATATCATCTTCTAATTTAGTATAATTATCGTTTTCTAAATCCCATTCTGTAATAATTATATGTGAAGAATCAGTTGTACTACCGCTACTTCTAAAACCTGCTACAGCACCTATTTTTGGATTTCTAAAATTTATATATTGACTAACTGATGCATAATGGTCAACCGAACTTGCAGTTGTTCCAATACCAGTTTGACTATCTGATGTTAAATTTCCATTTACAAATCTTAATATTGTATCTTGCCCTTGGTCAAATACATCATCTTCCACAGAAAAACCAATATAATATAATATTTTACTATTATTATAATAAAATTTTCCTAAAGACATAGTATAATCAAGTGAACTCATACTATCTCCTGAATAAAGAGTTGGACTAAAAGTATCTCTAGCAGCTACAAGAGTAGTTCCAGCATCTGATATATATAAATCTCCAATTCTACATTCTAATGCTATTGCTCCATTATCATCAGTATAACCATGTGTTATAATATTTTGAGATACAAAAGTAGTACCAATCATTGCAGCTTGAGCTGGTAGTATATTAGTTATTGTTGTATAATATTCATCTCTAATATCACCTGATGAAACTGAACCTGGTACAGTTTCTAATTCATCAACTGCATGAGTATGTTCCCATTGAATAACTCCTGAACTATTATATTTATAAGTAAAATAATCTCCATACCAAATTAATGAATCTGGGTCACCACTGAGAGAAATAAATGCTGCATGCCATTCTCTAAGTAAATTTGTACTTACATAAACATTATAACTACTATCAAACGCTATAGATTGATATGTTCTTAATATACCTCCACTAGGTGTAGCATGTGAACCTCCAAATCTATCGTTAAAACTTGTTGCTGTAGGAACTGTTCCACTTGGCATAGTATAATCTATAGGTACATTTACAAGTTGTGATTTTAATTGTATATCAATAATAGCTGCTCTATAAGTTCCTTGACTATCTAAATATAATGTTTTAAGATATCTTCCTTTTGTAACTGGACTTAAAAAATCAGTTTCAGAAGTTGTAAAATCCATAACTAAATATGAACCATTATATTTAGTTAATATAGTATCCCATTCAACTTTATTAGGAATATCTTCTGTCCAAGTTATTGTTGGAGATATATTCTCCCAACCGCTTGGTAAAGTTACAGTACCAGCTAATATATCATCAACTAAATAATAAGCAAATGAATAATATTTATTTAATATTTCATTTAATTGATTAATAGCATTTGTTAAATCGTTCCAATTATCAAGTGTTGGATAATCTGTATCAACACTTAAAGTTGGTAAAGTAAAACTATCAACAGTTGAATCATCAAAAAATTTATATAATACATTTGTTAATACTTCTTGAGCATTTAATAAATCAATTCTTAACGCTGGAACTTTTATTACTAAAGCATCCATATCAGTTTTAATAGCGTTCCATCTAGCAACATTAAGATAATCTCCGTCTTGATAATCATAACTAGCTGTTGCAGTATATGAAGTAGACGTTTGAACCCAACCACCTGTACCGGTGTCTAAAGTAGCTATCATAGTAACTATAGCGTTATGTATTTTAGTTGAATTCTCCACTGATTCTTGAATTTCACTAATCATTGAAGGAAAACATCTTTCTGATAATATACGTTCTTTCATTTTTAAGTTCCTGAATAAGATATTTCTGTTCTAGTTATTTTAGCATTATTACCTATAAATCTATAATAAATTCCACTTGTTGATGCATCTGAAAATTTATTAGATACACCTCTATCAAAACTATATATAGCTAAAGTGTTTCCGCTATAAAAATTTGGTATTCTAGGTTGATAACTATTTTCATTATCACCGTTACTTGAAATTTGATATTGAATATTATTTAAATTTTCTCCATCAATAGTAAACCAAACTGTATTATATGAATCAATAGCATTTTTTGCTATTTGTTTTCCTTTTAATATTTTAGGTAGTAATGGTATTGGCATCTTAAACTATACGAACCTCTCTAGTTATATTATGAGCTTCTGGACCATATCCTAAGCTTGCAGTAACATTAAATAATCCTTTTATAGAACCATTTATTTGCCAAAAATATGTTAACCTTGTTGAAAATGGAAATTCAGCTATGTCCCAAGGATTAGCTGTTGGGTCAGATTCTGTAGCAGGAGAATTAACAAGTATTACATCATCAAAAGTAAAACTATATGTACTATTTGATATTTCCCATAATATATTATAATTATAATAATCATCAAACCCAGTATTATTAAACTCTACCCATACAAACCAGTCAGTTGTTTCATTTCCTATTGATGTTGGTAATGGATAATTATTTGAATATACCCATCCTATTGCTGTTGTATTAGTGGTATTATATACATTTAATCCTGTTTCTGATACTGTACTACCATTAGCAGTTATATTTAAAAAATGTGTACTATATGTAGTTGAAACATTCATTGGTTTCCAAGTAAAATCATATAAACCAGTTGTTCCTATTGAAACATTTTCTGTTGTATTAATTAATCCTAAATGTGCTATTGTATTTGTATCTAATTGGTTAAATTCAAAATCTTTACTAAATACACCATCACTAGTAATATTAACTTGAAAATTCATTGTCTTATATAAAAAATATTCCGCTAATCCTGCTGTGGTATTAGCCATTATAATATCATTAAGAGTTATTCCTGTTATTTCATCTTCAAATATAATTGAAAAATCTTCTGATTCATTTGCATCTAAATAATCTAACCAACTACAAATACTAGTATATCCTGGTGATATTGTTAATGTTATATTAGTATCAACATCCATTCTTGATGAACTATCTGAATTACAAGTATTACCCATCCATAAAGAATAAGCACTTTCTGATGATAAACTAATATTATCTATTAAAGGTATAGATAAATTATTAGTTCTACTTAATGTAAAAATATATGTAAAATTTTTTAATTTAATTGAACTTAAATCAATTAATCCTGTTGAGTCAGTACCTTCTATTATATTACCTGACATATTTTCGTATGAATATGATAAAGTATAATTTGTATGAACATTATCTATCCCACTTGTATCATATGTAAATTGATAAGCAGTAATATAAGTTGATGGACTTATTGAATTTGTATATGTTCCTTGTAAAGCTGAACCAACAGCAAATCCATCAAAATGTAAAGCATTGAAAGTTAATGTATTATCACTACATACAATATCTGTACAAATAGAAGGGTCATTACAATCACCAGTTAAAACATTGGATGCTACTATTTCTGAATTATATACTAAATCATTATAAGTTGATTGGAATGTATCAGAATAATATATATTATAATCATCGCAAGATATATTTCGTACAATTATGGTTGCTGATTTATTTAAATTATTAGCATAAATATTACTACTATTAACTGCTATAAAATTTTCTCCCGATATTACATCTTCTGTAAAAGTTATATCAGTAATATCAACTACATTATTCCACTTTGTTTTTATTGATGACGAGTCAATAGTAAAATCAACAACACTTGTTTTTTCTAAATCAGATAAAGCTGAAACATTAGTACTATCTCCATAATCATAAAAAGGTGCAGAACAATCTTCTGTCCATTCTTGTGAAACAATCCAATCAGAACAAACACTACTACCAACACAAAGATAACCTAAAGGTGGTTCTGGAAAATAAGTAGTATATCCATCTGTTGTACATACTGAAGGACAAAAATTTTTTGTACATCCACTATTACCACCAAGTCCAAAAACATTAATACTCAACAAAACCCCAACCAGTAAAAATATAAACATTAATCTTATTTTATTTTTCATTCTAACCCAATCTCCCCATCAATGTATGTAACATTAACAGCTGTTCCTGCACCATCATCATTAGTTGTAATATAATGAGCAGATATATTTGTTGATATTGTTGTATTAATATAATAGTTTGAAGTTATATTCCATAAACATCCGCTATTTGGTTGACTTATTGAACTAATACCATTATTACTAAAATTATAATAAATTGGATATGCACCAGTTGCTGTTAAAGCTCCTGTAGTAAAATTATATACAGTATCAGTTGAACTCCAATTAGGAGTATAACTAATATTGCTTTTAGTTAATCCATAATTGTCCCAACAAAAACTTATTGATGAATTATATTCTGAAACAGTTGTAAAATTATAATCTAAAAGATAATTACTCCATAATCCATCACTAACTAATATAGTATAATGATATGTTGTATCTGCTTCTCTATCTGTCCATAAATAACTAGTATTTGAACCACTTGTAACTCCAGTAGTTGTTTCTATAGGAGAACACGAATAAGTATTTTCACATGGATAATATATAACAGTTAAATCTCTGCCTTCTTCATCTAGAACATACACTGATAAATTAACCCAATTTAATTTTCCAGTGGCTCCAGCATCAGGAGAAACTAATGTAATAGTTACATTATTATATTGTCTTACCGCAATATATGAATAATATGAAGTTCCACTTGTATTAGTTGAATCATTTGAACCATAATAATCATAATTCAATCCACATGTTATGAATGAACCCACAGTAGATGCATTAGTAAGAATTTGTGAACCTATTTCCCCAGATATTTCAGTATATGTTACTAAATTTACTGATTCATACCACGTATAATTTTGAACAGTAATAGGATTAACATTAGTATAAGTACAATTAATATAATCAACTCTTGTAGCATTTAAAACAGCTACTGTTGGTGTTATAGAAACAACTACTCCTCCAAATACTTCTGCTGTTGTAAATGTTATATTACTTTCTGAATCATTATAAATTGTGTCACTAACTATATAAGACCAAGAATATGTAGTATTTATTATTCTATCATCCCAAGTTGTTGAAACTGTTGAACCATTTGTAACTGGATAAAAATTTGTTGCAGTACATCCAAAATCTGCACATTTATATATTGATACATTCATGTCTCTTCCTTGTTCATTTGAAACAGTTAAATTAAGATAAATAAGTTCTCTTTGGTCTGTTGCTGTGTCAATTGGAGATTCAGTTATAGTAAATGTATTTGTATCCCAAGGTAAAATTAATGTTGTAGTTGTGCTATTAAGTAAATAATCAGTACTCTCAAATGTATAATTAACTCCACATTTTAAATATGTTGAACTTGCAGTTTCATTTGAAGATATATTTTGTGTTGTTAAACTATCTATTAAAATAAAAGTAATATTATCACTTGAATTATACCAAGAATAATTATTAAATACTACTCCAGTTGCAATAGTATGTGAACAACTAACATTCTCAGAAAAAGTAATATTACCTACAGCTGTAGTTGGAGTTTGAGTTATGATAATTTCTGAACCAATTAAAACATGTCCTTCTATTTTTCCAGAACCTTCTTGTCCTAATAATACTCCTAAATTACCATCATAATCTAAAGCCATATCTGGCATTATTTTTGTTTGTGAACCAGCTTGTTCAAACGAAGTACTATAAGTTGCATCATAATTCCATGATGTACCATTCCATAAATAACCGTTTGCTGAATCAATATAACCTCCAACTAATGCTAAATAATCTGTACCATTAAAAGGATTATTAATGACATCTATATATGTATTTGAACTAGTAGGTAATCCAACTACTATAGATGTATCTGCCACCCAAGTTTTTGTAATTGAATTCCAATAATAAGATTTATCATCACCACTATCTTGTTGTGAAATAATTAAATCTATTTCATCATTTCCAGAAATATTAGTAAATGAAGTTATTTTAAACCAAGGACCATTAACTGATGTATTAATTCCTGATATTGCTGTTGCATTAACTGCCCAAGATGAACCATCATATTGATATGCAGAATATGTAAATTCAGAAGTTTCATCACCAATAACTATTAAGCTCCAATTATTATCATTAAATAAATTATATACAAATCCACAACTTGCCCATTTTAAACTAGCCATACTATTTAATAAAGTAGCATTTTCTACATAAGATGAACCATTCCATTGATATGCTGTTAAATTATTTAAATCTGTTCTTGTAGCAGAAGCAGATGATGCTTCAAGCATTATTTTATTATGTCCATAAAAATCACTAGCAGTACAAGTTCTATGATTTTCATAATATGCTATTGCTGGGGCAATTGTATTATCTAAGGTCCATCCATATGATACCACTGGATCAAACATTCTTACATCATATTCTTCATAACTTGTTTCTGGTTTATATCTAATTATTATTTTATCTGAACTTAATTGTTGAAATACTTTTGAGTAATAAGCACTGTCTTCCCATTCAACTTTCATTCTTCTTCCAAATGAAAATGGTGAATTTATTATTTGAGTTTCTCCACCATAAGTAATATCTCTATATTCAAAATGTAATATTTTGCCTTCACAATTTATACAAATATGTTTAGTTTCTATTGGAACTAATTCAACATCTGTTACATTACCATTAAATATATATTTAGATATAGTAGTTATATTATCTTTCCATAACGATTTTCTCTCTATAATAGTAAGGCCATTTTCATCATAAGTAGTTACTTCTCTTGATTTAGCACGCATTTTAGTTGTACCATCAAATAAATTTACATATTCTTTAGCTCCTAAATTCCATCCATCATCCCAAGTATAATATTCTGTTACTGTATTTTCTACTACTATCTTAACATTATCTGGCATCATTATATATATGCTAGCTGTAAGAATTATCATTATTAAAGTACCTAAAATTATTTTTTGTTTAACCATTAGAAAATCACCTGTCCATTTCCACTATCTAATAAAGCTGTTGATATATCTGTATCAACAAAAATTGTATCATAATATTTATCTTCAAAAGTATTATTATAATTAAAAATTTCTAGTGTAGATAATACAGGAGTATATGTGGAATCATATGTTATCATATCGTTACCTGCTTGACCAAAAGTTGAATTTCCAAATAAAAATACACTCCCACTAGCTGCACTATAATCTTTTTTAGTTAAAATAAATTTTTTTACTAAAACATTAATATCATTATATGAAGTTTCAAGTCTAGTTATAAAATCTGGAATACCAGTATCACCAGTTTGTATTTTTCTAATATCGTTAATTATTTGTTTTAATGTATCAGTTAATCCTTTAATTTTTTGAGACAAACTTATTGTAACAACATTACCACTATAACTTGTTTTAGTATTAAATTTATAAACTACTTTATTAATTTCATAAGTATTATTATTTTCGTTTTGTTTTGGTAAATTAACTAAAATTGTATTACCTGGGACTAAATATTCTATACCATTTGAAATTAATATACCTTCCATAAGTGCATCAGCACTTTCTTTAATAATTTGTTTAGCTCTATCTCTTGCTTCAACAGGGTCAGTAATTTCTTTATCAGTAATTACTTGTTCTTTTCTACCATATGAAATAACTGAACTACTATCTTGAGCAAATTTAACTATAGCTTGTCCTCTATCATAATCAATTGTAAATGCTTCTCCAGATGTTGGAATATTATAACCTGAAGCAGTTCCTGAAACAAAAACAATATTACTATTACTAAAATCTACTAGATATTGAACACCAGATAAAGCTCCTTCATTAGTAGCATTTAAAATACCACCATTAAGATGAGTTCCACTAACATTAACATCTGTGTTATATGGTGAATAAGTTAAACTATATTCTGAACCACCATTAGCAATAAAATCTTGTGTTGGAACTTTTGTGAATATTTTAGAACCATAAACCCAAACTCTATTAATAACTTCATCATCATTAACTTGAAAATTTGAACTTATTATATTAGTACTATCTAAAGTAACACCAGACGAAATTGAACCTTTTAATTCAAAATGTAAATCTCCATCTACATCTACATAAAAATAAAATCCTGCAAGTTCGGCTAATCTTTTTAAAGCATCAAAAACAGATGTATGATTAAATTGAATTTTATCTATTTCAATTCCAGTAGCATTAACATTATTAGTAGTTAATTCTGGAACATCTCCCATAAGTGATAAAACTATTGCACTAATTTCTGTATTATTAAAAATAACAGGCTCAACAGTTGAATCAATTAAAATAGTACCTTTATCTTTTCCAGATATTGTAATAGTACCTGTATTTTCATTAGCCATATTACCAATGTCATCTACATTACCTTTAAAAATTTTTGTAGTATTTGAATAAATTTCTATTTCGTCATTAATAGTAAAATCATCTTTTCTAATTCCAGCACCACTATCAAATATAGCTTTAAAATTAGATACTGAATTATATTCTCCTCTACTATTAAAGATAGTTAAATCTTTAGATTGAAAATACTCTACTCCATTTAAATATAATTTACCAATTATCAATTATATTTCACCATTATATTTAACCATTATATTTAACCATTATATTTAATCATTGTATTTAATTCTTCTTGAATAGCTCTATTAACTATATCACCATTAACTCCCATGATGTCACCATTAAAATTATAAGTATTACCTTGATTACTAGATGAATTTGTATCGTTATTTGTTGCTCCTATTAAGCTAGAAGATTCTGGTATATTTTTTGATTCTTTAGAAGGTAAATTAAAAGATATTCCAGAATCTTCTGTTCCTAAAAAAGATAATTCATCAACAATAGAGCTAACACCATCAGAAAATAAATTTGCTGCTTCTGCTAATACTCTAAATATATCAACTAATCCATTAAGAGCTCCAGCCTCTTCAGCTAATTTAAATAAATTACCTAATGAAGTAACCATTGTTCCTAATGATTCACCAAGATTTGTAAATATTTCTAATAAATCAGGACCGCTATCTTTTATAAAATTTTTAAAAGAAGCAAAATTTTCTTGAGCTTGGTCCATATCAAATGTTTCTAAAAACCCTTCTGCAAGTGGTTTAAGTACATTATCTATTACATAATTATAAATTTCTTTAACTGAATCTATTACTCCTGTAATTTTATCTTTTATAACATCTGTATTTTCACTTAAAAAACTTAATACACCTGAAAGCATACCTTTAAAAGCGTCAAATATTCCTGTATCTCTAACTATTTCATCACCCATAATAACTAAAGTATCTTTTAAATTAGAAACCATTTGATTTGCTGTACCCATTTGATTCTTAAAAGCATCAGCAAATTGACCACCGGCTGCACCAGCGTTTTTAAAAGTTTGTTCTAATAAATCAAAACTAATTTCCCCATTACTAATCATATCACCAAGTTCTTCACCAGTTTTTCCTGTTGCCTCAGTTAATAAATCAAAAATTGGTATTCCTGCAAAAGCGAATTGTTTAATATCTAACATAGAAGCTTTTCCAACTGAACCGATTTGTTGTAAGTTAACAATAATTCTATCTAATTCAGGTTGTCCTTTTCCTGCAGCTGCTAAAGCTTTACCTATATCTAAAAGAAAACTTTCAGATCTAGCTGCATCTTTTGTAACAGTAGTTAATAATTTGTTAGCTGTAATTAAACCAGGTAATTCAAAAGGTGTAGCTGCTGCATCGATTTTAATTTGTTCAATAGCTTTATCTGCTTCTTCAGCACTTCCTAATAATGTTATGAAACCTTGTCTTTCTTGTTCTAAATTACTTGCTGTTTTTAATGCTGCACCACCAGCTGCTACTGTTGCCGCACCGAAAGCTAATAAACTTTTAGTAGCTACTCCAACAACTTTACTTCCAAACCCTTTTAATTTAGAACTAAAAGCACTAAGTTTACTACTAGCTTTATCTTCTAATGATAATAATATATTAATCTTAGCATCTGCCATTTTCTTTTTCCTTTAATTATTTAATATAAATAAAAATAAAATAAAAATTAACATGTACCTTTTCCACGTCCACCTTTTGGTTTACTTGGTCTAGGACTTCTTTTTCTTGGTCCTTTTTTATCTCTATCTGCCATTTTTTCGTTTGTTTTTCCTTTGTTGTTTAACTTTTTCTAATTCTAAATCTTTTTGATGATAATTATTTGCATCAACAAGGGCATTTATTTCAGCTATAGTTAATTTTGGAATTGTAAAAAATGTATATCCCATTTCATGAAGGAACCGAATATTTTTAACATCTATTCGGTAGCTGTAAAATTTTCCACATCACTATCTTTTCCTTTACGTTTTTCTTTCATTTCAAATTGAGATTTACCTGAACTTATAGCCATGATTGCTGTTAATAATGCATCAATATAATTTTTATCATACTTAATATTTTTAGCTTCATCTAAACTAAAAGCTGGTTTTAAACAATGATTAACAATTATTTGTTCATCAATATAAGTTTCACCTTGTTTTAATCTACTAATATAATCTGCTAATTCACCTTTTGTAATTGGTTTAACTAAAATTGTAGGTTTATTTTCTATATATTCAACAACTACATCAATAGGTACTAACACATTTTCATGATTTCTTTCAAATAATATTCTATCTTTACTTAAATATTCACTCATTTTATTCCTCCCACTAATTTACTTTTAACAATGTTAACTACTCTATTTCTATTTCTATCTGCAGTATTTCTAAAATGTCTTCTTGGACTAATTTTAGAAGTTCCATATTCTAAATGAACTGCATAATCTAAATCACTAATTACTTGAACTTTATCAACACTAATTTTTTTCTTTTTAACTGAATTTAAAAATCTACCTGTATCAACACTTGTTTGTTCTGCTCGTCTTCCAGCAACACTTTGTTTAGTTTCTGCTAATAAAAGATTAGCTCCTGTATTTAAAGCTGAACTTAATTCATCATTAGTTATTTCTGCTTTTTTTAATAATTTTTGAAGTTTATCTATACCTTCAATTTTAATTTCAGTTTTTACCATTTTTAAAAATTAAAAAAAATTAATATAATCACCATGGATTATATTTTTCAATTGCATCATTAACAACACCACTAACTTTTTGTGGATTAATTGTTAATGACCATTGTTGTATTCCTTCGCTTGAACTTGGGTCTGGCATATCAGTTAATGAACATCCGCTATAAGTTAAAGTTAAATCTCTACTTCCTAAAGTTGGTCCAATATATAATTCCATATTAAATATACTTCCACCTTGGAAATATTGTTCATAAAAAGTTTTAGCCCATTCAGTTGAAGAATCAACAGTCATACCAATTTCATGGTCTCTATTTTCTGGTATTGGTACATCAATTTCTTGACTTCCATTATTATAATGTGGTGCGTTTAAATTTTGTGATACATTATAATTCCAATCTCTAATATTATTAAAATTTGTTCCACCTAAAGTCCATTTACTATCTGCATGTATAAAAGGTCTTAATGCTGTTTCTGTAATTGCTGTTACTGCACCAGAAGTATAAACTGATTCTTTAGCTATTGTTGCAGCTTCTGTTTCTATTATTCCACCTTCAGAACTTGTTATTGTAAATGAATCTACTACACAACCATTAAATGTTTTAATATGATTCATTCCTAATCCTGAACATTGTTTAGCGTCTTCAACTGTAAAACTCATTGGTGGACAATTTGTACCACTAGTAAATCCATTTGGTATACATGAAACTGCTTCTGTAATTGTATGAGTATAAGGGTTTGCTCCTGTATCTACAACAGTTCCTAATGCATAACCTAACAATCTCCAATCTTGTGGATTATAAGTTAATGCTGGTGCATAATCTTTTGCTGTTTGAACGAATTTTCCTACGTTTCTACTATCTGTACCAGTATATCTAACTGATTCTACATTTGTACTTTCATTTGGTTCTAGACTAGAAACCATTCCAATCCATTGACCAGTTCCAGAAACGTTTGCATATGTTCCTGATTCAAATATGAAAGCGTGTTGGTTTCTATCTCCTATAAATCTTCCCATTGTTTTTCACCTTAAATTATTTTTATTATTACACTGCTATATACTTATATGAAATAGATATAACATCTGATTTTATACCAGCTTTACCTGGTTCGTCTACTGGAACAATACTATCTACTGAAAACCCATATAAGTCCTCGCTTAAACTAGTTCCAGAAGTAGTAAAAGGTTGTTGATTTTTTCTAAGTTTGTTTGCAATTGACCAAGATAAAGTATCTCGTTCAATTTCATTTCTACACCAAGCTCTAATTTCAAAAGGCAAAGTCACTTCCATATCGTTACTATTTTCACCTAATAAATCTAATTTTGGAGAATTTTTTCTAACTGTTAATATAGGATATCTTACTGGTCTATCAGGATAAGAAGTCATTACAAATTTTTCATTAGAAATACGAGTACCAGAAATAGGGTCTGTGATATTATTTTTTAAGAAATCTCTTAAATATAAAGATGTACTACTAAATAAACTATCTACATTTACCATTTTTTTGACCTCGCTTAGTCTAATCCTTTACTCGCTTGTAAAAGATTTAAATTAATTATTCACCAATTAGTGAACCATTTGTTAATCGTCTTATATATAATTTATGATAAACTTCATCGCCTTGAGCATTCCAAGTTCTTGCTCCACCTTCAATTATACCATATTCATTTTGTATTGGAGAACCAATACCTATTTTCATTTCGCCTGATATATTAACATCCGCTAATACATATAATTTTGAATCGTCTGATTTTAATAAACCTTGTTCGTTATGAAATTCTTGTGAACTACCATATAAATCTCTATTATTTATTGGTTGTTTTATTCCTGAAGTCCAAACATCAGTAGGATTTTTTAACCCTGATACATTATCATAACCATCATCAACATATGTTACTTCAAAATATCTAAATCTAACTGGAAAACCTGTTTCATCAATAACTTGTTGAAAGTCGTCTTTTAAATCTTGTGAAGTAACCATTTTTATTTATTACTATAATTTCTTTTTCCGTCGTCTTTTAAATCTTCAGTAAAATTATCAATTCTTTTTTTATCTTTCTTAGATAATTTTCTTGGTAATTCTTTTGGTATATCTTCTTCATTAACATATTTGTAAGAACCTAAAGATATTAATTCTGTTGCTTTTTCTTCAGAAACTTCAACAATTTCTTTTGGTTGAAATTTACCTATATATTTTATTTTAACCATTTTTATTTAACCAAATAATTGATAATGTGAAACTTTTCTACCAATTAAATTTAAATCATCATCAACTAACTCGTTATAATAAGCAGCAGCTGCATCGATTGAACTTGAATTAGTTTTATCAATAGTAAAGTCACCCAATTTAATTTTCGAAGCATCTCCACCTTGTAACGCTAAAGGTTTAACTAATCTAGCTATTGTACCATTTAAAATTATATCTTGATATTTTAAATCAATTGAATCTGAACCTATTTCAACACCAATAAATCTACCAGCATAATCTCTAGACCTATCTGCCATTCCAGTTAAAGAAGTACCAGATATACTAGTTGGTATATTATCTATTAAATTATGCACTTCTTGCGTTACACTACCTAAATTCCATAAACCGATTTTAATTCACCTATTTATATCTAACTTCAACTGATGTTATATTTTTTGCTGAACCTAATCCTGAACCTGTTACATAAATATTTTCCATTAAAGCTCTTTCAGTAAATCCGTTTGAAATTGCTCCTGCGGCATTATCAGTAACTGCTACTCTTGGATAACTAACTATATTTGCTGCAAAACTTAATTGTGTATCTAATAAAATATTTGTACCAGATTCAAAAACATATAAACTACCTGTATTTGTTGTATTATTATAATTGTATTGAATAGATTGTAATAATCCGTTTAATGGATTTGATGTATAAACTGGTGCTAATATTCCTCCTGTAGTACTTGTTAAAGTACCTGATTCAGGGAATTTATAATTTTTAAGTCTTTCTCCATTAACCATTTTTAAATCCTACATAAATGTATATTTGTTTTTACATTTATTGCATATATAATCATCATATTTAACATGTGTTAATGTTTCTCCACAAACACATTTTTTAGATTCTTTTTTAATTTTAACTTTAATTTCTTTGATTTCTTTAATTTCTTCTTTAACTTCTTTTTTTAAAACTTTTAATGATTTTACGAAATCTTTTTTAAAATCTTTTTTAGAATCTTTTTTAGTTTTAGTCTTAGCCATAATTATTACCTTAAATAAAATAAAAATAAAAATAAAAAAATAAAAAAAATAAAAAAAATAAAAAACAATTTATATTGTACCTGGGCCAATTGCTATGAAAGTTCCACTAGCACTTGCAGTTGTAGTATAAATAACTGCACTACCTGCTGAAACTGCTGGAATTGCTGATAATCCACCAATAGCTTGTGCAACAATAGTAGGTGCTGATGTAAAAACAGTTCCAAATTGAACTACACCAATACTTCCAGTTGAAGCAATAAAAGTATGCGATTGAACAATATTTCCCACAGTAGAAGGACTACCAAGAGATATAATGTTTTGTTTCGCTGAAGTTACTGATAAAGCTGCAAGTTCAGATGCATCAACTCCTAAAGCTGCTAATTGGTCAGGTTTACTTAATCCGTCATTTAATGAATTGCTCATTTTTTTATAACCTATTAATATTCCTAACTAGTTGTAATCTTTGCCATAGCTGATGTTTTTAATGCTGAAGCTGTAAATCTATGTGTTAGACTTGCTGCTTTCATATCATAACTAGGTAGATCAAATTTCTCTATTGTTAAAGGTCTTTTTTCTGCAATTGCATAAGCTTGGTCTTTATCAATAATATATGAACTAGTTGTAGTCATACCTGCATTAGTTGAAACGCTAACAACATTCATACCGAAAATAACTCCAATGAATCCTTTTTCAAGCATTTCTCTGTTACCAACTTTATCAGCTTCAACAAATGTATCAATGTTTCTTAAATCATTTAATACTTCATTTCCAACAAACATAGTAGTAGCTGCATAATCTGCATCTTCTAAATATTGCATTCCTCGTGAAATGTTTGCAATAGTTATAGCTGCTCCACCTGAAACTGTATTAACTGCACTGTCTAAAGCTCCGCTAATAATGATTGAGTTTTCATTTTCAGCAAATCTTTTACCTGCAGTTCTAATTTGTCTTTCTAATAGTGGGAACTGAGAATCTTCCATCATTTCTGTGGTAATTCTAATAGCTACTCCATATTTCTTAGGTTTTAGATTTACGTTAGTATAATCTTGTTCGTCTATAGGAATAAAAGCACCTTCAGCCACTTCTCTAACATCCATAGTATTGTCTACTTCTAAGTTAACATCAACACTTGAACCTGGTATTTGACCCGGACCAAAAACTAATGCAGCTTCACTTCTAGGTATAAGTTTTTTATTAACTTCTTCTATTAGTGTTTCAAAAATTTTCTTTGGAATTAAAAGTGAACCTTCTGTACCAGTTCCTCTATCTAATAATTCTTGTATATTTTGTAATTGTGCCATTTTATTTCACCTATTTAATATGTACTAAGCAATATCCTCCAGATGCTGCACTTGTTAAAGCTCTACCAATAACTGTTCCTGCTACTACTCCAGTTGCTACTGCATTTGAACCATCGCATAAAACTTCTCCTGCTGCTGTAACTGTTCCATTAGCCTGTAGTATAAATACTCCTTCTAATGCTACTGCCACTGCTGCTCCTGAAGCTGCTGTTTGCATTGCTATTCCTGTAAATGATGCTCCTGAAGCATTACCTGCTACTTCTACATCACTTGCTACGTATGAATTTGTTCCTGAACTAACAACGTTGTCAGCTCCTGATGCAAAAACATATACTCCACCAGAAATTACTTCTTTTGCAATTGCTGTGAATAATTTAGGGCAACCGAAGTCTGCTACTTGTACTGCACCAACTGGGTTACCAATTCCTGTACCTGCCATTTTATATCACCTTATTTAATATTGTAATCTTTTATATTTGTTTAAATCGTTTAAGCTTAATTCAATATCTCCTGATTCACTAACTCCAAATTTAAGTCCTTCATAAACGTTTTCTTTATTTTCGTTTTTTTCTGGGCTTATTTGTCCTTGTGTTTCATCAACATTTTCTTCTGCTTCTTGATTTGTTGTACCTTCTTCTGTTTCAGTTGGTTCTACAGTTGCTTCTGGTTCTACAGTTGCTTCTGGTTCTACAGTTGCTTCTGGTTCTACAGTTGCTTCTGGTTCTACAGTTGCTTCTGGTTCTACAGTTGCTTCTGGTTCATCAACTTCTTCAACTTCTTCAACTTCTTTAGTTACTATTTTATCTAATTCTTCTAAAAGAATATTGATTACTTCTTCACTTAAAGTTGAAATGTCTCTAGGTTCTATATTTTTTTCTTTAGCTTTTGTAGCATAAGTTTCTCTTAAAACATTTAATTTTTCTTCTTTAATCTGTTCAAGTTGTTTATTAGCAATTTCTAGTTCTTCTTCTTTAGCAATTAATTCACTATTTTTTGCTTCTAAATCAGCTTTTACCTGATTAAGTTCTTCTTCAGCCATATTTTCGACCTCCTTAAGTTTATCTGAATGAGTTTGACTGTTAGTTTTTTTTAAATTTTCAATAACAGAATTTTTATTTTTAATGAATTCATCTTTGATTCCACTAAAACTTTCCATTGCAGCCAAAGCAAAAGTTGCATTTTGGTCGGCTGGAACTGCTACTAGAGATAATTCTACAAATTGAACTCCTCTCATAATAAACATTTCATCTTGTCCTTTTTCTGGGTCTGCTTCAATCCAATCTACTTTTTTAACATATGCACCAACAGATACTGAATTAACTAAATTCTTTTCAATTTTATTAATTATATCTTCATCCATAACAGTAGCTTCAAAATCGATTCTTTTATCTTTAGAATTAAATTTTGATTTTACAACTTTCCCAACTATATTATCTATAATAGCATTGTGGTCTTTCAATAAAGGTTTACCCTCTAATGAAGGAGCAGCTGGTTTAAGTTCTTCTGCTAAGAATGTATGCCCATTTAAAGTAGTAGTTTCGTTAATAGCAACACCTTTAATTGTGAATTCTTTGTCGCCCATATCATCAGGATTATCAGATTCATTAACCTTAGACTTTCCATTAATAAATTCAGAAATAGGTACATTAAAATTCAGCTTAATGTTTTCATTAAATTCTTCTTCCATAAATTTCACCGGTAATTTATAATTATTATAAACCAAATAATGTTTATAAATGTAATATTAAATAATATTATTTAAGTTATCCAAATGGTCTAAATATAGCAATAATACTTACTATAAAAGCTAAAAACGCTATAAAAATATTAATTTTATTTATATTAGTATTTGGCTTGGCTTCCATTTCAGCTTTATTGGCGGCTAATGCAGGACATTCAACTTGTCTTGTTTCTAATGCATTAATTTTTAGTTGTGCGTCGGCTATTTTACCATTAGTAAATTTAGCTCTTTCGTCTATACTATCTAATTTTTCTCTAGAATATTCTGCAAAGTCATCAAACTTTTGACCTAATATTGCTATTGTAACTTTTGTTTCTCCTACCATTCGTATCACTGTATATTATTTCTGTTTTTATTCTTTCAAAAAATTTTATTTCTGCTTCATTAAGTTTATTTATATAAGAACAATAATTATATAATCCAATTTGTCCTTTATATGATTGTAATATTTTTTTACTACTATTAATATATTCTAAATCATTATCTTGAGATAATCTAGTTATTATATTCAAATAACTTAACTGTTCATCAAGTGTCATTTATTCTCTTAATACACAATTACCATTAGGAATATTTTCACAAGTATATATTACACCATCTTTGGTTAATGTAAAATATTTATTTTCAGCTATTATTATTTTTTCGTGTTCAAGTTCATTTATAGTTGAATGATAAATAACTCGTTTTCCATTCCATTTAATAATAATAGTTTCATTATCTAATGATTCTATTTCTACATCTGTAAATAATTCTAAATCGTCTACAGGGTCTTGATTAACTGGAAGTGTTGAATTAATTTCTATAATAGCTGATTCATTTATGGTTAAATTATAATCATCTATAAAATCTATAGTCTTAACCCACTGGCCTTTGGCTCCTTCTGTAGAATAACACCTAATATAATCTGTAGTATTTTCTTCATAAGGATATGCAGTCAAAGCTGTTGAACTAATACCACCATAAAAAATACCAGTTTCATTATTGACATCACATGTATACATATTATTTATTTCTTCTGTTGAGAATGTATTTAACCCTATTCCACCCACAGCTAATGTTAATATTACAAACATTCCTATAATTCCATAATCTTTATTTTCCATTTTAGCACCATGAGTAAGTATTATTATTATACTTACATAACTCTTCTTTAAGCATATTATTTTCCTCTTGTAATCGTTGTATCATTTCTGTATTTAATGCTATTATACCCCAATATTCTGGACTTGTAGCTATTATGTCAGTAGAGTTTGTTTCATTATTATATTCTTGAGTATATCCAGATAATAATGGGTCTGCTTTAGCTAAGTCTTGAGCTATAAATCCATATTCAGTAAAATTACCATGCTCTTCATCCCATGTATATTTGAATGGAGTTATTTCATTATAATTTTCTTCTGTCATATTAATACTCTTTCTTAACTCTTCTGGTTTATATCTTCCGTCAGAAGAACAATCACCAATTTGACTTCCACCTGAACCATCCCAACATAATGGGTCTGAACCTACAGCTGATAATGTTTCAACATATAAATTTCCATTAACATCTAAAGTGGCTAAAGGGTATCTTGATACTACACCAACTAAAGTTTTACTAGATGCAGTTGGATTTAACATTAGATATTCCGTTCCTGCTCTTACTGGTTTAACATATGAATATCCATTAGTACTTTCATATCCTATATCTACATGATTAGTACCATCCTTTCCTATTCTAAATCTTGACCCAAATGTATTATGAAACATAGTAGCACTAGTTGAATTAATATATAATTGGTCTTCGTGAGATTCTGAAAACATGCTTATATATTCAAACCCTTCATCTATATATAATATTCCATCTCCAACATTTAAGTCGTCCCCTACATCAAGTTCACCGTCAATATTTAAATCTTCTCCTATATCAATACTACCGTCTACTTCTAAACTATCCACACCAAAATGAGCTTTAGTATCTCCACCAAATACTGCTTCATTAGTTATTCCTGTGCTTACAGCAGTCAATATATTACTTCCACTACTAACTATTCTTCCAGAAAAATATGCTCCAGATGTCTCAGGATATGCATTACCAGTATATTTTATTGCTACATAACTAACACCATCATAAGTAACTGTAACTAATGAATATGTTTCGCTTGTTTGTGTAACTTGTAATGTTTTTAAAGTTCCACCAAACATTGAAGATGTACCAGAAGTAACAATTACATCTACAATTGCTGATTGATAATTACCAGATGTTCTGTCCATTGTGATTCTTCCATTAACATCATTATTAGCTCCATTAACTACTAAAAGAATATATTGAGGATTTGCATTCTCAACCATTTGAAAAAGACGATTGACATAATGACCTTGTGCCATTTTAATATTGGTTATATCACCAGTAACAGTTAAATCATCCGCAATAGTAACTGCAGTTGTACTTGCAGTTATTTTTGTAACTCCAGCTCTTTGTAATAATAAATTTGCGTCATAAGAACTGAATGCGTCATCAACACTCCATACCGGTTGATTAAAAATAAATTTTGCTCTATCAGTGTAAATATGTGCCCAACCAGTATTTAATGGTGTAAAAGTAATATAACCTCGAGGATTAGTTAATTTTAATCCCGCAGAAGTATCACCATCAAAAGTGATACTTACAGACTCTAATGTTTCGTCATCTAATTGTATTTTACCAACTACTTCTAATGCTTCAGAAGGAGTTGTTGTTCCAATTCCCACATCACCTGTTACAAAAGTAGCATCTCCTGAACTATTAGTCCAAATACCACCTGAGATACCAGTTAATAAAGAACCATCACCGTGATATTGAACTGCAGTTATATCTCCTGTAGTAGTTAAATCTCCACTAGTACTAAATTTTACCATAGCTGGATTACCACTAGGTGTTGCTGAAGTTCCATAATTAATATTTAAACTTCCATCTCCACCACCTAATATATTTGTTTGTCTTATAATATTCCAAGAATTTTCAAAAACTGTACCATCTACTTGTTTTAAATCTATACCACTACCCCAAGTTCCTGCTTCTGTTGAAACAATATCTAAATAAGAATCTTCTCCAACAATAGCCACATCAGATGAAGAAGCCCAATCTGTTCCTAAATCATTTTGTTCTATTTGTAATAACGCTGTAGGACTAGCAGTTCCTATTCCAACATTACCATTATCAGCCTCAATAAAAAACAAAGTTTCCATATTAGTAACAAGAGTTCCTGCTGTAGTAGCTTGTGCAGAAGCAGCTAAAAATTCTAAATCAGCACCAGTTTTAAAAACACTTCTTATAATGTTCGAACTAGTTGTTGAATCATATCCTGATGTTGCATTATCTGGTTCTACCCCATAACCTAATGCCCAATCTGAAGAAGACCTTTCTGTTCCAAGAGTATTTATTGTACCAGTACCATAATGTGCTTTTAATACAGTAGAGCCTGTTGTGGAAGATAATTCGTTCCCAGCAGTTATAACTCCTGCAACATCTAATGCTTCAGATGGACTATCAGTTCCAATTCCTACATTGTTTGTTGTTGAATCAAGTGTCATGATATTAGTACCATCAGAAAAAAATAATTTAGCATCATCATTTACAACTTCAAAATAACCTTCTGTATTTGTTAATATTAATTTTGTAGGATTTGCTGCGCTAGATTCTATCTCTGCATATTGTGCACCTGAACCATAAACATGTAAATGTTCTTGAGGAGTTGTTGTTCCAATTCCTACATTTCCATCATTCTGGAATACCACCGATGCACCTGTACCATAATAGAATCGTAAATCATCTGCGTTTGCAATGATTGAATACTTTTCAGCTTGTCCTGTATCATTAATAACAATTCCAGCACCTATAGAATCTTCAATTTCTAAAACTGTATATCCTGCCGAGATAGGAGAAGCAGGTGAAGTAGTTCCAATTCCTACATTTCCTCCTGAGAGAACTCTCAGCTTTTCAGAACCACCTGCTACAAGATACAAATCATCATCGTCAGCCCCTATAGATACGTAAGTAGTACCTGTGGTTCCATCATCCATAAAACTAATTTGGCCCGTATCATCTGTACTTTCAAACACAGCAGCTGTATTTATTGTGCTAGAATTAACATGAAGTCTTTTTTCTGGACTACTAGTTCCTATTCCAACATTTCCATCACTTGTAATTCTCATATGTTCATCAGATATTGAAACTTCGGTAGTATCAGCATCAGCATTACCAGCAAATATTAAATCGCCAATTCCAAATGCTCCAGTTTCTATATGAGCAATCATAGTTTTCAGATTTGCTACTTGTCCTAATGGCATTGAACCTAATTTTAATCCTACTAAATCACCAGAAACACTATGGTCATCATGTATTCTTATAAAAGTAGAACCGTTATAGTCATGCAAACTTAGTAATTCTTCTGGGGCATCATTTTGCATTCCAACATTTCCTGATTGAAGAAAAACCATTTTAGTATCAATAGCAGTTAAATCATCTTGTACAGTTTGTATATATAAATTTCCATTATTGACTTTTAAATCCCAATTTTCATCCACCGTAACTCTGTCTTCCAAAAGATATAATGTAGGTCCAGCATCTTCAATTATAATATCGCCATCCTTAACTTCTAATTTAGCTCCAGGACTATCTGTTCCAATTCCAACGTCTCCATTTTCATCTATAATTACAGCAGTATTCCAAGTTATATCGGCCCCTGCTGTTCCTGAACCTGCAACTGAAAAAACATGTTTTCCACTTAATTGATAATAAAGCGATGCTTCATCAGTTGAGATATATTCCCAGCTTCCATCTGTATCAAGATTAGTATTTTGTCCTAAATTTAAAGACTTTCCAGTTCCCAAAGCAGTTGCACCTGCGATAAATTGATTTGCTCCAAGAGTTAAAGAAGTAAAACCTGCATCAGTTGCTAAGGGAGTTGTAACTCCAAACCCTACATTTCCACCATTAAACCAAGTATGCCCACTTGCATTTAATATTATTTTAGGGATATCGGTTATGTCAGTTAAGATAATGCTTTCATTTACTCGCATTTCACCAACACTTGTTACATTAACTTGTCCTCTGAAAACTGCGTTACCATTAATTGTTAAATCATTAAATTGGACATCACTTGTAGTTAAAACATTTTGATTCATATCATAAAGTTCATTATCTCCTTGTCCAGTATTTAATGTAGGAGCATCAAGAGTTCCAATAACTTCTACTGCTTTTTTGAATGATATAATACCACTTTGTTTTATTCCATATGCTTGTTGGTCAGTACTACCTGCACCTTCACTCCATAATTGAAGTTCGTTATTGTCGCCAGAACCACTTCCAAGATATTTCCAATACCAACCATATCCATTATATCCAAAATCGATATTCATATCAGAACCACCATCACCAGTTCCTACTTGAAAAATTACATCCCCTGTAGTCGGATAAACAACATGAAGTTTTGCAGCTGGGCTAGTTGTTCCAATTCCTATTCTATCATTACTAGAATCTATTTTTAAAGTATCTGTATCAAAAGTATAATTTCCTGTTCCAGTATCTCCAGTATTTAATAAATATCTATCATCTGATTCTGTATTATTATAATAATCAGATTTATCAGCAGACCAATTTCCTAAACTAGAAGCAATTGGTTCTGTTATATCTGCATATAATAAATTTGCTTCAGTTGTTGTTGAATAATCAGATTTATCAGCAGACCAATTTCCTAA
>Ga0307928_10000024_pt1 | contig 81576 bp, 116 predicted proteins | sample AceLakmetagen232_FD_201815 | JGI IMG/M metagenome (GOLD analysis project Ga0307928, IMG submission 201815) | Saline water microbial communities from Ace Lake, Antarctica - #232 | ecosystem: Environmental > Aquatic > Non-marine Saline and Alkaline > Saline | place: Antarctica: Ace Lake...
ATGGGGAATTACCGGTTTACAAGGAAAAACAGGGCTATATAAACCTGGGGATACCGGTATTCAGGGAATTACAGGATTAAGCTATCAAGGGGTTACCGGCCTTTGGGGGCGAACAGGAATTGATGGATTAAAGGGAGATACGGGTATCCAAGGTTTTACGGGAATCCAAGGGATTCAAGGGCATACAGGGGTACGAGGGGTTACGGGTGTTGGTGCTCAAGGGACAACAGGATTCCAAGGAAAAACAGGAGTTCAAGGTCGAACCGGTATTCAAGGAGTAACAGGGTTACGAGGATATACAGGGATAACAGGGGAAGGCGTAACGGGACTTCAGGGGGTGACAGGTCTTCAAGGTGAAACGGGCATCCAAGGTCTTACAGGAATAAAGGGTACTACCGGGATAATGGGGGAAACCGGAATTCAAGGGGTTACTGGTCCTACCGGAGGAGACCAAGGGGTAACTGGTTTACGAGGATATACGGGCGCTTCGGGAGGGCCTCCTGGTGGAACTGGGGTTAAAGGGGTTACAGGGATACAAGGAGTTACTGGTGTTCAAGGAGATACCGGTATCCAGGGGGTTACTGGAATCAAAGGTGCAACCGGACTTCAAGGGACTCAAGGGGTTACTGGTTTATGGGGCGTTACCGGACTGTGGGGCGTGACCGGAATCTCTGGAGGTGTCCAAGGAAATACCGGAATTCAAGGAGATACCGGAATACAAGGGGTAACAGGAATTCAGGGTATAACAGGGATGGGAATAACTGGGTTAAGAGGAATAACCGGCGTAAGAGGCCCCACGGGGCTAAGTGGAGGGCAGCAAGGAGTAACGGGATTATGGGGAGTAACAGGATTATATGGAGGGCCTGACGGTAAAACAGGAATCCAAGGTGTAACGGGAATCCGAGGGATTACTGGTCTTCGAGGGATTACTGGTCTTCGAGGGATTGAAGGACGAACAGGGATTAAGGGATGGACGGGAATACAGGGGGTAACCGGCCTTGATCTTGCTCAAGGGATGCCTGAAACACTTGTTTTTATTATAGATGGTGGGGGAGCGGAAATTACTACCGGGATTAAGGGAGATATTGTAGTTGATTTTAGGTGTCAACTTCAAGCCGTTATTCTCCTTGCAGATCAGACCGGAGATATTGTAATTGATATCTGGGGACGTTCTTATGATTTTTATCCCGCTATTGATGCCAATACCATGACTGCATCAAATCCCCCTACTATTTCATCTGATGATAGTAGCCGAGATATAACGCTTTCGGGTTGGACTACTACTATAAATGATGTGCCTTTTACTTTACGCTTCAATGTTGATTCTTGTTCTACTATTACTCGTTGCACTGTAGCCCTTAGACTTTTGAGGTTATAAATAAATGTCTACACTTTATATGGACCCAAACGGAGATAATTCTATTGAGTGGGATAATTCTACAGAACTTACCCACTGGGAAGCAATTAGTCAATTGGTGCGACAACCTGTCGAGCCTAATTTATTTAATTACATAGATGATACTCCCCCTCCTACCTCTCATAGTGATATATTTGATTTAACCAATGTTGCATTTTCTGGGACAACTTCCTCGCTAGCTATTTGGGTTTTTGGTGAATGTCCAGTTCAGGATATTTCTGTTGACCTTTATATTGATGGATCATGGCAAGGGGTCGGTATAATTATAGCAGGAGCTGCGGGTAGGCCTCGATGGAATAGTGTAAACTATCCTGGCCTTTGGAGTCCAGAACAGTGTAATGCTTCTTTAATGAAAATTATAAGTGTGGGGGGTGGGGCTGTAGGGTTAGCTACGGGTTGGGCAGGATATGTAGAAATTACTTTTGATCCTGCGCCTCGATCTTTTTCATGGATTACATAAGTCAAAATATAAAATAATGAGCGAATAGGGAGCGAAGTGGCTTTAGTTCTGTGACAAAAGGTTGAATGGGAGAGATAGAATGCGGGAGAGAGCATCTGTTTCACTGTGCATGATTGTAAAAGACGAAGAACATTGCATTTGTAGGGTATTAACTTCAGTCCTTGATAACCTTAAATCTCTACGTGAGATAATTTTAGTTGATACGGGCAGTTCAGATAAAACAATAGAAAAGGCGCAAGAATGCCTTTCGTTGGCTAACCGGGATGATGTCACTCTGAAGTCCCACCTAAAACCCTTCAGAAACGACTTCGCCCTCTCTCGAAACGAGTCATTCCGGTTAGCTACTTCTGACTGGGTAATATGGCTAGACGCAGACGATGAAGCCTCCATAGAGTTTTGTCAACAAATAGACGACTCTATTAATAACGCTCTCCCTTATGTGCGGGAAAATGCTGCATTCACTTGTGGTATTTTCCCGTACTATTATCTATTAGACAGTAATGATAATCCAGTAGTCGTTGTTCCTAGGGAAAGACTCCTTAAGAGAGAAAGTCTACAATTTCCTGTGTGGAGGGGGAAGGTCCACGAATGTATAGATATAAACATATATAAAACCAAAGAATTTACTGGCCCTATTCTCCATAGAAGAACATTTAAAGACATGGAAAAAGATGCTAATAGAAATCTTAAAATAATGGGGGATATGATTCAGGGGGGTAGTATTGAAATAGAGGGGTATCGTTTTTGGATGTATTATGGATTTGAACTATTTCATAGTGGACAAAAGAAATTGGCAATATCCGCACTAAAAGAAAGCCTGAGAAGAAATCCATCTAATCAAGAAATTGCTATTATCTGTGAAATGATATGTCAATGCCTCTAAAAGCAAACATAAATAGATATAAGGGAAACTCCAAATGTACAGTACTGGTACACTAAGAGTACTAAGAGTCTTAAGAGTACTAGAGTTAATAAGTACTAGAGATATAAGTATATATAGATATAAAGATATAGTAGTTATAAGTAATTATTAGACAGTGCCTTAAGATAGTGCTTTAAGTAGGACATAAATAATGGGTATTGATTTTTCTTATCTTAGCTATGTTTTTAAAGGAATAGAGGCAGACCCTAACTATGCTCCTTTGTATTGCTTAGGAGGAGATTATTATAAAAGTAGAAATATTTCTCTTAGTGTTTGGTTTTATGAAAGGGCTATACAATGTGATATTAATAAAAGCATTTCTGTATTTAAACAACCTGTCTATTGGAATGAATTACCTAAGAATAAATTAATGCTTTTGTACGAAGAAACCGGGGACATTGAGAAATCAAGGGACTATGCAAGAGAGTTGGGTGATAATTTTGCGGATATGATTTTAACGGCAAGAATACGGTCAGAGAATTTTAATAAATATCCACAACCTATACGGCTTAATCTTGGTAGTGATGGCCAAAAGAAAGTAGGATTTATTGCTTGTGATATTTGCCATAGAGATGCGGATATGCACTTTGACATGAAAGAAATACCTTTCCCTGATAGGTCCGTAGATACAATATATACAGAACATGCTATTGAACATTTAGATTTTAGAGGAGTAATGCAGTTTTTAGAAGAAGTAGGTAGAGTCCTAAAAATAGGGGGGATGTTGACCATTAAAGCTCCTTGCCTATTGGATTGTTGTAGAAAGTATGTGGAGGCTGTTGAACGGAATGATCTTTCCGATCAAATATGGTATAAGAAAACTATTTATGGAAATCAAGATGAGGGGGAAAGAGAACATAAGGGGTTCCAATATCATTTATCTGGATGGGGACAGGTTGGACTAAAAAACTTTCTTTCATATTTGAATATCACTAAAAGTGTGGAGTATGACGGATTTAGGACTCCTTCGTTGGCCATAGAAGGCTATAGGGCGCTCATGTGCTTTGTACAGTGCCCTGTGGATCGTTTTGATGATGCCTCCACGAGGATTAGACGCTTGGGGCTACGAGAAGCCGTCAGAAGGAAGAATCTTCAAGAAAAAATAAAGGTTGAGTTCTTTTTAGATGTAGAGGAATTAAGAAGTTCTTACCTTAGTGTTGCCGGGGGATGGAGCCCTATTCCTGACATAATTGTTTTTACTGGGTTTTCAGAAGAAGAAAGGAATTGTGCAAGAGACTATAATGCAAGAGGTGTAATTACTATTTTCGACCATTGTGAAGATTGGCCTATGGAAGGGTTATTTGAGATGATGAAAATAGTGAAATTAATTTCATGTTGTTCTTTAGCGTTAAGAGATAAGGTGGGGATAGTAGGGGGATTGAAGGATAAGGTCGTATATGTTCCTGATTTACCAGATGTTTTATTAATGGGGAATAACCGTGGAAATGAAGCTTGATTTAGGGTGTGGTCCAGCTAAAGAGGAAGGATATATCGGGATAGATATTATCCCCTTTAACCGCGTAGATTGTGTGTGGGATTTAAATAATGGTATCCCATTTAATAATAATGTGTTTGATAGCGTAAAGGCTTATGATGCAATTGAGCATGTTAGAGATGGAATAAATTTAATGCGGGAAATTTGGAGAGTATTAAAAGGAGGGGGGGTATTTGATTGCCATGTTCCTTCGACTGATGGAAGGGGGGCCTTTCAAGATTTAACTCACGTTTCATATTGGAATGAGAATTCTTTTTGGTATTATTGGGCAAATGCTCAAGAGTGGCCAGATTATGGCCGTAGAGAGTGTTTGTTTGAAGCAATTGAATTGTATACAACTCCTATGAGTCAAGACGGCGTATGTCATGTTATTTTTAAAGGGAAGGCTGTTAAGACAGGGGAATGGTTGGATACTTATAATGAGCGCACAAAAAATCAACCTTGGAAATTAGCTAAAATAGATTGTTTAAAGAAGAATTAAAGCAGTAATTTGTTGTTCTGATTGGGAAGTAAAGTGCATCAATCTAGTTATACTTTAATGCAACAACTAGTTTTTAAATATTTGGACAGTAGGAGTAAATTATATATTCTTGATGTGGGGAGCGGAGATGTTAATGGAACATATAAAGATATTTTTTCTTGCGTCACTGTGTGGAATTATGTGGGATTAGATTTAGAACCATTAGATAATGTTGATGTTGTCGCTACAGATTTTTTTAAATGGCCCTTTGAGGATAATACGTTTAATATAGTGGTTTCCGGGCAATGTTTAGAACATGTTCCGATGCCTTGGTTGTGGATTAAAGAAATTGTGCGTATCTTAAAACGTAATGGTATTTGCATTATTATTGCTCCTTGGTCTGTTGGTTTACATAGATTTCCTATGGATTGTTGGAGGATTATGCCGGATGGTATGTCTGTATTATTAGGGGAATGGGCTGGAATGGATGTAATTGAAGTTGGCATGAATCCGATTGGAAAAGAATTACCAATTGGGGATTGTTGGGGTGTCGCCATAAAGAAACTAATAGGTAGAAAAGATGAGAAAAGACAATAAAATTACTTGTAATCGTTGCGGAGAATGGATCAATCCTTTGCGTATGCACTATGACATTAAGCCTCCTTATGGGACTATGCCAGGGAAAGATGGGGTTGAGCTTGTGGTAGGGACACATCGTTTTACTGACTGCATTGGGGCAGGAATTGGGGATCCAACCGTGGAATCTCGTAAGGTTCTTATGGACCTTTGTTCTAGGTGTTGGAATGATTTGCAGGAAATGATAGAAGCATTTGTTGATGATAAGGGGAATTAAAATGGAAAAGAATGTCGTTGTTAAATTTATCGCCCTTTTTGTTATATCATTTATGTTTATACTCCCTATATTCGCTTGTCACCTTGTTCAGTCATTTAGTGATCCTGTAATAATGTTGATTGTGATTTACATTGTAGCTTACGTTTGTGGCGTTCTAAGCGCATTATTGTCTACCTATAAGTGGGGCTAAAAGTGGATAAATGTCTTGATTTATGTTGTGGGCCTCAAAAACCTGAAGGTTATATCGGGATTGATATTATCCCGTTTAATTGTGTTGATACAGTTTGCGACATTAATAATGGGATTCCTTTTGATGATGACACATTTAATAGGGTGAGAGCCCATGATGCCATCGAACATATCTGGGATGGAATGAAATTAATAAAGGAGATATGGCGAGTTCTTAAAGATGGCGGCATTTTTGATTGCCTAGTCCCTTCGACTGACGGTAGGGGAGCCTTTCAAGATCAAACCCACGTTAGCTTTTGGAATGAGAATTCATTTGGATATTGGGTAACGGTTCATCCTTGGGCCGACTATTATAGGGGTAAATGCTTATTTAGCCGTTGTGAGCTTGAGACAACTCCTATGAGTGATGACAGGGTATGCCACGTTAAGTTTGTTGCAAGCGCAGTAAAGAATAGTGGGTGGATAAACACTATAAAAAATAGAATAAAATCTACGAGGAGATGGTGAGGCATGGATAAAGACATAAACGAGGAAGAAGCCATAAGTAGGGCTATTAAGAAATATGGTCTTAAGCCGTGTCCGTGGTGTGGACAAAAGCCAGAGGTTTATTGTTTTGATTTTGTTTTGGAGTTTCATGTTTCATGTGAAAACAAGAAATGTTCTTATGGCCCTTACTCGTATAAGACCTTTAAAACCGTAGGGGGCGCGGTTCGTGCTTGGAATAGGAGAAAGAAATGAAAGAAGGCGTTGCTGTAGAGAAGTATGAAGATTTTGTGAAATTAAGGAATGAGTATAGTAATGATTTATTCTTTGTCTGGCTTGGATATGGAGGAAACCGGTGGAAGCCCGAAGAAATGATCCCTACTGTTTTTGAAAAAATTCCATTTCCTAATTGGAAGCTGGTTTTAATAAGTGAGTGGGACCCAGGCGAACTTCATCCAAACTGTATCTTTGTAAAGTTTAATTTGAAAGATTCTCCAAAAATATATAAGCTGTGTGATATAGCCTTAGCTGCCCAGAGAGAAGACATGCAGCCATGTAAAAGCGGTATAAAGGTGTTGACAGCATGGCTAGCTGGGTTGCCAGTCATTGCGTCTCCGTTGCCAGAGTATGTATCAATCATTTCACATAAGTTAAATGGGTGGATAGCAAAGACTCCCGAAGAGTGGATTGAGGCAATTTCTTATCTACGTGCTTCAGAACATAGAGATGAGATGCGAGATAGAGCTTATCAGCAATTAGCTATATATAATGATGATTATTCATTGGCGCTTTTTAAGTCAGCCATTAATAGTAGCGATAAACGCATATTCACAGAAGAATGGCTTAAAAGTTTTTATGAGGTTGAATCTTGTAATACATGTGATGGTAGTAGACTTGATTTGTGCGGGAGAGACAAATGTAAGGATAATGGAGAAGAAAATGGTTGATTATTTAGTAACCACGAGAGAAGTTATTAGTGGGTTAAAAGAGGTAAGGGAAAGGACTTGGGGCAGTAAGAAGGTCCTTGTTATATATGGGATGCTTGGAGGGAACACAAATCAATATATGAGTTATGGCGATCATTGGATGAATGCCTTTAGGGCCTTATGTGAAGATGATAACGTAGGATACTATAATGCTAATGTTGATATTTATAAACTTCCTAAGGGTTATGACCTTTATTTCTTTGTAGAGTTTAATCCTGAGTTTCTAAAGGTTAAAGACCTTGATCTAGGCGGAAGGACGGCCATTTATTGCTGGGATACGCATCTTCATCCATTTGTGTATCTTGGATGTTTGCCAAAGGTTTTTGATTATGTTTTTGTCTCTAACCCTGTAGATGCTTTAAGGCTTGAGGAATATTCTGGGAAGGGGAACGTGCATTGTATCCCTGAGGCTTTTAATCCATCTATTCACCATCCATATTTACCTGAATTGGAAGCGGCCAGAATGAATATGGTGATTTTTATAGGGCAAAGAGATGATGTTTATTTGGGGCCTGATCTTAAAACAAAAGATGCCTGTACACAGTTTGTTGCAAATAAACTTGGAGATAAGTTTGTTAGGCTTCAGGGGGTTTGGGGGAAGCAATATGGAGCCCATTTGAGAGCCTCTAAGGTTGGATTTGATTTTTCTGTTGGAGAACATCTTGGGACAAGAACATTTGAGGCATTAGCTTCTGGATGTATTTTGTTGACCAATGAGAGAAAGGCAATAAGGGATTTTAAAGCAGATAATCTTGGAGATGCTTCTTTTGCTGATAATATTGTTATGTATCGGAATATGGATGATTTGAAAGGGTCTATTGAAAATCTTCTTAAGCCTAAATTTAAAGCCCATATGGATGAAGAGACATGGAAAAATTTTGTAAGAAATCATAGTTATCAAGCAAGAACATTGGATATGTTGAGGATAGTAGGGGGCGTAGAGGAGAGTGCGCGTGGTACCGACGATTCAACCTATAGAAAAGAAATAGACCATAGGATTGATGCCGCAGAGATACTTAATGGTCGCCACATTGGAGATGACCCTGAAAGACAAACCGCTTTAGAAGAGGAGAGGAAAGTTTTGGATAGAAATAAGATTGAGATTTTTATTATTATACCGACTTTACAGGGTAATGAAGAATATCTTAGACTATGCCTTGAGAGCCTAAGCAAGTCTACTGAATATGATGGGTTTAAATATAAGCTGTTGATAGTAGGGAATATTGAAAACATTGCCTATGATGTCCTTTCGCCATCTATTAGTGTTATAAACTTTTATTTAGGTGAAAATTCATATTTTACTATGAAAGTAAATAGGGCCGTTAAATGGCTTTTGGATAGCGGAAGCCTTGAGAAAGAGGAGGGAATTAATAAATATGTTATTTTTGCGAATGATGATGTTATTGCAAGAAAAGATGCCATTAAAAATATGGTAGATATGATGCAGAAAGATGAGAATGTGGCCGGTATTTGCCCTGTAAGCAATTGTGATCTTGGGTGGAGGTGCGAAGATTTAGATTTTGCTCTATGGGGTAGTAATGCAAATAATAAACTTATTCTTCATCCCGATATGACCATAGAAGAAATTAGGGCTATAGTTCCGGTATCTGGGGACATGTTCAATAATAATATTTATTGGAGAATAACCAATGCGAATATAGACTTTGATGGGTCGTGGCATATGTTGTGCGATAGTGAAGACCTTGATAATTCTTTATTTTTTGATGGATATGATTTATACGAAAGGGTTGTTGAATGGATACCATTTTATTTTGTAATGTTTCCAGGAGAACTTGTTAAAGATACTGGTTTGTTGGATGGCCAATATAGAATTACGCACTCTGATTTAGATTATTGTGAGAGAGCAAAGCAGAAATGGGTTTCTACGCAGGGGCCTATTGAGTTTGGAATATGTCATAGCGCCTTCGTATTTCACTTTGGAGCTAAAGCAAGGCATCTTTTAGAAGACAAGGATTACGATGAATATCATAGAATTTGCGAGGAAGATATTAAAAAATATCATGTAGCGCATATGGGGGATATTCCTGTGATGGATGATGGGGGCGTTCAACCACCTATGGTTTCAGTAGGCGATAAAAAACATAGAGAGGCTATAGATAAAATAGATGTTGGGACGCAAGACAATGAACCCTTTATTCCTATAGGTGAAATGCCAGGGGGAGATGAAGAGGTTAGGGATAAACCTTTTACCTGTTCTCATGTCGCGTATCCCCCTAAGTTGGATTTAACTTTATTAACACAGGGGATGGATGATGTTACTAGCCCAAAGATTAGCTTTGATTCTAATTATTGGATTGGAAGGGCCGAAAAGCATCCTCGTGGCCGTGTCGTTGTATATTCGGGGTTGGCATGTGAGGACTGGTCAAGGAAGTCTATGACGGAGAAGGGGCTTGGGGGGAGTGAGACCTGTCAGATTTACTTGTGTGAGCATTTGGCTAAACTGGGATATGAGGTTTATAATGTGGGTCAGTGCCCTATGGATTGGCATGGGAGGATTGTTAGCGGGGTTGTATGGGTGCGATATGACCAATGGGAAGACTTTAGGAACCTTATGAATAATGTCTATATTGACTTTTTTATTAGCTCAAGAGACCTTGATGTCCTAAAGGCGGTTGCCCCTGTCGGATATATGAAGAAAATTCTTTGGGTGCATGATACGTGGTATGGAGAAATGGAGGTTCCATTTGACCTTATTGATAAGATTGTTCTATTGTCTCCGTGGCATAAGTCGTGGTGGGATCAGTGCTATGGAGATGATATAAAACTAATGCAGAAATATGGGGCTGGATGGCTTAATTATAATATGGTAAGTATTATTTCTGATGGAGTAGATACAAGAGATTTTCCTGAAGTGGATTTAGAGAGAAAAGTAAGTAAATGCGGTGAAGATAAGCCCATTGAACTTGCCTACATTTCTTCTCCTGATCGTGGCTTAGATGTTTTGATTGAGCATATTTTCCCTGAGTTGGTAAAGATGTATGGGCATAATATTTATTTAAAAGTATTTTATGGTTGGGAAAATTTTGATGCTGTTGCAGAGTATAGAAATGATAATGACATGAGGGCTTTTAAGAAGAAGGTTACGGATGCGCTCAATAGTATGGTTGCTTTTGCTGATGGACCCCTTAGGCTTGGGAAAAAGGAGTTTTATCAAGAGTTAGCGAAATGTGATTATTGGATTTATCCAACTTATTTTAACGAAACATTTTGTATTTCTGCCATAGAAGCTATGTTGTGTGGCGTTACACCTATTGTAACTAATTTGGCGGCATTACGCACAACTGTTGGGGAACATGGGTATCTTGTGAGCCCTGAGCCTGGAGGAGTTTATAACTCAGTTGTTCAGGACAACTTTATTAATTTATTTGAGGCGGTAAGAAAGATGGATGATAATAGACTTGAAAAACTTAAGAAGGCTATGGGGTACGCAAAACAATTTGACTGGAGTAATGTCGTTAAAGCATGGGATGAAATGTTGCAACGGATGCGGTGATGAAAATGAATAGGGAAGTTTGACAGGAATGTTCAAGTATCTTTAATTGATGGGAGAAAGATTCGTGAAACCCTTAAGTGCGTTAAATCCTCAGGTTCCAGGATTGCAAGTGGTAGTTAAACCTGAGATACTAATCAATATTAAAAATCGTAATGAATTGATAATTTACATTAATGAGATATTGCAACAAATAGGGGATGGTTTATTGGCGGCTGTAGAGCAGCTATGGACCTATGAAGGGGATGATTCTCAAAATATTATTGTTCCTGGGGCTCCCAAGGTTGCTGATTTTGACAAGATGAAGAAACTCTTGGAAGGGGGGAATGGAGGAGAGGGGAAGGAAGACACAGGTGGGGAGGATGAAGTCAGCCCTGAGGCAACACAGGGCGAATTTGATAAGGGGATTGAAGAAGATGAAGGTTAATGTAAATGGTGAAAAGTATGTTGTAGCCTGGAGATATACTAGGCATTTTCCTCCTTTCTTTAAATTTATTGGGATTACATATTGCTATATTAAGCTTTTCAATTTTAGCGATAAAAAAGGAGATTGGGGAGAAGAGATTGTTGCCTCCGATAGCGCCAAGTGCTCTGTTATGGATCAGTTTTGTAAGGATGTTGGTAGAAAAATTTCCTTAAAAAGAGCCCTTGTCGGTTTTGATAAAAACATTAGAGGTGCTTTTTGGCACGCATATTTGCATAGGAATGAGGAGGAAAAGAGTGAAGTGGCTTAGGTATCTTAAATATATTTTAATCCATAAATGGTACGTGATGTTGATGTGTTTTAGATTTGGCCTTATATGGCGCGGTGTTGTGCATGATTTGTCTAAATTTTATCCTTCAGAGTTCATTCCCTATATTGAACATTTTTATGGTAAGAAAGCAAAAAAGTGGAGAGATAATACTGGCTATTATAAACCTTCTGATACTGGTGATTTAAATTTTGATAGGGCATGGAATTATCATGCTAATAGGAACGATCATCATTGGCAGTTTTGGGCTATCCCTGAATATGATAGTGTTAAAGCTCTTGAGATGCCCGAAAAGTGTGTAAAAGAAATGATATGTGACTGGTGGGGAGCCAATAAAGCACAAGGGCATGGGGGATGGGGAGGCCCTGATGGGGTTAGAGTTTGGTATATGAAAAATGAATATAAGATGGTTTTGCACATTAATAGTAGATTGATGGTGGAGCGCATTCTTAATGAAATTTCTGGGTAAATTGTTACCATTCTAAGAGATAGAGGAGAGTAATGATGGGTATTTTAGAGACAGCTATAAATCTTGTTGTGTGGTTTTTGTGTATGTTATTCTCTATTATATGTGTTATTTATTCTGGTGAGTTTAAGGGACCTAACAGGGTTATACTTTTTGGTATTGCAATTATCCTTGTTTATCTTATGACATTGCGTAAGCCAGGTGGGTAATGAAATTTTTGGGTAAATTGTTACCATTCCAAAAGACAGGGGTAGATATTGCCTTTGAGGCTCTACATGAGACCCGTAAGGCGTTTATCCTATCTGACCAAATGGGCCTAGGTAAAACTTTTTCTGGGATTGCTATAGCTAGTAGGATGGACATTAATCGATGTCTAGTTGTCTGCCCAAACCCGGCAAAGGAAATATGGGCAAGCCATATTGAAAAGCTTACAGATGCTAGCTATTTAATTGTTAATTCAAGGAGCGAATTAAAGAGCAGGGTTAATTTTTTAATAATTGGATATGATAGGTTGCGGATATTAGAAGGTTGTATATCTAATAAATATTTTGAATTATTGATTGCTGATGAATTTCATAGCATAAAAAATCCAGACGCTAAAAGGTCGCAAGCTATTAGATCATTGAATGCTAAGTTTAGGCTTTTCCTGTCTGGAACTCCTGTTTTAAATTATAGGGATGAATTATTTAATGTATTGAATATCGTTGATCCTGTAGAGTTTCCAGGTTATGATAACTTTGTAAGTCGCTTTTGTACTACAGACAGAATAAGGGTTAGATATAGGAAGGGCAGGCGATGGAGGACTCATTTTGTTAAAAAGGTTTGTGGTGGCAAAAATACGAAGGAGTTAGTTGGTTTAATTAGTCCCTTTATGCTTAGGCGTACAAGAAAAGATGTTCTTCCTTTTTTACCTGAAGAACTTTATCAAACCTATTATGTAGACATGAAGGGAAAACAGTTACAGCTTTATAAAAAGGTTGAGAGGTCACTAAGAGACGATATAGATAAGAAGGGGGTTAATACTCAAAATGCAATTGTCCGTTTTACTAAACTTAGGCAGATGTGCCAGATAGTTAAGAGGGATAGTGGAAAATATAGTTCTGTAAAGTTAGATTTCCTAGAAGAGCTTTGTGAAGATATTTTACAGACTAAAGATGATGGGAATATAAATAAAATACTTGTTGTGTCCCCATTTCGAGTCCCAGTTAGACATGCCCGTAAGATGCTAAACGCCTTTAATCCCGTATATGTTGATGGGACTGTTTCTGATGATGATATGGAGAAGGAGAAGAAAAAGTTTCAAGAAGATAAAACATGCCGTGTTTATATTGGAACAATCAGGAAGAATATGCAGGCCATTACCCTTACGGCGGCAACTCATGTTATATATATAGGGTGTGACGTTGTTCCTGCGTATAATGAGCAAGTTAAGGATAGGGCCATAAGGATAGGGCAGAAAAGGTCTGTATTGGTAATAAAAATTCTTTGCAGAGATAGTATCGAGGAGAGGATTGAAGAAATATTAGAGAGAAAGGGGGATGATTTCAACGATCTATTTGGTAAGGGGGGGAATAGGTTTAGTAGAAGCATAAGCTCGATAAGAAAGGTATTGTAATGAAATACGCTGTCAGTGTAAAAGAGAAAAAGCAGCGTTGTCCTCGTAGGCATGAAAGATTATGGGAATTTGGGAAGGGAGGAGGTGTCGTTTATTGGTGTCTTGACTGTGGGGGGATTTCTTTAAAGAATATTCCGAAGGGAACAAGAAGGCTTTGGTTTTATCCTGGCAGCACTAATGATAGATTTGAAAAAGATGTAGAAATATGGAATAAGATTGTGAATATTATTGATGAGATGCACAATAATAGCTGTAGGATTTAAGGGGGAGGGATAGGTTTAGTGGAAGCATAAGCTCAATAAGAAAGGTGTTATAATGTGGTTTTTTAAGAAAAGGCATGGAATGTGTTGTGTTTGCGGTAAATTGGTTCACGCTGGATTTGATGGAGACGTGGGGTGGGTTGACCATTATTTAACGGATCGCTATATTCATTTTTTATGCCGGGAAAGGCATAGTCCTAATGATAGACGGAAAGAAGGTACGAGCACAAGGCGTCTTAAGGTTCGTCGCAAGGAAGATAGAAATAATTTGCCCCCTGATAGTGTTAATATTTTAAAAATTCAGCTTGATTGTTTAGGGGCATTGGGGGTAGAGAAGTGGCTTATAAATGATGCTTTGAAGATGGCTCGGGAACGATGTGAGCAGATGAAGACCCCAAAGGGATTTACGGGAATGATTGGGATAACGGGGATGGCGGAGAATTATATACGCGACAATGGCCTTAACAGTAAAGGAGATAAATAATGGATAAAGTAGGGGTGGGAGGGTTGGCTGATGCTGTTAAGATTAATTCTTTTGTTGTGAAAGAAGAAGTAATTGCTCAAAAAATGGGGTCACAGGGTCAGTGGGGGGTTAAAGTAGTGCCTCTTCAACCAGAGAAATTATATGGGCATCCAAGATTTTATGAAATCTTAGGAGAACTAAAGAAATTACATAATGATAAAAACCATGATTATGCCGGTGATGATCCTCTTTCTAATTTTGAGGTTTGCTTAGACGAGCTTGATGTTCCAGAATGGATAGGGGTTCTTATAAGGACCGGAGATAAAAGAAGGAGAATATCTAATTATGCAAAGCAAGCCTTAAAAGCTGAAATCTTAGGGAAAGCCGATGTAGAGAAATATCTTCATGTAGCAGACGAGAGCATTATTCAGACAATGAAGGATTTGGCTGTATACTATATATTGATGGTAATTCTCTTTGAAGAAGCGGTTTCTGCGCGTGAAAAGGACTGTGTTAAGGAGGAATAGGATGGCAGGGAAGGCCCCTAACGGCTTGTACAGACAGTTTTCGTTGAAGGAGGCTATCCATGACAGGGTGATGGCCTTGAAACGCGGCAAAGAGGGAATGTTTAATTGGAAGAGGAAAATGTCTGTGGCCAATATTCCAAGAGAATTTTGGCCTATTAATTTAAATAATTTTCAGGGAGATGAGTTAGCAAGAGAATACGTAGAAGTCTATTGTGGAAGATTGGATGAAGTATTAAAAAGAGGAATTGGATTTTGTTTTATGGGGAAACATGGCGTAGGTAAAACTTCGTTGCAGATGATTATCCTTAAGAGGGCATTAGAAAAGGGGTATAGTTGTTTTTACTTAACATTGGCTGAACTTTTTAGACAAATATATATGGGGTTTAATTATCCTGAACTTCTTGTAGAGTTACAACGTCTTTTAACAAATACTCAATTTCTTGCAATAGGGGAGATAGGGAGAGATTATCATAGGAAAGATAGTAAACAGTTTATGTTGTCTGAGTTTGATTTTATTTTTAGAAAGCGGCGTTCTTTATGTTTGCCTACGTCTATTGATACGAATATGACAGAAGAAGAAATGGAAGATACTTATGGAGAGGCATTAATATCTCTATTTTCTTCGGTATTAAAGGTGACAACGGTAGAGGGGGAAGATTTTAGGATAAAAATACAAAGGAAGCAGGTAAATGAATTTTTTGGGGAAGATGAATGTGGGTTGCCAATTAAAGAAGGGGAAGCGGAATGAAGTTGTTTGATAAGATTTACGATATACATAGGGGTGTTGTGCGTGCTCGTGAAATTTGTAGGGAAAAGAGTTCAATTTTAGAGGATAAACTTAAAAGGGATAGTATTGAGTTTGAGAAGTTTTCATCCGATTCATGCTTTAAAATATTTACTATTGAGAGAAATATTGTCGCAAAAATAGAGGAAAGCGATTTTGGTAAATTGGTAATTGTTTTTAGAGAACCTGGGGGTAATAATACTAAATTATTTACGCTCTCTATCCAAGAGGCTCACGCTGTTTGTAATTGGCTCAATAAACTATTCAATAAAGAAGAAGGAGAAGATGAGTGAAAGACAGAATTCTGCTTGAGAGGAAGTGTCTGTATCTATTTTTGATAGATAGGCAGTTTTTTCTTCAGGTCGGGAGAAGATTTTCTGAAGATTCATTCTCTGAGTCAGCACACAAGTTTATATTTAAATGTTTGCAAATATTTAGAGGAAAATTAACGTATGATACTTTTTCAATAGAATTGCGAAAAAAGAAACCTAAGGATACGGTTATTATTAAATACCTTGATATTTTTAATGTTATTCAAGGATGTAAAGTTTCTAAGAATGAGAGAGATTATGTCGTAGATGAATTGTTGTTAAGAATAGGTGCGGACGAAACGGCCAAGATAATGAAAGGGTATCTTGACCTTGTAGACAAGGGAGAATATAGAGAGGCTGAGAATCTTTTTCATAGGCGCGCAAGGGTTTTACGTCAACAGTCTATGTTTTTGCCAGTTGATAAAGGAGAGGTTACTGAAGACTTTAAAGGTAGGTTAAAGGGGGTATTAGAAAAAAAGAAAGATGTCAATATAAGGTACGGGGTATTGACAGGGATTAAAAATATAGATAAATACAGTGGGGGTTTGTATCCTGGAGAAGTCGGAACGATATTTGGTCTAACGAGCGTGGGGAAGTCCGTCCTGGCAATGCAGTTTGCTCATTATGCGAGGGTAAGAGGGAAAAAGGTTTTATTTATAAGCCTTGAAATGCCGAAAAATCAGGTTCAATTACGGTATGATAGTATGGTTTCTGGGTTGGACTATAAGGATAAGTTAAAGTTTGGTCAAGTTACTAAAAAGGATATTCAGAAATGGGTTAAAAGCCTTCGTACAACGGGACAGATGAACGGAAAACTTTTTGTTGTTGGCGTTCCTCCCCTTGGATTTACTCCCGAGAATGTAGTTGACATCTTGGAGGAATATGAAGAGTTAGATCATTATTTTGACCTATTGGTTGTTGATTATATTAATTTAATGGATAGCGGGTCTAAAGGGGGAAATGGCGGGAATTGGCTTGATTTAGCGCGTATAATGAGAATAATGAAAGGGGTAGCGATAGAGAAGAAATTGGCTGTTTGGCTTGTGGCACAACAGAGGGACAAGAGAGATAAGGAAGATGACTATGAGCCCGACAGTTATGACATAGGATATTCTAAGACAATTGCTCAAGTTAGCGATATGATGGTAGTATTATTTAAGACAGGGCAAGATGTTGAAGAAGACCTATTGTCTGTAAAGATAGCTAAAATGCGAGATGGGCAGACGAATATAACATTCCGTGTGAAACCAGAATTTAAGCATATGAGAATACGAAGTATTTAGGGGAGTAAAAATGGATTGTATGACGCCTGAAGAAAATAAGGTTTTATCTTCTGGTGTGGGGCGAGCAACTTATTGCACCCTAAGTCCGCATGAATGGACGTGGACCGATGAACAGGCGCTTGAAATGGCGAGAGCATTAATGTTGCTTGGAAGAAAAGCTGGACAACTTGAGGGTATGAATAAGAAGCTTAAAGAGAAGAATGATAGTTTATCTAAAAGATTTTCTTCTTCTATCGTTTGTCTTTGTGGATCAACTCGCTTTATGGAGGAATTCTTTGATGTTGGTTGGCAATTAACTTTGGGCGGGGACATTGTTCTATCTGTTGGGGTCTGTAAGCACGCTGACGATCATGGAGGGGAAGCACTCGGGCAGGACGTTGTTGAGCGCCTCGATGAACTCCACAAGCGTAAGATTGACCTGTGTGATTGGGTGATGGTGCTTAATGTGGATGGTTATATTGGAGAAAGCACAAGTTCTGAGATTGAATACGCACGGAAACATGGGAAGCCTATTAAATACTTGTGTCCAGAATTTGTGAAATAAAATGTGGGCCAGTGGCGGAACGGCAGACGCAAGGGACTTAAAATCCCTCGTTATTAAATAACATATGGGTTCGACTCCCATCTGGCCCACCATTTATATATAAGGGGATGTAACTCAATCGGCAGAGTAACGCCCTTTTAAGGCGTGAGTTCGGGGTTCGAGTCCCCGCGTCCCCACCATTTATGGGATCGTAGCTCAGTTTGGACAGAGCATTCGCCTTATAAGCGAAAGGCCATTTTGGTTCACGTTGGTTCAAATCCAACCGGTCCCACCAATATAGCTTGGGGAATATTTAAGTGAGTATTTCTATTAAAATAGATGAAAAGTTTCTTAAGTGTAAAAGTGTAGATGTTCGTGATGTTCTTAGAAAGGTTAATGTTGATATTGCAAGTGAAACAGATAAGGATTATATAGTTCGTTGCATCAATTCAGCCCACAAAGATAGACATCCTTCCCTTCGCATATGTAAGGTATCTGGATTATTTCATTGTTATCCCTGTGGGACAGGGGGGGACATTGTTAAATTTGTTTCTATTCTAATGGGGATAAATAGAGAAGAATCTTTTGAATATATTTTTGGCGAAAGTTATTCTATGGGAGAGATAGAAATGTTAAAATCAAGATTGAATTCTGTAAAGGAGGATTTAATTGAGGTGCCAAAATTACAAGAATATAAGATTCCTAAGGCTGCTGTTTTAGCGGACACAAGAGGATATGGATACCACCACAATATAATGAAACTATTTTTTGCCTATTTGAAAGGGAGAGGTATATCGACTAAAACGATAACAGCTTTTAATGTTATGGGAGTTAAAGATATTAAGGGGGCTCTTTTTATTCTTTTTCCTGTAGTTGTTGGAGGAAAGTGTATAGGGACGGTTAAAAGGTCTATTAAAGGAAAAGTATTCCTGAACAGTAAAAGGTTTCCTATGAAATATGTTTTATATAATGTTGATAGAGTTAAAAGTGGGAAACCTGTTGTGTTGACAGAGAGCATATTTAATGTTTTAAGGACATATCAGGCTGGCTATACTGCCGTAGGAATATTAGGATCAGTATGGAATGAGTATAAATGCTCATTGCTCATTAGAAGGAAGCCAAGTAGATTTATATTCTTTTATGATAGAGACTCTGCCGGTATCCAGCTATTTCATAAGGCCGCAAAAGATTTGTTGAGCTTTGGTTCAGTGAGTGTTGTTTCTTGGGACCATATGTCTAAGGTTAGGGCTAATGGTAAGAAGATTAATGATGCGGCTGATTTAACAGAGAAGGAAGTAAAGATGATGATATTAAATGCGAAGACAGTTAATAGATATGAAGAGTGGGATAGTTTAAGAGAGAGGTTGGTGAGGTGAAGAAAATAGTAAAGTTTGAATCTAATGAAGTCCCGTATGTGCCTCTTTATACGATGAGTGTATTTGATCGTGCAGGAAGGTTAGCTCGTTTGAATAGGCTTATGTTTGTTTTATTTGATAAACTTAGAATTCTTGGAGTGTGGCAATTTATTAAATATAAAATAATGCCTCGTTGGATTAGAAAGGAATTTATTGGAGTGCCTGGTTTATTTTTAGGGGATAGTCTTTTACTTGGGGTTGTGCAAGCTACAATAAAATACAATAATGCAATGACATATAATAGGAAATTTTTTACCGATATGGGGATTAGGGGGAACTATTCGTGAACAAATTAAAACACGATAGAACGATATAGGGTGGTCTACCGTTAGGGGGGGCCATTTTGAACTGCTAAAGAGATATATAATAATGATACCCGGTATGCGGTATCTTGGGCTCCTAGCAAGTTTTATTCCATTATATCAAAAATATAAAATAAAATGGTTTTATCTTTGGCATAAGATTTGCTCCCATTATATTCTTAATTATTCTTTGGAATTACCTTGACTATGCTCTGTGCATATGGTATGCTTTACATGTGGGTTTAGAGTCCATTGTCTAAGGGAATTTCAGATATGCAAACCTTGAGTCACGAAAATGGGAGTATCTCTGTCTATCGTGGACCTTGGCAAATCATGGTTGCCGTCAAACATTGTCTCTGTTCTGATGGGAGAAAAAGAAGAGTCAGGATTACTGCGGTCCCTGATACGTTTTTTACTGTGTCCGGTTCTGTCCAGGTCAAAGGGAAAACGGTATCTGGATTCGTCACTACCTCTGCCACATGGAGTGGCGCCAAAGAAGGTCTTATATTTGTATCAAAAAGATATGGGAAAAATGCGAGTCTATTGCCGGAATAGATGCAGCCTGGGAAGAATTCAAGGCAAGCTTAGAGTCTTAGAGTATGAAGGAGCTTGAAAATGAGATATTACTACGCTGCCCAGAGTCCGAAAGGGTCTCGTAATGAGGTAAACGTACATCGGTTCAACTTGCGCGCATCCCGTGACGCTTGGGTCTCGGAGCATCGGTCCGACGGTGGCGTCAACAGTGTCACGCGGGGTGCGTACGTCCTGACCGCTGTTTCTGCGTGTCGCAAGCTTGCGACCGTAAGCATGAATGTAACTACCTCTCTCGTGGATCACGACGGGCTAGGAGAGCGTCCGATCTAAAGACCTAAATTATGGATGGGAAGCAAGGCAACCTTAGAGTCTTAGAGTATAAAGGAGTCCAGAGTGTACACAGTCAAAGATTGCGCCGGAAGTGTTTCTTGTCTAAATCGGAGGGAATTGCGGGCTGTCTTGAGATATGAAGGTCTCACGCGCAAGGCCTTATTCTTTGTGCTGAAGGCACTAGACTTTTACCGTGTCGTCGTGAATGTTGGGGCGTTGTCTGTCTCTAGGGTTTAGTTGAGAGTCCTAAAAGGGAGAGTCCGGTAATGAAAAAACCGAAAGTGATCCATGTTAGTGGGCGTCGGTGGTTTGATAAGGCAAGCGGCAACACGTACCATACGTGCAGAATTTGGGCAGATGTAGACTGCGTCTATGTCTCGGGTATCACATGTGGATGCGGTAGTCAATATAAGGCTACCGCCGAAAGCTGGTTATACGAGAATGGATATCTGGAGGATATAGGAAAGAAAGGCATTACATTTGTAAGCGACGTTTCTGATGTTGGACGGCTTAAAGACCTTTGGGGACAACAGCAGAATTGAGGAATCTTTGTGTTGGGCATTGGAAAGTTTAGAGTCTTAGGGAGAGTTTGCAATGGTATCTCAAGCAGACAACGTGCAAGGTATCGCCGATAAGTTTGTCGGCAATTGGAAAAAATTTGATTCGTTTAGTTGGTCGGGTATGCCCGATTGTGCCGATGAATGCGGCATATATTACGTGGGTACGCGCGATTCTGGTTTGCTAGAGGAAAGTAATTCTCAAGCGATTCAAGCGTCTCTAGAGCAGCACATGGGAGACATAGATGAAGGTGGCGATATACGAATTGAAACACATAGTCATTATGCGTTTGGGTGGATAGAGGGATTGACTATCCGCGTATATCGTTGTGGCGTTTTTACGAAAGGATTTTTAGCGTTTGTTGAATTGTTGACGGCGCTAGAATCCTATCCCATCCTAGATGAACAGGATTGGTCCAGGCGCGAATATGAAGCCACCCTTGAGAGCATATCAGAGGTAGGCGGGAGCTTTGTATCTGATGATGTGTCTGAGGGCTGGCAAGGGGCAGTTTTTTCAGCTTTGGACGATAGACAAGTTGAGTCTAGAGACGGCAACGGTGGATACCCTGAAGAATCCGCCGTCAGACAGGCGCTAGGGGGACTAGGCTACTTGGACAGGGGATATGTTATCGAAGATATTGAGTCAAGCCTTGATTTATTTGGTCTTTGGCTAGATACATTCCCTGACGATATTGCCGATATCGTGCTTGACAGGTTGACCAAGGGGAATAAAGAGGTTATCGGGCAAGGTAGGTTGCCGGGCATGGAAAGTGTTGACCTGGCAGACTATGGCGTCTCTGACCTTTACCTTGGGGACAACAGCAGAATTGAAAAGTCTTTGTGTTGGGCATTGAAAGGTCTAAAGTCTTAGGGAGAGTCTGTAATGCGAAAACCGAAAGTGATCCACGTTAGTGGGCGTCGGTGGTTCGGGAAAACTAATGGCAACACGTACCATACGTGCAGAATTTGGGTAGACGGAAAATTGGTTTATGTTTCAGGTCTCACATACGGGTACAGAGACCAGTATGAGGCTACGGCTGAAAGGTGGCTATATGAAAATGGATACCTGAAGGGGATAGAATCATATTCTAACGGGGGCCGGGAATCCCTGTATTACTATTGCGAAAAGAAAGGCATCAAACTTGTGAGCGACGTCTCAGACGTTTGTCGGCGTAAAGACCTGTAGGGGATATGCCAAGGTCTGTGTTTATTTAGAGGGTCCGCATCCGAATCGCGTTATCTGGGATGCGATAGGGATTGTTGAGGGTGGCGTCTTGGTAGAGATTTTTAGATAGTTTTCTTAAGGGGATAAGCCAGGATGAGAGTAAAAAAGCCTGTGTTGAAAAATCTTAGGATGAAACATAAAGAGATATTGGAAATGGTTGAGCAGGCTAGATTCAATCTGAGACTTTGGATCGAATTTAGCGAAGATGCAATGTACGAAAAAGGGATAGGCTTTGATTGTTTGTTGGCTGTGGAAAATCTTCTCAATAAAGCTCTTAGATAGTTTTCTTAAGGAGATATGCCAGGATGAGAAGAAACGAGCATTCAGTTAAATCAAGTGACCGGGTTGAGTTAGGAGAGTACATTTGCTCAATATATCCGCTTGTTGGCGTAACCGTTGACGGCAGAGTAATACGCGATTCAAGCAATGTTCCGAATGTCGATTCAATTGCTGCGTCTGTGCTCTATTATGACGTGCTCCCTGGACTTAGGGAAGTTCGCATGGTTGATTTTGAATTGACCGGGAAGCACTATTCTGTCAAGGGGAATAATCGGATTCGTGCGCTTCAAGGGGCGATTGCCGAAAGCAATGAGATTGCGCCGCTTATCGTTGTCGTTGATGAGGGGGGACCTTATATCCTGGAGGGGGCGACGCGGGCAGATGCGTTGTATAATCTTGGCGCGAAGTCGTTTCCGGCTCTGGTGGTAATAGACGTGGAAAGTCCTTGAATAATTTTCCTTGACTTCTCGTGGTTTTGTGATATGTTTGTATAGTGAGGTCTTGAAAGTCTTTTTTCATGGAGCAGAAAAATGGAAGTGAAGTATCCGAATGTGAAGGTTTCATTGGTTGGGAAAAGCGGAGAGGCTTTTGCAATTCTTGGGGCTGTTGAAGAGGCAATGCGAAGGGCTGGTGTCAACAAAGCAGATAGAGACCGGTACATGGATGAGGCTACGGCTGGTGATTATGATGCGCTTTTGCAAACGACTATGAAGTGGGTTGAAGTCGAATAGTTTTCTAATGAATTTTTCTTGTCTTTTTTTTCATGGAGCAGAAAAATGGCGTATCTAGAGAGAATCCCTGTTGGCGATTTTCCGGCAATCGTTAATATGTTAGGGGAAAAAGGGTCTAAAAAATTGGGCTACAACACGTATCTGGAGTGGAGGAAAGGAGCGCATTCAAAGGGCTGTATCGGGATTAGGTACAATAGCACTTTCGTTGTAACCTATTATCACGATGGGAAAATTGAGCTTAATAGTGGCGGCTGGAAAACGCGAACAACTAAACAACGGATTGTTCATGGGTTGCCTGGAGGGTGGAGTTTGAGTCAGAGGGATTCTGTGTGGTATCTGTCTAATGGTAGCGTTGATTGGCAGTTCGCAGACGGTATTATCATTGTGCCCGATGGGACCGTTGTAAGTGGCGCTAATCGTACGCTAAGAGAGATTTTTGCGCTAAAGAAGAAAATTTTAGAGTACTGCAAGGATTATATCGAAAAGCTTTTCAACGGGCATGTTCCGGCCCCTAGTCGTGCGGATTGTTGGTATTGTTTTTTGAGTACGCGAGAGGGTGTCCCGGTAGGAGAGGCTACCGGTAACATAGATCACCTTGAGAGTCACTTTGAAAGGAGATACTACGTTCCCAGTCTGCTGACTCGTGCCATTGCAGTAATCCCCGTGTCTAGGCTCGCAATGTCGGTTCTGGGGACATTCTGGGGGGGGAATTGGGCTGAGAGGCAAAAAAGGCAGGCTCTTAATTCTGGGTGGAGCAAGGGGATTGCTAAGGAGCAGCTATGTAAAAGCCTCTACAGGTATCTAACGCGGCAATTCGGTTTTGCCAGCTAAGGGGCGGCTTTTTAATGGGGCTATAGAAAGATAAATCTAAAGGAGAAGTCTAATGGGTTTCAAAGTATTCATTTGTTCGGTGTGTGGCAAAGAAGTTTCTAGAAAAAAATCATATGCACTTCCCGATGGGACTCGGGCTTGTCGCGAGCACGAGGTTGCACAGTCGGGACGGCAAGAACTTCAAAAAAGGGAAATTGCCAAGAAGGCGGCTGAACAGACGAAACGAAGGAAAATAAAGGAACGCGGGGAATTTTTTGGTGAGCCTTTTTGGGGTATGAACCATTGTTGGACCTGTGGGGCTGAGGGAACTCCTCCGAACGAAATAAAAGACCGTATGATGATTGCGTGGGAGAAGGTGCGTCTGAAGGCAGAGTCGGACCCGTTCGCCGCTCCTATCAATTTTCTATCTCCCAATTTTTTTATTGCGCTGAGGAAAGAATCGGGGATAGAAAATCCTCTTATACAATTCGTAGTGTCTCCCGAGAGGATGGGAGAAATTCTCAATCGTACTAAGCACTCTCAGAGACAGGCAGTTGAATTTGTCGGGATTACGCAGATATGTCCGAAGTGCGCCAAGGAACTAGGAATGGAGCCACCCTCCATTCCCGAAATAAACATAGAGAATTTGTCTACAATGAGCGCTATCTATGATGTAATGGTTAGGCCAGCGGTGGAAGATCGGGCACGGGCTGAAATTAGGGAAGAGGTCGCTAGAAACTGAAATTAAGGGGATTGTTTACATATGTTTTATTTGTCTAAAAAGGAGTCTTTGAAATGTTGAACGTGGAAGTATGCGGTAGAGAAAAGACGTTGGCTCAGTTGAAACTAATCCCTGTAGATCGTCCTGAGAGGGCGTCGGACCGGGGGCACGGTGTCTCACACCACGAACTAGCCACGGGGCTGCTAGGCGAGTTCCAGGACAGGGAAATTGACGTTGTGGGGCATAGGTGGGCGACCGATAAGACAAATCAGGTTTTAGTGGGGGCTATTGAGGTAAAATTTCCCGAAGAATTCGACGTTCCTGAGATCGCTGGCATGGGATATTGTCTGGGCGTACGTCATTCAAATGATTTGAGGTATGCGCTCGTGGGGGCCGTTGGCGCAAGAGTTTTTGCTTGTTCTAATGGCGTTATCACGGGGCAATTCGTTATGTCTCGGAGGCATACGAAAAACATTGACCTTGATGAGCAGATTTATAACGGGATTACACGTTTCATCAGAGAGGCCAGAGGCGTTAGTTTCTTTGTGGATACTCTCCAGGAGAGAAAATTGTCTGATTCGGATAGTGATAGGATTCTCATGGAGGCAGGCCGGCAAAGGCTCATCCCGTGGAGTCGAATTGGGCGGATCGATAGAGAGTATCACAATCCGTCTTGTGAGGAGTTTGAGCCCGGGAATGCCTGGGGGCTGTATAACGCTTTTACGCGATACGTCCAGCTATCCCCTCCACACGATCAGATGAGAGCGATTGCGGGATTTAGGCCGGTTATTCTTGGAGAGAAGCCAGAAACATATCTTGGAAATTAAGGGAGAAAGAAATGAGTGGAACCGTAGAGAAATTGTCGGATGAAGACTTTGCAGAAAGGGTTAAACAAATGGTCTTAGACATTGATCCTAATGAGATCAACCCAGAGGAATTGGATAGCTTTCTTGGGTCTTTATGGGTCACTTTTGGTCTTGATGTCTTTTTTGAAGATGGTTCCTGGCGTATCCATAAGTAGGGAGAAATGAAATGGAGCCTCGTTGTCCAGTAGTGAAGAATGGAGATGGGTTTTGTATGGGGAGTAGATGCCGATGGTGGATGAAAGAAGAAAAGGAGTGTGCTATTTCGTTGATAGCAAAGCGGGCTATTGATGCTGGGATCACGGCGGCGGTGGTGCAAGCGGAGAAAGGGGTGTGTACGCGTTGTTGGGGGACTGGATGGTTGCATGATTTGTCTAATAAGCCAACCAATGTGCGGTGTCCTAATGGATGTTCTAAGCCTGATCTTTCAGAAGAGAAGTGTGGGATTTGTGGACGTGGGTTAGTAGACGGTCAGTGTCCAGATGATACAGGATTTCCTGAGCCCCCAGAAGAATTAAAATCTTTTATTGTTGGAAAGGACTATGTCAATACATCTTATGTTAGGGTGATGGCGAAAAATGAGGGGGAAGCAAAACAGAAAGCGGAGGGTGGCGGGCCTCTTGTGATTGGGATACAGGATCAATTTAAGTGTTGGTTGGATTGTGACCAGTGGAGCGTCCAAGAGGACAAATAAGCAAGGAGAATGCTGTGAAAGTTGTCGTTAAACAGCCTGAAGGGGTTAAGTTGGTTAAGAACGTCTCGTGGCGCTATATTACTCCTGAGATTTTGTATGTCTCGATAAGCGTTACAGAGAAATGGCCTTCTTATGGTTGGGGTGGCGGTATCACCGATAAAGGGGAGTCCTATGGTGGTGTTTATCTTTATGCGGGGGGTGATGAAGCCATTAGGACTTTTACTGCTAAGACAGTTGAGGTAGGTTTTATCCCGGAGAATGATAGGGAGAAGACTATCCTTGGGGGGGTAAAAGCTACTCTTGAGCCGTATTATGGCGTTCATTATCTCATAATGACAAATGAATGCCTCTCAGCCGCTTTGAAGAAGCAGTCGGGGGGTTCCCTTAATCTTGAGGTCAATGAGTAGGGGTATTATTTTTCCTATTTTAAGCGAGGAGAAAGAAATGTCTGAATATGAGTACCCTTACCCTATAACGTCAGATACTCCGATGGGGAAGCTTATTGATCGGATAGGTGATTCGCTTGCGAGCAAAGGCCAGCAACTGTGTTGGTTCCGCTCAGGCCGGAGCACTAACCGTGCGAATGTGACCGTGAATGCCGGGATTTTTCCATTGGGTATTAGAACGTCTGTACATGGGAAAGATTGCATTCATCATCTTGTTTCGTGGGACTGGACTCCGCATGTTGGTAAAACGGAAAGGAGTGCTCAGTATAAAGACCTAAACTATGAATGGGGCAATTATATTAGTGAATAGGAATGAAATGTGTCTTAAGGCTACCCTGGGAACTAAGGAGAGTGCTGTGAAAGTTGTTGTTAAACAGCAGAACAGGGAAGGACGGTGACGGGATGACTCACCTGTACAAAACGACGTATCATCGGGATGGAAGCGTGACGCTGTGGAACGTCTACACACAGGATTGGGAGCGGACCTCGTCCCCATCGGATAGGGTCCTGTCCTCGCTCGATGCAGACGAGCGGCGTCGCGTGACACGACACACTGAGAGCTTGGTTCATAACACACCCGAATGACATTTAACGCCCGCGAGGGCAAAGGAGGATGACGCTGTGAGTGTCTGTGACGACATCTGCGAGCTGATAGACGATGGCGTGCCGCTCGATGATATCCTCGTTAATGACGGCGACGATACGCTGGGCGATGACTGCGCTATCACTCAGGCAGCGCTTGATGAACTTATCCGGGAGTGGGAATCGTCTGGTAGAGATTGCTCCGGCGTTGATCTCTCAAGCGCTCGGGCCTGGCTCACACGTCGAGGGCTTGATCCCGACAAACCAATGTCTTGGGCCGGTGAGGGAGGCTGAAGTAGTTTCATGGTAGTTGAACAATTCAGTGGAACAATTCAGTGTAACAATTCAGTGGAGCGATATAATGACATTTGAACAAGTTTTAGCGGCAACGATGCCGACTATAAGAAAATGTAGCTTTGTTATGCCAGGGAACAGGGATGATAATGACGCTGATTTACAGGCGTTGTGCTGGGTTGCTTGGAAGAGGTGCCCAGTTAATGATGAATTTAAGAGGTATTTTTATAAATGCGTAAGGTCTAAATTTAGTAGGTTCAAAAGATTTACTCTTCCAACGGTTGACCCCGCAGAATTTTGTGAGTGTGTTGGGAAAAGTCTTTTATCATATGAGCATTTTTTTGATAAGGTCCGGGAAATCCTGCCCCCACTTCCCTCTCCTATTACTCGATTATTTTCATTATATGAAAGTCCTCCGCATGAATTGGCCTGTGATCCTAAGTGGTCTTCGTGGAAGATCGCGCAGCACCTGGGGATTAGTGAACAGTATGTTAGGAGGTTAAAGGCAAGGCTTTATGACGTTGTTATTGCTTTAATAAAAAGGGAAATAGGATGAAGTCTTCTAAAAAAACAAATTGGAGTCTTAAGGACTGGGTTAAGTTTGTTCTTGACAAGCCTATTAAGGTAAGACGAAAAAATATAGTCAGAGTGATTAGTATAGTAAGGCGGCTATACCTATATTCTGTGTGGAAGAAAGAATCTGTCCGGAAGGAGATATATGGATTTGTGTGTCTTGATCCTATGAGCCAGTCGTCTGGGGAGAAGAACCAATATCTGTTTGGTGCCCCCATTAAGGGGACGGTCCCAGAGCGGATAGCTCACCCTGGTTACGCTAGGGCTAAGTTGACTGTTTATCACGGAGGAATGGAGCCTGGGGCCTGGAAACTTAGAAAGGGGTAGTTCCCATGGGGCGTATTTCAATGTTGACACTTGATGATGTAAGAAATAAAGATGGTGGCGGGTTTTATAAGTTCGTTAAAATGAATGAGGGATCGTTTCGTTTTTTCGATGTTACTAATTCTCCCCGGAGGAATCATGCGTCTTTACTTTTAGAGGGTGAGACCAAAGATGATGTGTCGTCGGCGGGCTCCATATGCACGTATGGTTCTCCCACTAAAGGGTCATGGAGAATGAAGGATTTTGGGTCTTTGACATTAATGGTTGGGGGCTCTTACGGTGTCGAAGATGAATTGAGGGCATTGCTTTTGCCTAGAGCATGGAAAACTTAGAAAGGGGTAGCATTTATGTAATGTTGAGGCTTTAGTATGGTGTGTTGGGAAATACATTTGTAAAAGGAGATATCGGATGGCGAAGGAAAATGAAATGGAAGAGGCTTTGAGTGGCCTGGAGGATTTGGATGACATTTTTGAGGAGGAGGATGGAGGCGAATCTGGAGATGAGCTTGTTGACGAGGAAGGGCTTGACGATTCTGACCCTGATGAGGAGGGTGAAGAGGAGGTGGTTGATGAGGTAGATGAGGTAGAAGATACGGGTTCTGATGATATTGACAATCTTTTTGGGGCCGATGAGGAAGAGGAATCTGAAGGGGTATCTGACGAGGAATTGGGAGGTGATGTATTGTTTGAAGCTGAGGTTTCTGAGCCAGCGTCCAAAGAGGAGCCTGAGAAGGGCACAGATAAAGCGGTTGAACCTAGGCGGGGTCGTGGTCGTCCGAAGGGAAGCAAAAATAAGGCCACTAAGGCTACCGAGACCGCTAAGAGTGCTAAGACTACTGAGGCTGCTGAGACAACTAAGGCTGCTAAGGCTGCCGAGACCACTGAGGCCGTTGAGTCCGTTGAGGCCGCTAAGGCTACGGGTAAGGTGCAAAAGGGGTCTCAGGAGGCAAAGGACCGTATGGCTAAAGCCCGTGAAGCTCGAAAATCGCCTGGACGTACGGGTTACCCAAGGCTCGTTGTTGGTAGCGTAAGGACGGTTATCCCTGCTACATTTAAGGAACTTTATTCGCTTTGCGCGACTAAGATTCCTGGTGTTGAGATTCTTCACAAGAAAACCCGGTCTGTTATGCGCGTTAATGGTCATCCATTCGCAACATTCGTTATGGATGGGATGGGGGTCGCAAATTGCACGGTCTACCTGAATAAGTCCGCGAACACCAAGTTTGATGATCCCAATGGGCTCCTTGGGGATGCTGCTGACCTGAGTGTTGCCGGGGTCGGTTATAAGATTTCCGTTACAGTGCCGACTCAGATTGCAGCCCTGAAGCTGATCGCGCAGCATTTTAAGGTCGTTAGAGCTACGTAACGAGCTTTTCCATTGTGGTGTTTGTTCTTTGACATTGTAGGCGACAGGGTAACTATAAAATGTTACTCGTTTACGGAGAACCGTATGGAGGATGGGGATGTATTGAGCATCCCTCCTCTCGTGGTTGAGGCTAAAAAACCCTTTCCTGTCGCTCATTTTACTCCCCGGAGATAATGATGAGTAAAAAGAATTGTGAGGATGGAATTATTGTTAGTAGGGGAGAAGGAGTCCCATTGCCGTTGCTGGGAACGCGAGTAAGACTTTTTGGGCGAGTATTAGAGGTTTATAGGGCTGAAGCACCTGGCTATATTCCTCTAAGAAAACCCATTAAGACTCGTATCGTTTTGATTGAGAGATAAGCTTCTTTTGTTCTTTGACATTCCTTTGGCTGAAGCCGGTGTGGGACAGTGGAGAGCAGCAGGCTACTGCGGATAATCCACGGGAAACGGTTAATTATCGCTCGTCTCTAGGTTCCGGTTGAGTGTGTCTACCCCCAACACTATTCTACGTTGAGGGAATTCTACTCAAACCTTGCAACGAGGCTACCAGGTTAGAATCCTGGCCCACACTGTTTTTATTTTGATGATAATTAGGAGATGCGCAATGTCTCGATTAGCACTGGAAATAGGACGGTATAAGACGCTGGTTTTTGGAAGCGTGTTGGAGCAGAGCGAGGATTTGCGCCGTGGGAAGACGCAGACGCACAAGGATATTTGGGATTCTCCAAGTTTTTCCATTAAGGCTTGTGGTTCTCCTGAACTCACCCTTAATATCCTTCACATTCGGGGTTCGCTGCTTGATCGTGACTCCGATATGTTTTTATGCAACTGTAATAGTGTTGGTGCTGCGGTTGCGCTTATCAATAACATTCAGATAGGTGTGCATGAGATTAACAAGGTGGGGTATCCTGATAAAGATCACGCCGTGGAAATGCGCACAATTGAATAGGAGGTGAGTGATGGAAGGTCCTCTCGTGTCGCTCGTGCTTTTATCGTGGCTGTCCGGAGTGGCAACTATGGCCATCGTCAAATCTGTTGAAAATAAGGACGCAGTAGTCTCCGTATATTTGACGCTTGCTACTGTTGCGCTGCTTGTCTTTGCTGTCCTTATTGCCGTATTCATTGAGAAAAGAGTCCTCGGATGCTGACATGGATGCGTTTAGTTTGTAGCCTGGGATTAAACAGGAAATGCACATAGTTGAATAAAAGGTCTTATTATGCCTTTTGTTTCTCTCCATAATCACACAGAGTATTCAATTTTAGACGGTATTGGGTCTCCCCTTGAATGGGCGGAAGGGGCTAAGGCCAAGGGGATGCCTGCAATTGCCATTACAGATCATGGGAATATGTCTGGTGTAATGAAATTCTATTTAGCTTGTAAGGATGTTGGCGTTAAGCCGATAATAGGTTGCGAAGTATATATCGTAAGGGATGTGGAGGAAAAGACGCGAACAAGGGGGCATTTAGTTCTTTTAGCTAAGAACTATAAGGGGTATTTAAACCTATTAAAGCTAGTTAGCGAAAGTTCTCTTCGTGGTTTTTACTATAAGCCACGAGTTGATTTTTCTATGTTATTAAAATACAGCAAGGGACTTATTGGTTTATCTGCCTGCGTCCAGGGGCAAATCCCATTAGCTATTGCGGCTGGGAGGTCGTCTCTTGCGGTTAAGTTAGCAAAAACATTTAAGCGCATATTCAATGGGGATTTCTACTTAGAGTTAATGCCCCATAATCTTAGTGGGTTGGAGCGCATTAATTTTGGTTTAGTGAATATATCTAAAGAATTAGATATCCCCGTGGTTGTTACAAATGATTGCCACTATATAAATCCTGAAGACGTAGAAATCCAAGATGTCCTTCTGGCTATAGGCTTACATAAACCAATAGAGGAGTCGAGGTTTGACGTAAGGGATTGCCATTTGCGCGGTGCAGACGCAATGATTAAGGCGTTTTGTGACCATCAACCAAAATTCTATAGTATGCACCCCTCTTTAATACTCAGGGGTTGCGCAAATACGTTGGAAATAGCGGATAAGTGCGATGTTGAAATTCCACATGGTAGTTTTGACTTTCCTATTGTGGATAAAGATAATCCTGAGCGGTTAATTAAGGAACTTTGCGCTAAGGGTTGGGTTAGAAAGTTCCCCGAAGAATATGAAAGGATTAGAGAAGGAAATTATAATACCGCATATTATAAGCGATATAGAGTTGAGATTGATACTATCGTTGAGATGGGTTACGCTAATTATTTCTTAATGATAGTTGACCTTGTGTCCTGGGCAAAAAAACAAGGGATATGGGTTGGGCCAGCGAGAGGAAGCGTAGCAGGATCACTTGTGGCCTATTTGTTGGGCATTACAGAGGTTGATCCGCTTAGGTGGGGGCTCATGTTTGAGAGGTTCCTAAGTCGATCAAGAAAAACAAAGATTCCAGATATTGACTTAGATTTCCAGGCTGATAGGCGCGGGGAAGCTATTGAATATCTTCAAAAAAAGTGGGGGGAAGATCGTGTAGCGGCTATCTGTACATACGGGCATATGGGGGCTAAGGGGGCTATCAAGGACGTTAGTAAGGCTTTTGATGTCCCTTTTCCCGTTGTAAACAGTATAACAACGCAAATGGGTTTTAATGTTAGCCTTTCTGATACTAAAACATTAAGGAAGGTTCCTGGTTTTGTGGAGTTTTGTCGTAGAAATCCAACAGTATTCAAGATAGCAAGAAGACTTGAGGGAAAGATTAAATATAAGGGAACGCACGCTGCGGGGGTTGTGATAGCCCCGGAGCCCATTGATACCTATTTGCCCCTTAGAAGGGCTACAGGGCAGTCTAAGGGGGTTCTACCGGTAACACAGTGGGATATGGATGATGCCGCTGAAAGGGGACTTGTGAAGGTTGACATCCTTGGGCTAACAAATCTCCAGGTTATGCAGGAGGCTTCCGATTTAATAAGAGAGGAGAATTCTGGGTTTGATATACATAAATATGATTTTAACAATAAACAGGTCTGGAAGGCGTTCTCAACGGGTCTTGCGATGGGGATATTTCAGGCAGAGAGAGGACACTTCAGATATTTACTGAAAGAAATAAAGCCTCAAAACATAAATGAACTTGCGGTTGTAACCGCGTTAGTTCGTCCTGGAGCCAAAGAGGTTGGACAGGATGAATTGTATATAATGAATAAGAGAAATCCTAGGAAAATTGTATATGACCACCCCTTATTTGAAGGTATCCTTAAAAATACATATGGTGTGTTGTGTTTCCAAGAACAAGTGATGGCTATCTGTAATAAGGTTGGCGGGATTAGTCTTGACGATACAGACCTTATCAGAGACGTTCTTGCAAAGAAGAAGCCTAAAGAAACAAGGGAGTGGAGAGAAACCTTTTTGAAAGGGGCAGAGAAGAGGATAGGGCCTGAGTTAGCGAATAAATGGTGGAAAATGATTGAGGCACATGCAGGTTATTCATTTAATCTAAGTCATGCAGTTGCTTACTCAATTATTTCTTATCAGAATATGGTAATGAAGATTTTTTATCCATTACAGTATATGACCGCTTTGTTGCGCAATAACCTTAATAGCGACAATCTTGGTTTGTACATCGAAGAAGCCAATAAAATGAAGATACGAGTTAAAGAGCCCAATGTAGGATTAAGCGATATTAATTTTAAGATGATTCTTGATAGGCCGGAGCATCCCATAAGGGCGAAACGTGGATATGTATTGGCAGGTTTTTTGTTTATTAAAGGAATTGGAGTGAAAAGCGCAAGTCGGCTTGTGAGGCTAAGGGATGAGCATGGTGTGGGTAAGTTCCTGAATTATGTGTCTAAGGGTATTCTTAAGAAGTTGGAAATCGCTGAGTTTAGAGTTTAAGGGAGAAGAGATGAAGAAGCTAATAGGTACTAGATTTGTAGTGCAGAGGATGGATGGTTCCTATAAGTGGACAATAATTATCTATGGGAGATTGAATTGTCCTGATTTTAGTGTTAATGGCGAATATAAGCATAAATCTGCGGATGGTGCGAGGAGAGGAAGTGGGCGATGGTTGAAGAAGTTTGGCATTGAACTACGCTGGAAGGACTAAGGGAAAGAAATGAAGGGCTACAAAGCGGAAATAAAAGCTTGGGAGTTTTGTGGGGGAAGGTGGAATTGGACGATTGGATTTATGCTTAGGGGGCAAGCATATGGGGATGATGCTAGGCTTACTTCTGGTTGGTACAAAGGTTATAAAAGTGCCTCATTAGCTCGCAGGGCAGCGAAACGTTGGGCTAAGAAGTTAGGGATTGAACTGTAAGAAGGGAGAAGAGATGAAGGGGTATGTAACGATCCGGGCTAACCCCCCTATTGATGGTGGGTGGAAGTGGACTATATTTGCGTATTATCCCAATAGTCCTATATTGCTTCGTATTGAGGCCGAATTTGCCTATAGTTCTGTTGATAGTGCGGATAGGGCGGCTAAACGTTGGGCGAAGAAGTTAGGTATTGATTTAGGAAAGGGAGAGAAATGAAGGGGTATGTAAGGAGGTACACTGTTGATGGTGAATGGAGGTGGACTATATTTGCGCGTCATCCCAATAGTTCTATTCGGCTTCGTGTCGAGGGCGGATTTGACTATAGTTCTATTGATAGCGCAGATAGGGCGGCTAAACGGTGGGCGAAGAAGTTAGGTATTGAATTGTAAAAATGGAGAAAGAAATGGAAGGGACCTATTCGGTTTATCCAGACAGTTATAATTCTTGGATTTGGAGTATTTATGTGGTAAGGAATGCTGGCGTTGGTTATGAGATAAAGCCTATTTATCATTATACTTCTCGTAAAAGTGCTATGAATGGAATGAGAAGGGCCGCTAAGAGATTTGGGATTACAGCACTTAGGAGGGAATAGTCAATGTCTTTAGCTTTTTTTAATAGACCAGATACTTATACTAATAAATTAGGTTCCAAGGAAATATGTGGTGTTGCATTAAAGACGTTTAACTCTGAATTACTTGAAGTCCCCCTTGAGAAGCCCGATCTTCAAGAACATGTTCAAATGCAGGGCTCAGGGCTTTTGTATTTTAATATGTTGTTACAACGAGCTAAAAATACGGCAGATAAGGTAAATGCAGAATATGATGAATTGTTGGCATCAACAAAGTCGCAGGCCGTTACTGAGTTGAGAGAAGAGTCTGGGGCTAAAAGGCCCACTAATGATGAAATTAATGAGAGGTCAAAGACTATATTTGAGGATAAAAGGAGTGGTGCTAACGCATACTATGTTGGTTTAGAGAAGAAAAGAGATAGAGCAAATAAAATCCTCAGTATGCTTGAGATATGGGTTAGGTGTTGGACAGCAAAGAGTTTTGATATAGGTAGCCAGGCTAAACTTTTAGGTGGAGGAGACATGTAATGGCTTATGATGCTTCTGAAATTGAAAAACGGATAAAGGACAGGCTTAAAGGTCGTGGGATGGGCGGTGGAAAGCTGTGGGTTGATTATGATAGGAAAGTGACAAAGGTGCGATTGTATGGTGATTTTGTTGTGGTTCCTAAGCACTGGATTCCTGTGGGAGGGAATAAGCGGATTCCTGCTGTTTGCCCTGGGAAGGGGTGTAGAATTCATAAGCTTGTCGAGAAGTTGGGAGGATATAAAGACTATGAACAGACCGCGAAGAGCATGTGGGCAAGCGACAATTTTGTTTTTAATTGCTGGTGGTTGGATGAACCAAAAGATAAAAATGGGGATTTGATTTGGAAGGTTTGTGAACTGTCATGGTCTGCGATGTCTCAGGTGGTTGATAAAGCGGCCGAAAAAGGAATTGATTATCTTGATCCCAAGAAAGGGCATATTCTCGGGATAGAAAAAATTAGTGTTAGAACAAAAGGAGGGAGGACTCGAAACCAGTATGCAATTCGTTTTTCTAAAGGGCCTAAGCCTATTCCGCGTGAGTTGCTTGATCTTGAGTTGAACGATATAGCGCCTCTATATCCTCCTTTTGGAGATGAAATTTGGCAGCAAGTAAGAAGCATATATCGTCCTAAATTGCTGAAACTTGAAGGAGATGTATCGACCAAAGAAGAGGGGGATAATTATGATGAAGATGAATATGGTGAAGATGAAGATGATACCGATGATGCCGGGGATGCTGTTATAGAGGATGATGATATTCCATTCTAAATAAAGGATAATGTAATGGGGATTAAAATTGAATCGGTACAAGATGAGTTTGACATTACAGTTTTAAAGCCCAAGGATACATTTGAATATGAGGGAAGGTATTATATGGTTGTGAATGTTGCCGCCATTATTAGTGGGGGAGAGGTTAAGGGGGATTTTTTCTGTGTTGATTTTGGCTCTGGGTTTGTTAATGTATTTTCTTCTAATCCAAAGAAATTAAGTCGTCCGTTTCGTAAGGTTGATTTTATTGCGCACGAAGAGAAAGTTTAACGAGATGTCTTGGAAAGGAGTAAAAGATAAAGACGGTCTTTATAATTTTTGCACTCGCTGTTCTTTATGTGAGACAAGGCGGCAAATGGTCTTAGGGTACGGAGGGAATAAGGCTATCTTTGTGGGGGAGGCCCCAGGAGAGGAGGAGGACTGGAAGGGGAGACCTTTTGTGGGGAAATCAGGGAGGCTTGCACGCAGGGGGCTAAACAATCTTGGTTTTTCCCATAAAAGTGGGTTTTTTATGAATACGGTTTTATGTCGTCCCCCTCGAAATAGGAACCCTACAGCAGATGAAATAAAAGCCTGTCGGTTTAGAGACCGTCTTTATCTTGCAGTTAAACTTAATGACTGTAATACCGTAATATGTTTAGGGAAAGTTGCCTTTAGTGCCGTTGTTAATGATCGTGATATGTTTGAGACATTATGGAGGATGGAAAAATGTAAATATAGGATGAAACTCAGGGATATTACAGTTTTTGTTGGGAAAACTAAACATCCTGCTTATTATCTAAGGCAACCCGATTCGCAGAAAAGTTTTGAGAGTGATATGTATAAAACCTTAAATTTTCTTGGCCTTTTACAGTAAAGGAAAATAATTTTGCATAAGTGTATTGAAAATTGGGCAAATGTAGTTGCTGGAAACGTAAGGAATTATATTGCTAAGGTGAGAGAGGCCAGGGAGAATGATTTGGAGATAGAAGCGGCATTTAATGAAGGGACCGTTAATGGGCTGAGGATAGCTGTCGCTAAAATGCTAATGTCTATGGCCATGGAAATGGAAGATACTAGCAATTCCTTACAGACTATAATTGACGAGTGTAAGAGGATAAATTAATTGAAAGGAAGAAGCTTTACAACGCTAAAGAATAAATTAGCTAAGGAATTTCCTGGCTTGATATTTACTCCTGACGAGATTAAGCCCTCCTTAATTATGTCGTCCGGTTGCATAGGGATTGACTGGATTACAAGGATCGGGGGGTATGAGGCAGGGAGAATATATGAAATATCTGGGCCTGAGCATTCGGGGAAGACAACACTTGCATTACTATTCATTAAGCAATGTCAGAAAAAAAATATCCCATGTGTGTACATTGACGCAGAACATTCAATGGATAAAGATTATGCCAGGTTCCTTGGGGTTAATGTTGATGAACTTATCTACGCTCTTCCTGATACGATGGAAGAAGCTTTTGAAATAGTTGAGAAAATAGCAGAGCAATCTTCCATTGATAATTCTAAATGTGTTGTAATTGATTCATTTGCTGCTTTAGCCCCAAAAAGAGAGATTGACGGGGGTGTTTCTAAAGACACAATAGGGATACAAGCTTCGGTTATGAGTCGCTCATTGCGCTTGTTGAAAAATAAATTGCGTAGAGGAGGGTGTTTTCTTTTAGGGACAAACCAGGTGAGGCAAAAGGTGGGAGGGTATTTGTCTGGCATAGAGATTACCCCATGTGGGCAGGCCCTTAAGCATTACGCTTCTGTGCGAATAAAGCTATCTAATTATTCTTGGGTTAGGAAAGGTGGAGTTAAAACCGGAAAGGCTGTAGCACATAGGATACGTGCCAAGGTTATCAAAAATAGGATGGGATGTCCTTTTTATTCAACCGAGTTTAATTTAAGGTTTGAAGGAAAAATTGGGCTAGATCAAACGCTTAGCATTATTGATACGGCTATAGCGGCTAAGGTCTTAAGGAAGGTCCAAAGGAACAAGAAGAAGGTTTTGGTCTTAGGAGATATGGAGTGGAAAAGTATGAAAGAATTTGGCGGTAGTGTCAATAAAGATGTTCTTAGAAAGATGGTTGTATTGATTAGGGAAAGAATTCAGGAAGATAGGAAAAGTTTGTCTTAAGGGGGTATGGTCTTAATTGAGATACTAATTATGCGGAGGTTGGAGTGAAGGTTTATCATATTGCCGATTTACACATAAGAAATGGTTTTACCTGTGGGGTAATGAGAAACGGGTTTGATTCTCGATTGTTTGACCTGAGAAAGCTTTTGATGTCCGTTGCTTTTGATGCGGCTAAATATAAAAAGAAGAGTAAGGGCGAACAGGTAGTCCTTATAGTTTCGGGCGATGTATTTAATAGCCCAGACCCAGATACAATATCTCGCTGTGTCTTTGATGAATTTTTATTTTTTTGCCTTGAAAATTTTATTTATATAGTGATGATACCAGGTAATCACGAGGTAGAAGGGGCGTATACGTCTCTTGATAATTATGCAAGTATGAACCTTAATCCTTTAATGGTTAGCACCTGTAAGAGTAAATGTTTTGATGTATGGGAGAAGGGAAGGATTGGGGTTGTCCCTTGGCAGGAAGATATTGGAAAGATGATTGACGGGATTAAGAAGGTTAAGAGGGGAGGGGCTGCAATCCTAGTTACTCATGGGATAGTTGAAGGGTTTGCTCCGAATAATTGGGAAGAGAGAAATGAGTTAGACGGTAGAATACCGGTTAAGCTACTTAGGGACTTTGAATATTGTGCATTAGGTCATTTACATTGCAATCATTTCTCTAAGAATATTGGATACCCTGGAGGAATTATAAGGGAGGGTTTTCACGAAGGAAATGTTGAAAAAGGAGTTATTGAACTCACATTTAAAGGGGGGAAGCTTACACATAAGGTTTGTAAGATTTTTACTGATAAGCTTTTTGCTATTTATACTTTTAGCAAATCGGGATGGAAAAAATATAATGCTGACTTAAGCAGTGGATGTATTAATTTTGTTAGATTTAATATCCCATCTTCTTTAATCCGTTATAAGCAAAAGTTGATTGACAAAGTTCGTAGAGATGGGATAGACTATGTAGAGGCGTGTCGCTTAAATGGGCCTATCAGCCAAGGAGGGGAAGGAAGGAAAATTGAGAAGGCTAATGTTGTAAAAGGAAAGGGATTAAAAGAGTTTATGGAAGAATGTATTGTAAGTGAAATAAGCCGTAAAGGATTTAAAATGGCCGATGAGATAAAATCTGTTTGTTGCAAGGCTTTAGATAAAGTATCTATAGAATAGGAGAGAAAAGATGGGTCTTTACTTAACAAGAGATGTAGAAGGGTATGGACTTTGGAATGGGATGCCACTTTATAGTAAAAGGGAAGGGGCGTTTGTTGTCAAGAACAACTTTATACTAAATTATTGGGGAAATAAGCGGCCTTGGATGGTAAAACTTAAAGTGGGGGAGATTATGAAAATAGACTATATAGACGGCAATATACGGCAAAGAAAAGTAAAAAAAACATAAAAGGTATACAGTGTTATGCAATTGTTAAGCCTTAAATTACATAATATATTTTGTTACAAAGATGTAGAACTATCTTTTAATGATATGTCTTCAGGGACTGTGTTGGTGTGTGGGCAAAAAGACGGGGATATGAAAGCCTCTAATTATTCAGGGAAAACATCTTTATTCGAGGCTATTACGTGGGCGTTGTATGGACAGGTCTATAAGGCGAAAGGAGAGATAAGAAGCGGTACTACAAGGGCTCTTAAGGTGCTGAGGTCGGGGAGTAAGCAGGGTTGGGCCGTATTGTCGTTTATGATCGATAATCATAAAGTGGTTGTTAAGCGTTCATGTTCCGGAACTGTTAAAATATCTGAAGGGGATAAAGAACATAGTTTCTCAAGGGTAACGAAAGCTAATGAATATATCGAAAAAAATATTATTAGGATGAGCTTCGATGCTTGGATTAATAGTATTATGTTTAGTGGTGAGAGATTTGCTAATTTTCTTTCCCTTAGTTCATCTCAGAGGAAACAGGTATTGGAGGAGGCAATCCGTGTTGAAATACTAAGGAAGGCGGGAGATATTGTCGGGAAGAAATTGAAGTCAGAGGCTATTAAATTAGATGATATTGACAAACGAAAGCAAAATATAAGCGGGAGAATAACAACCTATAAAAAGCTTATTGGTGAATATGGTGTAAAGGATTTTCAAGGAGAAAGAGAACGTATAATTAATGAAATTGCTAAATTAGAGTGCGACAGTAGGAAGAATAAGAAGGAATACAGGAGGGTCGAGAAGAAACTATACTCCCTTGACAATGAAAAGGCTTTGTTGGGGGCACATAGAAAAGGGGGGTATGCTGAGAAGAAAGTGAAAGAGGGTTTTGCAAGTCTTGTGTCTAAAAATCCAGCCATGTGTCCTATTTGTGGGCATGATGCCGGAAGAAAACTTCCTGATATGATATTGTCTTTTATGGATAGACTTTGCGCTTTATGCTTTGGTCCTAGCGATGTTGGTAAAATTGAGATTTTAAATAAGAAGCAGGAGGCTGTTGAGCGTGTTTTTACAAAATTAGAAGAGAATGAAAGAGCTTTTACTGATAAGATTTATTCCCTACATGAACGCTTAAAAGATTTTGATAAACTGTTATCTCTAATTAAGGCGAAGGATGACTACAAGAAAAACTTGAGGAGCCTTTCTATAGGTTATCGAAAACAAGCCATACTCTGCGATGAGGTGCTTCGTCCGTCTGTGCGGGTGCTTGGAGTGGATGGGGCTGTCAATGTGGCCTTAGAGGCGATCTGTGGTAGTATTCTCAATACCCGTCCCAATGAATACCTTGCCCAGATTGATTGTCCTTTCCGTGTAAAGTTTGTGCTAGATAATAAACTTCACATATTTGTTGTCCGAGGGAAGGAAGAGGCTGACATAAGGAGTCTATCGACGAGCGAGAAAGTAATCTTGTCGATAGCAATTTCCCTGGCCCTTGGTGATATTTTTATTACCTATAGTAGGCCAGTGAATTTTATTGTTTATGATGAGCCGTTTATATGCGTAGACATTAAAAATAGTGAAAAGATAATGGATTTGTTCAAGGGAATAGCTAGAGAGTGGGGGATACTCGTATTTATCATTTCTAATAGATTTGACATCATTAGTATACATAAAAATTCTCCTTGTGTTTTTGTGGACAATAACAACGGCATATCTGATGTTAGTTATTTAAATAGGGTCCCTGTAAATAATTAATAAGGGAGAGGAATGTGAGGAGGCACGTAGATGAAGATGACGAACTATCTTTTGGTGAATTGTTGGATGAGGATGAAGAACTGGTATGTGGGGAATATGACATTGAAGAGAGGTATAAAAGAAATGTTGATTTGGAGGGGAGTATTTTTGTTTGCGGTGTAGCTCTTGTGGGGCTTATTGTTCTTGCTGTAATAGCTTTGGTTGTTAGAAAAAATAATAATGAAAAAGAATAATAGATATCTATTTGTTGATGGCAACTACCTGATGCACAGGTCTTTTCATTCCATCAGTGGCCTTGAGTCGTCAGATGGGATTGCCACCAATGCAATATATGGGTTTTTGAAGACATTTATGATGGTTTTAAGGAGGTTTTCTCCTGGGCGTATTCTTGTTGCATGGGATTGCATGAGAGAGGAAAATGCAAGAGTAATGTGGACCAAGAAATTGCTTAAGGAGGGGAAGATAAAGAAGTCTTATAAGTCTTCTCGTGGTAAGGCGAATAAAGGAGATGACTTATATACTCAGTTTGATTACACGAAGAAGATATTAGGTTTGCTTGGTGTTAGCCAGCTTATGATAAATCATTTTGAGGCAGATGATATAATCGCTGGGGCTGTGAGTGCCGTTAGTCTTACAAAATTAAAGGCACATGAGATTATTATTTTAACAGGAGATAAAGATTACGTTCAATTACTGTCATTCCCAAATGTTAGGCTGTGTTTTTATGATGTTTCTAAAAAAGAATGGGTAGTTTATGAAAGTGGGGATATTATTGATGGGGTCAAACCTGAAGATTGGGTTTATTATGGTAGCTTAATGGGGGATGCGTCAGATGATATCCCTGGTGTCCCTGGTATAGGTCCTGCTAAGGCTAAAGTGCTCATGGAGCATGTTGCTTATGAGGATATTCTTAGGTATAATTCTTTAAGTGTTTTAGACAGGGCCTGTTTTAGGACAGGGCATTCTGAGAATGTGTTAAAGATTTTTGATGCGGTAATGAAGAATTATGAATTATTTATTACAAGTAGGGCATTAAAAGAGATGAAGGGGGATGTTTTACGTAAAAGTGAAAAATTAATAGGCTGTAATTTTAGGCTAAAAAAACCCTCTGTTAAAGCTCTTGGAGAAATTTTCAATGAATTAGATATGAATGAAATTACTCCGCTTCACCTTATTAGATGTACTGGGAGGCTGTAAAAATGAAGAAGTATCTAGGATTTGTTGGGTTTGATCCAGGGACAAAAGGGGGCGCTATTGCGTTGTTGGTTTCCCCAAGGAGAGAAAAGGAAAAGGTAAGTTTTGTTAAGTCTTTGGATTTTCACCTTGTTCCTACGTTGGGCGGAAGAAAAGATTGTGTGGATGTATATTGGTTGAATGATGTTCTTCAGAAATGGAATGAGCACAAGAATATATCCATAGAAATGGTTGCTATTGAGGATGTTCACGCTTTCCCTAAGCAGGGGGTGGCGAGTGCTTTTTGGTTTGGGGATAGTTTTGGGGCGATCAAGAGTGCTGTAGCGGCCATTAGAGCCCCCTGTAAGCTTGTTACTCCTGCGAGATGGCAGAAGGCCACCATTGGTAAAAGGGCTGGAGGAAACCATGAGTTAATACGTTCTGAGGCGATAAGGATGTTTCCCGATGTTGACTTGAGTAATAAAGGGGACCACAATAGAGCGTGTGCGCTAATGCTTGCGAAGTATGCTAAAATGGGTTATTATGGAGAAATTATAGATGGTAAAAAATAGAGTTAAAGCCGATAATCTATTTAAGGGGTGTTTGAATGAACTCCTATGTAAGTATTGAAATTGCTAAGGGAGGATATTGTTGGTGTATTGATTTTGTATCAGAGGGTGTGTGTATTGACATGGATTGCGATGAAATTTATACTACTAAAAAAGGAGCTATCAGGGGTTGTAAAAAATGGTTGAAGAAAATTGATCTGAAGGCGGTATGGGAACATAATGGTGAGGCTTTTAATTAAAAGGAGTTAGAGATGGCGGATGGAAATAGGAACCAGTTTGTTATCTTTTTTAAGTCGGGATCATTTGTAAGGGTTATGTCCAGTATTGATCTTGTGCAAAAGTTTAGTGTAGCTAAAGCGGCTAAAGAGGACCAGTTCCTTGTAGCAACGACTAGCGGGGATGTTGTTGGCATGATTTCAACGGACATAGATGCGATTGTAAATTCTAATGTTACTACATTTAATTATTCTAGGGCTGGTGGACACCCAATGCAGAGGCCGTATAACAGTGAGAGAACCTAAGAGGGAACAGTAAAATGGGTATTATTGACATTAGCGTAGTTGGTGTAACATTTGGTGATCGTCCCAATAAGATTAAAAGAATTTCTGAGGCCGTTGATAAAGGAAAAACAATTGATGTATCCTTGAAACCAGTAAAAAATGAATATGACCCCATGGCTGTTGCTGTGTGCTACATGGAAAATGGGAAGAGTGTTCAGGTTGGATTTGTCCCGAAAGAGATAGCGGGCCTTATAAGGATGGCTTTACACGATAATATGGTTAAGAAAGTTGTATTGGATGATGTTGGATATGATGAGCAGAAGAAGATTCCTTGGATGCGTATAAAAGTAGGAATGGGATAATGGAAATATATGTGGGAGATGGAGCTGTTAAGAAATTGAATGAGATGACACAAGACTGCGAAGAACGGCATGAAGCTGGATGGCCTATTAAGTGTGCTAATTGTGGAGCATATTATTCTCCTGATGAGGATTGGCAAGATCACACAGTTTGTTCGCTTGAATGTAGTGCGGATTATGCTGCTTATTTAAATGGGGTTATCGCAGGATTTTAGTTGTATAATTAGTTTTTAGAATAGGATAATACGATGAAAAACTGTCCGAAATGTGGGGCGTTAGCAGTTCTTTTCGCTGATTACGAAAAGAATGATCTCTCGGCTCTTGGGTTACGATGTTTAGATAGGTGTGGGTGGATGCGCACTATGGCGGATGTTGAAGCCGAGAATGTTAAGCTTAAATCTGAGATAAAAGATGTCTTTAAAGGATTAAAAGAAATTTTATCGCCCATGAGCCTTTGTTTAACAGGAGGCGTAGAATGGAATAGTTTAAAAATACAACTAAATAATGTCTTGTGTAGAATCAATACCGAATAAATAGGCGTAGGGTGCATTTAAAGGTGGAGATAGGATAGATGCCTAAGATTATTTATGTAGAAAAAGCTTTTCGACCTGATAGTCTTTTAATGATTGACAAAGCTAAGGAAGGGGATGATCGTAAAAAATTAAAAGAAGTGTCTAAATTAGTTTTTAGGAGAGAATGAAAGGCTATAGGATGAAAGGACGGAGGTTACAGAAATGAACATGGGCGCGGGTGGCGCAATGCGCCGGATCGCAGATGAGTCTTATGCTGACGACGGGATGGTCATATGCACCCGCCCGCTGGAGCCGGTTGGGGAAAGCCGGTGCCCGCGCCTTGTTTTTTTAAAGGAGACGTAGAATGAGCGTATTATCTAATGTTATGGAACTTGTGCAACAGCGAGCAGATACTGGCAAGCAGCAAATTAATGCGGCAGACGTGAGTCGTGTTTTGCGGTGTTTTTGGGATGTAGTGTTTAGCGATCAGATTACAGATGAAGAGTATGACCAGGTACAGGCAGATGCGCTTAGACTTTGGAAGAAACGACAAGCAAGGATGTTGTGGGAAGATGACTGTGAAGTGACACTCATTAAAATGGGGAAGCCCAAAACTTAATAAATAAGCAGATAGAGGAGAATAGGGGTGGATGTCGTTCCTGAGGTTAAAAGACAGACTAAGACTTGTATAGTTTGCCGACAAACTAAACCTATTTCTGATTTTTATGCAAAATCACGTAAGTGTGGCGGCTTTTTTACCGAGTGCAAGGAGTGTTTCAAGGAACGAGTTAGAATAAATTATGCACATATACATAATTTTGGTTATACCCGTGGGACAGTTATAACTCAAGAGGTTATTGGGAAAAAACTAGGAATAACTCCGCAAGGAGTGTCTGTAATAGAACGGCGTGCTCTTAAAAAGTTGGCTAAAGCTTTTAGGATTTTAGAGGATGGGAGTGTTGATGAACGGGAGAGCATGGTAATGAGGGTGGCATTAAGTATGGGGGAGAACTGGGAACGGCAACATAAGGACCGACTTATAATTAGCAAGGAGAATAAAATTGCCCAACAAACCTAAAGAATTGGATTATGTAGAATTACGAGATAAACTAGATAAAGATAGGTTTGTTCTTGTTAGACTTCAAAAAACTCCTGATCCAAAGGAAGGACAGATTGTTTTAGAAATTAAGAACAGGTCTCAGAAAGTATCTGAATCTTTAAAAACTATAAAGGATAAAGAAAAAGAGGAAGATAAAGACAATAGAGAACTAGATGAAATATTTGAATATGTGAAAGAGAACCTATCGAGGGCGGCTACGGTCTTGGTCCTTATGAAGGCCGACGCAAAGCGTTCCGGGCCTAGTTCGAGGGGGCAGGAGACCTATGTGGGGAGCGTAGTGCATCAACCTAGCGAGTCTATTACGGGAGAAGGCTCTAAGCCTAAACAAACAAAAGAGGAAAATATAGCGGCTGTATTGATAGAGGATGCAAAAAGAAAGGCTGCTATTTATAGAAATAAGCTTGATGCTTATGTAAAGACAATTCCAACATTAAGGGCCGATGAAGTAGTTCAGGTGGTAGGATACTTTAAAAATACAATTTTAGCTTTAAGTGAGATAAAAAAGCAACTCATTAAATATAAAGACGAGAAGGGGGCACAGGGAGCTATTGATGTTATTGATGAATTAATTAAGGACTGCAATAAGGGGATTGGGGGAACGGAAAGAAAAGGAGAACATGTAGTAAGCAAAACAATGAGGAAAGCATTAGATTGTACAGAGAAGTTAATTAGTTCCGTAGAGAATGACTATATGGGGCTTAATAGGGCGAACCTTGAATCACGAATAAGAGATTTTCGTCAAATTATTGTAGTTTTTAGTAAGTTTAGGAGTCTTTCTCAAATGGGAGAAGAAAATAGAAAAAGGAGTGTGAATCTTGGAAGTCGCGTTGGAGTTCTTTTGAAGAGAATGCAAAGGCGTTTTGCAAAGTTAGGATAAAGTAATGGGACACAAGTAATGAGTGAGCCGAACCCCTGGGAACTACCGGGCGAGGAACTGGACGAGGCGGTGGCGAAAGCGAAAGGGTGGGTGGAAGACCCCAGCTGGTATTGGGAGCTCGGCCGCCCCTGGCTGCTGTGGAGAGAGATCAGGGTACACATGTTGATTCTCTACGCACAAGGAGCCCACAGAATAGCTCCATACCGGCACCCAACTCTAGATTTTGGACCGCTCTCCCCCGAGGCCGTCACCCGCGCCTGGCTGTGGTGGTGGTATCACCAGGAGGACAAAGAGAAATAAATAAAAATTGTAGAATAATTTGTGGTGATTGTGAGAAGGTTATTTGCTGGTTTCCCAATGAAGTAATAGACCTTGTTGTTACTTCCCCGCCATACAATGTAGGGCTTGGGGAAAATAAATATAATAAACGGGGGTATGATCTTTATAATGATAAAAAAGGGTTTAAGGATTATATTGAATGGCTAAAAAGCGTATTTTCTTTGCTGAAACCTAAAATGAGAAAAGGAGGGCGTATTTGCATCAATGTTGGAGATGGGAAGAATGGAAAGGTCCCAACGCATGTATTCATTTCTTCTTTTATGATGAGTATTGGATATTTGCCTATTTCTATAATTGTTTGGGATAAGAAAGAAACGAGCAATAGAGCTAGTTGGGGAAGTTGGTTGTCGCCTTCGTGCCCTAGTTTTCCCCGGCCATTTGAATATATTTTAATATTTGCCAATGAAACAAGAAAGCTTTGTGTAAACGGGGAAACAGACCTTATTAAAGAAGAGTTTATAAAGTATTCTTATGGTTTATGGGAGTTTAGTGGAGAGAAAAAGGGAAGGGTTGGGCATCCCGCTCCTTTTCCAGAAGAGTTGCCATACAGGCTTATAAAGATGTTGTCATGGAAGAGGTCTGTTGTTTTTGATCCATTTTGTGGGAGTGGAACAACCTGTGTGGTGGCTAATAAACTGGGAAGGAAAACCGTTGGCATAGATATATCAGAAGAATATTGCAAGATAGCTAGGGATAGGATTGAGCAGTCTGAAAAGGAGAAATAAAATTCCTATTACAAGGTTGTGGCAATTGGCAGGAGTATTAGTGGGGAGGGAAAAATGAGCACAGTAGAGAAACTGAATTGGCTGTGGTGGTGGTATCACCAGGAGGACAAGCCGTGAAGCCGAAAACCGACATGGTCTACAAAATAGTACGACGCAAGGGCGGTGAGGAGTGTGTGAAATAGCCTGGAATAGAATTGAGCAAGCAGAAAAGGAGGTAGAAAATTCTTATTACTAAGGTTGTGAATGTAAGGGCAGGGGGATGCGACGTATATATCGGGCGTCCTTCGATATGGGGGAATCCATTTATTGTTGGCAAACATGGAACACGGGAAGAGGTTATAAAGAAGCATGAGGCGTATTTACGGAAGAATCTTTACTTGATTGCTAATTTATATAAGCTTGCTGGGAAGCGGATAGGGTGCTATTGTGCCCCTAAGCCTTGTCATGGTGATAATTATATAAAGCTTATACATGAATTTGGATTGGATTTATAGTATGGTTATAGAGAAACTGGACCTATCAACCGTGAAAGGCCCGTCGCCCGAACTAGCAGCGGCGGTGGCAATTGCACTGGGGTGGCGCAAAAAGGGTTGCGTCTGGCTGGAACCGAATGGCGACTCGCGATGTCTGATTTGGACGTCCGCTGATGGAGATGATCGCCACCGTTTCGTATGGCGTCCTGATCTGGACGACTCGCCCGCTATCCAGCTACGGGAGACGGAGGTGGCGCTGACAGAGCCACAATGGGGCCGATATACAGAGGCGCTGGAAAAGCATGTATGCCATAAACATGGAACTTACGATTACTGGATAATCCTACGGTTTCTACGTCAAGCCCCCGCTTGGCTCTGCTGTCGTGAACTGGTGCGAGCGGTGAGGAGTGCGTGAAATAGCCTGGAATAGAATTGAGTAAGCAGAAAAGGAGGAATAAAATCGGAAGCCTTAAAAAACATCGTGAAAATGTAATTGAATTTAAGAAGAAGGTTTGCAATAAATATCCCGAATATAAACTTGGTATGTGTCTCGCTAAATTGAAAAATCCCTCAGGAGATGGGCATAGTTTTTGCAAAAGGTTGGCCATCAAAGGGACATTGCGTTGCAGGCGTCATGGAGGGCTTAGGGCTGGTCGTCCTGTGACTACGGGCCGCTACAGCAAGGATTTCACAGGAACGCTTGGAGAGCGGTATGAGGAGTTTCGTAATGATCCTAAATTATTGGATTTAACGGATGAGTTGGCTTCTTTTCGTGCTCTTTTTTCCGAGTTTAAAGGGCGTGGAGACGAGCTAATGGATATTGGCGTAGATGAAGATGGTAAACTTGTTATAAAAACTGTGATTATAAAAAATCTACAAGAATTATTGAAGAATATTAGCGTAACGGTAGAGAGAATACATAAAATACAGTCTGGATATTTTTCACCAGAAACATTGCCCATTATTATTAATCAAATTGTTAGTATCTCGGGAGGACTGTTGACTAGGTGCCCCCATTGTGGTAAAAGTCTTGCTGAAGTGGGGACTAGATTGTTTAATGCCTTACAAAAGATAAGAGTCCCTGGCGCAGAAAGTCTTAAGCTTCCTACGATGCCTTCTCAAAAAATATTAAAAGGATAGAAAGCTTACAGTCTTTTTACGTTTTACATTTTTATATTTATTTATGCAACATAAATAGGCTGTGCATCTCTCCTTTATAGATAAGGATTATTATATGGGTAAGAGTGTAAAAGGGAAAGGAACGATTACTAGTGAAATTAGTGGGATATATGATAAATATAGCGGGGGTGAGATAAGCAAGGATGAGTTGGGCGAAAGGATTTTTCCTTATCTTGAGAATTTAGCGGCTTATTATTTTCAAAAAGCAATTAAAGATGGTTTTGGTGAAAATGATGGCGTTTTTTCTACCATTATTACAAAAGAAGAGATTCTTTCTGATTTAGCTTACAATTTTGTGCGCTCTATAGATAGGTTTGATCCCTCTAAGAATGTTACATTTGGAACATTTTTTTTCAAGAGAGCTATATTTTCTATATTTAATGTGTATAGGGCCATATTAGGCAGAAGTAAAAATTGTCATGTTTTTAACGCAACGGACGAAAGAGAGGGGTGCCCTCGATCTTTTTCATTAGATAACCCTAAACCCCATATAACTTTTTTATTTGACAATATTGTTTCAAGAGATAGGACTACTTCATATGGGGCCTTTAAATTGGGAAAGGCTGTAGACGCAAGCATGGGGACTACGGTTGTTATTGCTACTGGAAATGTGTTAAGGCGGCTTAAGGATGGACATAAATTATGGGGGGGGTGGTTTATATTGCATTATTGTGGAGATGTTACATTGGCTGATATTGCGAGAAAGAATGGTGTAACATTAGCATATATACATCAGAAAGTTAAAAGCATAAAAGAAAAAATAAAGATTGAATGTAAGAGATTGGATAGAGAGGGGTCTTTTATAAATGTTTAATCCCGGTATGAATGCGTTTGAAATGGCTAAAAAATGTTTGTGCGAAATAGGCAGACAGGGGGAAGAGTATTTTAGAAGGAAAATAAGCGATCCTCCTTCTCGTTCTTGTTTTAAAGAATATCCCGTTTCCACAAGAGAGTTTTTTAATAAATGGCTTGGAGAACCTTGTTATCCCTTACAGCAGAAAGGAATAGATAATCTTCTTGGAAGAAATCCCCTTAAGTGGAATATAAGATATAACGAGGGGATACTTTTTTGGGGAAAGGGAGGGGGAAAAGATAGAACGATTGCAAAACTTCTTGCTTATGTTATTTATTGGTGTATGTGTTTAAAAAATCCACAGAAGTTTTTTGAGAAACAAGGAAAAGATAGTCAAATTGCTTTTGGTAATGTTTCTATCAATAGGGATCAGGCAGCACAAGTATTTTTTAGAGAATTTAAAGCTATTCTTCGTAATATTGTTGACCCAAGAACAAAAAATAATTGGTTTGAAGATCATGGGGTGAATTTAAGTGAATCAAGGGGACACATTCATAAACGCGACATTGAATTTCCAGGAAATCTTGTTGCCTATTCTCTTGATTCTCGGGAATACACAGGAGAGGGGTATAATCTATTAGTTGTTATTTTTGACGAGATGGGGGGCTTTAGGCCCGAGGATGCCTTCCCTTTGTATGGTGCGTTAAAAGACACACAAACTTCTCGATTTCCATTAACACATAAGAGGGCTTTATTATCATTTCAGCGGAGTCCTACTGATCCGATGAGTATTCGCTACGAGGAAGCTAAAACAGAGCCCAGGACATACAGAATGAGGGCTTCTACGTGGGAAGTCAATGCGGCTAGAAAAAAAGAAGATTTTTCTGAAGAGTTCCTTAAAAATCCTGAGCAGGCAGAACGTGTTTTTATGTGTAAGGCAAGGGTAGGAGAAAGAGGATTTTTTAGATACCCACAAGTTATTGCTGGGGGAATAAATAGGCAAAGGCCCAACCCTATTATAGCGGGGTCTTCTCGTATTTTTGATTTAATGAAATTGAAAATAGACGGGCTTAGACCCGATTTTATTGGTAATCCTAATCTTCAGTATTTTGGGCATTGTGATTTGGGCACTGGTTCTATAAAGAAAAAAAGAGGAGGGAAAGAGTCTTTTTCTCCTTCAAACGAAAGAGATTGTGCTGGATTTTGTTTAGGTCATATTGTAAAGACGAAGGTTAGGGCGTTTAGAAGCGTAGGGGGAGAAAGCAAGTCAATTATTGAAGGAGTTGACCTTTCTAGGTTTAATGGGAAAGAGATGTATGGTGTCTATATTGATATATTTTTTCAATTGACCGTAAAAGAAGGGGAAATATTTTTTCCATCTATTATTGATTTTATTGACTATCTACAGAGAATTCGTGGGTTTTATATTAAGAAATTCACGTACGATGGATGGCAATGCGTTTTTTCAGATACATATATCCCCCTATTAAGTGGGAGGAAGATTAAAATAAAGGATTTGGTGGGAAACTATGAAGGAAAATATGTTTATTCTTATGATATAAAAACGGGGAAGGTTGTTCCGGGAAGGGTAATTGGTGCAAAAAAAACAGGCAGAAAGAGAATTTTAAAGATAACATTAGATAATGGTAAATTTATTAAGTGTTCTTGTGGGCATCCTTTTTTAATGAGGAATGGTAGATATAAAAGGGCAAGAGATTTAAAGGTTGGAGATTCTTTAATGCCTTTATGTCGGCGTTTTTGGAAAGGTAAAATTAAAGGATACACGGAAGTATATCACCCTGAGAGTCGATATTATGAGATGGTTCATAGCATTGTTGCGAGAGAAGTTTTACAAGGAAGAAAGAAGAATGAAGTAGTCCATCATAAAAACTTTGTTAAGTGTAATAATAATCCTGATAACTTATGTGTGATGGATAGGAAAAGCCACATAGGGTTACACGGTAAAAATGTTAGGAAGTTATGGAAGATTCCGTATTATAGAAGATTGTTTATGGACGGGATTAGGAAGGTCTCAAAATGGAGGAGCAATAATAGAGAATATAAGGATAAGGTAAGGGAGATAATTAAGAGGGTTTGGCAAGGAAGAAGTATAGAAGAAAGGAAGAAACTTTCTCAAAGAATTGCTAAGAGTGTAAAGAAATTGTGGGATGATCCCAATTATAGGGAAAAACAGCGAAAAGCCCATTTAGGGAATCCGGGTTTTTGGAAAGGTAAAAATAGATCGCCTGAAACTTGTGCAAAAATAAGTAAAACGAAAATGGGAGTTAAGCACGGGAAATATAAAAATCATAAAATTGTTTCTATTGAAATGGAGGGGATGGAAGATGTTTATGACATTAAGGTAGAGAAATATAATAATTTTGCTTTATCTGCTGGTGTTTTTGTTCATAATTCAAAAAGTGATATTCAGCGTCTTAAGGCTATGGGGATTAATTCTGAGGTGTTGTCCGTAGATAGAGATGCCGTTGCGTATGATACAATGAAAGGACTAATGTACTTAGGCCTGTTGGATTATTATAATAATCTTATTTTTATACGTGAATGTGAGGAATTGGAAAAAATAGAGAGGGGGAACAAATATATTGTTGACCATCCTGCGCGTAGTGTAACCAGGCGAGTTCAAGAGGGGCGTATATCGGGGTCTAAGGATTTAACCGATTCTTGCGCAGCCACATGTTTTCACTGCATGGAAAGTGCTGGGGTTGAGTTTAGTTTTGGGATTCTTAATATGCAACCGTCTGAAACCGATAACCTTTTAAGGGATAGGGACCATAGAGGGGCTGAAAAGTATTATGAAATAGTAAGAGGAAGAGAAGTTCAAAAAGGGGTTGATACATTGAAACAATTAAGACAAGTCCCATTGGTCCGGTATGGAGAGATTCCCGCACAGGAATTTCCTGAGGTTGATGATGTTCTTAATCTAGGGAGGTAGATTATTGGATATTGTAAATCTTGTAGATAACAATAAAAAGCCAGCTCATTTGAAAAAGCGGATTACTTTAACCATATTTGATGATGATCTTGCAAAACTTATTTGTGATATATCTGAAGCGGTTGAAATAGTAGGAAATAATAACAACGAAGTAGGGATGTCATTGGAGGAATGGAGGGTATGGTTTTCAGATCATTTAACAAAGGGAGAATAAATTGGGCATTTTAACAGGATTATTTATTACATTTAAAATGTCTTGTTTAATTTATGGTGTATTCGCGTTGGCTAATATGTTTTATAGGATATATTGGGGGGAAGTATCTACGAGAGGCACCTACAATCTATTAGAGTTAATTATTTATTCAATACTCATAGGAATTGGGATAACATAAGAAGCAGAGGAGGTTAGATGGATAATAATGAAATAAAAAAAATAAGGAACGCGATAGGTGAGGTGGATGAGCTTAACAAGGCCCTGGGGGTTGCGATTGGGGCCTTGGCAGTCAAGTATGGTCCTAAGCTGCTTGCGGGGGCTAAGAAGGCATGGAAGGGGGTTAAGTGGGCTGCTGGGAAGAAGGGGAAACGGGCGCTAAGAAGGAAGTTGGTACAGAATCCTGTAACGGGTAAATTAATAGCACGTAAGAGACGTTTTAAAAGGAGACATCCTCGTGCATATAGGATTGGAAGCGGCATTGTTGATTATGCGGCTCTTCATGCTGGGTTTAATGTCGCTGGGAAGGTGGGAAGGAAGATTAAAGGTAGGCGTGAACGAGAACAGGTATATAGACAATTAGGCCGAAGAAACAGATAGTTAGAATAAGGAGAAAGAAATGAGTGAGGTGAGGAATATTCTTGGTGAGATTAGAAGTGCCGTTAAGACCATGAATGGGGAGATTCAAAAAGTATCTCCTCGTGTTTTAGGGTTGATGGCAAGGGGAACTAAGCGCAGAAAGCAGATTACAGGGGTTTTAAGGGGGGTGGGCTCTGCTGCGTTGAATGTTAAAAGAAATGAGGCTGCTGCAAAGACCTATAGAGGCATGGCAAGTGCCGCCAAGACTTCTTCTAAAAGAAGGAAATTTTTAGCTTTAGCTCGTAAAGCCGAAAAGACGGTGCGAACCGGTAGGAAGGCTAGGATTGGTTCGGCTGCTGCCGGAGTTGGTGCTGTTGCTTATGGTGCTGGTAGGCGCAGGGGAAGACGGCAGGGAGACGAGTATGAAGGAGAGGAAGAGTATGCTCGTGGAGAAGGGCGGGGGGTTGGTGGTCCTCGTCAGGGCTTAGGTCCTGTTGCGTACTGTACTTGCCCTAAGTGTGATTATAAAGTGAAGCATACCCCTAATAAACCTTGTCTTGATATGACTTGTCCTAAATGTGGGGCAAAGCTGGTTGGTACAGAGAAGAAACCTAAAGAGGCGGCTAAAGAAGAGTTTAGCAACCATATTTCTGAGCCTTTAAGAAATGCCAAGTTTGCCGCTGAAGTATTTCAAGATAGAGCAAAAAGGGTAGAGAAAATACTTAAGACGATTGAGTCGTAGCACATGGATACTATACAAAAAATTCAAGTTCAGAATTTAAAGAAGGTTGTAGGTCGCCTTGCAAGACGGGCTACTCTTTTGTCTATAGTTCGTCGTATAGGCCCAAAGGTATATTATACTTCCGGCGGTCTCCTTATTGGGGCTAAGGTAGCCAGTAATAGGAGAAGGAAAAGGAAGAAGAGGAAATGGGGGGGTGCTCCTTGGCGACATTTTAGTAAGGCTGCACTAATCTCGAAGCGTACGAGTGACTTGGTATTCAGTAAGATGATCGGGGAGTATGAAGATGGAACAAGTAGAGTTTGATTTTAAAAAGATTGTTAATGCGGGAGAAGTGAAAGAAGGGGATATATTTGCTATAAAGACGGAATATCGTTTGCATCCTGAGCAGTGTGTTAATTTTCGTAAATGTTTTGAGGAATGGTTTTCTGGGATGAAGACTTTGATTATTTTTTTTAAAGTGGGAGAAAGCATAGAACATATCTCTGAAGAAGAAATGAATAAAATGGGGTGGTATAGGAGGGATGATAGGGCAGGTAGCTGAAATACCCAAGGTTCTTCATAAAACCATTTATTGCTGTGGAGAATGCCCTTTTTACGGATATGTGCATTTACCTGGATTTCATAGTATAGGTAGTTTTATTGGATGTAGGGAGCGAAATATGTTTGTAACTGATAGCCAAGCTCCTCCTAAAAAATGTAGGCTACCTAATTTAGAAGATAATAGTGGATAAAGCTCATAATCCTAGACTAATAGCGACACAGCGATCTAAAAAGCCCTATAAGAAGATACCTACACAGAGAGTATCTTTAATTAAGTCTGTGATGCAGGCTGCACAAGACAATAGAAGCATCGTTATAAGCTACACGCGGGTTAGTGATGGGAAGCGAGTTAAGCGTAATTTAGATTATTATTCATTACGTTTGAGAAAAGCCGGGGGAAGGGTGCAACCGGTATTATTTGGGTATCATCCCGCACACAATAGTATTGAAATGTATGTCGTAAAGAACATTCACTGGGTCAAGCCCGGACGTAGGAAATATGAACCTATATGGCCCGTTGAGATTGGAGAGAAAGGGATAAAGAAGGGAAGGAGACAAATATCAGAGATTCTTGAATGGGTTCCTGCCGTTAAATATAAAAGGAGAATATATGTTGGGGGTGTAATGTGGGATCGTAGTTTTAAAGATAGACCTTATTTTAGAAGGGCCATGCACCATCCTGATATTATTAGGACATATTTACAGGATGAGATAGACAGGCTTGGATATGATGAATTTATTAAAGGAGTAACAAGGGGGTGGGTTGACCTTAATGGAAGATTTCATTCTGTGCAAGAAGTTAGGATAGGTAACGAAAAACTTGCTGCAAGAAAGCAAAGATTACAAAAGAAAATGGAAGCTGGCTATAGAAATAAGATGAGGAAAGGTGGAAATAGGCTTCAGCGTTTTATATGGAGAGATAAGCCAAGCAATAATTATGCCTTTAGAGGGGTATCATTTGTTGAACTAAAGAATATTTATAAAACTAAACAAATTAAGTCTCATGGTAAAATGAATATTTTTGATAAGGAACCAGGAAAAACGTATTTTTCTGATACGGCTGTAGTTGCTTCGAGTAGGGCGGCTGACTATAAAGGATACCTTTTAATACTTAAGAAAGATAAAAGATATTTAAATAGAGGGATAAGACATTGGGAGGACATGCTTTATTACACCCCCACCAAACCTGTCCCATCGTCTATTGTGAAGAGGGTTATAAAGTTTATTCCTCTTAGTGCTCCCGGTAAATGGCCCGAAGAGTGGTTTAGTTATGCTGATGTAACAAAGAGATTTAGGGATGGGTCTTTATTCAGTCGAAAGAAGAGAATAAGGAAAGTTTCTAATAAAACAAAAAAGATAAGGCAATTAGATAACTTTTTTGCTTCTCTTACAAGGGCGGTGAAGTATGGGCGTAGTGAAATATATCCAGCAAAAGACCCTTACGAAACTCACGAAGAGATTTTTGATAGGGTATATAGAATTGCAAGGGGCTCTAATGGAAAGGAGGGCTATGTTACCCCCACTGGTCGTTTTATTTCTTATTATCAAGCGTCTGTATATGAAAGAGAGTATGTTGAATTAGCTCAAGATTCTTCAATGGAATGGCCCATAGATACGGGGAAATATAAGGGGGTAAAAAACCTGTGGGAGCGTCCTAGGTCTTATAAGCGAAAGAAGAGAATAAAGAAGTCCCTTAGTGTTCCCGATGGTCCTAATATTTCTCCTGAAGGGAAAGCTTATACAATTATATGGGCAAATGGGAAGGGGCTAACTACATGGAAAACACGCAAGCAAGCCCTTCAATTTATTCGCATAAAAGGGGATGACGTAAACAGTTTTACTTATGGAGATAAAAAAGGTCCAAAATATATGGATGTTTCTCTTATTGGTAAGGCAATAATGAAGTTCCGTAGAATGCCGTGGCATTATATTGGAATGTTACAGAGGGCATTTGGGGGTGTATCCCATCATGTATTGGCAGTGGCGGCAAGGAAAGGTAAGCTGACTATAGAAAGGTTAGCCGAAGCAGGAATCCCTAGAGGTAAAGCCTCTTCAATTGTTGAATATCTAAAGAGAACAAGAATTCCCGGGAGAGTTAAAAAGCCTTGGGTTGCTTCATATTATCCCAAGGGAAGAGAAATTCACATGTCTCCTAATATTTTAGGGGGGAGAAAATGGGCGGCATATATACATGAAAATGCGCACGATATTTGGTTTAAGGTATTAAAGCCTAGAGAAAGAAAAATATTTACTAGAATAGTGCGTAGACATTATCCTGATTATTATAATGCAATTAAGGAAGGGTTAAAAGATAGCGGGTATAATGTGACACAAGTCCCTGGTGAATTTTTTGTTAGAGTAGTTGAAGCACGTAGCCGTTTTCCATCTAAATATAAAAAGCTTATTGGAGATGACCGGTTTTTCCCTAAGGTAATGAATTATTTCTTTACAAAATATCCCGCTTTATTAAATCCCCATAAATAAGAGGATGGCAATAGATTAATTAAATAAGGAGCAAGGTTATTATTAAAGAATGGGGGTTCTTTGAGAAGGTTGGTATATTGGACACTATTTTAGGGGAAACTAATAAGGAGCGAAAAATGGTTAATTTGGACGATAGAAAGTTTTTACAAGAATTGAGATACAAAGCTATTGCAAGAGCACACAATACCCCTAATTTAAGTTAGGTATGGGAGGAGGCTTATGAGGATTTAGCACAGGCGGCAGATAAGTTGGATGCAATGTTGGCAAGGAAAGTTATTATTGAGGAGAAAGAAGGATGAAGAGGATTTGTGTTGCGTTGTTGATAGTCATTGGTTTATTGGGTATGTCTGGCTGTGTTACACTTCAGGCACAGTTCGACGAGAAAGTTGATGTCTACGCAGATAGTATTGTTGAGGCTATCGGCCCTGAGCTAACTGATGCTATCATAACGGCGGCAGACAATGAGACCGCGAAAGCAATGGTCTTAGATTGGATTGAGGACAAGTGGCTCAAGGGAGACGATCACCCCGTTATTAAAGCGTTGCTATCTGAGGCCGCTGATATTGTTGTCAGAGAATTAAGACAGGCCGTTGAGAGACCGTAAAGATGTTTAAGAAGAAATGGGATAAAGGTCTTGTGGTCTTCGGGATACTATTCATTGTAATAGTTATAATCTGTGCCATTATTGGCATTTTTGACATTATAAAGCTTACTGGGGGATAAACCGTGAAAGATATATGCGCGTCATATTTATTGACCGCTGGGATGGTGGTTTTAACCTGCTTTCTTTTTCTAGGTTGTCAATCCAGCGGCCCTACCCTTGGGGACTCCCCACAAGCCCAGGATAGTAATTCAGACGTAGGATGGTATCAGGGGGTCACGACTAAGTTGAAGCTGGCCATACAAAACCCTAAAGTGCAACTAGGGACTGGGGCAACCGGTATATTTGCTATCCTTTTTTTAATATTAAGATGGTCGTTGAAGTTTATAAACCTTTTTGGTAAATTGACAGGGAGTATTGCAACTGCTGATAAGATTGGGATGGATCGTAAAGAGTTAGGGACACTTCTTAAGATATTTAAGCAGGGATTAAAGCCTAGTGAGCTTACATTCCTTGATAAATATTTGGTTAAGAACAAAAATAAGGTAAGTATAAAGGAGTAAGGTGATGGCGGTAGACCCAAGAGCGGAAGAGAATGTTGAGCCTGGGACAAGTCCCTCTCATTATGTTGAGCGTTTGACGAAGAAGTATTTAGAGAAGGTGCTTGGTAATAAAGACGTAAAGGGGGTTGTCGTTATCGCTGAGTTTCAAGATAGCGATGAGCCAGTTGTGAGGATATGGCCCTCTGCTTCAAGGTTATTTAATGTAGGGGCATCTATGGAACTTAATGCGTTTATCGGTGAGGATGATTTTAGGTTAGAGGGCGAAGATGAGGATTTTGAGGGAAGGTTGACAGATTTGGAGTTGCAAGGAGAAGAGGAAGGAGAATAATTAAGCATGAATGAGAGCCCCATATCTATAAAAGATGGCCTGTTAAACGCAAGAGATAGTAGGAGGAATATAGATTGCGGCGACATAAGATATGGGGCTTCTTTTTTATCTAAAGGAAGTTTGCGTAGAAAGAGAGATTTACAGATAAGGCGTCTTGAGTTATTCTTATTATCTCTTAGAAAAGCTCTTAATGTTGATGGACAGGTTATTGTGGGGAGCGAACATGAGAATCATTTACAAATAGCTGATAGAGTGGCTGTAAAGTTAGGGTATAAAGGGAGTGAAAGAGTTATTGATTTTGTGAATGGGTCAAGACGCGATGTGAATTTTGGCTTTGTAAATATAAGGACGGGGAAATGGATTGATGAAGATGCTGCCGTTGGGTTTGAAGGGAAGTATGCACGATTGATGGGAGTGGTTGGATTGCCGAATAGAAAGATTATAAGAAAGGCTAATAATAAGCTCCAGAAAGGTCTTTTACATTCAGGAGAGAAAGAGATTATCTTAAGCATCTGGAAGTGGCTTGAGAGGAATGGAGAATTTCAGCGTAGGATGGCTGAGATCATCACGAGGTATGGTTATGGGGGCATAGGGGGTAAGTTTGGCTCTACGGTCAAGCTATCTATGGGGAAAGCGATCAGGTTGGCTAGGGAGGCAGACCAACAACGGCTGATTGGCCTCAAGGTGTTGGCTCCTAGGGTAAGCTTCCTTGATAATGTTAGCAGAGATATGAAAAGGAGATATAAGGGGAATATAGAAACGATAGTAACTCTTCTTGGGAAGAGGAGAGACCAGTTAGTCAGTATTGCCGTTAGAAAGAAATATTCATAGGGTGACAAGATAATCTTAATGGAGCAAAACAATGGAAAAGGTAGAGACGGAAAATAAAAGATGCTATGAATTAAAAATAGGACAATTGCGTAAAAAGGTAAAGGGGTTAGTAAATGAGAGTGGACCCGAGGATGGCACCAGTGCATTAAGAGGGTTTGCCTTAGGTCTTGTTAATGAGATAGAGAGGTTAAGAGAAGAAATAAGGAGTAAAATTCCAATAAGATATTTAGCGGATGTAGACCTGGAAAGGATGGGGCATAAGGAGTTAAGAGATGCTATAATAAAGAGGGAGGTTGAGAGAAGTAAGGATAAAGCCAGAGGTAAGCCAGTTAGCGAAGAGGAGGGATTGAAGAACTTTCTTGCATGGTTTAAAGGAGAAACTAATTCACGTACAATACAGCTAATAATAGAAGATTTTATAGAGGCTCGTGACAGGATTTCATAGAATATATATACGGACAGTGGAGCAAAACAATGGACATGCAGGAAAGAGGGCACTTTTATAGGAAGGCATTCCCAAATTATCCACCCTTAGCGTATAATAATGGATGGTTATACGGGGTGTGGATGATAGGGAATAACTATAAAGGAACAGGATATTACGGGAGTTATCCTCCAGGCTATGTAAAGAGGGTGATGAGTTTATTTCCAGATATGAATAATGTTCTACATTTATTCTCAGGATCATTAAAGAAAGAAGACGTAGGGGAGAAGGATGTAAGGGTAGATTTACATGACGTGAAGAATGAGAGGACAGGAGAGGTTATACAGCCAGACGTGTGTTGTGACGTCCATAAGTTGAACAAGAGTATAGGGACAGAGGTATCCGATCTCATATTAGCCGATCCTCCTTACTCTGAAGAGGATGCTGCCCATTATGGTGTATGCTTAATTAATAGAAGAAAAGTATTTAAACAATGTTATAAGGTATTAAAATATAATGGTTATATGGTATGGTTAGATCAAGTATTTCCTATGTATAGAAAAGAATATTGGAAATTAGAAGGAACAATAGGGATTATAAGGAGCACGAATCATAGGGTGAGAGTATGTTTTATATTTAAGAAGTTAAAGGGAGAATAGTAATGTATGAGGAACTTGAAATAGGGATAATTGCTTTAATGGTAATAAGTTTCTTAGTAGGTATTTATATAGGTAGAAGGAGTAGAGATAAAGAGGTAGATAAGGTTAGGGGAGAGCTAAATAGGCATATATGGAATTCTTATATTAGACATGATTAATTACGTAGGGACTGACAAAGGAGAAGAGAGTAATGACTCGCCCAAATAAGCACATGTATTATTTAAACATTGCACATGAGGTAGCCAAGAGAGGAACGTGTTTAAGAAGGAACTATGGAGCAGTAATAGTTAATAATGACCAGATAGTTTCTACAGGATATACAGGAGCGCCAAGAGGACTTCCTAATTGCACAGACAGAGGAACATGCTTAAGGGAAGAGTTAAAAGTAAAGCCAGGAGAGAATTATGAGCTATGTAGATCAGTACATGCAGAGATGAATGCTTGTTTACAGACAGGGAGAGAGAAGTGTATTGGTGCAGCATTATACTTAGAGATGATAGAATCCCCTAAAGATAATGGGATGATAGAGGGTTCTCCCCGTATAATCCCTGAACCTTGTAGGATGTGTAAGCGAGTGATTATAAACTGTGGGATTACAACTGTGGTTACAAAAGGGATAGAAGCAAAAGCTGTTGGGAATAGAGAGTGGGTTGTTGTAACGTATGTTAAAGAATGGATAGATACAAATTTGTATGAGTTATAAGAAAAGGACGGTAAGTTAATCCCTGTTCAGGGTTTTGTGTGGAAGGGTAATAATGTATGATTTTGAAAAGATTGAACCTATGGTATTTTGTTTATCAACGGGAAGGACAGGGACTTTAACTCTGGAAAGGCTTTTTAGAGATAGTCCTGAAGCCCTATGTTGGCATGAACCCTTACCTCATATATCAGTATTTCCTTTAGATAAAACAAGGTCTTTATGGGACACAAGGACGCACTTATTTTGTCAATCTATAAAAGCGAATGTAGGATATGTAGAATTAGGCGCACACCTTACATTCATAGCCTATGAAATATCTAAAGAGCTTCCACAGTCTAAGTTTTTGCACTTAATCCGTGACCCAAGGTATTTTGTAAGATCAGGGGTAAGGAGAGGATGGTATAAGGCGGGTAGGATACATGCGGGTATGTGCCCTAAAGAAGGGGATATGTTTTATAAAGAATGGCCTCTCTTAGCAGAGTATGAGAGAGTTGCATGGAATTGGAGAAAGAGAAATGAGTGGATTAGAACATTTTGCGAGACATTACCGAAAGAAAGGCATCTTACATTTTACTCTGAAGACTTATTTGCAGGGAATAGATTAGATGTCCTTTCAAACTTCTTAGGGCTATCTCTCCCTTGTGGAGAAAATACAGGGAAGATATTATCTTGCCCCCTTAATAGTCAGAGCGAAGGAGAGTTCCCTAAAGTTAAAGATTGGAGCATAGAGACAACGAATAGGGTGTTGAGAATAGTGGAAGATGAATTAGTAAACTATACCAGATATGCTCACTTGTTAGTTAGTCCTATAATAGAAAAAGAGGAAAAATAATGCACCTTCTTGATGCCTTTAAAATTAATCCCTGTGTAATAGGGTTGTCTACAGGGAGATGTGGGACGATGACATTAACGGACATATTTAAAGATGCCCCTGAAGCATTTGTTTACCACGAACCTGGTCCTCAAATGGATGGTGGACTGAATACATTTTATGGTCTTGGGGATATACCCCATAATATTGATAATTGGCTAAAGTCAAGGGAAGCCTTATTGGTTAAATCTATTTTAGCTAAAAAGGGATATGTTGAACTTGGAGGCAGGAATGCGTTTAGGTGTTATGAAGCGAACGCCTGTCTTCCTCACTGTAAGTTCCTACACATAGTAAGAGACCCAAGAGCTTTTATTCGTTCTTGCATGAGAAGAAAATGGTATACCCCTTATGTTGGGGATAGGAGAGAAGGCTATAATATGTCTATGTTTCCAAATAGAGATGACCCTGATATTGAGCTATGGCCTAAGTGAGGGCCATTCGAGAAAGTATGTTGGTATTGGAAGAATAGAAATAGGTTTATCCGTGAGTTCTGTAATAGGGTAGGGACAGAGAGAAGTTTATTGTTTTATGCAGAACATATATTTGCGGGAGAGTGTTTATCCAGTCTAGCAACATTCTTAGGGTTAACGCTACCTAGCGGAGAGAAGATAAGGGCTGTTCTTAGTGACAATTATAATAGGCAGAAGGAAGGTGAATTTCCTAAGCCTGAAGATTGGCCTAAGGATATGGTAGATACCGCAAATAATATCATAGGGGATGAGTTAGATCATTACCCTCTTTATTGGGCAATTAACGATAGGTAGAATGTTATGATGGAATATAAAGAGAGATTGGGGGGGGCGAATATGACTGTCTTTCAAGGTTTAACTATCGTATGGGGCGTAGAGAGCGGTAACGTCTTAATACAATGAAGTAGTAAGACGATAATCTTAAAGTAGCAATCTGTAAAATAGTTATATAATTAGGAGGACATATAATGCCAGTTTTCGGTTCTGGGGCAGTTCGTATTCCTGAAGCAGCCAAGTGGCATCTATTATTTTGGCTATTAAGCGATTTATACACAGGGGCAAAAGGACCCGCTATGAGGGAGAAACTGGAGCGTATTATAGATCGCGTTCAAAGGCGCTATAATACAAGGAAAGTCTCCATTGATGGTGACTTAAAGAAAGTTTCTATCCTTGGTGAAAGCCCTATAACTGCTTTGCATGAGTTGATGGGTGTATTTAATAGACATAAACTCTCTAAGCAGCAGATACAGTGTGTATTCAGCCAATTAAATAAGCCGGAAGAGAAGGTTAATCTTGTAAAAGACTTAATTGGCGTAGATACTGATGAAGATAGAATGATATTAAAATGTGTTGCAACCGTAGCAGGGGCTAAAGGGAAGGTAGAAGAGTATGCTAGTGGTAAAATAGGGGTTTTTGCTAGTAAACAGGGAAAGAGATTAATTGACTATATTGCTCGTAAGAGTCCTAAGAAGGCAGCGGAATTGGCGCGGACTCTAAAGGATGCGAAAACTATCGGTAGGACGACAAGAGATGTTGCAAGACGCCATAAATATACAACAGGGGCAATAGCGGGTGTTGCCGGAACATTGGCTGTTCAAGCGGGTAGACGTAAAAGACGGCGTAATGAATACGAGGAAGAGTATGCTGGAGGTAAACTGGGGGTCTTTGCTGGGGAACAAGGGAAGAGATTAATTGAGTATATTGCCCGTAAGAGTCCCAAGAAAGCAGCCGCTCTTGCACGTACGCTAAAGGACGTAAAAACTGCCGGTAAAGCAACTAAGCGCGTTATTAGACAGCATAAGTATACATCTGGGGCTGTAGGTGGGGTTGCTGGAACATTAGCGTTGCAAGCTCATGCCCGTAGAAATAAAAGGAATTATGAGTATGAAGAAGATGATGGACTTTCTGTGGTTAAAGCTTCTCTTGGCCGTATAGCAACAAGATTAGGGCGAAGAGGAAAAGCCATACGTTCATATAAATCAACCAAGTTGGCTAGAGCGGCGAAACAAGCTGAGTGGATGAGAAGGGGGAATGCCCTTGAAACCCAGAGATGGGCAGGAAGGGTTGTTGACGTAAAGAGGAAGGAAAAGGCCGCTCGTAGGCGGCTTATTGCTTCTGGAGCGGCTGCTGGTGTAGGAGCTTTAGCGTTAAGGCGTAAGAAAAAGAAACCTCGTGAAGAGTATGAATTGGCTAGTAGGTTACGCAGAATTCTTCCCTATTTACGTGGGATAAGTCGTAAAAAGAAGTTAGCTGCATTAGCTGTTAGCGGTATTGGAGGGGCAGGGATTGGTACTGCTGCCTCAAGGCGCAGGAAAGATGAGCCTTTAGACTTAGATTACTTACATTATTATTATCCTGGTATTTATGATGATGAGTTGGGAGGGATATATGAGAACGAAGAATATGCGGGTGGCAATAAAGTATTTACAGGCACGCGAATAGGGTCCTCTGGGAAGACTGTTCATGTTGTTCGTGGGACACCCAATGCTGGTCGTGCAGGGAGAGTGGCATCCGCTAAAGCTGCTTATGCACAAAGAAGGACGACGACCCCTCAAGCTCCTCCAAAGGCAATGAGCCCCGCAAGGATGGCAAGAAGGACAAGATTGTCTTCGAGAAAACTTAGCACACAAAGCGTTTCTCCTGGCTTTGGGCATACGAGGGCGCGGGGAGCTAGGGGAACGCCTGTACGGCGACGTGGGGGCTCTTCTACGGGGACTGGAGCTAGAAGTGGGGTGCGCGTTTATAAGCCTGGGTTGACTCGTCCAATGGGAAGAGGGGGATTTAGGCGTTATACAGGAGAATTAGACAACCTAAAGAAAAGGATGGATGGCATATTAAAGAAAGTGAATAATATTGATGAAACCTCAATTAGAAAACAACAGCCCGATTCTACGTGGAGTCCTGGAGAAGGAAAGGAAGGGACGCCTATTCAAGAGGTTAGTCCTGCTAAATTAAAATGTTCTCAGTGTGGTTTTGTTGTTGACCTAGATAAGTCAAGGTTAAATGAGGTGGTTAGTTTAAGGTGTAGTCGATGTGGCGCTTTTGGGTCAATGAAATTAATTGGAATGGGAGAACAGGAAACACCGCCTACGACTGAAGGTTTACCTCCTGTAGGTGGAGAAGCTCAGAAAAATTCTGTTAATGTAGAAAATGAAGGAGGGATGGCTAAGTTGGTTGGATTTATGGGCGTAAAGAAGTTTGGGGAGGATTAATAATGCCCTGGACAACAGAACAGATGCGTCAAAAGGGGGCTAAAGATAATCCAGCTCAAGCTGCGAAAATAGCAAATGCAATTCTTCGTGATACAGGAGATGAAGCAAAAGCTATTCGCATAGCCTTATGGAAGACGAATAAGAAGTCTAAGAATAAACTTAAAAAAGTATCCACTTATGGCCCTATACAGACATCGACTATGCACGAAGGGTTTAGGAGAGATGTTTTATTAGAGAAACTTCCTTCATCTTTACGTGTATTATTAGTTGGATATTTTGTAGGCAGGGTTGGATTGAAGAGGGTATTGAGCGGAATAAGGAAGTCATGGAATATTCTTCCTATGCCGGTTAAAACGGCATTAATGGCTGCGCTTGGTGTATATTATGTAGCCAATAAATCTAAGAAGGAGTTCTCTAAAAGAGTTAATAAAGAGCGTGAATTTAAGAAAGCTGCATTGTCTTTAGGTAAATTTACTAAACTACAAAAAGAGGGTCAAAGAGGTCGTTCAGGATGGAGGTCTGATGATCCTCTTAATCCTCATACAAAGGGCTCTCAAGGAGGAAAGAAGGGGTCTCGTAAGAAAGGGGAGAAGCCCCTTCCAAGCCAGCGCAGGGAGTATGGAGAGCGCACAGGCTATGGAATACGCAGGGTTCCAAAGGGGACATTGTCTACACTTGGATATATGGCTGAGAGGGCATATTTAGCGGGGATTGAAGGCTTTGGAGGTGGAGGGGTTAAAGAAGTAAGAAGAGAGTATAAGCGAGTCCGTGAATTAAATCAGAGAAGGCGTAGAGAGGAGATAGAGCGGAAAAGCAGGACCCAGAGAGAAAAATATGTTGACGATGATTTAACGGGAACATTAGGATTCGTTGTACGGGGGGTAAAGCTTTTTGGAAATAAGCCTGTTACCCCTGAAGATAGAGAGAAATGGATTTCACAAAAGAAAGGTTTCTCAAAAGAGTTTGATCGAAGAAGGAAGCAACTTGGAAGAGACGTTAAACAGGTTGTGGCATCCGGTCTTGAGGGGGCTGGTACAGGAGCTACCGTAGGAATTATATGGGGGGCTATGAAGGGGTTACAAGATAAGGTGCGTAGACATCCTATATTAAACCCTCTTAATATTGGAGTAGATAGAAGGATTTTAGAGAGTGAGATAAAAAACTATAGAGCAATGAGAAGGGGGAATGAATTAAGTCGTCTTGAAGATATTAAACAAGAAAGAAAGAGTGAACAAGGAAGGGAGAAAAAGCGTAGGAGAAGGGGGCAACAGCCTCGTGATATGGAAGCAATGGAGGCTATGTGGAATTCTCAAGAAAAGAGGTTGACAAGAAACTTTATGGAGGCTGGGACTAAAGGGAAGGTAAATAAGCCTAAGTGGTATCAAAGAAGATTTGGTAAAATAAGTAAATCTTCTACATATATTGGGACTATATGCGATGTAAATGAGTTGATAAATAAGTTAGCCTCTAGCCCTGTTGGGCAAAATATTAATAAGGCTATTTCTTCTCATCCAGTAAGTGATTTAATGTTGACAAGGGAGGACTTAGGGCATAATTTAAAGCCATATAGGTATAAGCGTAAAAAGAAGCGAGTTAAAAGCGAATATGAATATAATGACGGATATGGCAACGAAGATGATGCTGATTATAGTAATTTTAGGAGAGATACATTAAGGGTTATACGAAACCTTGCTCAAAAGAAACCATCTGACCTTGCAAGGGGGGCCTTAAAGGTCTCTGGCAACAATATAGATATGGCATTTATGTATTTATATGAAAGAATCGGTAAACTTGATTCTGCTAAGAAGTTATTTGTTCGTACTATTAAAAATAAATCTTTTGAAAACAAAAGTGAAGAAGGGCAAACAAGATATGCTATAACATTGGCCAATGAATTGCAGGGGAAGTATATACGAGCTATGAAAATAATAAGGGCAGTTGGGGATAAAAGAAGAGAAGAGTACGAAGAAGCAGGCGATCATATTCTTACAAGGCAGCAAATGGGAGGGCGGCTACCCAAGATGCCTTATGATAGGCGGAGAAGGCGTATATTGAGGCATCGTAAACCAGAAGTGATAGAGGAAGAAAGGCGCAACAGGACAGAGGAATATGAATATGAAGATGACGATTTTAGTGAGATTAGGAGAAGCACCTTAAGGTCCATAAGAAGACTTGTCCAAAAGAAACCATCTGAATTTGTAAGGGCAGCCTTACGCGAGAGTGAACACGACGAAGATGGTGCATGGATGTCTTTATATCAAAGAATGAGTCAGCTTGAGGCCATTAAAAAGGAGTTTATTGTTGACCTTAAAGCTAAATCATTTAGGGATAAAAGAGAAAAAGGGCAAATAATGTATGCTTTAGCTTCTATCAATGAATTACAGCAAAAATATCTGAAGGCTATAAAGCTACTAAGGAAGATTGGAAGAAAAAGACGTGACAATAATTAATAAGCTAAACGTGGAGTAATAAATGGCTAACATTTTAACAAGAGTTAAGAGCGGTATCCAGAAAGCGTCTATGGTGCGCGTGGGGAGGACTGTCCCCGCCCCTAGAAAGGGGGGCGACCTTCTTTCTTCGATAATGGACTCTGTAGCTTCCGCTGGGAGGGATATGGGGCAAGGAAAGCGCGAAAGACCTAAAATTCTTGACTTTAAAACGATTGAAACATTAGCTCATTCTGACCCTCTTGTTTTTGCGATTATGCAAAGCCGGAGAGATCAGATAAAGTTATCAGAATGGGATGTCGTTCCAGATGTAGATGAAATACTTTCTGAATTAGATGAGTGGAAAGAAGTCTCCCTTATCCAATTAAAGCCCTTTGCTTCCGACCTTATTACTCCAAGATTTTTTAGATTGTCCAAAGAAATATTTGAAATAGGACAAACCCAAATTAATAGAGTCCTTAGGGATAAGACTCCTACCGTAGATAAAAAGACGAATATTAACATATTATTCGATGTCCTTGAGAGAAGGGTTAAGGATGAGGCAGTTAATATTTCCATCCCCATACGTGATCTTTTAAAGAAACCAAGCGATGACTATACTGGACTGAAACCCCTTCTTTTAAGGGTGGTGGATGACATTTTATTATATGATGCAGGGGTTATTGTAAAGAATAACAATTCTGCCGGAAATAAGTTGGCTGAGATATATGATATTCCTGGGGAAGAATTGGTTGTTTGTAGAAATGCCGATAGGTCGATCCCTAAACCTCCTGATACCGCTTTTGTGTGGAATAACAAGCAAGAGGATATTGCTGAGTTTACGAGAGATGAGATTGTTTATTTTGTAAACAATATGCAGCCACATTTTTACGGGTTTGCTCCGATTGAGGTTATGGCATATGTCATAACGACAAGTCTGTATGCAGATCAGTATAATATTGAGTTCTTCAAGAATTCAAACATCCCTCCCATGATTATTAATTTAGGGAAAGACGTAAGGCCCGAAAATAGAGTCGCTTTTCAGAGATTTTGGAATCAAGAGATAGGGCGCAGGGGAGCTATTCATCGAGTTATGTTTGTGAGTGGGACAGAAAAGATGGATAGCATTCCCCTTACGATGGGGACGAATAAAGATATGCAAATGTATGAATATCTTAAATGGTCTACATCTATTAAATGTGCTTGCTTTCAATTATCTCCTCAGGATGTTGGGTTTACTCAAGACCTTCATAGGACAACCGCAGAAGTCCAATATAAGATTACAAAAGATAGGGGATTGCGCTCTATTTTGACTTTGTTTGAAGATGGCCTAAATGATGGCATTGTAAAGCCGATGGACAAAGCCGGAATGGTAAAATTCAAATGGCTTGGGTTAGACACAGTAGACAATTCACTCCAGACAGATATTGATAATGCAGACATAAATAATGGGGTTATATCAAGAAACCAGAGACGTAGAAGGCTGGGGTTAAGGCCCATAAGGGGAGGGGATGTTATCTTGGTCCCTGGCCCTCAAGGGAATATGATCCCCATTGAAAGCCTTGAAGACTATAAAGAACAGATGGAAATTACAGGAGATATTGAGGAAAGTCAAACGACAGAAGAACAAGCGGGGCCGGAAGAGAAGCCTGATAAGAATAATAAATCTGTTCGCTCTTCCGCTAGGGAGGTTGCTGGGACGAGTTCTCCAAAGAGGTCTGCTCCATCCTCTTCTCGCAAGCAACCTCCCTCTAATAAAAAAGAAAAAGGTAATAATAAGAAAGAAGGTAAGAAAACAAAAGTAACAAGTGAAAAGAAGATAAAGAAAGTATTAGACGATGTTAGGAGAGAAAGTGGAGGGGATAGCCTTGTAAAGATTAGTTATATCAAGAAACAAGACCCCTATTTTACTGATTATAACTATCCAGCAAGACCCATGATGGGAGGCCCTTTAAGGCCAATGAGATATCCTTATTCCCAAAGAGGACTTGGGCCTTTAGACGAAGAAGAGAAGCCCGTACAGGCGGCTATACGCAGAAGCGTTGTAAGGGGGATTGCTGAAGGAGTTACCGAAGGGAAAGACAAGGAAGAGTTTGACCCAACAGCACAAGAACTTGAGAGAGTAATAGAAAGTGCTGGGGCAGGAGAAAGTAATTGGCTTACAAGGGCTATTATAGGTATTGTTGGGGTACTCGGGATTCCTGTCGCATCAAAATATGGCGTTAGGATGGGAAGAAAAGGGGTTGCTAGAATTGCACATCTAACCCTTAAGGCATTATTACGTAAGTATCCATCCGTTAGAAGGGTGATTGCCGGGAAACCTGTGCGCAAGAAAAATCTGATTTCAGCAATATTAATGTCGTTAGCGGGTAAGCATCACTATCTTGGAAAATATACTACTGCCTATGAAATAAGAAAAATAGAGGAAGAGTTAGAGAATGGGTAAGAGAATAAAATTAGAGCTATCTCAACCCGAGAAAATATCCCCCTCTATTATGAAGTTTATAGGGGCGGATGCTATTACTACCCCCGATCTTTATCCTAATATAGTAGCAATGGAAATGCCTTTAGTTAATTTTTTACATTTGGTAAAATTGGCTAAGGGGGCTAAACCTAAAGACATTGCTTCCGGTCCTTATTTAATCGTTAATAGGGACAATATTATATTTACTGGGAATAAGTCAAAGCAGGAAGCTTATCAAGACTATATCAGAGCGGTAGATATTATATCTCAAAGGGCAGATGAAGATTTGCCTCGTGGTATGATAAAGCGAACTGCAATGATAGTCGCTAAATATAATCTTCCGGCATTTCTAATTAGTCGTTTCGGTATAAAGAGGAAATGCTATGCGCACGCTTCTTACTTAGTAGATGAGAATAAGTTCAGCGTTGTCCCTGAATACTTTATTCGCTTTGGCGTTATAAATATGTTGGGGCAGTTTGTAGGAGAGTTTGAGAAAACTGTCTTACATGAATTTGGGCATACGATATGGTACCAGTTGCTTGACGATGAAATGAAAAGAGAGTGGGAGAGGATAGCGCCTGCGTTCCTCGATACGGACGCTGTGTTGGCGTCTGAGCGGAAGGAAGACTACTACCGGTCCACCAGTGCTAATCTGGCCGGAGAAGCTATTGAGAGCGATTTCTACACAAATAGAACGGCTCCCTTTGTTAGTGATTATGCAAGGTTTAACATACGAGATGACTTTGCAGAGAGCTTTGCATTTTATAAGATAGCGCCTGTGCAGTTTAATAAGAAGTTCCCTCGAAGATATAAGTTCTTTCAAGTGATTGAAAAAGATATAATGCCAAAGAAGGGAGATGTATTTAAGAAGTCCAATAAAGAGGTTATAAATGTTGATACTGGAGAGGAATATAAAGTAACTCCATTTGTGGATGTCCTTTTGCAACATAATAAACATCGGAGGCAGTTAGCAAGCAAATTAGAGAGAGACATTCGTTTATTCGTGAGAGAGCAAGGGCTTGGAATAAACTCTATAAAGACAATTGTTATATATGATGATTATTCAAAGAGTGCTAATGGGTTGCCTGAGCTTATTAAGTCAATAATATGGTTGCCTGGATTAAATGAAAAGAAAAAAGATAGATGGAGCTACAGTTCTCATTTTACTATTTTTAGGGATAAAGAAGATTTTGAGAAAGAAGTATTCAGGGCTCTTGATTTGGGGACATTCCTTAGCCCTAAAGCACTTGTAGTTGAGAAAGCTGGAGAGTCTACGAAGTCTGAACTTTATGGGATGTTGCCCGCTGTGAAGGTAGGGAGGCAAGTATATTCCGGGGATTCTACCGATATGCACTACCACATTATAAGAGATTATGGTTTATATGGGAGGCTTTTTTATGCAAAAGGTTTACGGGCGATAGAAGGGTTTATCTTAAGGACAGGCCGTTTTATTACAAGACCTCAGGCAGAGAAAATGGATAGAGATTTTGTTTTACGGGATGATAAAGAAAGATTTAATGCGTATTTTGATTTCCCTCCAGGTGAAGGGTTTGGGAAATTTTCTAAAGCCAAGACAAGGTTGACAAGAAAAGACCTTATGGGGATGAGACCTGCTGTTAAGATGGGAAGGAAGATATATACCGGTGGGCCGCTTGACCTTCATCACGATATTGCAGTAAGATATGGCTTGAGAGACCCTTCATGGCGGGGGTTTGTATTGCCTACGGGAAGATTTATTACTTACCGTGAGGCTAAAAAGGCTGATGCGGATTACCTAATGGAAGATGAGGTTAAGCGCGTTGTCGCTTGGAGTGAAAAACACAAATTTTCTAAGTCAAGAAAGAAGATTACAGAAAAAGACCTAATAGGTATGAGGCCAGCTATTAAAGTTGGAAGGAAGATATACCTTGGAGGCCAATATGATTTTCATATAGATATTTGCATAAAATATGGACTATTAAGGGGGGTTAAGAAGGAATATGGGTATGTATTACTTACGGGAAGATTTGTTTCAGCAAAAGATGCCAGAGGGATTGATGAAGAATATGTTGATGAGGACGAATTAAGAAGGGTAAGAATTTCTAGGAGATGGGGTAAATTATCCAAGCGTAAGAAACCTGAAAAAGATATTAAGTTTAAGAAACCTAAAGAAGTAGCTTATGTTTCAGGGAAATATCGTTTTGGTATGGATCAGTATCATTCATTCCGTATAAAGTTTGGAAAACAGTGGTATGACATTGTGACCAAAGAAGGATTTCCGAATAAGGGGGCAACGAAGGCATTATTTGTAAAATCGAATCCTCCTAAATCTGGGAAGGTGAATGTGGGGGGAAGAAAAGGGCAGTATACGAGGACGAAATTAGGGCTTGCAGAAGTAGAACGATGGGGATGGAGAAAAATATTTAGGGTATTAGGAGGGGCCTACAAGGGAAGGTATATTGCTGCCGGGAAACAATTGAGGCGCATAGAAGAGCCCGCTTTTACCGCTAAATATCTTCCGATAAGACCTAAGGGCATTCCTACGAAGAGGATGATTGCGGATAAACGCTATGAAATGATCCCTGAATCGGGAGGGCAACATGTTTATATTTATACGACGCCTACTCAAAATCGTATTATCTCTTATAAAAAGAATAAGAAAACAGGGAAGTACATAGATAAGACTAATTATCTTAGTGCCGTAAGAGATTATTCATTACCCGTTGGGAATGTTATTGAAGCTCAGGTTTTCTCAAGAGATGCTAATACAACGAGAAAGGTGTTTGGAACCAACCTTGTTAGAAGCAGGGTAGCCCAGAGAGAGTTAGGGATGCCAAAGGTAATGGCTACTGACATCATTCAGTATGCCGGGAGAGATGTTCGCTCTCTTCCCTATCAGACCAGAAAAGCTTTATTGAAGAAAGTAGTCCCGGATTATAAGTATTTATTTAAAGCTCCAAGTTGGAGAGCGGATAAGGTTAGAAAATTAAAAGAACTTAAGAAAATTGGTTGGAATAGAGTTGTTTTTAAAGATCGCTTAAGGCCGTTATCCAGAAGAGATGTTTCGTATTGGGACTTTAGCGAAAAGTGAATGGCTAAACAGTTTCTCCCATCAGGTCGATAATATAAACGTGGAGGTATGATATGGGCGCTCCAAGAGATGCAGACATTAAACAAAAAGATACTGATCCTATTAGGGTTGAGCAAACGGGAGAGCATGATGCCGTTTGTGAACATGAAGATGGGTCTGAATTTGAATTTACGTTCCCAGGAAAGTTTCCTTCTGAAATAAAAAACAGTAAAGGGAACCCCGGAAAATCTAAACTATTTAGTGGCATTGGAGAAGGGGACTTAGGAGGCTTTGCGGGGAAGAAAACTTTTGTATTAAGAGGGGGAGAATTGGTTGAAGCGTAACTATCGGGATATTTTGCACAGGAAGGGAATATATGGAAGTTATTAAGAGCTATAGAGCCCCAGCAGGCGCAGGACAAGAATTCAAACAATTTGTTCCAATTACAAAAGTAGATGATGAAAAGCATATGGTTTTCGGGGTAGCCACTGCTGATGGTCTTGATGAACAAGATGAGGTTGTTGAATGGGAAGCGACTAAGGAAGCGGTTCCTGAGTTTAAGAAGTGGCGCAACCTTAGAGAAATGCACCAGAATAAAGCTGTTGGCACAATCCCAGAACTTCAAATTAATGATACTGAGAGGTCATTAGAAATTGGAGCCCACGTTGTTGATGGTGAAGCATGGAATAAGGTTAAAGAGGGGGTTTATAAAGGATTTAGTATTGGAGGGAAGGCCCTCGATAAAGTGAAGGAATATAGCAATAAGTTTAATAAGACAATTAGTCGTGTAACTAAATATCTTTTAAATGAAATTTCTCTTGTAGATCGTCCTGCACATCCGAAATGTGTTTTTACAATGATGAAGCGTGGTAATGATGATCTTATTACGCAAGATATTTTACAGCATGAGATTGTGCAGAAATCTAAAGTTCTTACTAGTCTATTGGCGAAAGTAATGTCTGATGAGGCTATTGCAGAGCTACCTAATAACAAATTTGCACTTGTTAAGAGGTATAAGAGGGATGACGGAATACACGAGGAGTGTATTTTACCTATTCCAGATAAAGTTCATGCAATGAGCGCGCTACAGTTCTTAGGGAAAATGGGTCTTACCGAGTCTGAACAGAAAAAAGCTCATGGGCGAATTATAAAAGTCCTGGGTGCTAGTCACGATCCGTTGAATTGTTCGTATTGTGTTAAACAAAGAGTTAGAAGTACTGGCTTAAGTAAGGAGGAGTTGATGAAACGTAATGATGTAGCTCGGGCAAAGAAGATTTTACAGCAAATTGCTTCAAGCGAAGAGAGTGAAGCTTCTGTGCCCAATGAAGATTATGTGATTGAAGACGAGCCTCTGGCTGAGGCGACTGAACATGAGCCTGACACAACTGAAGAGGATACTCGATTTGTTCAGGAAAGCGAGGAAGGGGATAGTGACGAAGGGCTCTTCGATGATGTTGATGATCTAACGGGTGAAGCTGATGACAGTCTGCTTGACCGTTATGATGTTGACGATGCGAGAAGCGACGAAGAGTATGAAGATGATGGGGTGAACAGGCTTTTAGATGCCCTTGAGGAGGAACTGGAGGGCGAGGAGTCCTCAACTGTTGGGAAATCTTGTGCTTATTGTGGAACTACCTTGAAACTTCTTCATTCTGGGCAGTTTCAGAAAAATGAGGCAACCTGTCCTGGATGTGGTCAGTTGTACAAGCTGAAGACAGGGCAGTATAGCGAAGTAAGTTCTCCGGCGTCGCTGAGGAAAAAAGGTAATGCTAATTCTATGATGATTAGAAAGTTTGGCGATATTCTTGAGGTCCAAACTGGTTTAGCTGATGCTGTTGCCGCTTTGTCGGAGAAAATTGATGCTATTGAAGGGGCTCCTGGTCCTCGTAAGGGGGCTGAGGATACAAGGCAGAAAAGACCTATGAATAAGAGTAGCATTGATGGGTCTGAGGACGATGTTAATAAGTCTCAAACTCCCTCTCCGGCAGAGATTCAAAAGGCAGTTGGTATTAGGCAAAAGATTAATGCAGGAGAAGCCGTTCCTGTTGCGGACAGAACATTTGCAGAAGATGTCTTAGACAGGAAAATTAAGGCTAAGGTTACGTAATATATTGATCTGAGAAAGATTAATATTACATTGCGAATATAATGCGGAATATCGGGATTCGGTTATATTCTTCCAGGGGCGTAGAAACCCCGTGCGTTCTTTGACAACTTTATTGACAGTAAGGAGGTATGTTATGAATACTGGTAGTCCTCTTTCAGTTGGGATGACTGATCCCCTGGAAGTGCAGAAGGTCGTTAGTGATTTGCAGAAGGCGATATCGTCCACTGCTGTTACCGGCCTAATGTTGGTAAGAGAAGACCTTCAGGACGAAATGGCTCTTGCACTGCCTACCGATACTCCGATTAGAAATCGTTTACGTCGATTTCCGGGTAACGGTGATGCGCACGCTTGGTATCAGCTAACCGCCACGGTTCACGCCGAAGGTAGGTTTGCTGGGACTGGGCCTCATGCAGGCTTTTTCGCGGCTGGAGGCTTACCTACGGCTGTCCAGGCTAGTTACAGGTATATGAGTGCTCCCTACGTTTCACTCGGTGATATTGCGCAAGTTACGTTTTTCGCTCAGATGGCGGGTAAGAGTTATGCAGATAATAAGGCTCGCCAGGTGAAGATGAAAATGCTCAATGTTGGCCTAATGGAGGAGTGGGCGATCATCAATGGGAATAGCACTTATGATACTGGCTTGGAGTTTGATGGTTTTAATCGTCTTATTACTACTAATACGACGGACATGGCAAACGCACCGATTACCTTAAGTGCTGTGTCAACGACGGCTCGGTTAGTTGCGAATCTTGGTGGGAAACCGCAGTTTCTTGCGTTTTCTTTTCGTGATAAGCAAAACTTTTCTGAGTTAGTGTTGACGGGCTATTATAGGCTCTTTCAACAGCAAGGGGGTGGGTTGGCTGATGTTCCGTCTGGTATTTCTGTGAACCGCTGGATTTGCGATTTTGGGATCATTGATATTATTGGAAGCAGGTTTATATATCCGGCAACCGGGTATACTTCTAATAATGCGTATCTTATTGACGATGCAACGATTACGGATGACGGTAATGCCGTAGCGATGGTTGATTTGATGCCGGTGTCTTCAATTGATCTTGCAATCGTTAATACCAGCTATCGGACTCTGGTTGCAGAGTTCTCAGTTTTAATGATGACCGTTGAAGTCTTTCAGGCTAAGATCATCAATATTGGAGCGTAATAGAGCGACCCAATAAGGCTTGAAAGAAGATTGTTTATAAAGAAGGTTTTTCGGGACACCTTTTTTATTTTTTACATTGATTTATTCGGAGTATTTTAATGAAAATATATTCACTCTGGGAAAATGGGGTTACGATTATTCGTGGTAAGAGTTTTGAGTTTACCAATCATATATGCTATGTACCAGACGAATATATTTTTGATTTCTTGGTTGGTGGCCAGTATACATTCCTATTAAAAAATCCAAAACCATTAATAGAAGCTAAAAGAGGTCTTTTTATACGAGATATAGGACTTGGAGATATTCTTCTTTGCACCCCTCTTCTTAGAGAAGTAAAGAAAATAAATCCTGCCATTAAATTAGATTTTATGGTTCGTGATAGGTATAAAGAGTTATTTAATGGAAATCCTCTTGTCAATAAAGTAATTGCGATGAAAGACATTTCTACCGATTTATTAAATGAATATCAGTGGTTTATTAAATTAAATCAAATAGAGTTTGTTGTCGGGAAACATGAAAGCGAACATCGAGTAGATATTTTTGCAAGTTGTATCCCTGAAATAAAGTTGCCGATTAAAGATAAGTCTCTTATATACAACGTAGCAGAAGAAGAAAAGGAGTGGGTAAGAGGATACATTAAGACCCGTAGAAGTGTTGTTGGCGTGGTGTTGAGAACAACTTGTGACAACAGAAACTTAAAATATTCTGTTATTAGCGACATTGTTAAGGCTCTTTGTAAAAAAGGTATATTATGTTTGTTGATAGATCATCAACAACAGCAATCTATGTCTCCTGTAGATGGTTGCCTGGACTTAACTGGAAAATTAACAGTGCGTCAGTTGGGCGCTGTGATAGATAGGTGCGACGTATTATTTACTCCTGATACCGGGACTTTTCATTTAGCGTCCGCAATTCCTGGAGTAAAAATAGTTAGTTATTTTGGGGCTATCGATTCTTTATTAAGAATTACTGCCCCTGAGAGGACTAAAGTTATTTATAAAGAAATTGAATGTTACCCGTGTAATTCTTATTCATGTAAAAACCCAAGATGTATATGGGAGATTCCAGCAGAGACATACGTTAATTCAATCTTAGGTAGCTTAAAGGAGAAATAATGCCCCCTGTGAAATCTGGACTTTGTGAGTCTCACAGTGAATTAGCGAGAGAAGTAACGGCAGTTTCTACATCACTGACATTTGTTCTTGGGAGGATACAAGAGGTAACAGAACGATTTTCAAATGATGTTGGCAGCATAGCTGATAAGATGGGCGTTATCGAAAGAAATTTTGCTAGAGAGATGGAGAAGAGAGACGAGGCGCATGTAGCAACTATGGAGAGGCTATCTACCCTTGAGGTAAATAATTCCGTTAGTAGGGTAAAGCTTGCATTTATTGGGGCAATTGGAGGATTGACTGCAAGCGGAATTGTTACCATTGTTGTTTTTATTTTTATTAAATCAATACTTAATGGGGCATAGAAGTGAGAATTCGGGCACGCTCGGGACAGCGGAGCATTTTCCTTAACGGTAAATTTTATTCTATGGATGATCGCACTTTTATCACAGTAGATGATGAGGTGGGGGCTAAACTTCTATCTATTAATCCAGACATATGTTTACATCGAGATAATTTACCAAAGGGAGTAGTGGCTCCTATATTGACGACAAAAGATTCTCCTATCTTTGTGGTTATTCCCACAAGAGGGAGAGCAGATCATTTAAGAAAAACCCTTAAAGAGGTTATAAGTCAAAATCCTGATGGAATTATTGTTATCAATGATGGAGCGCAAGATAATACGGATAGCGTTGTGGCCCTTCATGGGGATAAGGTTAGACTTATTAAGAACCCTGGCAGGCTTGGGATAAATGCCTCTCGTGGAGCGGGGAATGGATGTGTCCCAGACAATGGGATTGTTGTTGAGCTTGATGACCATGATTTACTTTTACCAAATGCTTTAAATGCTATAAGAGAAGCGTTTTTTGATCCTTTTATTAACCTTGTATATGGGGATTGTGAATTTTATGGAAAAGAAACTGGTAATTTTATTAAACCAGATTATATAAGTTGGCAATTGAGGGATGATACGTGTTATGCTACCGGAGTAAGGGCGTATAGAAAATTTGTATATAATGTTGCTGGAGGGTATCGAGTTGGAAGGATTGAGGAGCCCGCCGGAGATTATAATTTATTCCTTCGGATTGAGGCTTTATCCGGGGGTGTTGGGATTAAGAGAATTCCTAAGAAACTTTCCATAGTAATGAAATCTGGTGATGGTGTGAATGTTGGATTACAAGACATTAACGCTGAGAAATTTAGGGGATTAGCTAGAAGCGGAAAACTATTGGGCGTTTCTGAATTGCATGGTAAAAAATCTCCTATAAGTCTTACTATCGTGGTTGTTACCCATAATTATGGGATGTATTTACCGAGAGCCCTTTCCAGTATTTTTTCACAGACGATGCTTCCTTCAAGAGTTATTGTTGTTGATGATTCTTCAGACAAAAAGGACAGCGCAAGAAATGTTGCAGCGATGTATCCTACTGAGTATATAAAGACTAACTTTAGGAATGGCAACAAAGCAAGAAATGTTGGGGCAAGGCGTTGTACCGAAGATGCCATATTATTCTTAGACGCTGATGATTGGTTGTTGCCCACATTCATAGAGACCTTTATGGATAGTATGAAAAAGACAGGTGTTGACGTAGTTTATTCAAAATGGCATTCATTTAAGGACTCTAACGGTTCTTTTAAACTTATAGAAAACCATTATGATGGTGCCCACCCAAACCATCCTCGTGATGGCCAGCTTCTAAGGCACATGAATTATATTGCAATGCCAAGTTTGATTAGAATGTCTAAATTCCCTGGATTTGATAATGATATTTTAGTTGGGCAAGACTGGGATTTGTGGTGGGCAATGATGAGAAATGGGTGCAGTTTTGAGTTTATTCCAGAAGAAATGTTCTGTGTGTTTATTCACGAGAATTCTGTTTCACAGCAATCCGATCATCTTAAAAAATTAGAAATAGTCAGGCAGAAAAACATTGCTTTAGATTTGAAAGGAAAAAAGTAATGTCGATTAATCTTTCTATTATTGTCCCAATATATTTGGGTCAGAAGCATGTCGGAGGGATGTTAAAGTCTTTATTGGAGAATACAAGCCAAAGATTTGAGTTTATCCCCGTGTTTGATGGAGGGGGAAAGATCGAGGAATGGATAATAGAGAGACTGGTGCTGGGGTCAAATAAATGTGAGCTTTTTCCCATTCGCACCATAAGTAGATTAGGGTTTCCAAGGGCCGTTAATTGCGGGTATCATGCCATTGGGAATGATACTAAATATGTGGCTATTTTAAATCAAGACATTCTTGTCCCGAAAGATTGGGATAAATATTTAATGGATATTCTTAATAGGTATAAAAATCTTGCCTGTGTTGACCCTATGACGGGAGGACATGGGATTCCGATGCACCCAAAACAGTTCATACCAGCCCTTGCCAGTTGTGATGTATCTAAGCCTGAGACGATGAATGATATAAATAGGGTAGCACTAAAAGAGGTATCTAATGGTGTTGGATATGTAGTTAGTCGTTTTAGTCCTTTTTTCTGTACAATGTTTAATAGGAAGATATTTGATCTTGTTGGGCCAATAGATGATAGGCTTTCAAATAAGAAGACCGCTTGGGGACTTGGAGAAGATGATGATTGGTGCCATAGGGCAAGAAAAAAAGGGTTTTTGATTGGTATATGTAAAAAGGTCTATGTTTATCATTATTGGGGGTCTTGTTTTGGCGAAAAGTTGAGGAGTGAAACAACCAAATCAAGACTTGAATATCTTGCTAAAAAGCATGGAACATGGCCGAATAAGTTTAAGCATTTTCCGTTCACAGATGAAGAAAATAGATTAATGCGGGAAGGATGTAAGTAAAATGGCGAGAGTTGTCTTGGTTAATCCGGCTGTTATTCTTAATAAGTGGGGGAGTTATGGCGGGGCAAACCGTCAAGAATCTTCTCTTAATCATGGACTTCTTTCTATAGCCACATTCCTTAATAAAAATGGGCATAAGTGTAGCATTTTAGATTTACGCGCATGTAGCGACATGGGGGATGCAATTGCCAAGCTTATGGGAATGGCCCCTGAAGTCGTTGGGGCAGGGGCGATGAGTGTTGACTTCGGGATGGCTCTTGAAGTGCTTCAGAGGGCAAAGGAAGAGCTTCCTTGGCATCCTGTGACCATAGTTGGAGGGGTCCATGCCTCTATTTCTCCTGAAGAAGGAGATAAGCCTTATGTAGACTATGTGATTGAGGGTGAAGGAGAGTTAATCCTTTTAGACATGCTTGACACCAACTTTGAGAAATATAAGGACAAGAAAATTTTCAGGGGAGAGAGACCCAATCTTAATGAACTTCCATTTATAGATAGGTCATTAGTTGATTATAAAGAGTTAAATACCCCTTATTGGAAAGGAAGGTCCCCTTATGTTACGATGATGGCGGGAAGGGGATGCCCATTCAAGTGTGCTTTCTGTCAACCCGTTCCAAAGTTGGTTTTTGGGAGGACAAGGCAAAGGGACGTTTCTAACATAATACAGGAAATGAGAGAGTGCAAAGATAAATATAACGCTGCTTATTTTGACTTTATAGATGATACGTTTACAATTAATATAAATTGGGTACATGAATTTTGTGAACAATATAAGGCTTCCAAAATTGGAGTTCCCTTTGTTACCGCTATTAGAGCAGACATTATAGTTAAAAATGAGCAAATGATTAGGGAATTGAGGCGAGCCGGATGTGATACGGTTAGTGTCGGATTTGAAAGTGGGAGCAATAGAATATTAAGGTTGCTCAATAAGGGAACGACGAGAGAGATGAATCTTGAGGCAG
>Ga0307928_10000027_pt1 | contig 75902 bp, 78 predicted proteins | sample AceLakmetagen232_FD_201815 | JGI IMG/M metagenome (GOLD analysis project Ga0307928, IMG submission 201815) | Saline water microbial communities from Ace Lake, Antarctica - #232 | ecosystem: Environmental > Aquatic > Non-marine Saline and Alkaline > Saline | place: Antarctica: Ace Lake...
TATCAACTTTATTGCGCAAGGAACGATATATAGAGCTGAATTAGCATTATCTTTGTCAATAGAAGTTGTTCCTACAACATTTCCGTCTAACCTACATCCAGCATGCATTCTAACTGATGGGCCTTTATCTGATATTAACAACTGATTCCCAACACCTTGATTATAAATAAAACAACTTGGCATAATATCTACATACGAAACACTTACACTGCCTCCCACTTGGATTGTATCTCTTGAAGCTGAATTGTTCTCAATGTAACCATCTAAATGTGCAATTCCTGTTGTTATAAGAATAGCAATTGAATCTTGTGCTATTATTCTACAAGTTGGAGCCATATGTAAAGTTGAAGCAAATAGGGCTTGAGTAATAACACTACTATTACTTCCTAAATTGGTTACATGGGCATCTAAGTATATTGTACCCCCAAGAATAGATATTGTTTGATTTCCAGCAGAATTGTTTTCAATTGTACCCTTTAGAAAAACATCCCCTGTTCCTGCAATTCTAACCGCAATACTATCCCCTGTTGTAAATTTACAATTCTCATCTGACCAAAAAGAGCCATTTGTTATACTAATTAATCTTCCTGATGCATGGTTTACATGAAAATTATAAGCTTCCACTTTAGAAGTAGTATCTGTTAATGAAAAAATGCTTTCTGAACCAGAACCAGTTATCCTAAAATTCCTAATAATTAATTCTTGACCGACACCAACAGTGAACATTGGAAGTGTTGAACAGGTAAATAAAGCTGATTCTCCGATTACTGTATAAACACCTGTTCCACTTAATGTAATTATGTCATCAAAAACAACTCCTCCAACAAATCTATACACCATTCCTGGCAAAAGACTAATACTCCCTAAAGAAACTCCAGCATGCATTCTTATGATTATCTCTGAAGCCGAACCACCTGTTGCTGTATTTGCATCAGGAATTGTTCTAAATGGCCTTATTACAGAACCATCTCCACCCGCTGCTGACGCATAATCTACATAATAAGTTCTACCAAATTGACCTATAAACTCTAATGCTGTTACCCCTACATTTACTACAGGGATTCTATTAGCTTGAGCAACATATGTTGATGGCGTATCTGTTAAATTTAAAAATGTTCTATCATAAAATTCTAAAGCTGTTGCCCCTGTATTTACTCTTACACCTTTTAAGGCTTGTCCTGTATATGTTGATGGAGTATCTGGTAATGCTAAAAACTCATAAGAATAAAATTGTAACGCAGTTTCTCCACCATTAACTCTACAAATTGTTCCAGCTGCTCCTGCAAATGCTGCTGGAGTATCTGTCATTGCAAGAAATGTTGTAAACGGACCTGCAACAAACTCTATCTCTGTTTCACCAACATTTACTCTTGTAAATAAACCAGCCTGACCTGCATATGTTGCTGGAGTATCTGTTAATCCTAAAAATGTACTAGTATCAGTTGCTGTAGAGCCTATATACCTATACCCTTGAATCCATAATGGTTCTGTGTAAGTCCCAGTTATGTCTTCTTGGAATGTTAATATTCCTGTTTTTTCATCGAATATCCAAGCATTAACATCTGAAGAAACTATTTCATCTCCAGGAGCTAACCCTGTTCCATCATCTTGATATAATCTAGAAGCATAAGATATTCCATATCTAGGGGGAATCCAATTTTCTAACAATGCTGATGCTATATCTCCTGGAGTTGTTCTTGCTTGCCAACCTCTACTTGCGCTAACTGTAATATCATTAGTCAATTGTAAAGCACTTGCTCCTGTTCTGTCTTGTGCTACTCCTGCCGCTATTGCTGTCGCAGGGTCATTATCTGCAATTGGAGCCACATAGACATCAGATCCATCTATGAGAAATCCACCACCTTCGGCTTCTTCATAAAAGGCTTTAGCTAAGTCAGAAAACGCTTTTGACTTAGCTTTTTTAAAAGTAAAACTTAATTTACTACTGTCGCTAAATTTTGCCATATTTTACCACCCTGTTTCTTGTAAATTAGTTAAAGCAGGTACTGCTGCATTTAATAGCGTAATTCTAATAATATACATGTCTCCTGAAAAAGCCGTTGAAAACACTCCTGAAGTCCAGTCATATCTATGAGTAACATCATTTTGATCTGTTCTGCATCCATCTCCATCAACTCCAGTAAAGGCAAAAGCGTTATAAGGAGTTCCTAAATCTAGCCAACCTGTTTGCGTTGGCAATTTGATTTCTATTTTTGCTGTTGGAGCTCCTGTTGTATCGAATGTTGCAAGTAACCACCCTAATAACTCTATTTTTCCACTTGAGTGAGGAACTCCATTTTCATATATCGCTCTTATATAATATTGACTTGCTGCAAATGCCGAATAATCGTTACCAACCTGTGCTGGTAAATATCCTACTGGGAAATTCTGTGTTGGAAAGGTTAATGCATTATTAAATAATAAAGCTTCTCCATCATCTAATATTGTCGCGCTAGTCCAAACTCCTGTAATTGCTCCAGGTATAGCATCGAATTGATCTACTGGAGATGCGTTATTTCCCTGTACTGTGAAATGTGATAATCTTCTATTCTCGTCTATAAATGGCTCATCTGTTGCCGTTGCCTCAACTCCATAAGTGTTAACCATTCTATTCTCTGATATTGATTGTGCAGGAACCCCATCGCTAAATGGGTCTCTACCATATATAGTTATCCTAGCGTTTTCGTTAAGTACATCTACCATATCTATTGTATATGGCGCTACATATGAGAAAAGATCTCCAACTCTTGGGGGAGAATTAGGACCAACGACCAATACATTATTATATGCTATTTCAACATTTGTTATAGCTACTGGATCCATTGTCAATACTAATGGATCGTTGTGGAATGTATTATCAAATACTGCTCCCACTACTGTTGATATATCAAAAATATCTCCTGTAAAATATTTTTGTACTCCACTTATATATTTTGCACTTGCTATCGCATTTTGCACTATTGTCGGAATATCTGCTGCAGGATGAGAGCCAGCATTATCATAAAAAAATGTTACTATCGCACTTGTTTGAGTTACTGCCCCAAAATTATGTATCAATGCTATTGTGTTCTCTCCAGCAATTATTCCAGGTGCATCAAATGCTCCATTTAAATTTATCCTACCCTTGAATATCTGATGAACCGAAGAAGCTCCAAACTTCTGAACTGATGTAATTGTTATTGTTGCTCCTACAGAACTTGCTGGTGGGTATATCTGTGCTGCATCTGCCAATGCTGGAACAAATACGGCTGCTAAATCAAAACTATCTGTTTGAACAACCCCATTTAATATAGCGTATACCGTTCCTAAATGACCTGAATTTGCCGCGCCCACATCATCTGCTCCTGGAATAGTTAATGTAAATACTAAAGTTTCCATTAGATTAGCAAATGAGTCTTCAGGAACTAAAACATCGAAATGACTAGGATTATCAGGTAACCCCCCAGTCCCATCTGACATCCTTCCTGGAACACCTACTGGAGATTGTGTTAATGTTATCCCTGTTAAGGGTAAAGCATCTACACCTTCTAAAGCATCTAACCTAGAGTCCACATATTCAAGTGCTGTTTGGTTTATATTGGTATCTCCAAAACCTAGTGGGGCTCCAATATGAGTAGTAGTATCATCATAAATTATTTGTTTTGAATGTCTAATTATTGGTTTTGCCATATGATTTCTCCCTTATACAATCTTTTTACTATTATTCAGGTGGTGCAAACATTTTATTTACGGGGTATGTCACCGCATTACTTACAACCAATATCTCTCCAGTGACTTCTAATGTACTTGCTGCTATTCGATATAATTTCATTCCTAATATCTCATCTGGTTGAATTTCGTTCCCCACTCCATCAATATCGTAATCAATTGTAAACTCAATTCTATATTCATCGTACTGAGCATTTCTATTTATCAAGACTATTTTCTCTACACTTACTAAATTTGAAGTTACAGGAATAGGCTGACCAGCTGGCACGTGTTCCCATTCTAATCTCATCTGAAATCTATCATTAATATCTTCACCTTGTGATAATGCAACATGAGTATGAAAAGTTATATCACTCTTTCCATCCCATCGATAAGGCACACAATGAGAAAAAGGAAGGTACTCAGCATTTGCAGCAAAAATAGGCAAAGAAAAAGTGTCATAAATACCTAATGCCTTAGTGACGTTTAAAGCTAAATCAGTAACAATAAACTCTCCTTCTCCATTTGAGGAAGAAGATCTTAAGAATCTATCAGCAACATTTAATATAGTCTCCTGAGATATAGCTGTAGATACTACAGTCTCTTGTGCTGTTAAATCTCCACTGATTCTTATATTTTCTAAGCCCATAAGATCCTTTGAACAGGTAGCTTCTTAGATTAACCTCTTGCCCAAACTCTGACTAAAGCCGTATCTGCCCCAACTGTAATTAGATGAAGATTGTTTGACTCATAATTGTCAACCATAATCTCTCCTGCAAACATTTTTGGAGAAGTTCCAACAACTGGAATTGCTCCATGTTCATAGTATATTGTGACTAAGCCATCATTAAAAATTGTTAGTTCTTTTGCGCCAAAAGCAAAAGCCAGAACGGTATCGACAGAAGTAATGGTTCCTTCATAATAGTCTTTACTATTTGCTGTTGGGATCTCAATCTCTATGTGTCCAACATCAATATGGACATTTTCTAGATTTACATCTAAGAGTCTTTTAAGCCCATCAACTGTTGAAGTGATAGGATTTCCTGAACCATCTCGCAAGTTTACATCTGCAGCGCCCCCTGCTCCGATGCTTGACCCATCAGGGTTAACAACTGAAAAGCAGGGTTGAGCAGGAAGTGTTGTTGATGGAATAATCGCTTTTACTAGTGAACTTTGGGTCCCTGTTGTAGACCAGGGTGGGTGATCAACTGGTTCTGCCATAATTACTCCCTTTTATTATTAAAGATGAAATTCTTTCTTTAATAATAGCATATAAAAACAAAAGGGTAAGCAAAAATAGATATTAAGATGCCACTGGACCTTGAGGAGAAATTTGCTCTTTTATTTTGTTGATAGTCACCTCTATTTCAACTTCTTTTTCAGTCTCAGTATTATAGAATTCTTTTGGAACAATAAGTTTTGTTTTCTTTTTTTCTCCAATAATCATCCCTATAAGAGAGTCATGGACTGCTTTAGGAAAGTTTAAGTCTGATCCAACATTTACCATAAAAGTCTGAGGATTTACTTTTGCCAATTTTTCCTCAGAACCTTCTTCTAATGTAGGAGAAATAGACATAGTTATTTCTGCAAAGAATCCTTCAGCAATAGGCTTATCTGTTAAAAATAAGTGGTTTTCTTTATCAAATTGCTCTTCAATTCTATTATGAAAATTAATGTTTTCATTTTCCATTATTTTATCCAATTCATCTTCTTTTATTACTCCATCTTTTATCAATAAATTGATTAAAGAATCTATTCTAATTTCTTGAGATTGAAGAATTGGGCCTGAATCTTCTCTTATTTTTTTAAATTCTTTTACAGAGTATATTCCTAAGTTATTGATTTTTGTTTCTAATTCGTCTATTTTTTTTGAGATATTCCCTTTTAAAGGGACAACTTTTTCATTCATGTTTCCTCCTTTTACATTCTAAGTAAACAGTCATGACCTACCAAAAGTCTATCTTTTGGATTAGACTGCAATGTTGCACAAAGCCAAACTTTATCAGAACCTTTCATTGGGAAAGGTCCTTGAAGGTTTAAGATATCCCCATTTTTTATTCCAGAAAACGTTATGGGACCTTCTTTTGTATTTTTAAGAATTTCAGAATTGTTCTTAACCTTTGCGAGAAAGGGGAAGCGAAAGCTTCGTATGTCCTCCATTTCTATCTCTTTCTTAAAGAGATCATCTTCCTCAGCTTTTGGAGAAACAGCCATAGGAATTAAGGCAGTTTCTTGAAGATCTGGTTTAGGAGTTTCTAACTCTGCTTTTTTTTGGGGGAGACAGTCCCTAGGATCAGGAGTTGCTTTAGCAATAAATTCTTTAATTATTCTGATTTCTTCCTTTGTCAAAGACTCCTTATAGGCCTCTTCAATTCCAAGATATTTAATTCCCAAAAATTCTTTAATTTCAGATAAAATTTGAGGAATAACTTGTTTTGAAATAGAATCTCGAAAACCCTTGATAGTTAAAATATCGTCAGACTTAAGGATAGTTTTGACAATTTCATAGGTTTTCCCTTTAATGTAGTACTTATTGGCTTCTGGTTCTATTTTTTTTCTGCCCCTTTTTTTAAGCACTCTTTCTGAAGTTTTCTCTACCATAACCCTCCCCCTTTTTTTATTTTACATTTTTTGATCTATAGTCTTTAGAAATAAATTTTAAAGAATTTGTCCCTGATTCAAAATCAAACCCTTTTGGAAGTTCTAATAGAACACATCTTTCATTTGGATGTGTTGCCCCAACAACTGGCTTCCATTCGCTTTTTTTCTTGCCGTAATTAGACCCATTTGCCATTAAAGTAGATAATTTATACACCTTTGGAGAACCATTGTCATCTAAATAAAATTTTCGACACCATTGACAAAGAAACTGATCATTCATAACTAGGCGATAAACAAGGATATTCTCTGGTTTTTCACCTTTATTTTTTTCTAAAATTGCGTCCATTCTTCCAATATTTGAAGCATCTGAAATTGCAGTAACTACTATTCTATTCCAATTTCTTTTAAAATCTTTTGTAGCTTCTTTTAACCTTCTAACAATTGTTCTATATGGGACAGTTGTTATAATTCCTTGCTCTAATTCATAGACTATTGCTTCAGAGATAGTCTTATCCTTATACTCTAAACTAGCTATTCTTATTAAGTTTTCTAAGATATTCCTTGTTTTATCTCTAGCTAACTTTAAGTCGTTTGAAATAGATAGCTTTAAAGCATTTACAGAGTATTTTTGGACAGCAGATAGAAGTCTTCCTCCTCTTTTTGCAGATATTTCTTTTAAAAACTTAGGAAGAGTTGCGGCCATTTTTGTTTGATAAGGAAGATTGGCATGTCTACTTCCAGCTAAATATCCAATTTCAATTAAATTCTCATTTTCTGGATTAATTGGAAATATTCTTTTTTCTTCGTTTTCTAGTGAGTTTTTTCCAGAAACTTCAATAATTAGTGAGTTATAGGTCTCATTAACTAACTTATTTATTTTCTTTATTTTATCTTCATTTATAATCACAAAATTGCTACCCCATTCCCATCACAAAAAATATCTAGGTTCTTTCTAGCAAGTTCAGATTTGCTGTTATTCTCAACAGTTAAGTTATTTTTTGAACTATCCTGACCAATAGCTTTAAATTCATTTTGAAATAAATCCGATATTTCTTTATCAGGATTTGCTAAAAATAAAATATAATGACCACCTTGTTTTGTTATTGCCCAGTCTCCATCAATTTCAAGAAAATCTATTTCTTCAAGCTCCACTTCTTTAGGAAAAAGAATCATGTAAAATTTTTCAAAAATTTTAGGAGAAATATAGTTTTTATTGCCTATCTCTTGCAGTTTATCTACTTGATTTTCTTTTAACTTAATAAAATACTTTATATCAACTCCTGCTTTTTTGCCCATAGCATAATTAAAATAAAAATCCTTTAAATCTTCCTCTATGTTTTGAGAAGATTCTGTTAAATTTTGATTTGAAGTTTCAACACTTTCTTCTTGTTTAGAGTCTTTCTTTTTCTTAGGATTTCCTTCTTTTATATAATCTACAGGGTTTTTATTATAGACATAAGTATAATCATTAGAAACCCCATCTCTTCTGTTAAAGTTATGATGTCCTTCCTGTATATTTCCTTTAGGGTTAGATTTAATAGTCTCCTCTAACCCATCTTCTTTTAATATACTAAAGATTTCTTTCATCATTGACCCAAGTTTCTCATCAAATCTCTTAAACAAAAAAGACTCTAAGTTGTTCAAAACTTCAGGAATAAATCTTTCTTTATGAGAAACTTCTTCCTTTGTTTGGATAGCTTTAATTAGTCCTTCTTCTATTTCAGAAATCTCTTCACCTTCTTCTAAAAATATATTTATATTTGCCATAGCTCTACTTAAAATATTGAACGGTTAGAAGGGGTTTAAATTGTTTAGACTTTCCAAGAGGAACTACGTCCTCTTTCATGTCTTTATCGCCTATTGGAGCAACATCTTTAATTTCTGTATTAACAACTGGAGCTCCTCCACCTTCCATCGGGGCTTCCATTTGCTGATTTTGCAGCATAGTCTCTTTAGTTATGTCACGAGCAACTTGAGAGAATTGAGACCACATGGCAAAATAAGTAGGATCTCGGATAAACTCATCAGCACCTGGAACATTTAAAGGAGGATGTCCTAACTCTTTTCTTGCCTCATTCAATGTTTTATAGGTCTGAGTTTCTTTTTCAATTCTTTCGAGTTCTTTATCCTTATCATAGTCTAACCCAACAAATTGAAATTTATATTTTTTTGAAATATATCCATTATTGTCTGGAAAAGCTTGAGGGATAATCTTATTGTTAATTATTCTTTCAAAATATCTAAGTAAAGGTCTAAGACTCTCTACCTTAGAAAGTCTATTTTGCGTCTCTATCTTGCCTTCCTGACTTTTACTAAATCCACCTGAACCTTTTTCTTGGACAATGTCAAAATTAATTTCAGTAGGATTCATTAAAAAAGAGGCACATATGAGTTTTATGAGGTAATTATTCCAATTTTGCCATTCCATGTCTTTATTTGAGACAGACATATTGATCCATTGCATGTCGTCAACACCACTGATAATAGGAAGTCTTGCAGCGTTTCTAGCTCCTGCAGTAACTGCATGCCAAGCTCTTCTAAAGGATTCCATTTCTTGATAAGGAATATCTCCTTTAATAAAGAGAACTCCATTTTGAGACATTCCATTTGTGAAGAATAATCTATTATGAGTTTCTGTAAATATATGCGATGAAACAGTATTAACCAACAATTCCAAGATACTTAAAGAATATCCACGAGATTCAATATCATTTATTGGAGAAGACTGAGTAACGATAAGCTCATCTTCTGAGAATAACTGAATAATTCTTTGCTGATGTATTTGGCAATATTTAGCCCATGCAACAGTCGCAGGTTCAAAACTCCAATCTTGTTTAAATTGATCATTGTTAATTTTCTGTCCATCTGGTCCATAAACAGGTCCAACAACCATATCAGGATGTAATTTAAAGTTAGGACTGACATATCTTATTGATACAGCTGGAGCTGGCCAAAAATGATGGATTCTTCCAAGCCTATCTCGAATCAATTCTATTGCTGTTTGGCCAAAAATAAGACTATCTCGAGTTTCAACTCTCATAAAAGTTTCAAAATCCATCTCTTCTTCTCTTGGTCTCCCATGAGGGTTCCCACAAGTAAGTATCCATTGTTCAAGATGATGGCATATTTTTTTATCTTCTGTAGATTGTTCTTCCTCAGCATTTTTTAAGACAACTTTAAAGCCAGATTCAAACTTTGACGGAGAAGGCTTTGAATAAACTGTTACATTATTTATTATCTTATTGATAACAAGAGCAACAATAGAATCTCTCATTGCCATTCTTTGAAGAGTTTCAAAGGTGATTCCTGTAAATTTTTCCTTAAACCCTGTATCAGTTACTAATTGATTCTCATCCCACCAGATTGTCTTTCTATGATAATCATCAATTCCTAAAGGCACTGATTTGATTAGCTTTTGAGAAGATTTTTTTCCACCACCAATATATCTATCAAGAGCTGTCTCAACAGCACTCATAGACTTTTTTAGAATTCCCATAGATTACCTTCCTATTTTTTAGTTTCCCCAAAAATATGTAATTTGAGCCATACCAGTTGTCCCGTTTAACAAAGAAGCTGAAGTAACTAACCCTTTTAAGAAAAATTGGCCATTTTCTGAGTCAGCATTGTCTGGAATGATGGAAATTACTGCTCCACCGTTAAGAGAAAGACCAAGAGTTGTATTTGATTTTATATATAAATACCTTACTCCTGCAGCAGGGAAAGTGAATGTAAAGGTGTCTCCAGCAATAATGTCTGCTGTTCTACTTTCTACTTGATCAAAGACAAGACTTGTATCTTTTGACGTAAAGTCAAAAATTCTTTGTTCTGGTTTATTACTATCTTCAATGTCATTGTAAATCAGAAAATCTAAAATTATATTCCCTTTAGGTGCAGCCATAAATGTCTCCTTTTTTTATTAATATTAGCACCAAAAATTTAAAATGACCATGTAAACCCAGACTTTCTCTTTAAATTTGAAGCTGGGTCTGCATCTAATTCTTCCGTTGTTGGCCTAATTTCTTTTCCTACATAAGCCAAAAGCTCTAGCCCAGTTGGAGGCCTTGCTGGATTCATTGGATTAAACTCAATATAGTTAGGATCTCCATTTTTTAAACCTTTTTTTGCAAAAGAGACCTTTGATTTTATCCTTCCAAATATTTGTATTAAGCAATACCTAAGACAGTCTAAACAATGATCATTCCCTTTCTCAATTTCGTCTGAAGGGTCACCTGTCTTCTTTTCAACTTTATGTCTATAGTATCTAATCTCTTCTTTAAGATTTGGACAATCAGAAGAAAAATAAAGATTTGTTTCTAAAGATCCTGGAATCCTTAACAAATTTCTAACAATTGCTACTCCATCAGAAACGTTTTTGTTTATATTATGTCCTTCTATTGGAACAGGAAGACCTATTTCTCTTAGCTGTTTAATCCCCTCTTGAGATTCATAATCTGGGAAAACTCTTTCAATAGGATATATTCCAAAATCTCTTTTTAAGACTTGCCCCAGCTCTTTGTGGGTTAACTTACTATATACTCCTTCTTTTATAACAAAAACTTTGTCTTGTGGTCCAGTTGCGACTAACACTGCTGCAGCGACATGCCACCCAAAATCTACTCCTAAAAATAAAGCCCCACCATTGTCTAATATCCACTTTACAAAATCATCTCGACTTACTGGCTTATCGGAAGGCTCTTCTGTACAAACTTCATACATTTCAGAAAATGTTTTAATATGTATACTTTCATCATACATCGGATAAACAAGACCAATTTGAGAAGGTTTTCTATTTAATCTTTGAGATCTAAAAAAGATAGTATCATCATGAAGGAAATGGTCTTTTGTTGTCTCTATGGGCTGTAGGTACGGATTGTCACCTTTTTGGCTTATTAACCTACCTAGACAAAAACTAAAAATTCCACAAGTTAAGCAATTTTCATGTCCAACAAATTTCCTATAGGATAACTTTTGTTTTCTATTTAGAAAAGAGTAATTGCTAGAAGATATTGCGATTAGGCTATCTTCATCAACATATATTTCTTGAGTTCTTAGTTTCCCGCTTCTTTTTAGGTGACACTTGTCTGTAGTCTCTAAAATCCCCCATTTATGAACTCGCATGGAAGATCTACCTTCTCTAAGTCTTTCTAATTCATGTTGATCCAAAAGCCTTTGGATATTTCCAAATGCAAATTTTCTAGAAGAGATATAAACTGCTATTGGAAGCTTGCCCTTTTCAGCCGTCAACATACCACGAGATTCATTAAATACGGCCTCATCTGTCAGCTCAACTTCATCTTGAAGAATAGATCCATGGAAACTATTAACCTGTTCCATTGTCGCAGAACCAATTTTAAGGATATTTCCATATCTTCCATGGACTAATCCCTTTAGAGGTTGTTTGTTCGCGAAATCTTTTATAAAAGGTTTTTGAAGAAAATTTAAAACGTATCCCATAACTACCATTGCTTGTTCTTTAATAGCAGCCATAGAAAACCAACTTCTTGTATCATGGCCTAGTAATAAAGTTTCCACAACAGCCGCACTTAAGCTTTTCATTGAACCACGAGCTGCCATTCCAATAAAATTATAGACAGGGTCAGGGTTTATCCCTATTGCTGTAGAATAAATGTCCCAAACAAAGTCTAAAGGAGAAGTGTTCCCTTCATCTATTGGAGTAGATGCTAGATAAACCCCTAAGAATACTCTAAGAAATTGGTCTAACTTCTCTTTAGAAGTAATTATTCTTCTAGAAAGAATCTCTAATTGCTGGGGAGTAACATTAACTATCTGTTTGTTTTGAGACATCTTCTTCTCCCTCTACGACAAACTCTGCTTCTTGGATATCTTCTTCTTCCTCTACAACAAATTCCACTTCTTGGGGAACTTCTTCTTCTCTGTTAGGAGCTTCTATTTGAAAAGACTCACCTTGTTTTGGCTCACTTAAGGACATGACTTTGTCTCCAGCCATTTGGGACAAATCTAACAAAAGATTGTCTAAAGTTTTATCATCTGCTGGAGTAGCATTTAAAACATTTTGTTGATTGTTCTGTATCTGAACCTTTGCCCCATAAATATTAGTTTGAGAAGATTTAAAAGGCTCTAGCTTCTCCCATTTTTCTCCTAAAATTTCTAAAAGTCCTGTTAACTCTCTCAAGTTTTTAGGCAAAAATGCAGGAACTTTTGCTTTTTTATTTTTCATCTTCCTTATTAAATAATCCTCTATTTGTTCCTTAACCAAATCATTGCTAACATTTGTCGCATAAGCAATAGTATTTAGCATTTTGGCCTTAGCTTCAGAAATAACTTTTATCGTTTTTTCTTCAACATTTTCATCTATTTGCTTTTTACAATCATCCCAATTTCTTTCTTTAATTAACCTGTAAATTGATTTAGTAGATATCTCATTCTTATATCTTCTTCCAATATCCTCAACAGTCATTCCTTTAATGTAATCTATGAAAACTTCTTGAATTAAATTTGTTGAGAGAACTTTTGGCATTATTCTTGTCCTTGTCTGTAAAATTTAACATTTGACCATTCAATCTCGAACTTAAAATCTGTTGCAGAAAGGTAGTCTTTTAAAACCATTCTACATCCAGATAGAATTTTTGGCATTTTTCTCAAAAGGATTGCCCAAGTAGTTACCCAAATTCCTAGTTTAATTAGTTTATTTTCTTTGTCTATAGCCATTTCAACTTTTTTTACTCTTTTGTCTAAAGAATAAATGCTTATAACTATTGAATTAATAACAGTTTTTGTTAAAACTCCGTTCTTAATTAACCAACTGTTCCCAAACTTAGAGAGAGTTTCTGGGTTAAGGTTAGAAGTTTTAGGTTGTTCTTCAACATTCGTCATAATTAAAATTCTCCAAAAATTGACTTAAAGTCATTATTCCTTTATCTTTCCAGTAGATAATCTTTTCTCCTAATTTTTCTTGGTCTACATTAAAATCTAAAATATTAAACATTATATAAATAGCGTCAAAATTTTGAGAAAAAATTAACAAAGGGATTCTTTGAGAAGTTTTTGCGTCACTTGATGCTTGTTTCCACCATTTTAAAATTAAAGAAGAAACAGGGCAAAAAATAAGTTCTTGAAGAGCAAAAGAATGAGTTTTGTATTTTTTACATTCTATTGATAATTTCCATCTAAGTTCATCAATTGGATTATCTACAGTTAAATCTCCTGGCTTAATTGTATGACTCCACCCTCCACTTAAAGGAGTACGTCTTAAATTGATCCCTGACCATTTAGATAAAAGTTTAGCTATCTTTCTCTCAAAAGTAGATCCCTTTGTTCGGCTATTTATCCTCTTATTTTTCATATGTTTGTCTTATTTGGGCAAATAATTTTTTATTCTATTTTATGTCTAAACCTTCCTGACTTATTTATTAAGTCTAGCATATTATTTAGATAATGGCAAAAAATATTATTTTAAAGACTCTTCTTTATATTAAACATATCAAGAATTTCATTAACATGGGGAACTATAACTTTCATAGCACTTGTGAATCTGTCTACTCCCCCAATTTCTATAAAAAATCTCTCAAGATTTATCATATCATGGTTAAACTGATTAAATTCTGAAGACAAAGCTTTTACCTCCGAAATTATACTAGCCATAGGTGAAGGAGAAGAGTAATTGCTATCTCCAAACATTTCCTCTAATTTTTCAGAAATATTTTCTAAACTCACTTTAATGTTTTGAGAATTTATCATAAAATAGAACTTTCCCCATTTCTTTTCTCGATTTTTATTATTTGATCAAAAAGAGATTGGAACTCACTTGAGTGGTCAACAACTAAGAGATAGGACCTATCTTGTTTTAGCTTTCTAAGAAGTTGCATAATTTTTTCTTTGCCTATTTTATCTAATCCATCAAAACATTCATCAAAAATAAAGAAAGTAAAAGGATTATCCGACCTATTAGAAATAATGTCAGATAAAGCTAGATTAACTGCTAAAATAACTCTTCTTTTCTCTCCTCCAGATAAATTAGGAACAGGGAATGGTTTCCCGTTTATTAAGAATTCTGTACTTATTTTTTGAGTTATTCTTCCAGAAGACAATTCTGATTCTGATTTAAAAGTTAACTTAACACTCTCATTAAATAATTCAGAGAGGTATTGGTTAGATCTAAAAGTAAGTTCATTTAATAGCTTTGTAAAAATTTGAGACTTTAATCCTTTTTGACCAAACATTTCTTCTATAAATGAAAAAAGCTCTTTACTCTTCCCTAGCTTCTCTTCTTTTATTCCTAAATTACTTAATTTTTCGTTAAAATCAAAAAGATATTTTTGTGTTTCAGAGATAAGGTTAAGATAGTCATTGCTTCTAGATGAGATAGTTTCCTTATGATCTAAAGCCTTTTTTAAGTTTCTTTCTAACATTGCTTTCTTTTCTTCTCTGACTCTTTCTTCAATCTTAGCTTTACTTTTTTCTCTTTCAAAGCTTTCTTTTTGTTGTTCTATCCCTAAAACTAATGACTTTATGTTTTCTTCACCTTTATTTAGGGTAGTTACTTGCTTATTCAAAACTTCTTTCTGGCTCTCTTTTGAAATAACACTATTTTTTATTTCATTAATCTGGCTCCCTAAAACCTCAAAAGATGTCTTTTGGAAACATTTTGGACAAACTGGTTGTTTAAAGCTCTCTATATTTTCCTTTTCTCTGTTAAGTTTAACTATCTCAAAATTTAAAGACTTATAGGCAGCTAGGATTTCTGCTCTTTTTTCAATAATTCTTCTTATTTTATCTTTGTTGTCTTTAAAGGAAACCTCATCTATTTCTTTAAAAAAAGAAGATTGAGATTGAATAGATAAATCTAATTGGGAAATTTCTTCTTTGGCTTCTGTAATGGCAAAATTGCAATTTAAAAGATCTTTCTCTTTTATCTCTTCAAATTGACCTGATTTTTCTTGATATATTTTTAAATCCTTACTTTTAATATCTATTAAACTTAGTATATTTTCTCTGTTTTTTTGAGATTCAAAAATATCATTATTCAATAAAACAAGTTTTTTCTTTGCTTTTCCGTTAGCTTCATCAAAAATTCCAACTCCCAATAATTCTGTAAATATGTCTTTTTTAAAAGAGTCAGAAGCATCAAAAAAGTTAATCATTGAGTTTTGATGAAAATAAACAGAATGAGTGAAAATATCAAAATTAATCTTAAAAATTTTCTCCAATTTTCTTTGAAGATCTTTTTGATCTTGTCCCAAAATAGGGACTCTATTATGAGACATTGTAAAGATATTGGGTTTTCTTCCTCTAATAATTTCAAAATCCCCTTTGTCTGTTTCCAATGTTCCAGAAATTTTAAAGCCTCCAACTTGATTAAAACTAAGATCATCTAATTTTGATTTTCTAGGGATCTCTCCAAAAAGAAGATATGAAATTGCATCTAAAAAACTACTCTTACCAGATCCATTTGCAGAGTTTTCATCAACATTGACTCCATCAATTAAGTAAAGATAGTCGTCAAAACAAAAAGACATTTTTCGAAAAGACATAAAATTTTCTACTTTTATTTTTTTTATCTTCATTTATACATCCTATCAGGATACTCCCCTTTTAATGATTTTTTTATAAAGTTCTTATAATCTTCTTTAAAATCTTGATTTAATGTCCACTGTAAATACTCTTTATCAGAAGATTCACACATTTCTTTCAAAGTCTTTCCACAATTTTTTCCAAAAGCTAGTACTGCTTCTCCATTAGAATTCCATTTTATTTTTCTTGTTGAGTCTAGGTATTTGGGATCTTCTGATTCAGAAAGCAACCCTAAGACCTTAGTGTCTCTAGGGAATCCATATCTTTTAATTTGTGCTGTTAAGACTTTGGCTGTAGCTCTACAGTCTGCTAAAGCATCGTGAGCATCATTGTGGTGTTCATTTAAATAAAATCTACAAGCTCCTTCTAAGCTTTTAGACTCCATTCTTTTAAACAAGATATATCCGTCTATTACATTAGTGTTTTCAAAGCTTATCTTTGACAGACCAGCTCTTTCAAATTCATTGTTTAACAAAGGAAGATCATATTTTAAGATATTCCAACCTGCTAAATCACAATTTTCAAGATACTTAGATATCTCTTCAGCAACAAATTCAAAAGTTTCTTCTCCAATAACATCTTCGTCTCTAATTCCATGTATTTCTGTTACTTTTTCAGGAATAGGTCTCCCAGGGTTGATTAATATTGATCTCTCTTCTTTGTCTTTTGAAGATGCTTTAAATTTAATCATAGCTATTTGGACAATTCTATCATTTTTTGTAGAAATGCCTGTCGTTTCTAGATCCAAAAAGACTAAGTCTTTCATATAGTTACCTCCTTTTCTTGAAGTTTATTTATTTTTCATCAATACTTTTTATTTTTTTTCCACTTTTAGTGAGAAATCCTTTATTTTTGGCTACCTTCACTCCTTCTCTCTCAATTATCTCAGACATTTCTCCTCTATCTCTCATATGATTATGGGCTCTTTTCCTCATTATTTCTTTTATATTCTTTAATACTTTTCTTTTTTGAAAAGTTCCCATTATTTCAAAAACAGTTGGCTCATAAGGAAGAGATGGGATTTTTTTTATTTTTTTACTACCACACTCAGGACAAATAAAATCATTAAAATACTTAGGTAATATAAAAAACTTTACTCCTTTGTTTCCACACTCACATTCATATTTATAGTAAGGCATTAAACTTCTCCCAATAACCCAGTAGACATTTTTAAAAGCTCTGTTTTGTCTAGTTTTGTTTTTGATGAACTAATATATTCTTCTATCATTTTTGGGTAAGACCATTTTTCATTTATTTTTATGACATTTGCTTCATCTGATATTTTAAAATGTATTTGGAAATCTTCTAAAAATGAAAACTGAGACTTAAGCCAATTCTTCACAGAACTTTTATGAATATCTTCAAAGTGAACCAAAGAATTTTTTGAAGTTTCGCAATTGAATCTGATTAAGTCATCTTTTCTTATCTCTTTTTCTTTTAAAAGATTATCAGCAATCATAATTGCATCTTCGTTTATCTTTAAGTCAAAACAATAATGCTGAGGAATTCCGACTACATCAATTAATTTGATCTTACCTCCACTAATTAATCCTATAACTTTTTGTTCGTTAGCTTCTCCAAAATTAATTGAATAAGGACTTCCTACATAAAAAACATTCTTATTTTTAGCTTTTGTATGGATATGCCCAGAAATAAATATAGTTTTTGAATCTAATGAGTCTAAGTCAATTCCATCAATTATTTCTTTTCCACTTCCATATTTAAACCCAGTAAAGTCTTGGTGGCAAAAAACAAACTTCCATTGTGGATTCTGGTTAAGAATCTCTTTAAATTTTTGAGGGTTTCTTTGATATGCTAAAAAACCAACGTCTTCTATAGACAAAGCTTTCTCTACAACAGTGACATTTGAAGGGGTAGATAGAACTAATAAAGCAGATTCATTGCATTCGTTATCAACAAAATCGTGATTTCCTGTAATGAGAACTATTGATAAGTTTTGTTTTTGACACCATTTCCAAAAAAAATTCTGGACTTCACTTCTTATTACAGCTTTTGTATCATAAATATCTCCAAGAAAAAAGATCCCTTTAGGGCTATACTTCTCAATTTGTTTATCTAAAAAGACAAAAAATGCCTCAGAAGTCTTTAAATTAGAAAGAGTTATATGTAAATCTCCCACAAAAATATAATTATCTTTTAACATGATCTAGGTTCCTCCCCAATACGTATTGTTATTTTATCAATCTCCTTACCCCTTAAAAAACTCTAATTATTCTTTAACTTCTTCGATATCTTCTTCAGTTTCTTCTTTACTTTCATCTACCATATAAATCTCTTTCAGATCCTCTAATGAATTCATTTTAGCTTCATACTTTTCCATTAATTCAGGGTTAGAAGCTAGAACTTCTATTGTCTTGTCAAAGCCAACTGCTATCTTTTCCCCATCATCTCCATAATAAGTATTTCCTTCTTGTTTAATTAACCCAATATTAATGATTAATTTAGCAAGTTCTTCTTCTGTGTTTATTACTCCATAATTGTAATGAAGATCAAACTCTGCTTCCCTAGAAGGGATTCCTATTCTATTTTTGACGCATTTTACCATTACCCTATGACCCATTTGAGAAGCTTTCCCAGTAATTGTTTTAGCCCCTTCGTTGAATATTTTAGTATCTTTTGCCCCTCTTTTTTCAAAAGAAAGTTCTAGATCTAACGCATGTTTATATGCTTGCCCTCCAGAAATAACGAACTTCTTTCCTGTCCAAGCTGCTGATGGATCCATATTAAGTCTAACTTGAGAAATAAAAAACCAAGTTATTCCATGTTCTCTACTAGGAGCAGTAATCCACCTAAGAGCTTTCGGTAAGTATTGAGATAAATCTCCCATTACATGAGCTTCTGATTGTTTAAGCTTCTGTTCTTTTGGTCCTCTCATTGCGTTTACTGAATCAATTACACAGGCTTTTAGATTAAACCCTTTCTTAACCAAAGGAATTAGCTCTCCATCAAAAAAATCAATAATATCTTTAGGGCGATTCGTTTGTCTTAACAGTAATCTCTCTTGCATTTGTTTATCAGGCATAAGAACATCTAACCAATGTCTTTCAAAAGAATACTCTGTATCGAACCAAATTGCATATGCATCTTTGAATTTTTCAAGAATAGACTTTATACAAGAAAGAGTGAAAAACGACTTACCGCTATTATGGACAACTATCCCATTAGCTACGTAATTGTTGTAAGGATAAAGACATTTTATATCGTAAGTTTCTTTTTCTCCAACATATTCAATTTTTTTGATTTTATCTAAGACAGAGATAAATCTTAAAAAATTATGGTTTTTAAGAGAATGAAGCTTATTATGTTCTTTGCCACTCATTTCTACTAAGTTTTCTATCACATCATTTGAATGATTTTCGTCTAAATGATGGATATGTCTGTCTCTTGGTAAAATTTTTATATTAGCCTCAATTTCTTCCTTAGAAGCTGTGTTCAAAAAACTTATATAATCTTGATAATCTAGATTATTTATAGATGCTTCATAAACCAATCTAGATCTTTTTATTCTACAATACTTATGTTTACCTGAACTATGCCAATGGTTTGAAGGATGATATTTGACCATAACTTCAAAATACTTAAACACTTTTTTATCTTTTTTAAAGCGAGTATTGTTATGAATATAAATTTCATCTTCAATTTTTAAATCCTTTAAAGATTTATACCCATCTTTTGTATAATATTTATGTTCTAAGGTAGAAATCAACTCTTTCCCCTCAAAAGTTGTAACTTTATAGCAATCTTTAATTCCACACCTTACTACATCAGCGACTCTATTCATAAAAATACAACCCGCTTCATTTATCGAAGGAATAAGAAAAATAGCATCATCATTCTTTTGTTTATTTACATTTGTTCCTTTAATCCCTCCCCTAGACCCTTTCTCATAAATTTTATTAAATCTTTGATATAGCTTTTTAATTGTTCCGCCTTTGTTGGTTCTAGGTTTTCCTGTGGTAGAGCAAAAAACATCAAAATCTATAAAAGTGTTTTCATCTAAACAACTTTCAACACCTTCCATACAATAAAATCTTCCAGACTTTATTCCTCCTCCCATTAGATAATTGACAGAAGGGCTTATTGTTTTAATTATATCTTTAGATGGACTAAAACTCGAAGACTGAACTAAATTCCCAAGCCCAAGAACTTTTTTGACAAAATCACTCATTTTTTTCTCCTTTATTCTCTGTTCCCAAATTTAGCCAATCCAGAATCTTGATAAAATAAATTATGACAAAATTGATGAGCTTTAATATAAATATTTAGCTTTCCTTTTAGAAAAAGGAGAACAGCTCCCCAATTATTTTTCTCTCTTTTTGCTTCAGAATATTCTATCTTGTTCTCAGCCCAAGCTTTTTTAAGCGCTTCTGTAGTATCTGCCCCTATTTTTTTTAATTCTCCTTTAGACTCTATCAATGCTTTAGAGTACTCAGAATTAACAATTGTTTCGCATTTTGATATTTTTATACTTATGGCTAAAATAAGATCATTAAGTGTATTACTTAAATACAGATAATCAGACGCATCTTTTGCGGCTTCTGCTGCATCATTCTTATAGAGAACTCTAAGTTTTTTATCAAATGTCTCAAATGAAGAAAAATCAACTTTATCTAATTGCAGATTTTCATGCTTTTCTATATCCACTTCTCCTCCTTTTTTTTATAAAATATTTTCTCTTTTTATTTCAACAAAACATTTAGATTTATTATTCATTTTTTCTATTATCATAACTAAGTCTTTTATCTCTTTTTTTCTTAATTCCCCTAGATGTTGCTCTTTATACTCTTCGTACTTAGAGCCAACATCACTTTTAATAGGGTAAATAATTCTCCATTCTATTCCAGACAAGATAGTTTTGTAAACAACCACTACCCTATAGAGAATATCAGAAGTATCTTGTGTTGCTAACATTATCCTCCTAAAATAGCGTCTAAACTTGATGCTGGATCTTCATCAGCATTCTGTTCTTCTACGGATCTTGAGTCTTCTACAGGGGCTGTTTCTGTTTTTACCTTAATTGATTCACCTTTATCACTTAATGGAGTTGCTTGAGGAAAACTAAAAGCGTCTTCTGGTTTAGACTGAGGGGTCTCTTCTTTGTTAATAATCTCTGAAATTTTGTCATATGAGATTTTAGGATAAATAGCAGACAAATCATGAAGCTCAGTAATCTCTTTTAAAACACTCATATCAATTTCTGTTGGGTTTGGAGCTATTACCAAAGTGTATTCTGTTTTTATTCCAAATCCAGTTTTTTTAACAATTAAATTTCTACCTGTTTTAATATCTGTAATATCTTGGCCTAACATTTGAATTTGATTAACAAGAGTTTCTTTTACTGTTTTAGGAAGCTGTAAAATCTTATATTCACCTTTTTCATTTAAAGCATTAAATAAAAATCTTGTTTTCCTTGAAACGAGAGAAGCTTTCTTGTCATTTCCTTCTGACTTAAATTTTGCCCATTTTTCACAAAAAGGACATTTTCCTTCTAGTTCTGAAGTGCATAAGAAAGATCTGACTTTGCCAGAAGATGTTGTATAAAAATGAACAACTATCTTTTCCCAAAACTTAGAGAGACCTTTTGCTGGGGGAAGAATTCTAAAAACATTGTTCTCTTCAGACTTAATCTTATGGAATTGATAGTTAACCCTAGTTTCTTGAGCTTTTGCTTCTGTGTTTACTTCCTCTAACGAGGCTTTGCCAAAAATTTCTTCGAGTGACATATTATTCTCCTTTTGTTTTTCTTTTTAAAAAACTCATTGTTGGAATGTTTTCTTTCAAAAAAGATTTTTTTATTAATTTAAATATTTTTTCAAACTTTTCATAAAAAACCTCTGTTTTCCCCTCCTTTTGTATTTCAAAGTCTGTTTTGATAAAATCATAGTCTGATAAACCTCTTAACCCATCATAACTCTCACCTCCTTTTATTTTTATTGTCCTATAGTATTTTCCAAAATAATTTTTAAGATACTCGTTTTCATAGTTATAGGTAATATCCCAAATGATATGAGTACCTGAAATTTTAGAAAGTTTTTCTGAATATAAAGTAGCATAAGATTCAGCAAAAAATAACTTATAGGCATCTCTAATTATCTTAAACTCTACATTCTCCACTAAGTTAAAAATCGAAGAAGCTCCCATTTCATATCTTCCATAAGGAATCATTGCTGGAGTAAAATCAGATTCATGATATAATGTTTTTCCCATTTCTCTTAAAATTTCTTTTATTTCTACCTTTCCTATTAAAATAGGAGGGTCAAACTTTTGATCACGAGAAGGATAGTTTGGATTATTCCCAATATCCTTAAAATTAAAAATATTAGAAATCATAGCCATTTCAAAATTCAAAAGAGAAGTTCTAGACTTTGCTTCAAAATTTTTAACAATATAATCTGCTAATGTTTTCTTTCCAGCTTTTTTCCCACCAATAATACCAAGAATATAATTCATTTTAATCCTTCCATTCAATTTCGTTACAAATAAAGTTTAGATTATTGTTCCAAAGATTATTGTAACCGGTCATTTTTACCAAAGGTGCTTTGTTGTTTTTTAACAATCCCTTATATTTAATTAGTTCTTTTTCATATATTTTATACGTTTCTGGCCAAAGAGTTGCTCTAACTTTTTGAGATCCATTCTGAATCGTAATGAATCCCATACTTTTCCTCTCTTTTTTTGTCCTTATTTCTTTTACCTCCGAAAGCAGCCCTCCAATAATGTACTCTCTTTTTAAATTTTGCCTAACTGCAAGATATTTGTCACAGTCTCCAAACCAATCTCTAAACATTTGATAAAAATCCATTGGAAATGAAGGAAGAGCTTTTTGCCTCAATTGAAGCATCTCTAGCTTATTCATAGATTTTATCTCAGAAGAGACTTTTGCTTTTTTTCTTTCTTTTGCAATTTTATATTCTAAATATTCTATATATTGATCTCTTGTCGCTTTATCTTCAAGATCTAATGACTTAAATAGCCCAGCAAAAATCAAATTCTTCATTACATCAGAGTCTACAATAGAGAGATTTATCCCAGAAGTCAAGAAGTCAGTTAAGGAAGTGAAATCTTTTTTTCTAGAATCTTTTATTTTTTTGATTTCTTTTAGAGCTACTGGACCAACTTGATTTACAACTGTTAACGGAGTCACTATCTTATCATTTCTAATAACAAAGTTTTCTTCAATAAGATTTACTGTTGGCTCAAGAAGATATGGCATAGCAAGAGGACAATATTTTTTCAAATCATCTGAAGAAGAGTTTGACAAGACAGAGCACCACCATTCTAGAGGATAGTATACTTTTAGATATTGGCAAAGATAGGAAGTCATCGCATAAGCAGCTGCATGAGATAAATTAAAAGAATACCCTGTAAAGGCATAAATCATGTTCCATAATTGATTTGCTTTTTTATCATCAATGTCAGGATGTTTTTTTCTTGTCCTAATTATAAAATCTTCTTTATATTTCTTAAGCATCTCAGGTTTTTTCTTGCCCATAGCTCTTCTTGCCTCATCAGTTTCTTCACCGTTGAAATCTGCCAAAACCTCAAGGGCTTTCATCATTTGCTCTTGATAAAGCATAACTCCATAAGTATCCTTTAAAACAGGCTCAAGAGAATTGTGGAAATAATCAACTGACTTCCTTCCTGATTTTCTATCAGCATAAGCAACATCCATTTTTAAATTAGTTATTCCTGGTCTTCCTAAAGAAAGAATGGCGGCCAATTCAAAGAGATTTTCTGTTTTTATTCTTGTAAGAAGTTGTTTTTCTAAATCTGTATTAGCTTGAAAGACAGTATCTGTCTTTGCTTTTTGAAACTCTTCAAAAACTTTTGGGTCTTCCCAATCAACATTGTAAGGATCAATTTCTTTCCCAGTTCGATCTTTTATTAATTGAAGGGCTCCTTGAATATCTTTCAATGTGTTTAGCCCTAAGAAATCAAACTTTATTGCTCCCGCACGTTCACACCATTCCATTGTATATTGAGTATAACTTACTCCATTAGACCTCGCTAAAGGGATAAAGTTTTTTAAAGGTTTTCCTGTTATACAAACAGCTGAAGCGTGAATCCCTCTTTGTCTAGCATTGTCTATTAAATCTATTAATGGATCAGCTATTCTTTTATTATCAAATAGAAACTTTCTAACTTTTTCAGCTTCAGGAGATTTTAGGTAATCAATTGCCCATGTTTTCTCATCAACAGATCCAGGAGGAGTAGGGATTTCTCTAGTTATTGCATTAAGCTCAGAAAAGTTTTTCTCAGGATAGAAAACTCTAGCGATATCTTTAATAGAGGACTTTAATTTTAAATTCTGAGTTGTTCCTATTGAAGCAACAAACTCTCCTCCATATTTATTTATTAAATATCTTTTTATCATTGTTGGGTTACTAGAATCTATATCTACATCAGGAAGATGGTTTCCTAAAATTCTAGATTTATTTATAAATCGATAAAAAGAAAGATCCCAATCTAAAGGATTAATATTCGTTATCCCCATTAAATAACAGAGTAAAGAACCTCCAGCAGAACCTCTGCCTATACCTACTAGAACATTTTCTCTTTTACACCACCTACAAAGATCTTCTAACAAAAGAAAATAGTTAGTTAGATCTGTTTTTCCATTATTCACTATAACTTGGAATTCTTCTTTTATTCTATCAACATACTTATTTGTATTTCTAAATCTTGGACTTTTTTTGCAAATTTCTAACATTAATTTTTTAGGAAGCATCCCTTCTTCGTATAAAGGATGTTCTTTTAGATTAACGGTAGGAAGAGACGGAGAAAGATTTAACTCAAGATCTTTACATTTATCTAAAATTTCAAGAGTGTTTAAACAATACTTATCAAACATTGCTTTATCAATATACGGATGATTTTCTTGAAATTTTCCCCAAAGCTCTTCTTCAGATAACAGAGGGTTTTTACTGTATATTTTTTTACCTAAAGAAGAATTTGATTTTATGAAGTTAAGATGCTTAACCCGTTGAGCTATATGTTGCTTTTCCCAAAGATAATAAGAGTTAGAGGAACAAATTACCTTTATGCTTAGTTGGTTACTAAGCTCTATGATCCTTTTGTTAACAATTTCTAAAGGGTTAGATCCATCTTTCCTAAGATCAATAAAAATATTCTGTTGGGAGTCCCAAACTTTAGATACATCATGCGGTAAAACTTCTAAATAGAAATCAGAACCAAATATAGCTTTTAAATCGCTTACAGTAATAAAGTCTATTTCGTCATTTGATAAAATAGTCTTACCAACAAATCCCTTATGACCTCCAGAGATAACGATCAAACCTTCTCTATGAGCGCCTAAATCATTTAAACTAATCCTAGGTTCTAAGAAGAAATGGGATTTTTGCTCTGAACTTAATGTTGAAAGATTACATAAGTTTTGATATCCTTTTTCATTCTTAACAAGACAGACAATCTTTTGATATGGGTCATAAGGATCTTTTTTTGACAAATCTTCTGATAGGTAAAAATCGCAGCCCATTACTATAGGGAACTTTTCTCTTTTTCCTAGTTCATATAACTCTAGAGCACAAGAAATATTAGCATCATCTGTAATAGAAATACCAGATAGATTCTTTTTCTTTGCTTCCTTTATCCATTCCTTTACTGTGCAAAGTCCACCTTTAAGTGAAAAATGACTATGGTTATGAAGACTTGAATAAGCCATATTAAAAACCTCCAATATTTTTAAGAATTCCGTGATGTCTTGGATTACTCGTTATTGTTTCTCCATTTACAAATGTTTTTTTAGTATTATCTTTAATATTAAATATTTTCTTGATCTCTTGTTCTTCATTCCAAAGCTCCCAAGATTTTTTAGCTTTTTTAATAGCCAACTCGACATCTGTTTCATTTAAAAAATAGATATTTTCACTATTCATTTTAAAACTCCCTCAAGATAGTTAGGACTATATTTTTGAGCTGAATAAATATATTTAGAAGCCTCTAGGTAGTTGCAATCTCCTAAGTCCTTAAGGTGCTTTGGTAAAATAACTCTAAATAGCTCAAGAGGTGTCGATAAACTATATGCCATTGATTTAACGGCTTTGATTTCCGATGGATCTATCCCAATAACTATTTCTTTAAGATTTTTAAGATTTAAGATAAGCTGTTTTTGTAAAGGAGAAAGTGTCTTCCCTAATAGAGCGACAACAGGGTAAATAGAAGATTTTATACAATCTATTGGCCCCTCAACTATTACCAATTTTACTGCATTTTTAATTTTATCATAATTATATAGGAACTTAGATTTGTCAAACCCTGGGCAAGTAAAAGCCTTAACTCTACTTAACCCAGAAATATCTCTTCCTTGCCATCCAACACATTTTCCATCAAAATAAGCTGGAAAAATTATCCTTTTCATTCCTCTAGAATATCTTATATCAAATTCTTCAGACTTTTCTGGAGTAATCCCTCTTCTATCTAAATAATCAGAGAACTCGTCTTCTTTTGAAAAGTCTACTTTAGGGAATCTTTCTATGTTAATTTCTTTTTTAATTTCTACTGAGAGACTAGAAAGACCACTATTTCCTAAGTTTGGGATTAATTGACGCTTTGTAAGTGTTCTCTGTCTTTCTCCAGCTTTTTTAATAGCTTCCGAATAGGGTATCTTTTCGTATTCTTTAATAAATTTAGAAAATCTCCCCTTTACTTGACAACTCCAACAATGAAAAACTCCGTTATCTTTCTTAATATATAGTTTTCTTTTTTTGCCACAAGCAAAGCAAGTTAAGGAATAGTCATTTCTTTCTTCTTTAAACTCAATTCCTTGAGATATTAAATAATTTTTTACTTTATCATCTAGCATAGTTCCTCCTATTTTATATCTAATATTTCATCCATTATCTCTCCACCAGGCCTAGAGTCATACTTCGGATCAACTTCTTCATATGGATTCTCTATTCTTGTTTGAACTAACTTTTTAAGCTTTTGTTCTTCTCCTTGCTCTACTTCTATTTCCTCATAAGCTAGTTCAGGACCAAACATATTATAGTAGCTCCAGTCACACTGGTATCTTACGGCTAAATTAGCTTTAGTGTCTCTTTGCTTATCTAAACAAAAAACAATTTTGTCATCTCTTGTATCTTGAATTGATTTAGAAATTGTAATAACTTGATCTGCATCTTGAACAATTCCAAAACATTCAGAAATATCTGTCATCCTTAAGATGTCATTGTTTTTCCTAGTTCTTTTCATGGCATCTCTGTTTCCTTGAGCTGCAGTAATTGAAACAACATCTAAGCTATCGGAGATAGATTTTAATCCTTGATAAATCTCTTGGTGCACAAACCTTTTTTCTTGATACTTACTTTTTAAAGATAATTTTTGTCCATAATCATCTATGACTACATCGAAATCAAACTCTTGTTTCTTTATGGAACAATAATCTATAACTTCTTCTACAGGGGTTCTAAATTTTTTCATCTTTTTTGCATGAAGATTCTCTTTTAATAATTTAAGCGCATAATCTTTTCGATATACTTCGTCTTTATCTTCAAACTTATAGTTTGGGTCAAATAATTTTTCATATGGAATTTTACTAAACCTACTAAAGAAACGTCCATAAACTTGATCATCATTACCTTCATGGTAGATATAGAGAACTTTATATCCAGCCCAAATAATATGGTAAGCTAAATTTATGAAGAAACTAGTTTTCCCAACGTTAGAGACACCTAATATAGTTGTAAAAGTTTGTCTAGGAAGACCGCCAAACATTGCTTTGTCAAAGGTAGGGATTCCTGTTGGTACTCTTCTTTTTGAAATATTTTTTGCTCTTAATAAAAATTCATCAAAATTTGTAAAATCTAAAATATCATCTTTTTCAAAGTTAACTCCATAGAGCTCCCCTATCTTTTCTCTAGTTAACTCATAAGCACTTTCATGTCTTTCTTGATTATATAAATTAGTTGTCTGAATATACGTTTCACTAAATATTGCTCGTCTTATGAAACCTGTTAATTCTTTTCTCAGATAATCTGTATCAGAGTAAAGACAATTTAAGACGTCTTTAATGCAAGTTTCATATAAAATTCTCTCTACAACATCAAATTTTGAAATTTCATAATCTAAAGTAGCTATCTCAGGTATTTTTTGATATTCAAGATAATGGGCAGAGATTTTAGAGAACAACCAAGAAAGTTCTTGAGAGACAAAGTAAGAAGGTTTTAAGTAAAGAGAACATCTCCCTAAAAATTGAAAGTCTTTAAGCATCAAATTTAATATAGATTCTTGGAGTCTTTTATCGAAAGGGAACTCAGAGACAGAGTGCTCTGATTTTTTCTCAATAATATCATTTTCTGAAGACATATTACTCCTAAAATTATATTGAATTTTCTAAAGAATTATCTTGTACTTTCCCTGAACTTCTGATCACAAGGCCTCCTCCTTTCAGTAGCCCACAAGCGATTGAAATAGCATTTTTAAGAGCAGTTCTAACAACTTTATACGGATCAACAATTCCATCTTCTTTTAAGTCTACTATTAATCTATTTACTCCGTCATAACCTTTCCATCCATTAGTAAGAGCGTCTTTAGAGTAAAGATCTTCGTAAACTTGCAAAGCCATAGTTTCTGGATTATCTCCACAATTCTCGGCAATTTGTCTAAAAGGAGACTGAAGAGCTTGAATTAAAACTCCCCAAGCTAAATAAGACGGAGAATTTTTTTCAAAATTTTGTTTATAGTAAGAAACATTTAAAAGAGCTTTCCCTCCTCCAGGGACAATACCTTCTTGAATTGCTGCTCTTGTAGCATGAATAGAGTCAATAACTCTATCTTGCTTCTCTTTCATCTCAAAATCTGTAGCTCCTCCAACACCAATTATAGCAATTCCTCCAGTTAATTTTCCAAGTCTTTCTTTCCAATTTTCTTTCTCAAACTCAGATTCAGCAGTCTCTATTTGTTTTTCACATATCTTAACTCTTGCGTCCATAATCCTCTCTGTTGTTTGTCCTTCATAGATTGTCGTTTTATATCTATCTCCAACTATCTTCATACATCTTCCAAATTCATATTTTCCCGCAATCTCTTCCCACTTTATTCCTGGGAAAGGAGAGATGATATCTCCTCCACAAAAAGCAGCTAAATCTTCTGCAGTATAAATTCTAGAGTTAGGAGAACCTATCATTGGAATTTTAACTGGAAACCAAATCATTCCTTGTTCTAGTCTATTTCTTGCCATCCAAGCTAAGGCATCTCCAACAATATCATGAGCAATAATACAAATATGAGGTTTCTTCCCTTCTTCTAATTCATTAACTTTAGAAACAAAATGAACTAACCAAATAGGGTCTGAAATGATTGCATTAAAAACAACAATATACGGAGAGTCTAAAACAGTTTGCTGTCTAGGTGGATCTGTTACAAAAAAAGTCCCTGGTTCTTTAAAAGAAGCAAATCCTGAGTCTAACTGGTAACCCTCAATATGACGTAATGATGTCCCTAGTCCAAAGCCTTCCTCTAATTGGATAACACCATTTGACCCAACCAAATCAAAAGCTTCACAGACTGTATTAGAGATATCTTCATCTCCATTACAAGAGATCTTAGCAATATTCAGAAGATCTTCTTGTCCTTTAACTTCTTCTTTAACTTTTTTTAATTTTTCAATAATAAATGGTTCTAGTTTTTGGATTTCTGTCACTAACTTTTGCGGGGTAATTGCCCCAATTTGGATAAGCTTTAAGCCTTTCTCATAAATAGCCTCAGTTAAAACAATTGCAGTTGTTGTTCCATCTCCAGCTTCTGTGTTTGTTTTTTTTGCAGCTTCTTTAATAGATTGCATAATTAAGTTTATCTGAGGATCCTCAGAGAAACAATTTTCTGACACAGTTACTCCATCTTTTGTTGAGAGAGGAGGTAGTTTGTCTCTTTCAAGTAAAATTGGTAAACCATTAGGTCCCAAAGTAGTTTTGACTATCCCAGATAATTGATTAAGAGCTTTTGTAGCACTTTGGTAATACTCTTCTTTTCTAATGATTAAGTCATTTGACATTTATTCTTCTCCTTTTTTTATTTTTTCTTTTTTAAAGAAAGCCTCTTATCAAAAAATGGATTAACAGTTCCATCAGAAGACCATCTGCAATTGCATCTTCTACATTTTTTTCCACCACTAAAGTCCTTCATTTCTAAACGTTTACTTCCACAATTAGGACACTTTCTTCTATTAACAGCATCATTAATTTTATTTTCAATATTAGAATCAATAAGTTTTTTCATTTTTTCACTTTAACAAAGTTTATCAGTTATTTTATTTATTTCCTAAACTTTACTTTCTTCTTCTTCTTCGGCCTCTTCTTCATCATCTAAAACTTGGACTAAACAAGCCTCACAAATTGCTTCACCTTCTGGGCTATTCTTAACAGCAGACTCTTTTATCTCACTTCCACATAAAGAGCAAAAAATTCTTTTTTCCACGATACCTCCTTATTTTAATAATAAAATTGATTTACCAGTAAGAAGCTTCTTCCCCCCTTTTTCTAGCTCTTTTCTAAGCTTCCCTTTTGCTGTCTTAACTTTTTTAAGCTGATAGAGTTGCTGAGAAGTTGGTACTGAGATTATATCAATTCCTTCTCCTTTTGGAAGAATCTTTTCTCCTTTTCTTAAAGCTGCTGAAATTAAACATCTTTCAGGACCTGTAGGAGAGAGACGGACAGGGTTAGCATGACAAGGATAAGCATAATCTCCTTCAGGAATCTCTCGTCCAGTTATTACACAAGTTCTACTTTTTGACAAACGAATTGGGTTTAAAAGACGAGCACGTTTGTTGGGAATGATAAAAAGATAACTATATCCAACAACGTCTAATAACTTCTGTCTAGCTTCTGAGATAACAAGTCTCTTTTCCTTTTTCATAGAGTTCTCCTTTTTACTTATTTATTACTTATTTATTACTTATTTATTACTTATTTTTTAAATAATTTATTATTTTTCCTACTTTAGAAAAAGTACAGGTCCCCATTTTTGAGCCAATTAGTTTTGAAAATTCTATTAAGTTAATTTTATCATTTTGATAATCTTTGAATGCAGAAATCTCTTCTTTTGAAGGGACAAAGGTTCTCCCACCAACAAACTTTGTTCGTAAGTTACAATATTTTTGGACAAAAGAGAGATATTCTTTTGGAGGAAGAAATTCTTTAACGATTCTAGATCTAAATAAAAAGTTATCAAGTTTGACAATTTCTTTAGGATCTTTTGATCTTTTTTCTCCTTCTCTATTTGAAACAGGAATTCTATTCTTTTTGGTAGAGTTAGTAAAAACTGATCTTTTAAAAAGTCTATCTAACTTTTTAGCGAATTGCTCTTTATGGATTCCAGGATGGAATTCAAAAATCCTTATGACATCTTTAATAGCTTTGTCATTTCCAATAAAACTTTTAGTTTTGTTTGGATAAGTTTTCTTAAGATAATGCGCAACTTCTTCTTGTCTGGCCAAGTTTTCTTTATAAGTTAACTTCTTCATCTTGCTTCCTTTTAAGTTTTTTGTGAAACAGCTTTTTTCAGTTTTTCAAAAATATAAAAAGGATTTATCTTATTTATTGTCAAAAGTCAAGATAAAAAAGAACATAATTAAAAAAGGGAGTTTTTAGGAGTTAACTGAGTGAATTAAAGGAACATCTTCTATCATTTTTTCGAACTCTTCAAAAGTTTTTGGAGAAACTTCAGGATATTCATCTCTTTCATTTGCATAATATTTGAAAGCTTTAAGTGCTTTTTCTGAGAGATCTATCTCACAATTAGTGACTCTCTCTAGAAAAGCAGGATTTTTTGAATGATGTTCACGATATTCTCTTAAAGGATACCAGACAACTTTTTCAACTTCTTTATCTTCTATTTTTTCTTTCTCTCTAACTGCAACCTCTATACTATTAACAAGAATTTTCTCTTTAAGCTCTTGAAATCCATGATAATGTTTTTTATTTATAGATGTTCTTCTCTCTCTGTTCCCTGTTTTTTCATCTATATTATCTGTGAATGAGATAATATCCCCAATTATTTTTTTCATTTCTGGATTCGTTATTTTCATTTTATCCCCCTTTATTTCATTTTTTTTAAAAATTTCATATCATATCTTCTATTTTTAAAAGTGGTTCTTTTTTTTTGTTTAACATCTATTATAGAGACAGTTGCAATTATAGTTCGAGTTATTCTGTCTTTTCTTATGTCTTTGACTGAAACATAGATATTGTCTTCTTTTTTAATATATCTAGTGTTTTTTTCAAATTTAGCAATAGAGTCTTCCCATTTTTTTCTCATTTTTTAATTATAAAAAGAAAATTCATAGATAGCTTTACTCCTTGCTGATTATCTTTTCTCCAATTTTTGCTTTCAGCTTCCATTGTTTTATATATTGGATTTAAAAATTTTGTAATAGGGGAAACTCTTGTTCTATACTCTATTTCTAATTCTCTTCTCCTAACAATAGTAATTGTATCTAGAGTCTTTAGGGTTTTAAGGCTTTCCCTCTTAAAAAGCTCTCTTTTAACTATTTCTTCATAGTTGTCTATATCATAAGCATCGCCAAATTTTTCTGAATTATTCTCAGAATTTTGGAACATATTTTTCCTCCCTTATTTAATCTTTAGAACATTATATTTAATTTGTAAATAGAAATCTTTATGTATTTTTTAATTTTTGTAAATATTCAGACCAAGGCTTTTATCATTTTGATAAAAAACTTTTGACAGACTTTCTTAAAAAAAAAGCAGGGTATCTTGTTGGAATTACACAGTTTATCATTATGATAAATCTTGTTTTTTTAAAAAAAAGTGAAGGATTTCAACAACAAAGACTCTTTTTGAAAAACAGCGATATTCTGTCAATAGTTTTTTTCATTAAAAAACACTTAAAATTAAGGCAGTTACAAAAAAAAAGTGATGATTTTGGAAAAACTATGTTAAACCCCCCTCTGCACTCCCCCCAAGAATATCTAAAAAAAATAACTAATAAGAAAACTTAAAAATTCTTCTTTTCTTCTCCCCCTCCTCCCCCCCCTTTGGGGGGTCTAGGCCGAAGGCCTCAAAAAGCACCAAGCCGAAGGCTTTAGGGGGGAGGGCAAAGCCCGATGGGGGGCGAGAGCCCCCCTGAACGTATAGAAGAAAACAATTAAGGTAATTTAAATATTTGAAAAAAAAACAAATAAAAAAAAATATCTTTAATGGAGAGGTCTGTCTAAATTCTTTAGGCCATTTTATAATTGGGGGACTTAGTCCCCCAAACCCCCTCTGAACCTTCGGTTCGTTGGGGGGGCAAAGCCCCCCGTATAAGGGGGCAGACCCCCTGACCCCCTATGCGGGACTCCGAAGGAGATCCCGCCCTGAAGAAACCCCTAAATAATTTTTTTCTTGAAATAAGTTAAGATAATCTGTTATTCTTCTTCTGTTAAAACAAAAGTTAATCTGTTTATTTTTTAGGAAAAAATTTGGAATATATTTTTTCAATAGATAACTCTTTTTCAAAAATAGATCCTCTGCTTCCAGAGAGGATAAGATTGAAAATAGATAAAAAAACTTCTTTTCTGAATAAGAGTAAGAGTTTTTATTTAACTGATCCAGATTGGTTAGCTTATGAACATCTGTTTAGTTATGAAAGTCAATTTTTCCCAACAGGATTAGGGAAAGAAGTTGCTTCTATTCTAAAAGAAGAAAATATCTCATTTAAAATTTTAGATAAAAGAAAAGTCCCTCCTTTTTCTTTTAATAGAGATTTTTCCAGACAACCATATGAATTAAGACCATATCAAGAAGAAATAGTTAAGAGATGTCTTAAGTATAGAAGAGGAGTTGTTGAATCTGTGACGGGTTCAGGAAAAACTCTCATGGCTTTACATTTGATAAATAAGTTAAGAAGAAATGTTTTATTCATTGTTCCTACTATAAATATAGCAGAACAAACCCATTTTTATTTTTCAAAACATTACCCTAAGAACACTGTTGGCTTTGTTGGAGGAGGGAATTTTGTAGTTAATCCTATTACGATTGCTTTACCTCAGTCTTTATTAAAGCTTCCTCTTGATTTTTTTAAGAAATTTGGTTGTTTAATGATAGACGAATCTCACCATGCTTCTGCTCTTACTATTAGGGATTTAAATTATAAAAAATTTAATGGAATATATTTTCGTTATTTTCTAACTGGAACAAATTTTCGAAATGATGGTAGCGATTTAGCTTTAAAAGGTACTGTGGGGAATGTTATAGCTTCTTATGGTATCCATCAAGCTATTAGAGAAAAGTTTCTGGTTGCTCCTGTTTTTAGGATTTATTTTTTTCATTCTGAAAATAATCAACTTAAAAATGTTTATAGCGAAGAGTACAAACAAAGTTTAGTCTATAATGATGATTATCATAAAGTTGTTGCTTCTCTGGGCAATAAATTATTAAAACAAGGAAAGCAGACTATTATTTTTGTAGAAGAGATTGCTCATGGTAAAATTTTAAATAAGTTAATTCCAGGATCTTATTTTATTTGTGGAGAAAGGTTGTCTAATAATAATAGAGAGATTCTCCAAAAATTTAATAAAAAAGAAATTAAATTAATTATTGGCACATCTGTTATTGGGGAAGGGGTAGATACTGTCCCCGCTGAATATGGAATTTTTGCTGGAGGAGGAAAGGCTAAATCTGAAGTTATTCAAAGGATTGGGAGACTTTTAAGACCCTCCCCAGGAAAGAAAAATGCTTATATCATTGATTTTGCTCATGTTAATACTAATTTTCTCTTTAAACATTATCAACAGCGGCTTAGTATCTATAAGGCTTATAACTCTTTCATAGATCATAAGCATATTTCTGCTAAAGAACTCAATAAATAAAAATATTTTGTTTTTTTTAATTTCAGGTTAATATTAAAGATATGGATAATATTACTTTAGAAAAAACTTTCCAGTTTCATGTTCCTATTGATTTAATTAAAGCAGGAGAGGATGAAAATGGAGATTATAAAATTGCTGGTTTAGCTTCGACTGAGCATGAAGATTTGCAAGGAGAGATTGTTAGAAAAAATGGCCTTGACATTTCTTATTTAAAAGCAGGTCGAGGTCTTTTTAATTTTGATCATCAAAAAGGCCCTCAGAATATTATTGGGTTAATAGAAGATGCAAAAATAGACAAGGCTGGTCTTAAAGTAGAAGGGTATCTTTTTAGACATCAGCCTTCTGCCCAGGGTTTTGTTAATATTTTAAAATCACTTAAAGATAAAGATAAGAATCGTGTTCAGATGTCTATAGAAGGAAAGATAGTAAAAAGAGGAGGAGAAACTGGAAAGACAATTGAGCAAGCTAGAGTTGAAAAAATTGCTTTAACATTAGATCCTGTTAATCCCCATACTTATGCTAATTTAGCGAAGTCTCTTGTCTCTAATGTAGAGGCTAATCCGTCAGAGGCCCAAAAAAAATCTGGAAATTATAAAAAAGATCACATTAGTTATAAGGGGCTAGATATCTCTATTGAAAGCCCTAAAGGATCTGTTCGTTCAGGTAAATCTAGATATGGAGTTGAGTGGAAGACAGAGATGAAACATGATTATGGATATTTCAGAGGAATAAAAGGAAAAGATAAAGATCATCTTGATGTTTTTGTTGGAGATAAAGATTCTGACGATATTTTTGTTATAGATCAGGTTGACCCTAAGACAGAGAAGTTTGACGAACATAAAGTAATGTTAGGTTTTGAGTCAGCAAAAGAGGCCAAAGATGCTTATCATGCTAATTATGAGAAAAATTGGCAAGGGTTCAATGGAATGTCTCAACTGACATTTAATGATTTTAGAGATTGGACAAAAAAGGGAGTAGTTAAAGATCCCATAAAGAAAGATTTAGAAGAAGCTCAAACTCCAGAACTTGGTGCAGGAGATTTGGGATTGATGGAGTCTCAGTCAAAAGCAGATAAAAAACATGCTGATGGAATGAAATTAGAAGGAATTAAGAAAAACGAAGGTAGGAAAATTAAAATTCTTGAACAGGATTTGAGGCATATTCTAAATCAAATAAATAAATTAATGGTAGAGAAAGATATTAAAAATCTTTCAACAGAAAATTCTACTCTTCAAAATGTTCCTAATCCTCCTAAAATCGAAGTTGATGAAAATAAATTTAGAAATTTAATGTTTGTTCTTACAGAGTTAATTATTGAGGAATCTACCGAGGTAGATAAGGCTCTTACTGCTGGTACAGGGTATACTGGATCCCCAAGCGCAATGTCAGGAGGAGCAGCACTTGGAACAGAATCTTTAGATTTAAAACCTAAAAAAATTAGGAAGAGTTTAGACACAGAAGAGCTTGTCAAAGAAGCTTTAGAATTTATAAAAGAATACCCTCCTGCCTATGTTAGTGGAGTAATTAGTTCTGTTTGTAAAAAAGATGTTTGCTCATAGAATAAATTTATGGGATAATTTATTTAAATAATAAAGAAATGGGAGAAACAATTATGGAAAACGAAGTCCTCAACAAGACAATCGAAAATTTAGTCGATAAGTTCTCCTTAAGAAAAGCTTCTAAAGTTGAAGAAGAAGAAAAAGAAGTTAAGAAAGCTGAAGCTTTTGAAGGTAAGGAAACTAAGGAAGAAGAAAAGAAGGAAGAAGAAGAAAAGAAAAAGAAAGTTAAAAAAGCTGAAGGTGAAGAAGAAGACGCTGAAGAAGAGAAAAAAGGTTTTGATGAAGCTGGTGATGTAGATGAAGATAAGAAGAAGAAAGAGTCACCTACTTCAGCAGATGCTTCTAGCGGTGCAGCAAAAGCTTTTTCTGAAGGTGGAGAGGCAAATGCTGATAAGTACAATAAGCAAGCCCCAGTTGAAGATCCCAAAGGTTCTGGAGCGGCAGCAATAGACACTTCTAGAGCTAATGGTGGAAAAGATAGAATTGGTAAAAGTTTAAATTTCAATGATATGAATTCTGTTATTACAGTTTTGAAGGCTCTTCATGAAGAAAATAAAGACCTTCGTAAGTCTCTTGACGGAATGGAAGAGAAATTTGAAAAGATTGCAAGTCAACCCGCTTCAGTTAGAAAATCAATGTCAGGTCTTACTCCAGTTCTTAGGGGTGGAGAAAACGTTGATGGAGTGACTAGTAATTCAAGAGATTTGAATAAGTCTAAAGTTATTTCTGCTTTAGATGATCTTCAGAAGTCTGCTACAGATAATACAGTATTCTGGTCTGATTATGTAACTCAGACAGAGATCCATAAAGGACCAATAACAGCTGAAACTCCTCCGTTCGCTAATAAAGAGATCTGGGGCAAGGTTTTAGAAAAAATTAATTCTTAAGAAACATATAGGAGGAAACCGTTATGTTAGCTGATTTTTCGAAACTTCAAGATGGATTTGGCTCAGCAACTCCAGAGGAACTGGATGAGTTGAATAAAGCTCTACAAGCAGGATCTGGTTATACTGGAGCCCCCTCAGCCCTTGCAGGTGGTGGAGCCCTCCAGGTGGAATCGCTAGAAGCAACACTTAAAAGTGTTACTTATGGTAATAAACATTTTGTAACTTGGGCTAGAACGCCTAAAGACCCAGCACACAACACTGTTGAAGAATACAACAGAGTTATTAGTTATGGAGAACAGCAAAATGGCTTGTTTTTCGATGCTGATGCTGGAACAACACCTACTGCTCAGGATTCGAACTATGTTCGTCAAATCCAGATCGTTAGGTATATGGGAACAACGAGAGTTATTTCTCATCCATTAACCTTGATTCGTCCAGCACATGGACCTATTGTGGCTAGAGAAATTAGAAACGCAGTTACCGAAATTCTTGGTAATTGGGAACGCCAGATTTGGGAAGCTAATGGAATATTTCAGTCTGCTACAGGAACTTATGTTGGTGCAGCTGGTGATATTTCTACAGGTTCTCTAAAGTTTAATGGTTATGATCAGCAGATTCGTTTTGGAGATACTGATGCAAATAGCCGTTATACAGGATTTGCTGGTTATGGTTTATCAAATTTAAGTTCAATTGTTAATGCTGGTGATAATCCGATTTCAGAAGATATTCTTGAAGAGTCTTGTCGTATTGCAGCTTCAAATTTTGGTAATTTGACAAATCTGTTTATGACATATAAGACAAATGCTGATTTTTCAAAACAGTTCTTTCCTAAAGAGCGTATAATGAATATGGGTGTTGCTCAAGGTAGAGCAGGTTTTGTTTTGAATGAATTTATTTCTTCAGCAGGTCCTATTGAATTAGCCCCAACTCGTTTTATTGATCCTAAATTTGAGCCTTTAACTGGCGCATTAACAAATTCTCCTGCTACTCCAGTAGTTGGTGGAACAGCTTCTGAAATTGATGCTAACTCTGTCTTAGTTGCAAGTGCTGTTGGTTATTCTTACAGAGTTTCTGCCTTAAATGGCCAAGGTGAATCTATTGCCTGTGCAGCTACAGCCGCTCAAGTAATAGCATCTGGAAACAGAATTGCTATTACAATTAATGCTGGTACTGTTGGTGCTCAATATTATGCAGCTTATAGAGCTCCAGTCGCGACTCTTTTAAACCATCGTTTTATTGGTTTTATCGCAGATAGTACTGGTAATGGTGGTGGAGCAACATTTCGTGATGCAGGTTATCGTCTTGCAGGTAGACAGCAAGCTTATCTAATGAGTTATGATGCAGAGAATATTTCTTGGCGTCAGTTGGCTCCATTGATGAAGATGGATCTTGCAATCACAGGTACAGCTTATAGATTTATGTGCATGATGTACGGAACTCCAGTAGTTTTTGCACCTAAAAAGCATTGCCTAATTGATAACATTGGTTATTTATAGGATCTATAGGTTATATAGAAAAATTCAAACCCCTTAAGGCTAGTTTCTTAAGGGGTTTTTTTTGTTCTTTTAAGTCCTTCCTTTTTATTCTTTTGTGTTCTTTTCGTTTACCTGCTAAAATAAAAGAAAAAAGAGGAAAATTATGGCTTTAACTCTATCTGTTATTAGAGAAAATGATTTGAGAACCAGTTCTTTTGAATTTTATCCTGGAGAGGATATTCAGATGAAATTACAGGTTTATGAATCTCAGAATGATCAATTTTTTCATATTCCTGAAGAATGGACTGTTGAGGTAACTCTTCCAGCCACTCCTACAGAGATTGCTATTCCAAACACTTCTGTTATAAGAAGTTGTCAAGAAGATTTTATTTTTTATGTTCCTGTAACCAATGTTGTAACTCCTAGATTACTTTCAGGGAATATTGTTTTGACCATAACTGAATGCATCCCTTTTATTTCTGATGGAACAGCTGGTGGAAGCTTTACTGTTAATTCTATTTCTAATCTTTCAGAAGATTCTTCAATTATATTAAGAACGAACACTCTTACTTATACTGGAGAAATTTTTTCTATAGTTGGAGTAGAGGCTCCTTATACTGTCCAGTTGCTTGGGGCTCCAGATCTATCTCTTTATACTGTGGCGTTAAATGCTAGAATAACTCAAAAGGTTCATTTGGCTGTATTAAGAAATGGACTAAAGAAACGTGTGAGTTCAGTTTAGGATAAAATATGGCAGTTGTTAATAATATAATTTTCCCTGGGAATGGCATTGCCACTGAATGTACTTTTGATAGATTCGGGACAATTCCTACTGCAGATGAAATAAAAAATACTTATCTCTTTGGGATTCCATTTGAAGATCAATTTGGAGAAACAATTACAGATGACGCTATAACTCATTTTATTCTAGTAGCTATTTCTGAGTTTGAACATCAATTTAATGTTACAGTTAATCCTGCTATTCATACAGAAGAGAAACATGATTATTATTTTTCTGATTATCAGTATTATAATTTTATTCAACTTTATCATTATCCTGTTCAAACTATTGAGCAAATTCAGTTAAGATTTTCTCAAGATCAGCCTATTATTACGTTTCCTCCTGAATGGACAAGGCTTTATCCAGAGAGTGGCCAAGTCCAGATAACTCCAAATACAGCAGCAATTTCTCAGTTTATTATTGCTGGAACAGGATTGTTACCTAGAGTTTTTGGAGCTAGAAATGAATATCCTCAGCTCTTTTATTTGGATTATACTTCTGGCTTTGAACAAAATAAAATTCCTTTTGCGGTAATTCATTGGCTTAGTTTAAAAGCTGCTATTGATTTGTTGAGTATTGCAGGAGATTTAGCAATGGGGGCAGGAATTCAGTCTACAAATATTGCCTTAGAGGGCTTGTCTCAAGGAATTGTTACGACAAAAGGTGGAGGCTTAGGAGCTTTTGGTGCAAGAGTTAAATTATACCAAACTTTTCTTGAGAGGGCTTCTGATTTGGTAAGGAACTATTATAAAGGTCCACGCTGCACAGCGTGTTAGTTAAAAAGGAGTTTTCATATGCCTCTTAAACAAGGTTCGTCTGATAAAGTAAAAAAGCCTAAAGAAAGTCTTGAAAATGACTATGAAGAAGCAAGAGATTTTGATTATGGAACTGAAGATATAAGCTCTGAAATTAGGAGTGAAATTAAAAATAAAGATGATGGTAAGGAAGAGGAAGAAAAGGAAGAGTCAAATCAGAATAAAAGTGATGTTTCTAAGACTACAGATAAGATTATTTCTGATTTAGAAAAAGATTTTTCAGGGACTCAAGGTCCTCAAAGAGATGTTAGAAGGAATCAACAACTTATAGAAAGATACTATGAGTATCTTTCAGAGCAAACTCATAAGATATTTTTAGGAGATAATCATGAAATTTCTCTTAAAAATGGGTTAAAGTTATTAATATTTAAAGTAGCTAGAGATAGTTTTACTGGAGCGGTATTATCTTATGAGAGAAACGTTCCTTTAGCCACTTTTGAGAATTTAGATCTTTCTGCTTTGGTTGTAGATATGGCAGACAAAGGTTTTATAACCGAGAGAAGTTTTTATTCTATTTTAGAAGATGGTAATGCTACCTTTGATAATGAAACTCATACAGATAATATGGGGAAGGGAGAGAATATGCAAAAAACAGGCCATGTCCCTGGAGGGGACGTTATAGATGGAGTTTATCCTGATCAAAATGTTAGTTGTCCTGGTGGAAAGATACGTTCAAGAGGCCAGGGACGAGGGCTAGGAGTTGGAGGAGGTAGGGGCCCAATAGGTAGGCAAGCTGATAATCCAAAAAAATATGATTCTTTAGAGTCGGAAGATCTTGTCCGAGCTGCTATTGCTAGTTTTGGTAAGGCAGAAGTTTATGAAAAATATTCTTCTTCTGAAAGAAAAACTGTGGCTAATCAAATAACAAAAGCCGCTAAGAAATTTGGGATTGAAGTCTCTGATGATTGGAAAGAAAGGCATAATATTGTGAAATCTCAAACAGAATTTTTGGATAGTTGTTTTGAAGCTCTTGAGAAGGGTGATCTTAATAAAGCAAATGAATTAAGTAAGACATTTATGGGATATGATTCTATAAAGTATACCCCTTCAAATAGATCTGAAGCTATGGAAGTTGTGATTAAACCTCAACAAGAAGCTTTTGATATGACTTCTGTTGATACTGGGAATCCTATATCTGATGAGAATTATGGGACAAATGATTTTGGTCTTACTGAAATTCAAAAAGAAGTCATAAAGATGTTGCAGAAAGATCTTCATGTTGGTGCAAAAGTAGTGGGAATTTACAATGTCTATGATGGTAGTTACAATATTTGTTTGTTAGGTTCAGACAACATTGAACATAGATATAATTTGAGCAAAGAAGGAGTTTCTGTAAAGATGGCCTCGAGGAAAGTTGAAGAGAAGTTTAAAACTAAAGTAGACTTTCCAGGGACAGAAGTTTTTGGGAAAGCTGATCTATCTTTGGGCCAAAGTCTTTTTACTAAAAACTGGAATGATAAGTCAGATAAAGAGTCTGTTGAAGATTTTGCTAAGTCTCAGCCAAATTTTGAGTCAGCTTTTGATAAGAGAAAGGATCTTGGAGAGTTGAGAGTTCATAATAGTGAGTCTCAATTTAATAAGATGACCGATAATCTTAACGGTCTTGACTTTAGTAAGGCTAATGGGATTGGTGGAGGAGCAGGGTCTAGAGGTGGGAAAGTTGTAGGATATTATTCTGATGGAACTCCTGCTTATGCTTCTCAGCAATATAAACCTCAGACAGCCACTCCTAAAAAAAAACTTCTGAAGTAGGAGTAGTTGGAGCGGCCTCTTCTTCTTCGGGAGGGGGAAGAGAATTTTCGGGAGAAGACAATGGGAGTAAGAATAAGAAAAAACCCCAAACAAAAATTCCCAAAACTCCAGGGATGCCCCAACAATCTGCTGGATCAACTATATCTTCTTCGTTTTCTGTCGGAGAAAAAATCAAATTGCAAGGAAAGACTTATACCATTTCGGGGGTTATTGATGGATATATTCTTGAAGATGAAAAAGGCAAAAAGTTTTTTGCAGCGTCTAATCTTCTTCAAGAAGCTGAAAAAGTAGCTTCTGAGAAAAAGGAAACTAAAAAGGAATAAAAAATATGTCTCCGATAAGCAGTACTCCAAATAAATACTCTAAGCGTGATCCTTATACTGGAAAAACTGGCTATAGTAATATTGATCCAAAATCATTTGACAGTCTTATTGCAACGCAAGGAATAAGATGGATACATGAGAAAGTAGCTATATGTCCAAATATAACTGGAAGATTGGATACAGGAGTTCATGATGTTAATTGTCAACTTTGCGATAATTCTTTAATTCATTTTGATGCTACAGAGATTTGGGCTCTTCTTCAAAGAACTCGTTTGAATAAAATGTTTGAAGCTCATGGGACTTGGGATATTGGTTCAGCTATCATTATTACTCCATCTAAAAAAGAGAATGGAGATCCTTTTGATATAAATTATTTTGATAGATTTACGGCTGTTGATTTCAATGTAAGATTTTCAGAAATATTTGAACATTCTGGAACAGATGTAGATGTTTTAAAATATAAAGTTACTGATATTATCTATATGGCCTCAAAAGAGCATGTTTTTATTTTAAATAGTGATTTTAGGATGACAGAAGCTGGTCAAGTTAAGTGGATCTCTGACAGAAGGCCTAATTATGATTTTATTAATAGGATTGGGGATGTGGTTAGTTGTGTTTACTATACTCCATTAGTTATGAGAGTTTTAGATATGAACCATGAGCATAGGTATGTTTCATCTGGCGTAAGGAGCCATTACAAAAATCCACAAGCTTTGCCTCAGTCTGCTGTAGTTAAACGAGATTTTTTAATTGAATCAAGAGATATTCATGACAAGTTGGTTCACCCTGAAATTATGGCACAAGTTACTCATCCTAGAGCTGTTGATATAGCTCCTGTGGGATATGTTAACCCAGAATCTGAGATATCATGATAAAGTTAACTTTTGAAGTAAATGACAAGGAGTTTGAGAAAGAAACAGAAATGTTTAAAGAGACTGCGGAGGTTTGGGCTGCAAGTGTCATTAATAAGGTTTCTGATTCGACTTATAATGAAATTCATAAGAGGATTAACGATGATCCTTTGCATACTCTTTCTCATAAAGATATTTATACAAATAATTTAAAGAGGTCTTTTGAATCTCCTTTTGACCATTCAGTTTCTTTAGAACAAGAGGCTTGGTTTTTAGAGGAAGGTTGGAGCTCTTTTGACTTAAGGGATAGTATTTTGGAAGGTGGGTCTCAAGGCGTTAAATATAGTAAAAAAGATCAAAAACCTTATATGATTGTCCCCATTAAAAAACATAAAAATCCAAGTGGGACAAGTCCTTCTAGAGAGTTAAGTTTGTCAGAAGTCCAGGCAAAAAGCATGATACCTACATTTTCTGGTGTATCTAAGGATTTGACTCAATTATTGGCAGAGACAAAACAGTCTTCAAGTGGATATATGGGAAAATCTAAGTATAGAAATTTGAGAGCTACTCAAAATACTTTAGCTGGCATGATAACGGAGGGTCCAAGAGGTTTTGGAAAATATGAAGATGTTTATAAAAAATATTCTGGGATATCTAGATACAGAAGTGCTGGGTCAAATGGTTCAGAATTTGTTGCATTTAGAACTATGAGTTATGATTCTGCTGCTAGTTGGAAACATCCAGGGTATAAAGGATATCAAATTTTTCCTGAGATGGAAGTTTATGCGCAAGTAATGCTTCAAGATATTTTAAGTAAAGGAGCTTTTTAATGGGTCTACCAATGCCAGACTTTATGCTTGAAGAAGTAATTTTAGCAGGATTAGATGATATTTATAAGAATATGGATGCTCGACTTGCTGATATTTTTGAGGATTTTCACAGTCCTCAACTTTTAGCTCTTCATGGGAAAAGACATTTAGATATTTTTAAAACTTTCCTTCAAACAAATAAAATAAGAGTTATCCAAGGGTGGACATTAGTCCCTCAGAGTGTTCCAGCATATTCTATCAATTTAGCAGCTCAGACTGAAGCTGTTTCTCAGGCTTTTTTAGGAGACTATGCAGGTTCTTTTGACACTGTTGTGGATCCCACAAATGTTGTTATAAACTTTATTCCTACATCTTATGACTCTACAACAGGATATGTCACTGTGGCTGATGGAGTGGACTTAGGGAGCACTTTTATTGGATATCAGTTCGTGGATTTTGCAGAGAATTCTTTTTCTATTCTATCTGGTATCGTCAATACAATTGGGGAGAAGAAATTTAATATTGGTCCATCCCAAGTTATTGATATAACAGGGAATTGTAATATTACTACTCCTGAAGGATCAACTCGATCTTTAGTTAGATGCGTTCCTTATAGAATGAAATTAGAGATTGGATGTCATACAGAAAATGATCCAAATGTTTGTAAAATGCTTTTTGCTATTCTTTATTATATTTTGTTAAAATATAAGTTAACATTGGAAAATTATGGACTATTTATTAGTGTTTCTTCTGCAACAGATTTGAGTAGATTAAATCAATATCTACCTGACAATATTTTTACTAGAACAGTTATGTTAGATTCTTTAACTTATTTGGCAACAATTTCAGAAACAAATACGTTAATGGGAACATCAGACATTAGATTAGTCGTTAGAGTCCCTAGGGATGATTGGAGTCTTCAGGATATTGATTATACTTTGAATACAACTATAGATAGCGAACAAACTCCTTTGCCAAGCTTCTAAAAACATGAGATAATTATAATAATAAAAAGAAGGGAATATTTATGGGTGAAGAGATTACATTAAAAAAAGCAGAAGAAATTATAGATAAACCTTTGAAGAAAGAGGATATCAAAAAAGATATTAAAAAAGAGGAAATTAAGAAGAAAGAGGTTATCAAGGAAATTAAGAAAGAAATTAAGAAAGAAGTTAAGAAGGAAGTTTTTAAAAGGCCTATTCCGATTAAGGCTATTGATATTTTTCCTAAAAACAATGTTTCAGAGAATGCAATTAGTTTTGATATTTATTTCAATAGGAAAGTCTTTGAAGGAAAATATGCTAAACATCATAGACTTCCTCTTTTGTCTTTTTTAAAGAAGAATAGTGAATCGGTTAATCTAACATTTGAGGAATTTGAAAAGATATTTATAAAATATTAATAAGGAGATATTCACATGGTTATTTCTGTAAATTTTAATGGGAAGTCGTTAGTTCATCCAAATACTTATTCAAAAATAACAACTCTACTTTCAGGTGGCCTTCCTGTCACTGCTTCTGGGGTTGTTGGGATAATTGGCGAAGCTAGTAAGGGAGCTCCAGGAGATGTCACTGGAGAAGGGGTCCAAAGTTTTAACTCTACTCAATTGTCAGATATTGCAGCAAAATATTCGTCTGGTCCAATTGTTGATGCGGCAAAACTATTAATTGAGCCTTCTAGAGATGCTAGGCTAGTTAATGGAGCTCAAATTATAAGAGTTTGGAAAACAAATTCTTCTGTTCAGTCTACTCTGACTCTTGCTAATGTTGACACTGGAGTTGGAAACACCATGTTAACCGCTACTTCTGGGAATTATGGTGTTGACGAAAATAACTTAGCAGTTTTGTCTTCTTCTGGCTCTGTTGTTGACGCTCATGCTTCTGTCGTCTCAGATTCAGATGTAGCTTTCCCAATTGCTGTTGCGACTGCTGATACTTTAATTGTTGTGATAAATGGGATAACTTATACTTTAACTGTTACAACTGCTCCAGGTGGGTCTGTTTCTTTAACTCAGGCTCAGTGGGTTACATTGTTAAATGGAGCCGCTGTTACTGTTGGAGCAGATACCGCAACTCCTGTTTGGGCTCCTTCAAAACCAGTTATAGCTAGTGCTTCTGGAACGGTAAGGATTCAATTAGTTGAAGACCCAACAGTTATTGATGATTATACTTCTCTTCATGAATATGGCTTAATGACTCTTACTGCAGCAAACATTAGAACAACTTTAGCTCTTGGAGTTGCTTCTGCGGTAAATGCTTCAACTCTTGTTGTTACTCCTGGTGGAGCTGGTCCAGTTCGTGGTTCTAGAGGGTCTAGAGTTTTTACAGTTACTAGGAATGATGTCTCTGAGACTATTGATGAGAATTCAAATGATGTAATTTTTAGCATTAGGTATGTTGGAGCTTCAACAGGATGTCTTTTTTCTGTTTCAGATGTTTCTACAGTTAGAACTTTAGTCACGACAACTAGTGGTCCAGCAACTCCTGCAGAAGATCTTAATTTGAATTTAAACTCTTATACAGTTCAAGAATTAGTTGATTATATCAATAATTTTGGAGGAGGAGGTCTATACACTTGTGTAACCTCTTATTTTAATGCTTCTGTTGTTGAGGCTAATCTAATGGACTATTATCGTTCTATAGATATTTTAACTTTGCCTCTTAATGCTAAAGCTGCAATAAATGAAATTGTTGAACTTACAAATGAGCAGTCTCAGTTGATTTCTGTTGAGCAAACTTCTAATGTCTATGGTCAATTAAGGACCTTTACTCCTAAGCAGTTTTTAACGGGAGCTTCAACAGGTGGATCAACAAATACTGATTTTCAGGATGGTTTTGACGCAATTCTTGCTGTAAGGTGTAACACAGTTATCCCTTTGATTAGTCAGGATGCAACAACTGACATTACTGATGGCCTTACGGATGCTAATTCTACTTACGATATAGCTTCTGTGAATTTACAAGCAGATACCCATTGTAGAACTGCCTCAAATACTCAAAATAGAAGTGAGAGAAATTGTATTATTTCTTTAAAAGATTCTTTTGTGGACACAATAGCTGCTTCTAAGATTTTGAATTCGGAATATTCTTCTATGACTTTTGAAGATACTGGAGTTTTAGATATAAATGGGACTATTGTTGTAAAACAACCTTGGGCTCAAGCTTGTTTAGCTGCTGGAATGATGGCTGGTGCTCCAATTGGAGAACCAATCACATTTAAGTATGCAAATTGTTATTCTATAACCCATTCTGACTTTAATTCTAAAACTCAAGCTGATTCTGCGATTAAAGCAGGATTATTATTTTTAGAACAGCCAGATCAAGGTGGTTTTAGGTTTGCTGTTGGAAACACTACTTATCAAAAGGATGGGAGTTTTGTTTATAATAGAATTTCTGTGTTTCAAGCTGCTCAGTATGTCGCTTATGACTTACGACAAGTCTTAGAAAACATTTTTATTGGTACTAAAGCTAGGACTGGTTCAGCTGAAAATGTTAAAAATGTTGTTATTAGTGCAATGGCTAAATACTTAAGAGATGAAATAATTGTTGGAGATGATTTGAATTCTGGACTTGGTTGGAGAAATCTTACTGTTGTTATAACTGGCCCAGTTGCAGCAGTAGACATTACGATTACTCCAGTTGAGGGACTTGATTTTATTCTTCCAACAATAAATTTGGATCAAATTAGGCAGACGGCATAAATAAATAAATAAAGGAGAATTATTATGACTTCAGGAGGACAAACTGCTATTGGAACGACAAGACCTTTCGGTGGAGTCGTTACTGGTGTAAGGGCTATTCTTTCAATAGGGAATTTGCCAATAATTTTTGCGTCAAATGTGAGTTATACAATTACTCATAATATGACTCCGATTGAGGTTCTTGATCGTCTTACTCCTGCTGAATGGGCAGAGACTGGATATCAAGTAGAGTTTACTTTTAATTCTTTTAGGGTTGTGGGAAAATCGGCTACAGCGTTAGGTTTTGAAGCTTTACCAACTGATGCTCTTTTAAGACAGCCAGAGTTTACTGTTGAATTACAAGCAGCAGCTCCAGATAATACTGACCCAAAAACAATTTTGAGAATTTATAGAGCTAAAATGAGAGGTCGAAGAGGAACAGTTGATGCCAGAGGAGTTATGACAGAGACATTTGATTTTGTCGGGATTCTTGCAGATGATGAAGGTGGATACGCTCAAGAACAACCTTTACCTGCATAACTTTTCTTTAACCCATTGGTGCTTTCCCCCACACCAATGGGTTTTTTTTGGGGGAAGTATTTAAAATAATAAGCAGGAGGGAAAATGGAAAATAAAATTGGGATATTTTTAAAAAGAAGAAGAGAAAGTTTAGGAATTTCTCTTAGAGAGTTAGAGAGCAAGATTGGTATATCTGATTCTTATATTTCAATTATAGAAAATGGTAAAAAAGATTTTGTTCATCCGAATATCCTTAAGAGATTTTCAAAAATTTTAGATGTTCCATATCTATACTTAATGGAGATGTCTGGATATTTAGAAAAAAATATAACTTTAAAAGAAAGGGGAAAAGATGTCTGATTTCATGCCAGTAGAGCATATGTTTTCTGTAGATAGTGTCGGGAAAGAAACGAAAAAACAGTATCAAGGGGATTTTATTTATAGGAGGCTAAACCTTAAACATCAAGCTGAAGCAGATAAGCTTAAAGCAAGACTTAATGGGACAAATGTCCAACAGCTTAGTAAATCAACTTTAGCTGTTCATGAAATGCTTTCTTGGCTATATTATGGAATAGCTTCTGCACCTAAATGGTGGTTTGAGAGCGCTTTTTCAGATGTTGAATCAACTCAAATTCGTGAGAATGATGATTCTGTCATCCCTGGTTATCATTTGTATGATGCTAATATTGTAAGGGAGATTTATGATGAAGTCGCAAAATTTGAGGAATCTTTTAGAGAAAGAATGTTTGGAAAGAAAGAAAAGAAAGAAAAAGAAAACAAGTTATGATTCTTTGTTGGAAATAAAGAGTCAAGCAATTTCTTATATAGATTCTGAGTGGAAGGGTTCAAACACCCTTAAGGTCTTAAAAAAATGGTGGTGTTTACAGTATAATCGGCCTTTTTTAGACCCTCTTTTTAATGAATATTCGTTGGAGGAATTAATCCTTGAATTTTTTATTGTAACCTTGTCTGAAAGTCCAGAACAAATTAAACTTATTAAGGCGGAGATTTCTGGTCAAGCTATTAATGATGAAAAATGGTTAGATGAAATGGTATTAGAGACAGAATCAAAAATAGGTGATAATATAGATATTAAAGAATTGCAGGAAGGAATTGAAGAAAGTTTTGAGGTAAATGATGGTAACTAGTATAAGAATGAGGTTAGATTTAGCAGAGTTTGATAGAGACATTAGATCTGCTCAAGATAAAATTCAAGAACTTTCTCGTTATGGCTCTGAGCTTTCTAAAAGAAAAGTTTCTTCTCCTGAAGAGCTTTCTGCTAAAAGATATGAAAAAAAAGAGGTAACTAAGTCTATATCTTTAGAGCGTAAATTTGCAGATGAAATGGTTAGGTCTAGGAAAACTATTGCGGAAGCAGATGATGAAGTTTTTGGAGAGAAAGCCTTATCAAAGTTAAGTAAGTTTCGACAAGGATTTGAATCTACTTTTGGCCCTTCAATAATTTCTAAAATGTTTACTAAGCTTGGAATGGGTGGAGCAGGTGGTGGCTTTTCTGGTGTTGCTAGTTTAGGTGCTGCAGGAATTGGTGGGGCAATGGCTGGGGGAGTCCTTACTGCTGCAATGATCAGAGGGGCAATGGGAGTCTCTACTTTTGCTGGCCAGTCAGGATTGAGATTAAGAGCTAGAGGTTTGGGGGTTTCTCCTGATGAGTTTCAAAATGTAGGTCTTGGTTTAGGTTATGGACCTAGTGCTTCTCTTGAGCAAGCTTCTGCTTTGGCTATGGCAGGTGGAAACATCTCTCCTTCTTTATTGGAAAAAGCTCAAGGATTTGGGAGAACTTATGGGATGGATCCATCTGAATTGGGAGGTATTTTAGGAGTTGTGAGAAGAGGAGGAGCAACAGGTACAGAGCAAGAGAGAAGGTTTTCTGCTATTTTGTCTGATGCGATTGCTTCTAAGCTTGAAGATTCTCGTTTAGGTGAGTTTTTAGCCACAACTGCTTCTTCTGTTGAGTCGCTTCAAGAAAGAGGTGGAGTAATTGACTCTTCAAAATTTGCTCTTGCTCTTGCGGCTACAATGACATCTTCTGGAATTTTTTCAGATCCTACTAGAGCCGCAAAATATATTGGGTCAATGGATGCAACAATTCGTTCTGGAGCAGGATTCCAGACAGGATTTTATAGACAGGCTTTTGGAAAATTGATGCCTGGTTCTGGTCCGTTAGCTCAATACTTACAGATGACAGGTTCTGGTTTGTTTAAAACAGATATGTCTCAATATGAAGGAGTTCTTAGGCCAGACGAAATGTCTTATTATAAAAGTAGACAGGCTGGTTTAGGTTTTGGAGCGACCACTAAAGAGATTTCTAGTCGTTTTAACCAATTAACTGCTGGAAAATCTTTTGAAACCCAAGAATTAATTGCGAGACAGCTTACTAATCTTCCTGGAATGGAGGGTTTGGCTCTTTTTAGAAGACTTGAGACGGGACAAATTAGTTCTGAGGATTTTCTGAAGGCTGTTAAAGATGCTAGTATTTCTTCTGAAGAAAAATTAGCTGGAATAAGGTTTTCCACTGAAGGGACTTTTGAACAATTAAAAGCTTTAAATGAGTCTCAGTTGGTAACATCTGGTGGAGTTTTATTGGAAGCTTTGCTCCCTATTTCTTCAGCTTTACTTGGTTTAGAGAGAGGATTGATGAAGTCTCCTGGGTTAAGAATTCTTGGAAAAATTCTTGGTTTTTCAGGGAAAAATTCTGGTTCAGATATTTTAGGAGATACGGGAGAAACTTTAGGGTATTGGGCAGGTGGTGGAGGGGCAGAACAGTCTCTTTCTGCTTATATGAAATCTTTTGGTTCAGGAGGATATTCTTCAAAAGGTCTTAAAGAGGGAATGGGTGAATTTTCTAAAGTTCCAGCATCTATTACTATTGTTGGTTCTATAGAAAAGTTAATTAAGGCGTTAAACAATGTTTCTGAAAAAGTAGAGAAAAATATTGAGAAAACTAAAGAAAATGAAGCAAAAGATAATAGAGCACTTACCCCGTTAGAACTTGGGGCATTGCCAGGGTTTTAATTTATGAAAGAAAAATCAATAGTATCGAGATGTTCTTGCACAGTTTATCCTTTTGTTTATAGGAATATGACAAGAGAGGGGAATATTCCTGAAAAATTGATGACGATTCCTTCTCCAAATCAGTCTTCTTACTTTGGTGGTGTAGATTTTATTGGGGGAGAAACTTCAGCAAATCCTATAACTGGGGAACGGTATTTTGAGGAAAGTATAAGTAGATACCATCCTTCTTTTTGTCATAAATATGATCTTGTAAGTCCTAGTTGTAGGACTCCAGAAGAAATAGCAGAATTAAATTCTAAAGAATCTCAGCAATATTTTGATGATCCAGACATAAGAATGATTCCAGATGAAACAAACCCTTTTTTATCTACTGGAGTTGTAGATCTTAAAGGAATTATTGGATTTAATTATTCTAAGAATTTAAAATCTCCTGCTGGAAAGTTTACTATAACAACTTTGGCGGATAAAGATTATCTTAGATTAATTGCTCCAGGAGATTGGTTAATTTTTAATTTTCATCAAAATAATACATCAGTTTTCCATCATAGAAGATTCATTGGGAATATAGATAGAGTCGCTAAAAATTTCCAAATAACGGATGATGGGAAGCAACAAGAAACTTTTACAATTTATGGTTCTGATTTTGGAAAAGTTTTTGAAACTTTTAAACTTTATATAAATCCATTTGATCCTACTGGTGTAGTCCAACAAGCAGTGTTAACTGAATTAGGGATGAATGCTTTGAGTGGTAGTGCAGCTCATTTGGTTGCTACGTTGTTGGCAATTCTTTATCGAAATCCAAGCCAAGGAACTTATTCGGGAATGAATTCTATAAATCAGTTTTTACTTCCTTCAGCTCTCACTAATGAATTGCTTAAGGGTGCTCAAAATGAGCCAGATCCTGCTTATAATCTTTTAGGTCAAGAGCCAGCTATTTTTCAACAAAATACAGGAATTCCTAATCTTCTTGATGGAGATAGAGTCTCTGATGTTTTAGTTTTGCAATTAGAAAAAGATATTCCTGGTTTAAAAACTAACTCTGGAGAGGGGCTTGTTGGTGAAGATGCAATTGTTACTGCTTGGGATTTGTTAAAAAGTAACTCAAATGCTCCAGTTATTAATGAATTATTTTTAGAAACAGACAACTATAGTGGAAGACCTATTTTATATTTAAGGCCTGTTCCTTTTTCTAGAAAAAAGTCCCCTTATATAGATAGAGTTTCAACTTCAGGGTTTAGAGATTTACTTTATAAATATGCTTTTAAGACTCTATCTGCAGTAAAAATTATTACAGCAGATATTCTAAAATCTGACTTAGGAGTTTCAGATGCTGAGAGGTTTAATTATTTTTTAGTTTCCTCTACTTTTGCGGATGGGCTAAGTAAGGCTTCAAAAGTCTTAGTCTCTACCAAAGAAGGATTTCCTTTATTTGACAAATACTCTATTGCAGCCCATGGTTTTAGAATTTTTAGACCACAAACCTTGTTCTACCCTTCAGGTGTTAAACTGACTAGCAGTTTAACCACTAGGACTGTTTCTAATAGTCAAGATTCTAGTAATGCTGTGAAGCGAAATGCAGTTATTCAAAATTCTCAAAACTATTTTAAACAGGCAGATGCTAAGATAGCTGAACTTCAAGCACAATTGGATTCTGGGGTTTTTCCTCAAGGAAGGACTCGTGAAAGTACTAAAATAAATATGCAAACTTTGATAGACAATAAGAATAGTCTTATTGAGAAATCTAGAGAAGGTGATGATAGTGATTCAACTCCTCCATTCAATACAGAGGTTGGAGACTATTCAAGTCCTTGGAGTCAAATAAATAAAATTATTAAGTCTGGAGAATGCCTTGAAGATCTAATTTTTGATTGGAATCTTCTTTGTTATGAGAATAATGTAAATAATCCATTTTTTGAGAATGGAACGATAACAATTGTTGGAAATCCTCATGTTAGGGTTGGGAAAAGGTTAATAATTAATTCTGAGTCAGAAAATGAAAAACAATACTATATTGAAGGATATGAGGATAGTTGGTCTTACCCTGGAGAAATTTGGATACAAACTTTAACAGTTACTCGTGGTCAAGATGCTAACGAGAGGCCTTTGCATATTTCTCAGAGAAGAGGGAATATTTTTAATGTTTCTAAAACTGTTTTTAAAGGAATAAGAAGATGAGATTATGGCATGGCGGAATCGTAAATAGTTCAATTCCAATTTCTTCTAAGACAAATCTTGGAAAAAATGTCGGAGGGACAACTTCTATTTGTTTAGCTCAGATAAGGGAGGTAGTTTATTCTGATGATGACAATAATATTTTAGGAGAGTCTGGAAATAAACAAGTTATGTATAATTGTGAAGTTATCGGTGGTCCAGATGCAGGTAGACTTTTTTATAGTTGCGTTATGGCTAGGCCATATGCTGGTAGCACTAATTTCCAAGAAACTGTCTTAACTCCGAATACTGATAAAGAAAATCAGCAAAATTCTAAGGGGGCAAGAAAGCTTCCATCTCAAAATAGTGGAGATTTGGTTATTGTCGCGAGATTGTTTGGATATTCTAATTTTCCTGTGATTATTGGTTCTCTTCCAAGTTATAAAGTCCCTACTGCTGCAAAGAAATCAGATGGGGTGAGGCAGTTTTCAGTAACTAATGGGATTGTTGAAAAAGTTACAGCTCAAGGTAATAAAATTATTAGGACTGCAGGGAGTGCTGTTGATAGTGTTAAGGGGGTAATGGATATTTCTTTCAAAGTTCCTTCTTTATCTGAAGTAGTAGCTCAGTTAAGGGAAGAAGCTGAAGAGATGTTAGGTTGTACTGGTTTCTCTCTTACTCCTGGTGGTGCTATAAGTCTTTCTAATAAAATAGGGAATAAAATAGGTATTGACCGAATGGGTCAACTTGGATTAAAATCTCCTTTGGGTGGCATTAAGATGTTGACTGGTGGCATTACAAAGATGCAAAGTACAGTTACAGATATTAAGTCAACAGCTGCTATGAATATAAAATCTACCTTAACTTCTATTGGTCAAGGAGGAGTCCCAGCTGCAAGAATAAGTGATATGTCTTTGGGAACAGATTCAAATGGGATGCCTGTAGTCAGTAGAGTAATGTCAGGAAGTTTTATTAGCTTGGTGGGAAGCTGACCTAACATATGAAAAACATTGAAAAAATTAAAAATTATAAAAAAGAGTGGTATAAAAAGAATAAAGATCGGATTAGTTTATTTATAAAAGAAGACCGAAAAAAAAATCCAGAAAAGTATAAAAAATATAAAAAACAAGAATATTTAAAAAATAAAAAAGAGATTTTATGTAGAAATAAAGAATATCGCTTAAGTCATAAAGAGAAGATAAAGGAGTATTCTCAGGAATATCGTCTAAAAAAGTTAGATATCTTAAGGAAGCAGCAAAAAAAATGGAGATTAGAGAATAGGGAAGAGTTAAAGAGTAAAAAAAAGAAATATTATTTAGATAATAGGGAAAACCTTTTAAAAGGAGGCAAGAGGTATAAACTTAAAAATAAAGAATGGAATAAAGAGTATAATGAAAATTATAGAAAGAAAAACAAAGATTCTTTAAATAAAAAAAGAAAAGATAGAGAGAAATTTGACCTTTTTTTTAAAATTTCTTGTCAATTAAGAAAAAGATTTTGGATGGCTTTAAAAAAAGGCTACAAGTCTGGTTCTGCAGTAAGAGATTTAGGTTGTTCTATAGAAGAGTTTAAAAAATATATAGAGCTTAAGTTTCAAGAAGGAACGAGTTGGGAGAATTGGGGATATAGAGGATGGCATCTAGATCATATAATTCCTTTAGCCAATTTTAACCTTTCTAATAGAAATGAGCTTTTGAAGGCGGTAAATTATACAAATCTTCAGCCCCTATGGGCTATAGATAATTTAAGAAAAAATAAATATTGAGGGAGTTAGAATATGGCGATATTAGACGTTACAGCTAGAAAAACAATAAGCCGTAGACTTTGTAAATTACCTACTGAAAAGGGCATTTTTACAACTACCAGTTCTAATTTAAATGATACCCTTCAGGCTTATTCTGAAGTTGACTCTTCAAATGATTTGTTTTTAGTAGATTGGGTTGGAAGTTCAGATGCTTATTTGGGAGAAAGAAGGTCTTTGGCAGGATTAGAATTTGAAACTTTTACAGTTCTTGAGGCAGAAAATGAGTATGTTGTCCCTTTGACTGGAGGAGGAAATAGCAAATTTTTTCCATTTAATTCTGGACTGGTTCCTGCTCTTTCAAATAATTATTTCCTTAATCCTCAAATAAATAGATACACTGATGGGTTATCTTCTGGAGCTTTTTCTCCATATGAAGAGCGAATAGCTTTAGACTATCAACAGATGTTGATTATTTTAATTAATGGGGTAACTGGTGGAATTAATACAGCATTGTCTGCTCCCTTTAACTCTGGAGACATAGTTTTAAATGTAGTTGATGGATCTGGGACATCTGATGGTACTTGTGTTATTGTCTCTGGGAATGATGGAGGTGGAATTCCTGTTAATTCTCAGTACCTTTTTTATATAGAGTCTGGTGGAGGTACGAATACTCTAACTGGGCACATTGTCTGTGGGGGAACTTCTACCATTATTGTTGTTGGATCAACTATTGCAGTTGGTGGAGGAGTCATTTGGGCAGATCATCCTGATAGAGATGACTTGGCGGCTTCATTGACTTTTCCTAATGTTGCTCAAGGAATTTCCTCCTATGGGGTTATCTCTTGGGGAATTTGCCTAACTGATGAATTAGTAGATTTAGGATTAAATATTGACACAAGAATTACCCAACAAGCTTTAATAACTGCTGCTATTGCTGTAAATATTCCAGCTATTCAGGCAGGGATAACTGCATGGACAGCTTTCCCTCTTTCTGATGTAGGTGGAAATAGTCGATTTAACGATGTTGCTCTCTTGCCATTTCAAATTGAAGTTGACGATAGAGTTATTCAAATTGCAGGAAGGCTTGGGGAAATTGTTACAGCTGTTGGATCTGTTACAGATGGAGGAGATGGGACATATATAACAGTAGATGGAGCTTTTGCTTTTCGGTATCAGTGGTTAGATAGACGGATCAATAAAGGTTATGGATCTTTGGCTTCTCAAGATGGAGCTGATAAAACAAAAAAGATAATAGATCAGCAAAATTTAAATGCCCAAAGCATGGAACAAAACTATAAGGACGCAATGGTTGCCACTCTTTTTGTAGAGAATCCAGAGGATTTCTTTTCAGATATGGAAGGTTTTTCTAGTGCTTTAGTGGCTTCTCAAGATTTAAGAGTTATTACTGTCATCTCTATTCCTTCAGCTCAAACATTGTATCCAAATGTTGTAACAGAAGTTCCTGCGATTTCTGCATCACTACTTCAAGCTGTTTCTGGGGCAACTGCTATAATAAGTAAAATCAATATCAATAATAATAATATCGTTTCTTTTTATGTCTCGGATATTGTTGGTACATTTGATTCTACTAACTTGGTTACTGGAGTAAACTTAGACCAAACAACTTTTTCTTTTGTTCCAGCTAATACTTTCCCTTCTCTTTATCAATTTGAGAGAGGAGACGATGTCTTTGTTATTGATGATAGTCTGGGGAATGCAGAACTTCCTTCTGTAGGGACTCCTGGGAGAATTTTACATTTAGATTTTGATAATAATCAAATTTATTTAGATTTTGAAGTTCCTGCGACATATACTCCTGAGAATTTAGTAAGAATTTATAAATGCTTAATTGCATATGTTTGACGCTTATAAGGTAAGCAATAAAAATAGTAACTTTATTTCAATAAGATGATAAAATAACTCTATGACAGATTCTAAATTTCCATATCCAAATCTAGCAAAAACTTCAGGGAAAGAGTCTCTTGGAGCTTTAGGAAGAGTTGCAGGAAATTTTCAAGATTTTTTTAAAAACTTAAGTTTTTCTAGAATTTTTGGAAAGAATGTTAAATCTTATCCTGTAAATGATGTCATTTCTCCTGCTGTTTGGGATATTGTTGAATCAAATTGGAACAAAGATTTAGGCTATGCCTTTAGGGTAGAAGAAGAAAGCAAAAATAATGGAGGAATCCAATCTACTTTTAATGATTTAGTTGGTTCTCAGTTTTTTGGCCAATCTGGATTTCAAGAGTTTATCCTTCAAGTTAATCCTTCAGATTTAACACAGGATGAAGAATTTGCCGTTGTTATCAGACCAACACAAACTGGGGTTGTGACAGAACATAAGGGTTTTATTTTTAAAGATTTAATTATTTCTGGAACTACAGCTGTTCATCCTTTAAGAGGTGAAGCAGGGATTCAAGATAATGGGACTTTGATGGGAAGTTCTGGAAGGTCTGGTTTTTTGGAATTCTTAGAGCTTAGAAATTATTTTAGAGCTTATGCTCAATATAAAACTGATCAAGGACATTCTAATGCTAGAATGATTTTTGAAAATTTTAAAGACAATGAGTCATGGTATATCGAGCCTTTAAAATTTTCTATGAAAAGAAATTCTTCTAGAGCAACTTTGTATGATTATAATATTGTTTTAAAAATTATTGGAAAAGCTAAATTTGGTTCTGGGAGTAGTTCAAATTCTGTTTTAGATTTTCTTGATGAAGTTGACAATGTTTTAAATGTTGCAAATGAAGCTATTACTGGATTTACTGGTATGGTAAATAGATTCTCTAGTTTATTAAAGCAATCAGAAAGAGCTTTAGAAGAAACTATCCTAGGGCCTATAAACAGAATCTCTACAGCTATTTATTCTTTGCAGAATTTAAAGACTACTGTTTTAAATATTCCAAGACAATTTATTCAAGCGACTTTGTTTTCAGTTTATAGACTAAGAGATAACACTTTAGATTTGTTTGGAGAAAATGATCCTTACTATGACTCTTATGTTGGAAGAGATCAGACTGTTGATCCTAAGTTTGAGAACCAAACAACTATTTTTACTAAGACTCAAATTATGGAGCATTTTAATAACCTTGAAGGTGCGTTTAATCAGTTGATTTCTAGTAATTTGCCATTTTCTAAAACAACATCTCAAATTAATAGCCAAATTTATAGACAAGGTTTTGGTAACCAACTTTCATTTCCAGATCCTTCTTCCGTTAAAGAGTTAACAATAAAAGGTGGAGATACTTTAGAGTCAATTTCTGCAAAAGTGTTAGGAGATCCAGATAGGTGGGTAGAGTTAGTTACTTTAAACAATCTTATCCCCCCATATCTTTCTGACACTCCTTCTTCGGATCCTAGGATTAAATCTGTTAGTGATAAAATTTTAATTCCTTTGTTTGACTCAAATAGTCCAGTAAGAACTAACTTTAATTCTAAGAATTTTAATTTTACAAGAAACTTGTCAGAACTTGATAAGTTTCTAGGAATAGATCTAAGGCTTAATTTAGATTCTCATGATTTAATGATAACAAATTCTAATGATTATTCTTTAGTTTCTGGTTCTGAAAATGCCGCTCAAGCTTTATTCATAAAATTAGGTTTAGAAAAAGGAAGTCTTAAAAGATATCCTGAGATAGGCCTTGGTCTTCAAGTGGGAACTAAATCTAGAACTAGAATGGCAGCTTCTTTTAGGACTGAAATAGCTAGGTCTGTTTTGACAGATCCAAGATTTGTAGATATAAAAGACGTTTATTTTGAAATGATTGGAGGACAAGTTAAGTTCAATTTAACTCCTGTAATTGCTGATATGAATTTATCTGTTCCTCTAAAACTTAGTGTGGAGAATTAGCTTATGCCATTTACCCCAAAACCTTATAATAAAATAAAAGGAGCAATGGTCGCTACTTTAAAATCAGTGACTCCTTTAACTGATTTTGTGCCAGGATCTGTCGCTGATACTCTTTTGGAAGCTCCTTCTGTTGAAGATGCTCAGCAATATATTCAGATGACAAATCTTTTAGCATTGTTTCACTTAGATACAATAGAGGGTGCAGACTTAGACGTTAAAGCTTTTGAATTTGGTTTAACGAGAAATCAGCCAACTAAGTCTTCTGGGTATACGACAATTTCAGATTCTGCTTTCCCTAAAATATCTACTATAATATATCCAGTTTTGTCTGGGCCTATTGTTGGATCTTTTTTATTAAATGTAGTTGATGCTTCTACTTTCCCAACTCCTGATGCACTTCATCCAACTTATACTCTTGTTATTGGCAGAGGAACGGCTAATTCAGAAATGGTAACTTATGCTGTTGCTCCTGTTAATAATGTTTCTTATTGGACAATTACTCTTGTTGCTGGTTTTGGGAATGACCATGGGACAGAGGAAACTGTAGTTCTTTCTCAGGGAGGAAATCGAGCAATTCCTGCAGGAACTCAGGTGGCGATTCCTGAGTCTGATATTTACTCAGAAATTAACTATACTAGTAATAATTTAGCTACTATCTTAGATGGAGAAGAAGAAGTCTCAAGTGTTTCAGTTACAGCGGCTCAAGCAGGATCTTCTGGAAATGCTCCAGCGGGAGGAATAAGCCAATTTTCAACTTTACCTTTTACTACTGCTCTTGTCACGAATCCTCTTCCATTTAATAATGGAGAAGACTTAGAATCTGATCAAGATTTTAGAGATAGGATTAGGAATAAAGTATCTTCATTAGCTGCAGGAACTATTAAAGCAATTATTTCTGGAATTGCTGGTCAAATAGATAATGAAGACAGCAAGAGAGTTGTTTCCGAAACTTTTAGAGAGGCTATAAATTATCCTAGTGATATTTCTCAATTATTTATTGATGATGGCACAGGTTTTGAACCTTCTTTTGAAGGGCAAGGGTATGAGATAATTATAGATCAAGCTTCTGGAGGAGAAGGGCTTTTAAATACAAGTTTTTATCCTATTGTTAAAGCTTCTTTGGTTACTTCGAATTCTTCTCCATATAATTTAATTGGAAATGAGGTTCTTTCTTATTCTGTTAATAATGTCTTGGAAGAGGTGACTTTTTTAGTTACAGATTTTTCTATTATTGGACAAGCAACTGCTTTAGAAGTGGCAACTGCTATCAATACAAGAGCTACTTTAATTGAGGCTAGGACAACAGATGAAAAAAATAAAGTAATTATAACTCCTAATATAAACTCTAGTGAGTCTGTTATCGTAAATGTTTTAGGGGCTGGAGTTGACGCAAATAACCTTTTGGGGTTTGTTGTGAATGAAGAGGCTCATACTTTAAATCTTTATAAGAATGATATATTTTTAGTTAAAGATGGAAGAACTGCTTTTTTAGATTCTGGAAACCCCCAAACTTATGCGATTATAATTGGAGATACTTTAACTATTCAAATTGATGGGAAAGCCCTTATTCAAACAATTACTTTTACTATTGGTGGAGCCTTAACAGCTCAGCAGGTTTGTGACGATATAAATGATCAATTAGTTGGAGGAGTTGCCCAAGTTGGGATTAATTCTATAGGGCAAAGTTTTGTGAGATTGTCTTCATTTACATTATTATCTTCAAGTTCTATGATTAGAGTAACAGGTGGAACGGCTAATGCTCTTTTAGCTTTTCCTACAACTGCTCCTGCTTCTGGGTTAACAAACCTAGGACTTAACAAAGATTATGTTATGAATAGGTTTAATGGACAAATTAGGCTTACGACTCCATTACATACAAATGATATGTTATCTGCTGGATCTTCTCAGACAAGAGCTTTTGTTTCAAATTATTTTGATTTTGGAGACCCTCTAAACCATCCTATTACTGGAGATGCTTCAGATGATGTCTATGCAATAGCCGATACTCAAACTCTTATTGTCACTGTTGATGGTGGGGCTCCGCAAACTCATGTTTTTACTGTTCCTGGGGACTTCATAGATCCAGTTACTGGCTTTACTATTGCTCCTCCATACGATGCAACTCAAGTTGCTGAAGCATTTAATTCTTATACAACAGTCTTAGGGGCAAGAATGGATGTTGTTAATTTTGGTGGACTTCATTATTTAAGATTGAGGTCTACAGATTGGGAGAATGGGACTATATACTTAGATTCAGCTTCTACAGCGAATCCTTTGCCTAATGGATTAGGACTAGGTTTGACAGATACGACTATTTCAGGACAAACTTCTAGTATGGCCTATATAGAGTCAGGAAATTCTGGAGATTATAGCTTTGGTCCTGGGATGACTTTTTCTATTGTTTTAGACCAAGATCCTTTAAACAGATTATTCATTGTTCCTTTAACAAGAGCTGGAGCAGTTACGACTCAGATTAATAACTTACGCTTTAGAGATTCTTCATTGGTTTCTCTTTTTACAAAAGACTCTGATTTGATTGGTTATGAAGCAAGGTTTACTGACACTACTGTAACAGTAGCACTTAGTTCTCAAAGAAGAACGGTAATTGCTTATGACCATACAAATGGAGAGATTACTGTTGGAGCAGCTTTTGGTGGTATTCCTATTATTACAGATGATTATGAATTAATTCCTGTTACAACCTTAAACACAGTGAATTTTATTAAAAATAAAGGGATAACTCCTCTGTCTGTTTTCTCTGCGATAGAAGAATCTTCTAGTGGGTCAAATGTACAGATAACTCCTACAACAATTGGTTCTTCTGGTGCAGTTCAAGTTGCTGGAGGATATGCCAATGGTTTATCCGTACCAGTTAGTGTTGATGGAGATGCTTTGGGAACTATTGGAATAGATAGTATCTCTGGATTATCTATTAATTTACATATTACTGTTCATAGACCTGGTCCTGTTACAGTCTCGGGTTATATTGACTCTATTGTCACAGGAGCAGATCATTATATCCTCACTGTTACTGTGGCTCCTGATGGGGCTGGTGGGGCGGTAGACTTATCTACTTATACTATCGCTGTTGGGGCTACAATTAGCGCACATAACCTTTTAGATTTTCCAACAAATTTGGTAGAAGGAATGGATGGATATAAAAATTACACAGGGCTAATGAGAAAATGCCAATGGTTAGTCGATGGCTATCCTGCTGATTTAATTAACTATCCTGGGTTAAAAGCTGCTGGAATAAAAATAGAAGTTTCTGCTCCTTTAGTTAATCAACTTTCTCAGATTATTTTAGATGTTACTCCTCTTCCAGGAGTTAATTTAAGTAATATTTCTGAGTATGTTAGATCTGCTGTCCTTTCTTATGTAAATAGTTTAGAGTTAGGAGAAGATGTCCTCTTAGCTTCGATAATAGATGTAGTGATGGATGTAACAGGAGTTCAGAATGTAAGGGTTATATCTCCAACTGCAGATACTTTAATTTCGGATAATCAAATTGCGAGAATTTTCTCAGGAAATGTTACTGTGAGTTAAAATATGATTACTGTTCAACAAAAATTAGCTAGATATTATGCGACAGTCCCTTCTAGTTTTTACCAGCCAAGTGTTAACCTTGAGACTTTAGGGTTGTTAACTGCTTGGGCTACTGAGGACGCAGCTATCTTAAATGAATTAGAAAGTTTAAGATTAGAGTTTTTTGTAGCAACAGCTGATGGGATATTTTTAGATATGCTTGGGTCTGATGTTGGAGTTTCAAGACCTTCGGACTTTCTTAATGATGATGACCATTATAGAGAATTAATCGCTTTAGCTTACTCTCCTCATGTTAATGAAGCATCTTATGACGAATTATTTGATATAATTTTTGGCCCTCTTGCTTCTCGTTCTTATGTTGTTTCTAGAGAACCTGAGAATTATACGTTACTTCAGAGCATTGACTTTGCAACAGATGGGACTCTTGTTGGAACATTTACTACGGATTCTGATTTAGGACTAAAACACACTATTGATGATAGTCCATTATTGGATGAAGATTTTAGAATACAAAGAGATACCGTTGGCTTTCAACTTGAGGTCTTAGCTACATTATCAGGATTAACAGCCCCTCCAGCTCCTTACACTGTTGAAGTTGATGATGGAGATACTGATTTAACTTTATTTACTACGTTAGCTAATTCAAAAATTTTAACTTTAGAAGTTTTAATCATTAGAACAGAGAGTGGAATTCAGACAGTAACATTTTTATCTTCAGATTTTCCTGACTTATTAAATGTAACTGTTCAACAAGCTGCAACAATTATTAATGAAAGACAGACTCTTGCTACAGCAGATGTTTTCTTTAATATGACTGATAGCCAAAATTATCTTAGGATTAGGACAAATACTCCTGGATCTAGTGGTTTTATCCAAATTTTAGGTGGGACAAGTAACGCTACTTTTTGTTTTGATCACAATATCCATAGAAATTTTGAAGTAGATATTGATGAAACTGGGGATGATCCTGTCATAATTATTCCTCAAGTTTCTTTGACAAATAGAGATTTAAGAGGAAGTTGGCATTTTCATGATGATCCTGCAACTATTCCATTTATAAATACTCATCTTGGACAAATGGCTAATCAATTAATTTGGGATACTTATCCTTCGACAGAAGCTACACCTTATTGGCCAGGACCATTTTTATTTCATTCTTTGCCTTCTACAGATGTTTCTCCTGTTTTCCCCGCAGCTGCTTATACGTTACATTCTGTTTCTACAACTTTAACTAGCCCTTTAGAGCATGGGACTTCTGCGTCTGCTGGACCGAATATTTACCCTACTCCAGTAGATGATTCTTCTCAATTTCCTAACCCTAGTGTGGGAGCAGAATCTTATATCATGATTAGTTTAGGAGAGGGGAATCAAGAAGGCCCAACGAGAGAGAGAGCGGATCTTCTTTTAAAGTATTTGGCTAGAACAGGTAACCATTCTCTTAACTTAGATCCTTTATACCAGTTTGGACTAACATTAGATCCAGTTTTCCCTGTTTCTATCCCTGGTTTTAGATTTGACCATATTTCTGGAGAAATTGTCAATCTTGTTAGCTACTCTTCTTCTTCAGATAAAGATGGCTCTGGGTTTAGATCTTTGTCTGGTGGGTATGAGCCTAGAAAAGATGGGAAAGATTATGGAGTTTATCTAACAGAGTCTAGGGCTACAGATGAAGTTATCGAAGAGATTTTATCGACTATGGGTGTTGCTGGATTAGCTTCACAATTTGAAGTAAATGAGATACACTACAGATATGAAACAATATAGAGAAAGAGGATTTCTATGACACAAGTCCAAAGAGTAAATATGATGCCTCAAGAAAGATTTGATAGAGGAGATTGGCTTAGTCATGAAGGGTTTATTCATGACGATTTTAAGCTTTACAATAAATCTTTCTTTTCTGGAGCAACAACTTATATTGTTTCTGGAGGAGAAATTTTAGTAGATGGAGGATTTACTATTCATGTAGATGTCAATGATAACCTCACTTTATTTAATACAGGAGATGAGAGTAGTTTTTTTAGAGGAGATTCAGCTACAATAAGTTTGTCTGCGGTTTTAGGACCAAGTACAGATAGTTTTGTTTGGATAAGGTTAGTCCCTTCTGATTCGGCAAATGCTCATCTTATTGGTGATGGAATAAGAGTTTTTTGGGATCCAACATTAAATGTTAATGGGGTGATTGGCGGAGAATTTTCTCAAAGTATAAAGACTGCTGCTGTAGCTTATATTCAGGGCCAGACTATTCTTGGAGAAGAACCTCCTCTTGGTTCTCATTTTTTGGGAATTAGTTTAGGGAGTTTTCCTGGAGGAAGTGACATAATTCCTTTAGCTATTATAACTACAGACGCATTTGGTATTACAGCTATTACAGATGCTAGAAAGTTATTCTTTAGGCTTGGTAGAGGAAATTTTACTTTAGCTGACTTACCTGAAGATACAATGAATTATAATTTTCCTTGGGTTTCTAAGAATGATAGTGGAAATGCTGTAACAGTTGCAGCTGCTTATGAAGAAGGGGATAGAGGAATCTATACCTTAAAAGATGACTTAGATTCTATTAAGACAGAACTTAAATTTATAAAATGGGGAACTACTACAACTAGAAAATGGTATGAGAATGCTCCTTCTAGTTTAGCTGGGTTAGCAGAACCAATTATAATGACAGATGGAGGAATATGGAATTGGGGAACTGTCCCAAACACTTTGAGTTGGAGTGCAGATGCCTTATTTCTTTTCCCAGGACCAATAGCAGCTTATACGAATACAATGGCTGCAGGAAGTGTTATTATGGCTGTAGATGATATGGTAACTTATGTAGATTTAGATCCTACTGCTAGTGTTGTTGTAGTTCCACAACCTGTCTCTGCTGCTAATTATACTGATCAATTGAATAGGGTTATTGTCGCAAGAAGACAGGGTGGATCAGTTTATGTTGGGATATACTAATAGGAGGAATATCGTATGATGAGATTAGATTCAGGGGAATCTGGGCAGTTAGTTACTCCATTAACTACTCAGACTTTAACTTATTTGCAGGGAGCTGGGTATGATGAATCTTTGTCTGCTCCAAACTATGAAACAGTCGCAGGATCTCCTGGAGCGCCCCATAATGCTCATGTTGGAAATACTGATAATATTACTTTGGCAGTAGCAGAATTGGCTTATTATTATACAGACAGAACAGGAGACACTTTTTCTGGTGCTATGACTTTGGGAGCAGGTTCTTCTTTGACTGTTGACAATACAATTGTTGTAGATTTTAATATGGCCATAGGAACATCTCCATTTACTGTTATAAGTACTACAGTTGTTACAAATTTGAATGCTAATTTACTTGACGGAGTATCTGAGTCAGCTTTTTCTTTGATAGATGGTACAAGGCCTTTTAGTGGCATAGTAAGTTATAGCCCTGCGAGAGCAGCAGGAGCTTTTACTGGTGATCAGATGCTAGTAAATAAGGCATATGCAGATTCAATTGCAGGTGGTGGAGCAATTGCAGAAATAACAAACTATACAGGCAGCAGCGCTTCTATAACGCCTGCTGGTGGAGGAACATTTGGCGATGATAGTAGATTTAGTTGGCTTATGTCTAGGAATGGGACAGTTAATGGCCGATGTTATTTTTTGGCTACAGATGGAAATTGGATATTATCTATGCGAGTTAGTGGGACTATTCGGATAATGGATGATAATACTGGAGCCGCCACATATACGGTAACAGGAGTAGTTTCGGTTGGTGGAGGAGAGTATTATCATCAATTATTGGGAGATCCAGATATTAGGGGCTATACGATTCTTCAGACTGCTAGATTTATTCACCAACATTATACCGTTTTAACAGCAGTAAGAGGGGCGGATTATTGCCCGCCATTAAATAATACTGCGCGTTTTAGAATTTATGCAGACTCCATTGATAGTGAAGCGAATCCTGGGGATTTTCTTTATTTATATGTTGATGCTCTTACTGCAAATGAGATTGTTATTGCTAGTATATGTGGCATTAATCAATTTCTTGCATCGTTTGATGCCGATAATGGAATATATGTCGGGGGAGCTAGTCTTGTTGCACCTAGCAGGTGGCAAATTCCTGTGACTATTAGAGCTGGTGGTGATAGAATGATTTATGATGTAGAAGTTGTAGTGATACCTGTGAATATTGTCTAAAAGAAAGTGAGGAGTTGTGGAATTAGTTTATAAGATACAAATTGAAATTATTGATAAAAACAATAATATTGAAAAAATTGAAAAAACAGAAAAAAGACAATTAAAAATAAAAACTAAAAGGCAAAATATTGAAATTATTAAAATATTCCATAAAAATTGTAGTGCTTTTTTTGGTTTTGCAGAAAAAGGGATTGATGAGTTTCTGAAAAACCCAGAAGAAAAAATAGTCCAAGAATGTTTGCCTTATCTTTTAAAAACTAATAGTGCAAAGATTAGTTAAGCTTTTTTTTAGTTTTATTAAAAAAATAACCAAAGGAGGAGAATATGTTAACAGGATGGAAAACAAAACTTGCGGGTATTGCAGGAATGCTTGGAGCATTGGCGGCTTTAATAAATGATATAGCTGCCCCAACATTTTCTTTAACTTCAATTGAGTGTGATATTGCTGCTCTTTTGGCCTCTCTTACCGTTTTTGGGTTGGCTTCAAAGTTTCAAAGAATAATAGATTTGTTGGGAAAAAAGTAAGAGGTTAAAAGATAGGTTAATAGTTTTATTAATTTGTCGTTTATTTCCGCTATGCTATAATTGTATTATATATTGTCTTTTAACTAAAAAAGGAGAAAAATATGGCATATACATATTTGCATTTAACAACAGTCCAAGCAGCATTGATTGATAACTATGATCCTTGGGCAAAACAGGTTAAATTATCAGAACTTTTAGATGAAGCTCTCAATAATTCTGCTGGAACATTTGTTGCCTTAAGTGATGTTCCTAGCACTTATGTTGCTCAAGCAGGATTATCTCCTGTAGTGAATGTTGGAGAAACAGCTTTAGAGTTTGAAGCTAGGACTGTTCCAGTCAGTCCTTCTGTAGTTGGGAATATTGTTACCTTTTCAGGAATAACTGGTGCTCAAGATGACTCTGGGATAGCAATTGGAGCTATCGCAACAGCTCAAGCTGCCGCAGATGCAGCACTGCTTTTATTTAATAGGGTAGCGTTTGCTGTTCACGCAACAGTTGATGTTGTTGCAGATGCAACATATGTCGGATCAGGATTTCCTATAATTATTCCAGCTCACACTGTTCTTTACGGCTTTCTTATTGAAGGTGCAGCACCTGGTGGAACTGCTGGTGGAGCAAAAACAATTCAGTATTCAGTAGGAACAGTCCAAAATGCGGATACTGATCTTACCGATCCTACAGACATTGATATTATGATTGCTACAGGAGCTGTTGTAGCAGCCGCTTCTGTTCATGGTGATCAAGCTGCAGATCATGTTGCGGCATTTTTCCCAATGGATATGCATGGTACTTATTTTCCAGTAGATACAACTATATATGTGAATTATATTGGTCAATCAGCTGATGCAACAGCAAATCCTGGTACAGTAACTTGTGCTATTACCGTTTATGCTTTAGTTGGTCGTTTAGCTTAATAAAGTTAATGGGAGGATTTTATGGGAGTAGTCAAATTTATTAAAAAACTATTTAGGCTTGAGGAAAAAAAAAAGACTCGGTCTCTGTACAAATAAAAGCTACTCCCGTCTCCCCAAAAGAAGAAATTAAGAGCTCCCTTATCCTTAAAAAAGGAGATCGGGTTATTTTAAACCATAATGAGAAATGTGTGGGGAATATCGTAAAAATTAAGGAAGATATGTTTATTATCCAATGGGATAGTTATAAAAAAGGAGATATCCATCCTTATCCTTTAGAGAAATTAACAAAAGTAAAATAAAGAGTTTATTTTTTGTATTAATCTTAGGTAGTTTAAATGGCTAATTATATTATTATTATTAAATGCTTGGTTTTATTATTTGTGTTTTGTTTAGGATATTTCTTTTCTTGGAAGATGAACAAAGCTAAGTTAGAGAGAGAAAAGTTAAAATGCTCTGAAGAGATTAAGGAAAGACTAGAAAAAGTTTTTTTAATGAGGCAAGAGTATGAAAAGAAAAAAAATAGCGTTATTCCTACTATTAACCCTAACGATAGTGATAAACTTAACAGCATGCTGTCGGAATCCATGCAGAAGATTGCCAATAGGTCTGATTCTACCCCCTGAACCAATAGAAATACATTTCACTCAATGCCAAGAAGGTATGCAATGTCTTCAATCTGAAGAGGCTTTTGATTTAACTGTTTATTTTATGGATGTAGCTGAATATATTGATGAAATTAGATTTTTATCAAAATGATAATTTTAACGAGTATAATGTCTTCTTATGCAAGGGAACTTAAGATACCCATGTTTAGGATCTAAGTATTGAGTACAACCAGCTTCTACCAAGTCTCTTCTCATTAGTTGGTTAACGGCTTTTGGGTTTCTTCCATTTACACAAGGTAAGTAATACTTTTGCCTTATACTCTCGCAATAAGAGTCATCTGGTGGGCTTTCTAATATTTTCATTATTTTTTGATATTCTATTTCTTTATCTTTTTTATAGTTAGAATATCCTATCCAAAAAGAAACTATTAAAAAAGTTGAGAAAACAAATATTGCAATTTTTTTAATCATTTTTCCTCCAATCAAATTTTTCTATAGGAATTTCTACTGTAAAGAGTTTTACAGCGTTTTTTGTGTCTTTTTTAGCTAATTCTTTATATTCTTCAGCTAATTTTTCATCTAAAAAAACCATAACTTTTGTCATTGGGCTAATTGTCTCCATAGGAGTAAGACGATCAAGAACCTCAATTGGGCTAATTGTCTCCATATCCATATATAAGAATTTTAATTTAATTCCAAAAAGTTTTTTTATTTCATTTGTTTTATAGTCTTTTCTGAAATCTTCTAGGTTAAAGCCTTTTTTCTTAAGTGTTTCAATAATTTTTTCAATTATTGCTTGTTCCTTCTCAAACTTTGAAATTAAATTTATAGGGTGATAGAGAGAAATCATTATGCTTTTAGGGATTTTTTTATTCATTTACTTTATTCCACTCAGCAGGAAGCTCACGCTTAGCTAGAATTTCTTCTATTTCTCTTGAAGTTACTACAGTAAACAAATTTCCAAGCCAAAAAACCATTTGAGGCCAAATGTGCCATCCTTCAGTAGTTAGATCATTTAATGTTGTTTCTAATTTGTCTTTTGTGCAAGTTGTCACTCTCCAAGTTATATTGTCCATATTTTCTCCTTTATTGTTTAAAGTGTCCAATACACTCCATAGCGTTGAAAGATTTTCCAGATGCTGAAAGACCCCCACTTTTTCCCACTATTTTTACATCTTGCAAAGTATAAAATTCGTTATTATTATTTTTGTTATAAATGTCTGCCTCATAAGTTTTGGAGACCATATATTCAGAGAATATAGTTTTCTCTGGGTATCTTACTTTTTCACTAAAATTCACCATAGGATTCCTTATAATAAGATTACAAATATTTGTTTTAAACATAGTTATTTTTTCTAAAAATCCATAAAAAAATATCTCTTTATCAGAAGAAGAAATTTTAACCCTTCTTCCTATAAATGGGAAAATAGGGATATCAAATATTTCTTTTATTTCTCTTAACTTATTATTCATGTTCTTCTTTAATTTTAGCTAATTCTTCCGCTACAACAGATAACAATGATTCTATATTTGAATTAGTAGGTGATAATTATGGTATTCTTTTATAAATATTAGTTAGCATATTGTTTAGGATTTTTTCTTTATAAGAAAACTCTATATTAAATATTTTTTTTATTTCTTTTAAATCTTTACTCATTTAAGTACTCCTTTGAATAGTTTTCTCAATAAGCTGTCTTCCAATAGAGGTTTGTGTCTCAATTTCTTCAATTTTTCCCTCAATAGTCTCATTTATTATCTTTTGTTTACTTTTTAAAAGCTTCCAAATATCTTCTTCAATAGTGTCAGGATATATAAAATAATGAATATTCACTGTTCCTGTTGTTCCTATTCTATGGCATCTACTTTCTGCCTGATCTAAATCAGTAGGAGTCCAGGGAAGGTCCATGAAGTAAACAATTTGGGCTGCTGTTAAAGTTATTCCTACTCCTCCAGCTTTGATATTCGCTACAAAAACTTTACACTCAGGATCTGTCTGGAATTTATCTACTAGATTTTGTCTGTCATCTACTTGTGTCTTTCCTGTCAGTAAAACTGCTCCATTGTCCTTAAACTCTTCAAATATTTCTTGGAGAGGATTATCATATTGAGAAAAAATTACACATTTTTGGCCTTGATCTATAGTGTCCCTTATTCTTTTCTTTACTGTATTTATTTTAAGATTAGAACAATATTGTTTCAATAGTCCAATTTCTACTAAAGCTTTCGCTAGCTCTATTCCAGTGATTTTTTTAGGATTAGGGTCTACTTGTCTTATAGCTTCGATATATCTTTTAAATTGTTCTTTGTACTCTTTCATATCAGAGGCAGACATCTCTAAGTCATTTACTGTAGTTATTTTTTCGGGTAAGTTTAGCGTCTCTTCTTTAATTCTTCTCAACATGAATCCACTCAATTTCTCATGGAGTTCATGGAGATTTTTAGCTCCATACTTAAAGAAGGTTCTCCCAGTTTTTAATCGGATTTTTACTGGATTACAGTATCTCTCAATAAATTTCCAAGAATTTGCTACTAGAGGAGATTTTATACATTTAAGAGGATTAATAAGATCTTTAGGGTTATTTGTTAAAGGAGTTCCTGTAAGTCCTAAAACTTGAGGAATTGTCTCAGATATAGCAATAAGAGCCTTTGATCTAGCAGCAGTACTATTTTTACAATAGTGGATTTCATCTGCTATTAGACTATCCCATTTTCTCATCATAATTAAATGAGAGGCTTTCTTAATTATGTCATAGTTAATGATCAGAAAATTAATTCCAGTATTTTCTTTCTGAGAGTAAAATTTCTCAGTATCTGTAGGGATAACAAAAGAGTCAAGTTTTTCAGGAGAAGTTCCACTCAATAATTCTATTTCTTTTTTCCAATTGTTTTTAAGAGTTGCTGGGCAAATTACTAGGACATTTTTAGATCCGTTAAGAATTGCCCAAGCAATTGCTTGTCTAGTTTTCCCTAAACCCATATCATCACACAATAATGCGTTCTTTTTCTCTAAAATCCATTTAATTCCACTATATTGGTGGTCAAATAGCCTAAAATCTTTCTTAATAGACTCTAATTTACCAAAACTTTCTTTTGTATGAGTTTCCCTATGAGATTTAACATTACTAATCTTTGATAATAAGGTTTTAACTTCAAAATCTGGGAAAAAAGATAATACTTCTTTGAAGTCTTCTGAAAAAGAATTTGCTAAATAGTCTGACCCAATAACACAGTACCAAATTTTAAAGCGACTATCATAGCGAAGAATATTTGATTTTTTTCTACAGGCAGTAACATAGTGAGGATGGTATTCTCTTTGGAATACAACCTTAAACAATCCCCCTTGATTTTCTTCTAGAAAAAGTGACATAATGTGGGATGGATATTAACAAAAGATAATAAAAAAGTCAAGAGAATTTTAAGTTTTTTCGAGAGAAGTTTCATAAGAAAGTGACAAAGAATCATTATATGTTCTTAATTCTCCTAAAAAAAAGTCTACATCATCATCTCCTACAATAATTAGCGTATCTTGGTATTTTGCTTCACCATTTGTTGAATAAGTGGCTTTTGAATTTTCAAAAAAAACAATTAATGTCTTAAATTCAGTACCATCTTTAAACCCTGGTTTTAATTCGATGTATTTTATTGCATTAAAGTTTATTATGTAGCTATCAATGTGACAAAACATTCTATTTCTCCTTAGTATTGTTTCCTAATTTCTCTAATTCTTCCTTTAATTTAAGATTAATCTTAAGTTTGTCAAATTTATGTATCTTAGAACCTTCGTCAATTAAAAATTCGATACTTTTATTGAGAGAAAGTAGGCATAATTTAATAAATTGATAAAAATTTTCTATTTTTTCGAAAGAATCAATTTTTAGTTTCACTAAGTTAATGAAATTAGTTGTTAAAAGAAAAGAGACTCTTTCAGAAATCTCTACTTTATCCTCTATTGTAGATAAAGTGGCATTTGAGACAATTTTAAGTGTTTCAGTAATTTCTGAGATTAAAGCTTCGGGAATCTCTGTTTGTTCAAAATCATCTTTTAAAAATTCTTCCATACTAATTACATGATCTGTCTTTTTTCCCATATTTTTATCCTTCTATTAGTCTACATTGAACAATTCTATAAATTTTTTTGTCATAATTTTTAATGTGTTTATTTTTGCCCAGATAAGTTCTTCTTGTATATCCATTTCTATCGGCAATTCTTTGTAGTATTGGAAAAGTTCATTAATAGTTTTATTTAAATGACTAAGGAAAGAGTTAGCTGGATCTTTTTTTTCTTCTTTAGAGAAGTTTGATTTAGCTTCTATTTTTTGAGTTATTCTATCTGCCTCTATAATTTGTTTTTGACTTTCTGGAAGAGTATCTATTGGGTTAATTTGCATAGATAGATCTAGGGGGGGGTTTAATTGGTTATCTTGGAAATTAGGGGGGGATACAGTCTCAAATAAAGCCTTCTTTTTTTTATTTGTACTTCCCTTTGGTCTTCCCCTTCCTCTTTTTTTTATAATAATTTCTTCCATTAGTCTACCCCCAGACTATTTGTTTTCTTTATAATTTCTTAAGAAATTAAGCATGGTTTTTGGAATTAACTTATTTAAGTTCTTCTATTTCATAAGTAAGCGGAAAAACTAAGTATTTTCTATAGTTTCTTTATTTTCTTGAGTATCTTTTATTTCTTCAGATTGTCCGATTTTTTCGGAATTATTTTTTTTAAAGATTAAAGGCTGGAGGATAACTGGGTTAGTCATTGGCCGACCTTTTTTTCTTGGAAGGAACATTTCTTGGCCATGATTGTTCGGGGGGATCTCTCTCTCATTCTCTGGAGCTTTAATCTCAGGATCTAAAATTTTCAATTCCACTAAATAGTTCTGCCAAGCCCTACTCATATATTGGCGACACATAATCCAGCGGTTAATTTGAACAGAGTTTGTCCCTGCTAAAATCGCTAAATTATATTGAGTAATTCCCTTTTTACTAAGATATTTCTTCAATTGATAAGAAATTGAGAAAATATCTAAAAGTGGAGTTTTAAGATTAAAGGTTTTCTCCATTTATTTCTCCTTGTTTTATAGCATTTTTTGTTTGTTTCTTTGAAATAGGTAAGGATTTATATTCATCAGGAGTTTCTATCTTAGAATCTAGCATTTCTAATCTAATAAGGTGACGTTGCCAAATAGCAGACATTCTGGATTTTCCCATCACCCATCTATTTAACTGAGAAATATTCACTTCTAAAAAATGAGCTAATTGAGCTTGAGTTAAACATTGTTTTGCTAAATATCTCCTTATTTGATAAGAGATATCAATTGCTGACATTCTTCTGAAAATTTCTTGCATCATAATATTTCCTCTCAATAAAAAATATCTTAAAAATTATCATTTGTTATTAAGATAAATATAAACTAAAACAAATATTTAGGCAAGAGAATTATAGGCCTTTTTTTTATTAAAAGGCAAAAAAAAAGCAGCCCGAAGGCTGCCTTTTAGTCTGTAAAAACTCTATAGAATTTTTAATTTTAATCTTTTAGAGTTAGTTTTCCCACTCATTTATAAAAGTATATTTTGCCCAATCATAGTTTTTTGGTCCTCCTTTTGGCTCAACAAATAGAGTTGGAACTTTTTGCTTAGGTAATGTGCTTCCATCATATCCATCAGTAAATATTACACAAACATCTTGCTTGTCTTTTTCTACTTGTTTAAATGCGTCAACAAAATCTGTCCCGCCTCCTCCTTTTAAATTTGGCTTAGTATTTTTATTGAATTTATATTTCTGATGAACTATTGAATCACATTCATATACCATAATATTTGGAAAAGAAGTTTTTAATCTATTTAATTCTGTCCATATTTTACCCAAGATTTCTTGGCTCATAGACCCAGAAGTATCAATAATTACGCTACAACTTAATTTGTAGTCTTTTTTCAAGCCAGAATAGTAGTACCCAAATCTTCTGTTTGGTTTTTTCCTAGTAGACTTAATTTTGACTTCTGTAGCATAATTTAAGAACTTCTTTAATACATTCTCCCAATGTATCAGAGGTTTTAAGCAATCATTTATCATTCTCTGTATTCCTGATGGCAAATTTCCTCGACATTCTGACGGTGTCTTTTCTAGAGCTTTTTTAATAGTCTGTTGAATTTTCTCATGAACATACTGGCTGTCATTTGTTGTGGATAAATCTGCGTCTTCCCAAATTTGATGCTCATCTACTGTTCCATGACATTGTGAGGAACTTTCTCCGTTAGAGTTTTCTCCGTTAGAGTTTTCTCCTTCACCATTTTCCTCACCATCTCCTCCCTTACCTTCCACCATATTTTTTACTTTCTGCATATCTTCGTCTCTTAATTTATTGTAGTAAAATTCTGTTGTTTGATTATCTGGGAGATCGAAATGTTGCGGTAAAAATCCTCCATTTTTCTTTAACTCTTCATTATAGATGGGTAAATCTGGGATATATTGATTTATAGCAATATCTGCAGCAATATTAAACTTCATTTTATTCATCTCTTTTTGGTATCGTTCTAAATGCCCATTTATTAAATGAAGAACTTCATGCTCAAGAACTGCTGCCCTTTCTTTTGGAGTTAAAGATTCTAGAAACTTTTTATTAACCAGTAAATTTATTTCACTAGAAACTCCTACCCCCAAAGTGGGGATAGAAGTTGTGTAGCTTCTTTTCATACCCATTAATACGTGGGCATAAAATGGCTTTTTTACTAAAAGCCTCCAAACTGTAGATTGTAAAGGATCTATAGTTTTATCCTCTATCATATCTTTTGCTTCCATGTTCTGCCTCCTCTTATCTAGACAATTTGATTTAACGGGGTTTCTACAATCATGAAATCTTTAGACAAATTATAACTCCTAATCCATTCGTCAATTTTAAGAGCGACTTTTTCATGCTCTTCTTCTAGAAATTCTGCAGAATACTCAAATTTAAAGTCTGGAATTAAAAACCTCAAAAATTTAGAAGCAAATCCTACAGGATTCTTTTTCTTCTTAGTATTTTTTTCAAAATACTTATTAAAATCACTTTTAAACTTCATTCTCATATCCTCTGGAATTTGTTTGTTAATTAATTGACCTAAATTTATTCCAGAGATAAGTTCTTCTATTTGTTTCCATTGGTTATCTTTTCGGTAAGAATATCTTGTCTTATTTGTTATGCTAGAAATTGCTTCTTGAATTCTCTGACCTTCTTCTTCCCCAAAAATATGGGTGAAACA